>Ga0134126_10006688_pt1 | contig 14468 bp, 9 predicted proteins | sample KB31752_FD_96881 | JGI IMG/M metagenome (GOLD analysis project Ga0134126, IMG submission 96881) | Terrestrial soil microbial communities with excess Nitrogen fertilizer from Kellogg Biological Station, Michigan, USA - KB3-175-2 | ecosystem: Environmental > Terrestrial > Soil > Unclassified ... | reverse complement strand
GCGTACGGGGCGGCGGTCCGCTACTGGACGCCGTCCGAGCGCAACACCCAGGTCCCGGCCATCGCCGGCGACTTCCTCGCGCACCTGCTGATCTGGCTCAGCGTCGCGTTCGGCCTGCTGGCCGCCGCTTACGCGCTCTTCCGGTTCCAGGCGTCGGGATCGGGCCGGCGCTCGCGGCGCCGCGCCGTAGCGCTCGCCGAGTCCACCGATGCCGCGCCGCCGCAAGCCGCACCCTCTTCGCCGCGCGCGCGACCGGTGTTCGACGCCCGCACCGCCCGCGCCCAGCTCTGGGCGCGCACCAAGCTCGACGCCGCGCAGGTGTTCAAGAGTCCCGCTTATTTCGTGCTGCTGGGCCTGGCGGCCGCAGCCTCGGTAGGCAACCTCTGGTTCTCGACCGAAGTCGGCAGCTACGGCGGCAAGATCTACCCGGTCACGCGGGTGATGGTCCAGGCGCTCAGCGGCGTCTTCCCGTTCATGACGCTGATCATCGCCACCTACTACGCCGGCGAGTTGGTCTGGCGGGAGAAGGAGCGGCGCACCCACGAGATCATCGACGCCACGCCCGCGCCGGACTGGACGTTCGTGCTGCCCAAGACGCTGGCGATCAGCATCGTCACCATCTCGACGCTGCTGGCTGGGGTCGTTGTCTCGATCGTGACGCAGGCCCTGCGCGGCTACTTCGACTTCCAGATCGGCGACTACCTTGTCTGGTGGGTGATCCCGACAGGGATCGACCTCATGCTGATCGCCGCGCTGGCGATCTTCGTGCAGGCGCTGGTTCCCCACAAGTTCGTCGGCTGGGCGGTGATGGTGGTCTACCTGATCTCCACCATCGTGCTCTCGAACATCGGCTTCGAGGACAACCTCTACCAGTACGGCGGCGGCCCCGCGACGCCGGTCTCCGACATGAACGGCCTCGGCCACTACTGGATCGGGTCCTACTGGTTCCGGCTCTACTGGTCGGGCTTCGCGCTGATCCTGCTGGTGCTGACCTACGCGCTGTGGCGGCGCGGGACCGAGTCGCGGCTGCGCCCGCGCCTGAGGCAGCTGCCGCGCCGGCTCACCGGGGCGGCTGGCGCGGTGCTGGGCCTGGGGATCGCGGTGTTCGTCGCGACCGGCGCCTGGGCGTTCTACAACACCCACGTCCTCAATCCGTACCGCACCTCGCTCGGCGACGACAAATGGGCCGCCGACTACGAGAGGCAGTTCCTGCGCTACGAAGGCCTGCCGCAGCCGAAGATCGCCAAGGTCAAGCTCGACGTGCAGATCTGGCCGCACCAGACCCGCGTCGTCGCGCGCGGCGTCTACCTGATCCAGAACCGCACGGCTCAGCCGATCAGCCAGCTGCACGTGCGCTTCGTCCGCGACCTGGAGGTCAACGCGCTCGCCATCCCTGGCGCGCGGCTGGTGAAGGATTTCGGCCCCTACAACTACCGCATCTACGCGCTCGACCGGCCGATGCAGCCCGGCGAGGTCCTGCCGATGGCCTTCATCACCACGATGCAGCAGCAGGGCTTCAGGAACAGCGGCGCTATGCTGCGGATCATGGACAATGGCGCCTTCGTCAACGAGGAGGACCTGCGCCCGCACCTCGGCATGGACCGCAGCTTCCTGCTGCAGGACCGCGCCAAGCGCCGCAAGTACGGTCTGCCCGAAGAGCTGCGGATGCCGAAGCTGGGCGCTCCGGGCGCCGACCAGTTCAACTACATCGGCCATGACGCCGACTGGGTGACCGCCGACATCACCGTCACTACCGACGCCGACCAGATCCCGGTCGCGCCCGGCTATCAGGTGTCGCAGAGCGTGGCGAACGGCCGGCGCACGGTCCGCTTCGTCACCGACTCGCCGATCCTCGACTTCTTCTCGGCGCAGTCGGCGCGCTACGCGGTCTCCACGGTCCCATACAAGGGCGTGAACATCAGCGTGTATTACACGCCGCAGCATCCCTGGAACGTCGGGCGCATCCAGAAGGCCATGCAGGCCGGGCTCGACTACTACCAGGCCAACTTCAGCCCCTATCAGTTCCATCAGGTGCGGGTGCTGGAGTTCCCGGCGCCGCAGGGCTCGTTCGCGGAGTCGTTCGCCAACACCATCCCCTGGTCCGAGGGCATCTTCTTCATCGCCGACAACCGCGATCCGGAGCGGATCGACATGGTGACCTACGTCGGCGCGCACGAGCTCGGCCACCAGTGGTGGGCCCACCAGCTGATCGGGGCCGACGAGCAGGGGTCGACCGTGCTCTCCGAGACGCTCGCGCAGTACTCGGCCGCCATGGTGATGAAGCACATGTACGGCCCCGACATGATGCGGAAGTTCCTGAAGTTCGAGCTCGACAGCTACCTGCGCGCCCGTGGCGGCGACGTCCTCGCCGAGCAGCCGCTCGAGCGGGTCGAGAACCAGCCCTACATCCACTACCGCAAGGGCTCGCTGGTCATGTACCGGCTGCAGGACGAGATCGGCGAGGACGCGGTGAACCGCGCGCTGCGCCACCTGCTGCACGACTACGCCTTCAAGGGCCCGCCCTATCCGACCTCGGCCGAGCTGGTGAAGGATCTGCGCGCCGAGGCGCCCGCCGACAAGCAGCAGCTGATCACCGACCTCTTCGAGAGGATCACGCTCTACAACGTGAAGGCCTCGCACGGTGTGGCCAAGAGGCGTCCCGACGGGCGCTGGGACCTGACCTTCACGGTCGACGCCAGGAAGGTCTATGCCGACGGTTCCGGCCATGAGACCCCGACCCCGATGAACGAGACGCTCGATGTCGGCGCCTTCGACGTCGACCCCGGCGACCCCGGCTACAATCAGAGCAAGGTGATCGCGGTCCAGCGCGTGCCGATCCACTCCGGCGTGCAGACGGTGACCATGGTGCTGAGCCGCGCGCCGAAGTTCGCCGGCGTCGACCCCTTCGCCGAACTGATCGACCGCGACGCCGCCGCGGCCATCACCAAGGTGGCGAGCCAGTAGCCCGCGGCCCTGCGCCCCCTCCGCCGCACCGAAGCGTGCGGGGAGGTGGCGCTTGGCCCCCGAACTTGATCCGGGGACGCGTGACGGAGGGGGCGCAAGGCCGCGCCAACTCGGGTTGATCGCCGAGTGCGCGCGCAGCCTTTTGCGCCCAAGTTCGTTTCAGTCCGACCCTTGAGGCGAACCCCGGACGCGAAATGACCTTCCATCAGGCCCTGGCGTTCGGACTGATCGTCGCGACGCTCGGGCTCTTCATCTGGGGGCGCCTGCGCTACGACGTGGTGGCGCTGGGCTCGGTGCTGACCGGCGTCCTGATCGGCGTCGTGCCGGCCGAGCACGCGTTCGACGGCTTCAAGAGCGACGTGGTGATCATCATCGCCTCGGCGCTGGTGGTCAGCGCCGCCTTCCAGAGGAGCGGCGTCGTCGAGCTGGCGCTACGGCCGCTGCTCTCGCGGCTGAAGACCGAGCGCACGCAGGTCCCGGTGCTGGCCGCGGCCACCGCGCTGCTCTCGATGGCCACCAAGAACGTCGGCGCGCTCGCCATCCTGATGCCGGTGGCCCAGCAGGTCTCGCGCCGCACCGGCACGGCGGTCTCGCGGCTCCTGATGCCGATGTCCTTCGCCTCGCTGCTCGGCGGCCTCGTCACGCTGGTCGGCACCTCGACCAATATCATCGTCAGCCAAGTGCGCCACGACACCCTCGGCAAGCCGTTCGGCATGTACGACTTCGCGCCGGTGGGTCTCGGCCTCACCGCGCTCGGCCTGATTTTCCTGACGTTCGGCTACAGGATCCTGCCGAAACAGCGCGAGGCGCAGGTCTCGCTCTCCGAGGCGCTCGCCTCGAAGTCCTACATGACCGAGGCGGTCGTTCCCGAGAGCTGGACGGGCGGTCCGTTGCGCGTCGGCCAGGTGCGCGACAAGGGCGGCGGGGCCGAGGTCACCGGCCTGATCCGCGAGGGTGAGAAGCGGCTGAAGCCGCACGCCAACACGCTGGTGAAGGCGGGCGACGTGGTCCAGCTCGAGGGCGAGCCTGACGTGCTGCATACGCTGATCGCGGATCTCGGCTGGCAGCCGCACCGCGCCGACTCGCCGCTCGAGCGACGCCGCACCGGCGAGGTGCGCTCGGTCGAGGCGGTGGTCGGCGCGGACTCGGCGCTGTTGGGCCAGACCGTTCGACGGGTCGACCTGCAGTCGCGCTACAACGTCAAGCTGCTCGCCGTCGCGCGGAGCGGCCGGCGGCCGACCCAGCGGCTGCGCGCCGCGGCGATCCGTGGCGGCGACGTGCTGATCCTGCGCGGCACGGAAACCGACCTCGCCAAGGCGATGGGCGAGCTCGGCGCGCTGCCGTTGGCCGACCGGCAGGTGCAACTCGGCGCGCGTCGGCCGCTGATCCTGCCGGTGGTGATCCTGGTCGCCGCTATGGTGCTCCTGGCGCTGCAGGTGCTGCCGGTGGCGATCGCCTTCGCCATGGCGGCGCTGCTCATGGTGCTGACCCGCTCGATCTCGATGCGCGAGGCGTACGCCTCGCTCGACGGCACCGTGCTGGTGCTGATCGCCGCGCTGACGCCGGTCAGCGAGGCGCTGCAGAAGACCGGCGGCGTCGACCTGATGGCCGGCGGACTCTCGGACCTCCTGACCCACGCGCCGCCGCTGGCGGTGCTGGGGCTGATGATGCTGACCGCGATGGCCTGCGCGCCCTTGATGCACAACGCTCCGACCGTGCTGATCCTTGCGCCTGTCGCCATAAGCGTCGCGCGCCACCTGCACCTGTCGCCCGACCCGCTGCTGATGGGCGTCGCCACCGGCGCGGCCTGCGACTTCCTCACGCCGATCGGCCACCAGTGCAACACGCTGGTGCTCGGGCCGGGAGGCTACAAGTTCAGCGACTACACGCGGCTGGGCGCGCCGCTCTCGGTGCTGGTCATCGTGGTCGGCACGCTCTTGATCGCGACGGTCTGGCCGCTGCATGGCCGTTAGGCGCGCAATGGGTGTAGGCTGACTCCCCGGGCAGGAGCTGCAGCCATGGCGATCCGCAACATCGACCACATCAACATCGGCACGGACAAGCTGGACGAGACCCGAGCCTTCTTCCGCGACGCGCTGGGGCTCGCCGACGGCTGGCGCCCGCCGTTCGATGTCGGCGGCGCCTGGATGTACATCGGCGATGCGGCGGTGGTGCACCTCGTCGACCTGTCGCAGGGCAAGCGCCCGTGCGACGAGGCGGCGCTCGACCACTTCGCGTTCGCCATCGACGACTGGGACGGCGCCCGCGCCCGCCTCGAGGCGGCCGGCGTCAAGTACCGCGCCACCGACGTGCCCGGCGCGCCGATCAAGCAGATCTTCCTGCGCGACCCCAACGGCGTGAACATCGAGCTCAACTACCGCGTCCCGGCCGAGGCGCGGGCGAGAGCCACGGCCGCCTCCTAATCCCGATCTCGCCATCGCTGGGCGTCGTTGCCGGTGACCCCCAGTACTATGGAGTGGCCACGCCGTCGCGCGGCGACGCCCACAGCCTGTGCCTGGACAGCGGGGGAAGACTGAGGCCGGCAACACACGACGCCTTGTGCTTCGTGGCCGGCCGCCTTTGCGTGCGTCGGAACGCCGACTAAGGGCCGAGCCTCACAGCGACCTCTGGCGCTCTCTGCGCGCTCGGTGGTCCTGCGCCCGGCGCCGGTGGCGCGCACGACTCACGCCTGCCCAGCCTCGGTTCAGCTCAGTCCCGCCACGATGGCCAGGTAGCCCAGGCGCAACAACCTGCGCCGCAGTTGATTCTCAGCGCGGGTGCTTGGGAGCAGAATAGGTTGGCGAAGGCGATGTGGTGACGGCGCCGCTGAGGAACAGGTCTGTGTGTAGCGCCCTTCGATGGCTGAAGTGGGCAGCCGCGCTGCTGACGTGCGCCGCGGCGCAGGCTGGGGCTGCGCCGGCGTCGCCGCCGCTGGAGGTGGTGGTCAAGGCCGCCTACCTCGCCAAGTTCGCCCCCTTCGTGGTCTGGCCGCAGGGTGTCTTCGCCTCGCCCAATGCGCCGCTCGTGCTCTGCGTGCAGGGCGACGATCCGTTCGACGGCATGCTCGACCGGTTGACCGAAGGCCAGAGCGTCGGCGCGCATCCCGTCATCGTGCGGAGATTGCCGAAGCTCGATCCGGACTCCGGCTGCCAGATCGCCTATCTTGCCGGCTCCCCCGCCCAGTCGCCGGCCGCCGCGCTGAAAGCCGTCGAGGGCCAGCCCGTGCTGACGGTGACCGATGCGGAGGAAGCTGGTGGAAAGGGGATCGTGAACCTCGTCCTGGTCGGCGGTCGCGTTCGGTTCGTGATCGACGTCGAGAAGGCCGGCCAGTCGCAGCTCGGCATCAGCTCCAAGCTGCTGGCGCTGGCGGTCGGGGTGAAGCGATGAGCGGGCCGCGCGACCCGGCCCGGCGCCGCATCGCCGTTCTCTGGATCGGCGCCCTGGTGCTGGTGCTGGCCTCGGTCGGCCTCGCGATCCGCGAAGAGGCGCTGCACCGGGCGGTGATCGTGCAGCAGGCGGTGGCGCAGACCGACGTGCTGGCCGGCAGCGTCGGTGCGGCGCTGTCGTTCAACGACGCCGACGCCATGCGCCAGTACCTGGGCGCGCTGACCCGCAATCCGCAGGTCGCGGCGGCCGCCATCTATGGCGCGGACGGTCGGCAGCTGGCGGTGCTGGCGAGGCCCGGCGCCGCCGCCCCGGCGATGCTCGACACGGCCGAGACGCAGCGCGTGGCCGGGCGGGTGATCGTCGCGCGGCCGGTGACCCAGCAGGGCCAGGCGCTCGGCTGGGTCTACATCGAGACGACGCCGGAGGGCCGGTCGGCCTTCATCGCGCGCCACACCGGGCTGGTCATCCTGACGCTGCTGGCGCTGCTGCTGCTCAGCTTCGTCACCGGCTCGGCCGCGCGGCTGACCGTCGCCAACGCTCGCCTCAGCGAGGAGATCGAGGCGAGAGCGGCCGCCGAGGAGGCGCTGCGGCAAAGCCAGAAGCTGGAAGCGCTCGGCCAGCTCACCGGCGGCATCGCGCACGACTTCAACAACCTGCTGCAGGCCATCCACGGCGCCTTCGAGCTGATCCTCGGCAAGGCGGGCGAGGAGAAGACCGTGCGGCGCTGGGCCAGGAACGGCCTGGAGGCGGCCGACCGCGGCGCCAGCCTGACGCGCCAGCTGCTGGCCTTCTCGCGCCAGCAGAAGCTGGAGATGAAGCCGCTGGTCGTCGCCGAGACCATCCAGCGGATGCGCGACATGCTGACCCGCACGCTCGGCCCGCGCATCGAACTTATGCTCGACCTCGACGCCGAGCGCATCCCGGTGGTTAGCGACGTCACCCAGCTGGAGGTGGCGGTGATGAACCTCGCGGTCAACGCGCGCGACGCGATGCCGGAGGGCGGGCGGCTGACCATCCGTACCCGGAAGATCAACCTCGCCGGCGACGCTGTGATGGCGGACGGGCCATATCTGCAGCTGCAGGTGATCGACACCGGCGAAGGCATGCCGCCGCACGTGGCGCGGCGCGCGTTCGACCCGTTCTTCACCACCAAGGCGGTCGGCAAGGGGACCGGCCTCGGCCTGGCGCAGGTCTACGGCGTGGCGCGGCAGGCGGGCGGCGACGCCCGCATCGCCTCCTCGCCCAACGGCGGCACGACGGTGACGCTGCTGTTGCATGAAGCGAGCGGCCTGGAGGCGGCCAACGAGGATGCAACGCCCGCGCGGGCCCTGACGGCCGGCGCGCGGGCCCGGGTGCTGCTGGTCGACGACGACGAAGCGGTGCGCCGCGTGGTGCGCGGCGGGCTGGAGCTGCGCGGCTTCAAGGTGATCGACGCGGACAGCGGCGAGGTCGCGCTCGCGAAGGCCGCCGAGCGTCCGGAGATCGCGGTGATCGACTACGCGATGCCCGGCATGGACGGCGCGCAGACCGCCGAGCAGCTGCGCCAGCTGATGCCGCAGTTGCCGATCATCCTGGCCAGCGGCCACCCGGACACCGCCTCGATCGAACGCGCCCTCGGCGGCCAGGCCATCGTGCTGCGCAAACCCTTCGACATCGGCGAGCTTTCGGAAACGATGAGCAGGATGCTGGCGACGGGGACCTGACGCCCGCCAACCCCGGCCTGCCTGCGGCCGCTGCGTCCGTTGCGGAAGTGTAACTTGAGCACGCGCGCCATGCCCCTAGCATTGCAAGGGGGAGGACCGCGCATGGCCAAGTGGCTGAAGCGAGGGCTCATCGGCGCGGGCGTGCTCGTCGGCGGGCTGGCCGTGCTGCTGGTCGTGACGATCGTCGTGGCGGGTCTGCTCTACCGGGATCCGGGCCAGGCGCGCACGCCGGCGGGGCTGGCGCGCGGCGCCTCTTCGTATCTGACGATGCGCGATGGGACGCGGATCGCGGTCACCGTCTGGCTTCCCGCCGATCTGAAGAGCGGCCAGCGCGTTCCGGCGCTCATCAAGGGAACGCCCTACTGGCGCGGCGAGGCGCTCACCTTCCTCGGCAAGGCTGCCGTGCAGCTCGGCGCGCCGCTTCGCCTCGAGGAGCCCGACGTCGGCATCCTCAACGCCCGGGGATACGCCGTGGTCTCCGTCGACACGCGCGGGACGGGCGCCTCGTTCGGCCATCAGGCCGTGTTGCTGGACCAGCCCGAGGTGGACGACTTCGGGCAGATCATCGACTGGTCCGCGGCCCAGCCCTGGTCGAACGGCCGGGTCGGCGCGTACGGCTTCTCCTACCGCGGGATGCTCGCGGTCAGCATGGCCTCGCTCGGGCGTCCGGCGCTGAAGGCAATCGCCCCCAGCTTCGACTTCACCGATCTCTACGCGACCACCTATCCGGGCGGGGTCTTCAACCGGATTTTCCTGAAGAAGTGGGGCGACCAGACGGGGACGCTGAACCGGGGCGAGCCGCCCTGCGAGGGCGTGTGCCGCTGGCTGGTCGCCGGACCCAAGCCCGTCGACGCCGACCACGACGGCGCCTTGCTCCGCGCGGCGATCGCCGACCACGCACGCAACTACGACGTTTTCGCTTGCTCGCAGCGCGTGCCGGATCGCGACGACATCGTGTGCGGGACCGGCAAGACCATCACCGACGTCTCGGAATGGTCTCGGCGCGCCGCGGTGGAGCGTTCGAACGTCCCGATGTTCGTGGTCGCCGGCTGGTTCGACGCGACGTCGGCCGCCGAGGTCCTGCAGCGGACGTCGACCTTCTCCAACCCCCAGCAGGTCATGGTCGGCGCGATCTCGCACGGCGGCTTCATGAGCACCGATCCGTTCGCGCCGCCGGGCGCCCGCGTGGATCCGTCCTACGGCAAGCAGATCGGCGCGATGGCCGACTTCTTCGATCGGCGCCTGAAGGCGGACAGCCAGCCGGCGCCGACCAACGTCCGCTACCAGGTGCTGAACGGCGGCGGTTGGCGCAGCGCGCCGGGCTGGCCGCCGCCGGGCGTGGTCACCCAGCGCTTCTTCGCCGACGTCGGCGGCACGTTGAGCCCGCAGCCCCCGGCCGGCGACGGCGCGGACGCCTACCAGGTGGACTTCAGCGCGGGCAGCGGCCCGCTCAGCCGCTACCAGTCGCCGGTCGACCTCTCGCAAACCGGCTACCCGGACCGCGCCGCGGCGGATCGCAAGCTGCTCACCTACACCAGCCCGCCGCTCGCCGACGATCTGATGATCGCCGGCGACCCGGTCGCCGATCTCACCCTCGCCAGCAGCCGCCCGGACGGCGTCGTGATCGTCTACCTCGAGGACATGCTGCCGAACGGCCGCGTCGTCTATCTGAGCGAAGGCGTGCTGCGGCTGGCCGACCGCAAGCTTGCGGCGGCGCCGGTCGGTGCGGACCCGCTGCACAGCTATCTCAGCGGCGACGCCGCGCCGATGACGCCGGGGCGCGCCGAGCCCATCAAGCTCGGGTTGTCGCCGATCGCCGTCATCGTGCGCAAGGGCGAGCGGCTCAGGATCGCGATCGCCGGCGCCGACAGCGACAACCTCGAACGCATCCCGGCCTCCGGGCCCGAGACGCTGCAGATCGGCCGCGGCGGCGCCGCGCCATCGTTCGTCGAAATCCCGACGCTTCCACACTAGCGGCGAGCCGACTGCGGATGGCGTGAGGCGCCTGTAGAGGTTCCCTTCTCCGCAAGGGGAGAAGGGCGCCGTCAGTCAGCCCGAATCCAACCCGCCATACCCTGGGCCAAGGCTCAGTGCGCCAGTGCGGCGGTTTCGGCCTGGTCGGGATGCCTCACGTAGTAGTCGAGGTCCGCGAGCGTGGATTTCCACGCCGCCTCTATGTCCGGCCGCCACGCCTCGCCCAGCAGCTCGCGCATGGTCTCGGCCACCACGCCGAAGAAGGTGGCGAACACGTCCGGCGGCACGTCGTAGCCGGCGTGGGTCATCACCTCGCACTGGATCAGCCGATGGGCGTACTGGCGCTCGTCGACGAAATCGAGGATGGCCTCGATGACGCGCGCCAGCATCTCGCCCTTGATCGAGCCGTTGGTGTCCCGCCAGAACTGCGGGACCATCTGCGGCTGCTGGGCGAAGAGCCGCGCGTAGACCAGCGGCGTCAGGTCATCACAGGCCTCCGCCGCCAGCTCGAAACTCTCGGTCACCAGCTCGCCGCGCCGATCCATGCCGCCCGCTCCTCTAGGCCGGCGTGAAGGTGAACACCGGCGGCTGGCCCTCGCCGGTCGGCGTCCACTTCAGCTTCACCCGCTGGCCGATCTTCAGATGGTCGAAGTCGCAGTCCACGAAGTTGGTGAGCAGCGAGACGCCCTCGTCGAGCGTCACGTAACCGATCGCGTAGGGGACCGGTGTGTTCCGGCGCATCACGCTGAAGGTGTAGATCACCCCTTCGCCCTTGCTCTCCTCCCAGACGGTGTCGGTGGAATTGCAGAACGGGCACATCGAGCGCGGATACCAGTGCGGCTCCTTGCAGGCGGTGCAGCGCTTGATCAGGAAGCGGCCCTGCTTGGCGGCGTCCCAGAAGGGCTTGCTCTCCAGGTTCTGGCTCGGGGCGGGGACGCGGCGCACGCTTGGCCGCTCTTGAACGTCGGTCATTCGCCTATTCCCTTTCCATGATGAGCGTGCCCGCGCCGTGGCGGGTGCCGAGCGAGCCGCCGGTGCCGTGCGCGATGACGAGATCGCAGTTCGGCACCTGCACCTTCGGGTGCGCCTCGCCTCTGGCCTGGCGCACCGCCTCGATGATCTTGGTGATGCCGCCGCGGTTGGTCGGGTGGTTGTTGCAGAGGCCGCCGCCGTCGGTGTTGAAGGGCAAGCGACCGACGCCGGAGATCAGGTTGCCGTCGGCCACGAACTTGCCGCCCTCGCCCTTCTTGCAGAAACCGAGGTCTTCGAGCTGCATCAGGACGGTGATGGTGAAGCTGTCGTAGATCGAGGCGTACTTGATGTCGGCCGGCTTCACGCCCGACTCTTCCCAGGCCGGCGGGCCTGACCACACCGCGCCTGAGTAGGTGAGGTCGAGCTTCTGGCCGCCGCGCGGGCCTTTCGGCGCTTCGCCGTGACCGATCACCTTCACCAGCGGCCGCTTCAGGCTCTTCGCCACCTCGGGCGCGGCCATGATCACCGCGCCGCCGCCGTCGGAGATCACGCAGCAGTCCATGCGGTGCAGCGGATCGGCGATCATCGGCGAATTGACGACCTCCTCGACGGTGACGACATCGCGCAGCATCGCATGCTCGTTCCACTGCGCGTGGTGCGAGGCGGCGACCTTGATCCAGGCCAACTGCTCGGAGGTGGTGCCATACTCGTACATGTGGCGCATCGCGCACATGCCGTAGGTGTTGTGGGTGGTGCCGCCCCAGATGTTCTCGAAGCCGGCTTCCGGAACCTCGTTGATGCCGCCGCCCTGGCCGCCCTGCGGGGCCATGCGGAAGCGCTCGCCGCGCGTCGCCGCATCGCCGAGGCCGGCGCGCGAGCCGATCGGCCGGCCGGCCAGCGTGATCAGCGCGACCTTGCACTTGCCCGCCGCGATCGCCTCGGCGGCGTGGCCAGCGTGCACGATGTAGGAAGAGCCGCCGGTCTCGGTGGAGTCCATGTGCTTCAGCTTCAGGCCCATGTAGTCGGCCATCGACATCGCGCCGAAGCCCGGCGCGTCGCCGGCGCAGAAGTAGGCGTCGACGTCGCTGAACGAGAGCCCGGCGTCCTCGAGCGCCCCCTTGGCCACCTCGGCGTGCACCTGGGCGGTGGAAAGGTGGGGAATGTCCCTGAGCGGGTGCTCATAGACCCCCACCATGTAGGCCTTGCCTTTGATGCTCATGCGTCGCGTCCCATCCTCGATTTCTTTCCCATCATCATTGTCTGGCGTCGCCTCCGGGACACTCCTTACGCGGGGGTCAGGCCGGGGCTTGTTCCTTCATCCTCGCTATCCGCTCATCGCGCAGCTGGGTGCGGCGCACCTTGCCGGCGTCGTCGCGGATGTTCTCGGTGACGAACTCGTAGCTGCGCGGTTGCTTGTAGCTCACCAGCATCTCCCGCAGGTGCTCGCGCAGCGCCGCCTCGGTCAGGCCGGGGCGCGGCTGCACGACGGCGTGCACCTGATTGCCCATCTCGTCGTCGGGCAGGCCGATCACGGCTGACGACTGCACCAGCGGATGCTCGTCGAGCGCCGCCTCGATCTCGGCCGGATAGACGTTGGAACCACCGACCAGGATCATGTCGGTGCGGCGATCTGCGAGGTAGAGGTAGCCGTCCTCGTCGAACGAGCCGATGTCGCCGAGGCTCTCCCAGCCGTCCGGCAGCGTGCGGGCGGACGCGCCGCGATAGTGATAGCTGGCCGGCATCGCCGCGGGGCGGCGCAGGTAGACCTCGCCGATCTCGCCGGCCGGCAGCCGGTTCCCGTCGGCGTCGAACGCCGCCATCTCGCCGAACGCCACCTTGCCGACCGAGCCGCGGTGCGCCAGCCACTCGGTTCCGGAGATGATGGTCGCCGCCTGCGCCTCGGTGCCGGCGTAGAGCTCCATGATGGTCTCGCCGCCCAGCCAGTCGATCCAGGCCTCCTTCAGCCAGGGCGGGCAGGGCGCGGCCATGTGCCAGACGGTGGTCAGGCTGGAGACGTCGTAGGCCGCGCGCGCCTGTTCCGGCAGCCGCCAGATCCGGCTCATCATGGTCGGCACCACGTAGAGCCAGCTCGCCTTATGCTGGTCGATCGCCGCCAGCGTCGCTTCCGCGTCGAACCTCGGCAGCAGCACGAGGTGAGCGCCGAGGTTGAGGCCGGTGATGCAGCAGGTGAACGGGCCGTTGTGGTAGAGCGGTCCCGGCATCACCATCACGTCGTCGCCGGTGAGCCGGTAGCCGCCGACGCCTGGGCCGGTGCGCCGCCAGACCGCCGGCGTGCCCGCCAGGATCAGCTTCGGCCGGCCGGTCGAGCCGCCGGAGGTGGGCGCCTTGAAGATCGGCGCGGTGCGGTCCTCGAGCGGGCTGTCGTCATCCGAGAGCGCCAAGAGAGCGTCGACGTCGTAGCGCGGCCGGGCGCTGTCGATGGTGTCGCCAGCGATCAGGATGCGGGTCTCGGCCAGCGCCATCACCGCCTCGGCCTCGTGCGCCGGCAGCCGCCAGGAGATCGGCTGCGGCGTCGCGCCGGCCTTCCAGAGCGCGTAGGCCGCTTCGATGAACTCGGCGCCGTTCTTCAGGCCGATGGTGACGAGGTCGCCCTGCCGGACGCCTGCCTTCTCGAGGCCGCGCGCGATGCGGTTGGTGCGGCTGTCGAGCTCGGCCCAGGTGACGGTGCGCCTGTCGTCGGTGATCGCCGGCCGGTCCGGCCGCTCGGCGGCCAGCTCCGAGAGCCGCGCGCCAAGGGAAACAACATCTGGGGAAACCACATCGTCCATCGACGGCCCCGTCCCTCACCCTGGCTCAAATGACTGGCCGCTTGATCAATGCGGCTCTTCTCTGGTCGGCCGATAGCTTATCGGCGTCAACTTGAAGGGCCGCAAGCGCCAGCGCAGAATCAGCGCGGCCCGCGCCGCGAGCCCACCGGGTGCGACGACGAGAGGCCGCCGTCGACCACCAGTGCGTGGCCGTTGACGTAGGAACTGTCGTCGGAGGCCAGGAACAGCGCCGCGCCGGCGATCTCCTGCGGCTCGCCGCCGCGCTTCAGCGGGTTCAGCTGGCCGATGCGGTCCTCGCTGCCGCGCTCGCGGGCGCGCTGGTAGACCATCCGCGTCATGCCGGTCTCGATCAGGCCGGGGCAGATCGCATTGACGCGAACGCCGGTGCCGTAGAGCTCGTTGGCGCAGGTCTGCACGAGGTTGATGACGCCCGCCTTGGAGGCCGAGTAGGGGATGCCGCCGGCGCCGGAGCGGATGCCGGCCACCGAGGCGGTGCAGATGATCGAGCCCTTGCCGTGCGCCCGCATCACCTCGCTGGCGTGCTTGATGGCCAGGAACGGCCCGACGAGGTTGACCCGCAGCACCTCCATCCAGCCCTCGGGCGTGATCTGGTCGATCGGCCCGAATGCGCCGCCCGACGAGCCGATGCCGGCGTTGGCGTAGACCGCGTCGAGCCCGC
>Ga0134126_10006687_pt1 | contig 14469 bp, 12 predicted proteins | sample KB31752_FD_96881 | JGI IMG/M metagenome (GOLD analysis project Ga0134126, IMG submission 96881) | Terrestrial soil microbial communities with excess Nitrogen fertilizer from Kellogg Biological Station, Michigan, USA - KB3-175-2 | ecosystem: Environmental > Terrestrial > Soil > Unclassified ... | reverse complement strand
GGATATAGCGCAACGAATTCAATAATCGCGCCATCCATTTGAGTTATTGACAGTCAATTCTGACGCTGCGAGCATGCACATACTTTCAACAGTCCGCGCGCCAATGGGGTTTTTGACGGCGATCGGGCGATAAGAAAATGCTGAGCGTAATCGGCGCCGACAAGGGAGGAGGTCTTCGCCGAAGCAATACCAAAGTTTTTTTCATAATCCGTGAGACCGGCGGTCCACCGCCGGCGAATTGGGGTGCCCGGCAGGTTGCTCGATCGGCGCGCCGTCGGGGAGAGAGAGAACTAACGCGAGGGAGTGACATGAGAGTTCTGACCATCAACGGCTTCAGCCGTGTCGTCGATATGCCCGACGACACGCCGCTGCTTTGGGTCATCCGCGAGCATCTGCAGATGACCGGAACGAAATTCGGCTGCGGCGCCGGCCTGTGCGGCGCCTGCACCGTGCACATGAACGGCGACGCGATCCGTTCGTGCCAGACCAGCCTCGAGGAGGCGGCGGGACAGGAGATCATCACGATCGAAGGCCTCGATCCCGCGGGCAACCATCCGGTGCAGCGCGCCTGGATCGCCGAGCAGGTGCCGCAATGCGGCTACTGCCAGTCGGGCCAGATCATGCAGGCATCGGCTCTGCTGCAAAAGAACCCGAACCCGTCGGACGCCGAGATCGGCAAGGCCATGAACGGCAATCTGTGCCGCTGCATGACCTATGTACGCATCAAGAAAGCGATCAAGCGGGCATCCGCTGAAATGCGGAAGGCTTAGGAGGCCCGGATATGGACACGATCGAACGCACCACCGAAGCTCCGGTCAACCGCCGCAGCTTTCTCATCGGCTCCGCCGTCGCCGGCGCGGGCCTGACCTTCAGCTACTCGCTGCTCCCGGCCGTCACCGGCAGCGCCAGCGAGGCTTTCGCCGCGAATAACTGGACGCCGGTTCCGTCCTTCACCATCGAACCGACCGGCATCATCACGCTCCATACGCCGAAATCGGAAATGGGCCAGCATGTCGGCACCGCCATCGCCCAGTCGCTGATGGAAGAGCTCGAAGGCGACTGGAAGGACCTGCGGATCGACTATCCCGATCCGGCGCCGAAATACGGCGTGTTCTTCACCGCCGGTTCGCTCAGCGTGCTCACCTCCTTCATGGGGGCGGCGCAGGCCGGCGTGGCAGGCCGCATGGCGCTGATCGAAGCGGGCGCCAAGCATCTTGGCCAGAACGCCGCCGACTGCCATGCCAGCAAAGGCTGGGTCATCGGCAAGGGCGGCAAGAAGGTCAGCTACGGCCAGCTCGTCGCGATGGGCAAGGTCGACAAGGTCTACAGCCCTGACGATCTCAAGAAGATGCCGCTCAAAAAGGCGGCGCAGTACACTGTCGTCGGCAAGCCGCTCCAGGCCCTGGACATTCCGCCCAAGGTCGTCGGCCGCGCCAATTTCGGCATCGACTACTTCCTGCCCGGCATGGTGTACGGAAAGATCGCCCGTCCGCCGGTCCGCATCGGCGCGAAGCCGAAGAAGGGCGCCGACGGCAAGGAGCTGATCGACGATACGGAAGCCAAGAAGGTTCCCGGCTATCAGCAGTTCGTCTCGTTCGCCGATCCGTTCGGTATCAACACGCACTATGTCATCGCGATCGCCAACTCCTATCCGGCGGCGATCAAGGCGGCGAAGGCGATCAAGGTCGAATGGGATCTCGGTCCCAACGCGACCGTGTCGAGCGATCAGATTCTCCAGCACGCCAAGGATTTGGTGAAAGACCCGAATTCCGGCGGCGCGTTCTGGCTGATCGGCGACCCGAAAAAGGCACTGGCCGCCGCGCCGACCAAGATCGAGGCGGAGTTCATCACCCCGCTCGCGTCGCACCAGCCGATCGAGCCGATGAACGCGCTGGCGTATCTCGAGAACGGCAAGCTGCATATTTATTCGGGCAGCCAGCTCCAGATCGCTCACCAGCCGATCATGGCCGGGATCATGGGCATGAAGCCGGAGAACGTCCTCCTGCATCAGGTCTATATCGGCGGCGGGTTCGGCCGGCGTCTCGAGGCGGATGCGATGGTTCCCGCTTCGCTGGCCGCGCGCGCGGTCGGCAAGCCGGTGAAGGTCATCTACACCCGCGACGAGGAGTTCCGGAACGACTTCTACCGGACCATCACGTATCAGCGCCTCCAGGCCGGCATCGACGGCAAGGGGAACCTGGTCGCGTTGCAGCATGACGTCTGCGCGGCGTTCTCCGCGGTTCGGGCCGCCCCCGATCTGCTGAAGCCCAGCCTCGACAAGAAGAACGTCAAGCTCGACAGCACCTCGCTGGACGGCTCCAACTCCTGGTACGGCGTGCCGAACTATCTGTCACGCGGTATCCAGAACGATATCGGCCAACGGGCGACCCCGCCGGGGTTCCTGCGGTCGGTGTCGACGGGCTGGACCTACTTCGCGCTCGAAAGCTTCCTCGACGAAGTGGCGCACAAGACCGGCAAGGACCCGGTCGAGTTCCGCCTCTCGATGCTGAAAGCGGTCGGGCCGAACAAGAGCGAAGTGCCGATGGCCATCGGCGGCGCCGATCGTATCGCCGCCGTCATCCGCAAAGCGGCCCAGATCACCGACTTCAAAAAGAAGCACGGTCGCCTGGGTCCGGGACGCGGCATCGGTATCGCGGCCACCACCCACTTCCGCGACACGCCGACCTGGACGTGCGGCGTCGTCGAACTCTCGGTCGACAAGTCTTCGGGCCAGATCTTGGTCCACAAGATCACGACCGTGATGGATCTGGGCCAGGCCGTGAACATGGACGGCGCGCGGTCGCAGTGCGAAGGCGGCACGCTGTTCGGATTGAGCCTTGCTCTCTACGAGAAGGCGACCATGCACAATGGCAATCTCGACCAGACCAACTTCGACACCTACTTCCCGCTGCGTATCTCGCAGGCGCCGGAAGTCGACATCCACATCATCAGCACCCCCGGCCTGCCGCCGGTCGGTGTCGGTGAGCCGGCCGTGACCACGGTCGCGCCCGCCGTGTCGAACGCGGTGTTCGATGCGGTCGGCGTCCGCCCGCGCGATCTGCCGTTCTCGCCGGACAAGATCAAGGCGTTGTTGAAAGCGTAGTTTTTTCTCTCCCTCGCGAGGCTCTCCGGGGCAACCCGGAGAGCCTTTTCTTTTTTTGCGCTACAGTGCGCCGATGGACCGGCGGCGCTTTCTCATTGCCACGGCGGCGAGCGGCGCCGCGCTGTTCGCGGGCTATGTCGTGCCCGGCGGCGTGACGATGGTCGAGGCCGCGTCGCGCTACGCGCCGTGCCTCTGGTACGTCATCGACCCCGCCGGCATCGTCACGCTTCACGTCCTCAAGGCCGAAGTCGGACAGCATATCGGCACCGCCTTCGCCATGCTGATCGCCGAGGAACTGGGCGTCGACTGGCGCGACATGCGCATCGACTATCCCGACCCGAAACGCGATTTCGGCATTTCGATAACCGCCGGAAGCTGGAGCATCGCCGCGAATTACGACGACATGCGGCGCTGGGGCGCGGCGGGCCGCGTCGCGATGATCGAGGCGGGGGCGAAAACGCTCGGTGCGCCGCGGGCCGAATGCGTCGCCGAGCATGGCGCCGTGGTCCACCCGTCCAGCGGCAAGCGCGTGTCCTATGGCGATCTGGTCGCCGCCGGCGCGGTGTCGCGGAATTTCGACGTGACCGATCTCGACGCCGTCACGCTGAAGCCCGACACGACGCTGGCGCTGATCGGCACGTCGCCGACCCCGCTCGACGTGCCGGCGAAGACCACCGGCGCGGCGCGGTTCGGCATCGACAGTTTCGTGCCGGGCCTGCTTTACGCCAAGATCGCGCGACCGCCGTTCCGCGTCGGCTGCGTGCCGCGCGCCATCGACGACGGCGCCGCGCGCGACATTCCCGGCTACCGCCGCTTCGTCAGCGCGAAAGACCCGACGCCGGATAACGGCCATTACGTCATCGCTCTGGCCGATGATTTTCCCGCGGCGCGGAAGGCCGCCGCCGCGCTCAAGATCGAATGGGAAGGCGGCGCGGGCAGGGCAGGCGACGCCGATCTTCTCGCCCATGCCCGCGCGCTGGTCGCCGACCCGAAACAGGGCGCGCCATGGTGGATTCTCGGCGACGCCGCGACGGCGATGGCGGCGGCGTCCTCGATTGTCGCCGCCGAATACACGACCGCCCACGTCCTCCATGCCGGCATCGAGCCCGAGAGCGCGCTGGTGCTGCGCGACGGCGACACCTGGCATGCCTATGCCGGCTCCGCGTTTCAGACTCACGCCGTCGCCGCGCTGGCCGATGCGCTCGACACCGATTCGGGCTCGGTCGCGCTGCATCAGGCCTATCTCGGCGATCCCTCGGGCCGCCGCCTCGAGACCGATGCGCTGGTCGCCTGCGCGCTCGCCGCCAAGGCGGCGGGCCGGCCCGTAAAGCTGATTTACGATCGCGACGAGGCGCTGCGCTTCGATTTTCCGCGGCCGCTGACCTATCAGAAACTGACCGCCGCGCTCGGCCCGGGCAAGGACGTAACGGCGCTGATGCACGATCTCTGCTCGGCCTGGCCGCTGCTGCGCGCCCTGCCGATCGCGCTTCAGCCCGGCGCCGACCATCAGACCAAGGTCGATTGGAGCGTGCTGACCGGCGCCGATAGCTGGTACTCGCCGCCGAATTATCGGGTGCGCGCGGTGGCGAACGATCTTGCCGACAGGAGCGTGCCGTCGGGTTTCCTGCGCGGCAACGCCACCGGCTTCGCGTTCTGGGCGCTCGAAAGTTTCATCGACGAGCTGGCGCATGCGACCGGCCAGGATGAGATCGCCCTGCGTCTCGCCTGGCTCCGCGCCGAGGGACCGAACAAGGGTGGGCCGCCGAGCGCCGAGGGCGGGGCGGCTCGGCTCGCCCGTGTCGTAACGCGTATCGTCGAGATCACGGGCTATGCCGCGCGCCGCCGCGTACGGGAACATAATCGCGGCATCGGACTCGCCGCGTCGAGCGCGCCCGACCGGACGCAGCCGAGCTGGACCGCCTGCGTCGCCGAGGTCGCGGTCGACGACAATAGCGGCGCGGTGCGCGTCGAGAAGCTCACCGTCGTCAGCGATATCGGCACCGCGATTCATCCCGATAGCGCGCGGGCGCAGATCGAAGCAGCGACGCTGACCGGACTCAGCATCGCGCTCTACGAACGCGCGCCCTTCGCCGATGGAAAATTTGCCCAAGGCAATTTCGATTCCTATCGCATGCTGCGCTTCGAAGACGTGCCGGAACTCGATATCCACGTCGTCGCCGAGGGCCGGCATCCGACCGGCGCCGGTGAGCCGGCAATGAGCGTTGTGGCGCCGGCCATCGGCAATGCTATTTTCAACGCGGTCGGCGCGCGCGTGCGCGATCTGCCGATCACGCCGCAAGCCGTGCTGGCGGCTTTGAAGAAGAAATAGGGAGACTCAACATGACAAAAAATTTAGCAATCGCGGCGGTTCTGGCGCTGTCGCTGACCGGCGCCGCGATGGCGGCCGACCTGCCGTCCACCATCACCTTCGGCAGTTCGATGCAGCTGACCGGCCAGGATGCCAATCTCGGCCGCTATTACCGCGACGCCTATCAGCTCACGATCGATCAGATCAACAAGGCGGGCGGGGTAAAGATCGGCGGCAAGTCGATCCCGATCGCGCTGAAGCTGGTCGACAATCAATCCGACAACAACCTTGCGGTCCGGCAATATGTCGGCCTCGTCACCCAGGACAAGGTCGATTTCCTGCTCGGGCCCTATGCCAGCGGCACGACCATTCCGGTCTCGTCGGTGTCGGAGAAATATCAGATTCCGATGGTCGAGGGCGGCGGGGCGTCGCCGCAGATTTTCGCGCGCGGCTATAAATACATTTTCGGCCTGCTGCCGCCCGCCGACGATTATTTCGCCAGCACGCTCGCGATGCTGGGCCAGCTCACGCCCAAGGCGCATACCGTCGCGCTGGTGACGGCGGACGATGCGTTCGACGTCTCGGTGGCGAAAGGCACCAAGAAGCTGCTCGCCGCGGCGGGAATGGAAACGGTGTTGACCCAGACCTACGCCGCCAAGACCACCGACTTCTCGTCGATCATGGCGCAGATCAAGTCGAAGGCCCCGGACGTGGTGCTGTGGGGCGGGCTTGAGCCCGAAGTCCTCAACGCCATCCGCCAGGCCAAGAGTCTCGACGTCAATCCGAAGCTGCTGATGTCGTTCACGGTCGGCGTGCCCGCGGCCGATTTCCGCAAGGCGCTCGGCAACGACGCCAATGACGCGTTCGGCATGACGGCATGGCTGCCGTCGCCGGCATTGAAGGACGACTGGTTCGGCGACGCCGAGAAATTCGCCGCCGCCTACAAGGCCAAATACGGGTACGACCCCGACTATCACGGCGCCGCCGGTGCGGTCGCGGTCGAAGTGCTGGTGAAGGCCATCGAAAAGGCCGGCTCGCTCGACCGGGACAAGGTCCGCGACGCCATCGCGGCATCGGATTTCGACAGCCTCTATGCCCACGTCAAGTTCAACGCGGGCGGCCAGATCGTGGTGCCGCAGATCGTGATCCAGATCCAGGGCGGGCAGGTGATCCCGATCTTCACCGACAAATTCATCGGCAAGCCGGTGTTCCCGGTCCCGGCCTGGAGCAAGCGGGGTTAACTGTCAGAACAACGATCCGGTCATTCCCGCGAAAGCGGGAATCCGTCGGCGAGCGTCCGCGAGCGATGAGGTTCTTATGCCGCGCGGACGCGCGTCCGATGGACCCCGGGTCAGGCCCGGGGTGACGAGACAGCGGCCGCATAACTCCCTCGGCGATGGATGGGAGATAGAAACGAAAGGACGCGCGTGCTCCTCGTTCAGATTCTGGTGAACGGCGTCCTGCTGGGCGGGCTTTACGGCCTCATGGCGCTCGGCATGGCGCTGGTCTGGGGCGTGCTCAACATCGTCAATCTTGCCCACGGCGCGTTCATCATGCTGGGCGGATATCTCGTGTTCTTCCTGTTCACGGCCGGGCTCGATCCGCTGGTGTCGCTGCCGATCGCGATGGCCGCGCTGTTCGTGTTCGGCTACGTCATCCAGCGCGGCTTGCTCAATCTCATCGTGCGCTCGGCGCTGCTCAACACGCTGCTGTTCACGTTCGGCCTCGATGTCGTGCTGACCTATCTGGCCCAGCTTTTGTTCTCGGCCGATTTCCGCACCATCAATCCGTCCTATGCCGGCGCGAATTTCAACGTCGGCGCCGTCACCGTGCCGGTCGGCCGCCTCATCGCCTTCGGTATCGCGGTGGCATTGGCACTGCTGCTCTGGCTGATGCTGGAGCGCACGCGGCTCGGCCGCGCCATCCGGGCGACCGCGCAGAATCTCGACGCGGCGCGGCTTTACGGCGTCGATCCGGCGCAGATCTACGCCATCATCTTCGGCATCGGCGCGGCGCTGGCCGGCGCGGCGGGAACGCTTTACGGCATCGTGGCGCAGATCACGCCCTATATCGGCGTGACGCTGACCCCGAAATCCTTCGTCATCGCGATCATCGGCGGGCTCGACAACCCGCTGCGGATCGTCGCCGGCGGCATCGTGATCGGCCTCGCCGAGGCGGTGACCTCGCTCTATCTCGGCCCGACCTATACCGACGTGGTCAGTTTCGGCCTTCTGGTCCTGATCCTCGTCCTGCGGCCGGCGCGGTCGCTCAAAATCGCATGAGCGCCCGCTGGCTTGTCCTCGCCGCGGCGGTGGCGCTGCTCGCCGCGGTGCCGTGGTTCGGCAACGCCGTCCTGATCCAGTTCGGCATCAACGCGCTGCTGGTCGCGGTGCTGGCGCAGTCCTGGAACATTCTCGGCGGCTTCGCGGGTTATGTTTCGTTCGGCAATTCGGTGTTCTACGGGCTCGGCTCCTACGGCGTCGCCATCGCGATGGCGCAATGGAACCTGCCGTTCTGGGCCGGACTGATGGTCGCCGCTTTCGTCGCGGTGGCGTTCGCGGCGCTGCTTGGCTGGCCGATCCTGCGGCTGCGCGGCCCGTATTTCGCCATCGTCACGCTCGGCATTTCGGCGGCGATGTCGGCGCTCGCCGCCAATCTCGACATCGCCGGCAAGAATGTCGGGCTGATCCTGCCGCTGACCCGCGCCGACGCGCTGTTCTACGAGGGGTCGCTGGTGCTGCTCGCGGCCGCGACGTTGACCGTGGCATGGATCGCGCATAGCCGTTTCGGCATGGCGCTGATCGCGATCCGCGAGGATGAGGATGCGGCGGGGTCGGTCGGCGTCAACGCCACGCGCTTCAAGATCGCCGCGCTGGCAATGGCCGCGTTCTTCACCGCCCTTGCCGGCGGCATCCACGCCTATTGGATCACGTATATCGACCCGGCCGGCTCGTTCGACACCACGCTCGATTTGCGCATGGTCATCATGACCATGTTCGGCGGGCCGGGCACGGTGCTCGGGCCGGTGGTCGGCGCGCTGGTCCTGTCCGCGATCTATGAAGTGCTGGCCGACAGCATCTCGACGGCGGCGGCGCTGTTCTTCGGCATCGTGATTCTGGTCGCGGTCATTTTCCTGCCGCGCGGCCTGGTCGATCTCGGCGGCGGCTTCCGCACGATGGGCTGGCGGTATTTCCTCGCCAATATCCGGCAGTACCGGATATGAGCGCCGCGCTGTTCGAGGCGCGCGGCCTCGTCAAACGCTTCCACGGCCTGATTGCCGTCAGCGAGGTCGATTTCGCCATTCCGCGCGGCGCGATCGTCGGGCTGATCGGCCCCAACGGCGCGGGCAAGAGCACGCTGGTCAATCTCATCGCCGGCGCGGCCCGGCTCGACGAGGGCGAGCTTCATTTCGACGGCGCCCGCATCGACCATCTTCCCGCCTATGCCCGCGCCCATCTCGGCATCGGCCGCACCTATCAGATTCCCAAGCCGTTCCCCGATCTCAGCGTTCGCGACAATGTCGCGATGGGCGCGATGTTCGGCGCGGGCGGCGGGGTGCGCGACCGCGCCAGGGCGCGCGCGATGGCGGATGAATGGCTCGACTTCGTCGGCCTCGCCGCGCAGGCCGGTTTTCAGGCGTCGCGGCTCGGCGGACCCGACCGCAAGCGCCTCGAATTCGCCAAGGCGCTGGCGATGCAGCCCAAGCTCTTGCTGCTCGACGAGGTGATGGCCGGTCTCACGCCGGTCGAGGTCGATGCCGCGGTCGGCCTGATCCAGCGCACCCGCGACCGCGGCGTGACGGTGCTGGTGATCGAGCATGTCGTGCCGGCGATCCGCCGTCTGTCCGACACCTTGCTGGTGCTGCAGCAGGGCAGGTTGATCGCTTCCGGCGATCCCGCGGCGGTGCTGAACGATCCGCGCGTGATCGAGGCGTATCTGGGGCGGCGGCGCGCATGAGCGAGGCGCTGCTCGACATCGCCGAACTCAGCGCCGGATACGGCGACGTGAAGGTGCTGGACCGCATCGGCCTCACAGTGAGCGCCGGCGAGATCGTGGCGCTGGTCGGCAGCAACGGCGCCGGCAAGACCACGCTGCTGCGCGCCGTGTCGCGCATCCTCAAGGCGACGGGCACGTTGCGCTTTTTCGGCGAGGACGTGCTGCCGCTGACGCCGGAGGCGCTGTTCGCGCGGGGTCTCGTCCAGGTGCCGGAGGGACGGCAATTGTTCGGCCGCATGTCGGTCGCCGAAAATCTGGCGATGGGCGCGTATCGCCGCCGCGACCGCGCGGGCATCGCCGCGAGCCTCGCGCAGACCTTCGAGCTGTTTCCCGCGCTGGCGGCGCGGCGCGCGCAGATGGCCGGCAGTCTTTCGGGCGGCGAACAGCAGATGTGCGCCATCGGCCGCGCCCTCATGGCGGCGCCCAAACTCCTGATGATCGACGAGATGAGTCTCGGCCTTGCGCCCATCGTGGTGGACCGGTTGCTCGATGTGCTGGTGACGATCCGCGGGCAGGGCGTTCCGATCCTGATGGTGGAGCAGGATGTGTTCGCGGCGCTGGCCGTGGCGGATCGCGGCTATGTGCTGGAACATGGCCGCATCGTCAAATCGGCGACCGCCGCGGCGCTCAAAAGCGACCCTGACCTGCAAAAGGCCTATCTCGGCGCCGACGAAGCTTCGTGACGGAATCGCGGCTCCCGACTATGATTGCGCGATGGCACGGCGTGTCACAATTCTCGGCTCGACCGGATCGGTCGGGCGCAACACTGTCGAACTGGTCGCGGCCCAACCCGAGGAATATTCCGTCGAGGCGCTGGTCGCGCTAAAAAGCGTCGATGCGCTTGCCGCGCAGGCGCGGTCGCTCGGCGCGAAGCTCGCGGTCATCGCGGATGACAGCCGCCACGCGGCGCTCAAATCCGCCCTCGCCGGCTCCGGCGTCGAGGTGGCCGCCGGGCAAGCCGCCGTGGTCGAGGCCGCGCAACGGCCCGCAGAATGGGTGATGGCCGCGATCGTGGGCGCGGCGGGCCTCGCGCCGACCCTCGCCGCGGTCGAACGCGGCGCGTTCGTCGCGCTCGCCAACAAGGAGGCGCTGGTCTGCGCCGGCGCGCTGATGACGGCGGCGGTGCGCGCAAACGGCGCGACGCTGCTGCCGGTGGACAGCGAGCACAACGCGATCTTTCAGTGTTTCGAGGCCGACCAGATCCACGCCATCGAGCGCATCGTCCTGACCGCGAGCGGCGGCCCGTTCCGCGAGCGTCCGCTTGCCGCGATGGCGAACGTCACGCCGGCCGAAGCGGTGGCGCATCCCAACTGGCGCATGGGCGCGAAGATTTCCGTCGATTCCGCGACCATGATGAACAAGGGCCTCGAAGTGATCGAGGCGATGCATCTCTTCCCGCTGCGCGGCGACCAGGTCGATGTCGTCGTGCATCCGCAATCGGTGATCCACGGCCTCGTCTATTACAAGGACGGCTCGGTGCTGGCGCAACTCGGTTCGCCCGACATGCGCACGCCGATCGCCAACACGCTGGGCTGGCCCCGGCGCATTCCGGCGCCGAGCCCGCGCCTCGATCTCGCCGCGCTCGGCCAGCTCACCTTCGAGGCGCCCGATCCCGTGCGTTTTCCGGCGCTGCGCATCGCGCGCGCGGCGATGGCGGAGGGCGGCTCCGCGCCGATCGTCCTCAACGCCGCCAATGAGATCGCGGTCGCCGCGTTCCTCGACGGCGCCATCGGTTTTCTCGATATCGCCAGCATCGTCGAAGATGCGCTGGGCGCGCTCGATCGGCATGACATCGTCACGCTCGACGACGTTTACGACACCGACCGCGCCGCGCGCGAAGCGGCGCGGCGTCTCGTCGGCAACGGCGCGCGCCGCGCCGCGACCGTCTGAGTGATCGACCGAAGCAAACCTGTTCTGGTGACGGGCGCGACCGGCTTTGTCGGGTCGGCGGTAACGCGCGCTCTGCTGGCCCAGGGCCGCGCGGTGCGAGTGCTGGTGCGGCGCGCCAGCGACCGGACCAATCTCGCCGGTCTCGCCGTCGAGCAGCGCGAAGGCTCCCTCGAGGACGCGGAATCGCTGAGCGCCGCGCTCGCCGGCTGCGCCGTGCTCTATCACGTCGCCGCCGATTATCGCCTGTGGGTGCCGCGCCACGACGTAATGTACCGCGCCAATGTCGACGGCACGCGCAAGGTGATGCAGGCGGCGCTGCGAGCGGGCGTCGCGCGGATCGTCCATACCAGCAGCGTCGCCACGCTCGGCCTCCACGACGACGGCGCCCCCGCCGACGAGACCACGCCGAGCACGCTCGACGACATGATCGGGCCGTACAAGCGCTCGAAATTCCTCGCCGAGGAAATCGTCCGCGGCATGGTGGCGGAGCAGGGGCTGCCGGCGGTGATCGTCAACCCCTCGACCCCGATCGGTCCCGGCGACGTCAAGCCGACGCCGACCGGCCGCATCGTGATCGAGGCGGCGTCCGGCCGCGTGCCGGCCTTTGTCGATACCGGCCTCAACCTCGCCCATGTCGATGACGTCGCCGCGGGCCATCTTCTTGCCGAAACGCGCGGCACGATCGGCGAGCGCTATATTCTCGGCGGCGAAAATCTCAGTTTGCGCGAGCTGTTCCGCCGCATCGCGCTGCTCGCGGGACGCCGCCCCCCGACGATCGCGCTGCCGATCCCGGCGCTGATGCCGGTCGCCTATCTGTCCGAAGCGGTCGCGCGCCTCACCGGCGGCAACGCCTTCATCACCGTCGACAGCCTGCGCCTCGCGCGCCACAAGATGTATTTCACCTCCGCCAAGGCGGTGGCCGAACTGGGCTATTCGCCACGCCCGGTCGACCGCGCCCTCGAGGATGCGATCGCCTGGTTTCGCCGCATGGGAAAAATCCGGTGAGCGCCGCCGTCATCCTCGGCATCGTCGCGCTCGCGGTCTGGCTGGGGCTGATTCTGGCGCGCGGCCGATTTTTCGTGCCGCGCCTCCCGACGACCGCGCCCGCGCGCGCGCACTGGCCCGCCATTGTCGCCGTGGTGCCGGCGCGCGACGAGGCGGCGGCGATCGCGCGCGCCGTCGGCTCGCTTCTGGCGCAGGATTATCCCGGCGATTTTTCCATCGTGCTGGTCGATGACCATAGCGGCGACGGCACCGCCGAGATTGCGCGCGGCCTCGCCGGTGCGGACGCAAAGCTCCGAATTGTCGCCGCGCCGCCGCTGCCGCATGGCTGGACCGGCAAGCTCTGGGCGATGAATCGCGGCGTTGAGGAAGCGGGTGAGGCGGCGCTGATCCTGTTTACCGACGCCGACATCGCGCATCACCCCGCAAATCTGCGCCAGCTGGCGGCGCGGCTCGAGCATGAGCGGCGCGATCTCGTCTCCCTGATGGTGCGGCTGCACTGCGACAGCCTCGCCGAGCGCCTCCTGATCCCCGCCTTCGTGTTCTTTTTCGCGATGCTTTATCCCTTCGCCTGGGTCGCCGATCCGCGCCGTCGCACCGCGGCGGCGGCGGGCGGCTGCATGCTGATCCGCCGCGCGGCACTCGACCGCATCGGCGGCGTTGCCGCCATCAAAAGCGCATTGATCGACGATTGCGCCCTGGCGCGCGCGGTGAAGGACAGCGGCGGCGCGATCCGGCTCGACCTGACGCGCCTCACGACAAGCATCCGGCCGTATCCGCGCCTCGCCGATATCTGGAACATGATCGCGCGCAGCGCCTACACCCAGCTTCGCTATTCGCCCACCCTGCTCGCCGGCACCGTCGCATTCATGGCGCTGGTCTATGTCGTCCCGCCGCTGCTCCTCGCCGTCGGCGGCACGGCGGCATGGCTCGGCGCGGCGGCGTGGCTGGCCATGAGTCTCGCCTATCTGCCGATGGTGCTGTTCTACGGCCTGTCGCCGCTCTGGGCGGTGGCGCTGCCGCTCACCGCGTTGATTTATCTCGGCGCGACGATAGCATCGGCTTGGCGGCATTTTCGGGGACGCGGCGGCGCATGGAAGGGTCGGGTCGAGTGGCGGAACGCGCGCTGAATCCGGTCGAAACGCCGTCCGGCAAAGGCGCGGGCGACGAGAATTTTCCGGTCGGCTCGTTCCTGATCCGCCGCGCATTGCGGCCTCATATTCATGCCTTCTATCGCTTCGCGCGCCAGGCGGACGACATCGCCGACAATCCCGCGCTCTCGCCCGAGGACAAGGTTCGCCGCCTCGCGCGCATGGGCGCGATCCTCGACGGCGCGCCCGGCGATGATTCCCCCGCCGCCACGGCAATGCGGATCAGCCTCAACGAAACCGGCGTCACGGCGCAGCATTGCCATGACGTGCTGCGCGCCTTCACGCTCGACGCCACCAAGACGCGGTATCGCGATTGGGACGACCTTATGGAATATTGCCGCTATTCGGCGTCGCCGGTCGGCCGCCAGGTGCTCGATCTTCACGGCGAGGACCGCGCCAACTGGCCCGCCAACGACGCGCTGTGCTCGGCGCTCCAGGTCCTGAACCATGTGCAGGATTGCGGCGAGGATTACCGCGCGCTTGGCCGCGTCTATCTGCCGGAGCCCGCTCTCGCGGCCGCCGGCGCGTCGGTCGAGGAACTGCGCGGCGCGCGCATGAGTCCCGGCATGACGAAAGTGAAGCTTCAGCTGCTCGACGGCTGTGACCGGCTGATCGCCGAGGCGCGCCGCTTCCCGTCCGGCGTCAGAAGCTGGGGGCTGCGCTGCGAGGTCGCCACCATCGTCGCGCTGGCGGCGCGGCTTGCCGCGCGTCTGCGCGCGGGCGATCCGCTGGCGGCGCGGGTGAAACTGCGCAAGGGCGATTTCGCCGCCGCGCTGCTGGCGGGCGCGTGGCGGGGCACGGTCGGATGAGCGCGCTCGCCGATCCCGCGCCCGACGCGCTCCGGGCGGAAATCCGCGGCAAGGTTCAGGCCGCGGGCTCGTCGTTCTATTGGGCGATGCGCCTGCTGCCGACCGAGCGGCGCGACGCGATGTTCGCGATCTACGCCTATTGCCGTGAGGTCGACGACATCGCCGATAGCGGCGACGCGCCGCCCGCGAAACAGGCCGGGCTGGCGCGCT
>Ga0134126_10006686_pt1 | contig 14470 bp, 11 predicted proteins | sample KB31752_FD_96881 | JGI IMG/M metagenome (GOLD analysis project Ga0134126, IMG submission 96881) | Terrestrial soil microbial communities with excess Nitrogen fertilizer from Kellogg Biological Station, Michigan, USA - KB3-175-2 | ecosystem: Environmental > Terrestrial > Soil > Unclassified ... | reverse complement strand
TTCGTGGCGTTCATCATTGCAGTGTTCAAGCTCTACGATCCCGTGCGGAAATTCGCTCTCTTCTACAACAACTTCCAGCAGGCTCTAGGCGCGTCGTCTGAAATTTTTAAATTCATGGACGTGCAGGATGAGGTGCAGGAGAAGCGGAACGCCGCTGTCCTCCCGCCGTTCTCCAAGAGCATTGCATTTCAGGACGTAAGCTTCAGCTATCAAAGCGAGGACACTACTCGCAAGGTGCTGCACGACGTTTCTCTGGAAGTAAGGGCTGGTGAGATTCTCGCTGTAGTCGGCTCCAGTGGCGCAGGCAAGAGCACGCTGGTTTCACTGTTGCCGCGTTTCTTTGATGTGACTTCCGGTGGGATCGCCGTGGATGGCCATGACATCCGCCATGTCACACTTGCGTCTTTGCGTTCGCAAGTTGGCGTAGTCACGCAGGAAACCGTCCTCTTTAATGACACGCTGCGCAACAACATCGCTTATGGCCAACCCAGTGTCTCGCAAGCGGATGTCGAGTCTGCTGCCCGCGCTGCGCTTGCGCACGACTTCATCATGGAGTTACCTGCCGGATACGACACCATCATCGGCGAGAAGGGTGTGCGACTTTCCGGCGGCGAACGCCAGCGCATCGCCATCGCGCGCGCCCTGCTGAAGAACGCTCCGATCCTTGTGCTGGATGAAGCGACTTCCGCGCTCGACAGCCAGTCCGAAGCGCTGGTGCAGTCCGCGCTGCACAATCTGATGACCGGCCGCACCGTGATCGTGATTGCTCATCGCCTTTCGACCGTCCGGCGCGCGGACCGCATAGTTGTCCTCGAAAATGGCACCATCGCGGAAATCGGCAGGCACGAAGAACTCATGCAAAAGGCAGGCATTTACCGCAAGCTGTATGATCTTCAATTCATCGATGTGGATGCGCGTGCGGTCGCGCAAATGAGCAACGGAGCGGGAACTTACTGATGCCGATTCGATCCATGACAGGCTTTGCGCAGGCCAAAGGGCAGGTCAATAATCTTGCCTTCAATGTTTCCGTGAAGTCCGTCAATCATCGATTCCTCGATCTTCACTTCCGGCTCCCGTCGAATACTGACGGTCTCGAAATGTCGATGCGCCGCATTCTCAAAGAGAAACTCGCCCGCGGCCACGTGGATGTAAATCTTTCGTTCGAGCAAGGCGGAGCGGCCCCGCTGGGTCTTAACAAGGCTATGGTTTCTGGATACGTTCAGGCGTTTCGTGCTGCGGCCATTGAAGCTGGCATTGCAGCGGAACCCGACTTGAATGCGGTACTTCGCCTACCCGGCGCTCTCGACACCAATGTGGCTCCCTCGGAAGAGGAACTTTCTCCGGCGGTATTGCCCAAGCTGGAACAGGCGATCGATCAGCTGAACCGTGTTCGCGAAGAAGAGGGCCGGGCGATGGACCGGGAACTTCGCGAACGTATGGAGAACATCCGCAAATCTTGCGCTGGGGTCAGCGCCTATCGCGATGCCGTTTTGAAGAATTACAGTGAGCGCCTGCAGACGCGCATTCAAGAGTGGCTGGGTTCGTCCGTTGATCAGGACAAGATCCTGCAAGAAGCCGCCGTACTTGCCGACCGCAGCGACATACAGGAAGAGTTAGTACGGCTTGACAATCACGTGCAGCATTTCGTCGCCTTGCTCGACACGAAGGGCGAGGTTGGCAAGAAAATGGACTTTTTGTTGCAAGAGATGAATCGCGAGGCCAATACCCTGCTCTCCAAGACCTCGGGACTCGCTGGTGATGCGGCGAAGATTACCGAAGCGGGACTCGCAATGAGATCCGACATCGAGAAAGCGCGCGAACAGGTGCAAAATATCGAATAATGGTGAATGTGTTCATCATCTCCGCGCCGTCCGGGTCTGGGAAATCCACGCTGGTCTCCATGATCCGGCGCAGTGTGCCCCAGCTTGAGTTTTCGATTTCCTACACGACCCGCAAGCCGCGAGGCGCGGAACAGAATGGACGCGAATACTTCTTCGTCTCCCGGGAAGAGTTCAGGCAGATGATTCGCGAAGATCAATTCCTCGAATACGCGGTTGTGTTCGAAACTGACTATTACGGCACGGCCTGCAGGTTTCTTGACCAAGCTAAAAATCAAGGCAAGGACTTACTGTTAGATATTGACGTACAGGGCGCGGCGCAAGTGAAGAAGAAAGTCCGCGAAGCAGTCAGTATTTTTATTCTCCCCCCAAATCGCAGTGAACTTGAGCAACGTTTGCGGTCGCGCGGTCAAGACACCGAAGAAAAGATACAAAGGCGGCTGGAAGAGGCCCGGCGCGAGATTGAGAATTACGATAAATACGACTATATTTTGGTGAACGACCATCTGGACGATTCTGTCAAAGCCCTGGAAGCCATCTTGCTCTCGGAGCGGCAGAAACGGGCCGGCAATCCGGATGTAAACTTAAGTGCGCTAGCGGAAACCTGCCGGTTGGAAAATGTTCGCGATCGCCTTGACCCGATCCTGCAATCGTTTCGGGAAGTCGCGGCCGGCGGGAAGTAGGCAGGGAGAGTTTCCAATGAAGTTGATCGATGGTTTCGACAGCAATTATCGGTACATCCTGGTCGCTGCTCGTCGTGCGCGCCAGTTGCAGGGTGGAGCTCCCCCTGTCATCGACACACAATCGCGCAAGCCCTGCCGCATTGCGCAGGACGAGATCAAGGCCGGCAAAGTGAAGTGGGTCGTGCCCGAAGTGCAAGCGTCCCCGGTCGAAGCCGCCGGAGAAATGCTCGATAAGGCCCTCGGTCAGGAAGGCTGAGAGCGGTGAACCATGAGCAGTGAGCAAGACAGGATTGCTCGTCGCTCGCGGCTCACTGCTCGCTGCTCCTTATGAAAGTTGCCCTCGGAGTCTGTGGCGGCATCGCCGCCTACAAAGCCGCTGAGATCGTTCGACTCCTCCAGGACCGCGGCATCCGTGTTCAGGTCATCATGACCGACTCCGCGCAGGAGTTTGTTCGTCCTCTTACCTTTGCGGCGCTTTCCGGTGAGAAAGTCATTACCGGCATGTTCAGCCGCGAGGCAGGCACCGAGCCAAACATAGATTCCGCGATTGAGCATATTGCGGTTGCGCAGTCGATTGACGCGCTGCTGGTCGCTCCTGCGACCGCCGATGTCATTGCAAAGATCGCGCAAGGGATCGCAAATGACTTCCTGACCACGTTGTATCTCGCGACCACGGCGCCGGTGGTCGTTGCTCCTGCAATGAATGTGAACATGTGGGAACACCCGGCAACGCAAGAAAACCTCGCAATCCTTCGCAAGCGCGGAGTAAAGATCGTTGAGCCAGGCAGCGGATATCTGGCCTGCGGAATGACAGGCCCTGGTCGCCTCGCAGAGAACGAAGCGATCGTTGCTGCGGCCCTCGAAGCACTCGGAAGTTCGCAGGACCTTGCGGGCGAAACCGTTCTCATCACCGCAGGCCCCACGCGCGAGAAGATTGATCCTGTCCGGTATCTCAGCAACCGTTCGAGCGGACGGATGGGTTACGCGCTGGCAGAAGCCGCTCTCCGACGCGGCGCGCGGGTGCTGCTGGTGACGGGACCGACTGCGTTGAAACCGCCGTCCGCCGCGGAAGTCATTCAGATCCAGTCCGCCGCTGAGATGACCGACGCCGTTCTGCGCCTTCTGCCGGAAGCTTCCATCGTGATCAAAGCTGCTGCGGTCGCGGACTACACGGTTGCCAATCCTCCGGACCAGAAGGTGAAGCGTTCCGGGCCGCTAAAGCTTGAGCTTACTCCGACTACAGACATCCTTGCGGAGATTTCCCGCCGCAAGCAGGGGCAGATCGTGATTGGCTTCGCAGCCGAAACCGAAAACGTGATCGAAAATGCGCGCAAGAAGCTGGCTTCGAAATCACTCGACGCCATCGTCGTGAACGACGTTTCGAAGGAAGGCGTCGGCTTCGACACCGATCGCAACGCGGTCACGATCCTGACTACCTCCGAAACCATCGCCGTTCCCGAAACCACCAAGTGGGACGTCGCCCAGCGCGTTCTCGATTGCGTGGCGCAGTTGAAGAAGCACGAATCTGCCGGAAAGCATTAAGGGTCTCACCTTCTAAGGTGGGTATTTTCTCGGAATGTCCTGCCGTGCGTCCCAACCGAATCCCCGGTCTGTACTGATCTTGTGCTTTCAAAGCGACGCTCGCTTCACCTATAATCCGGCTGCTCTGATCACCAGGAACTGGGGACCCCGATGCGCGACGCCACCGCTCTGTCAGGCCCGGAATGCCGTATTGCTATCATCACCGCCGAAACCGAAGCCTTTCCCGACATGCGGCATTTCCTTTTGCCCCGCTTTGAGGCAACGCTCGCTCAATCGGAGAAGCAGATCCAGTCGGCCGTTGACGACGGCAACATTCGCGCCATCCTGATTGACCTCGACAGCATGGGCGGAGATCCGTCGAATGCCCTGCAACTGCTACGCGATATTCGCCAGATCCGCCAGGACATCGCCTTAGTGGCGATTACTCGCTCCAACAGTCGCAGCATTCCTCTCGAGGCCAGCAAGGCCGGCGCAGATGAATTTTTCCTTGCGCCTCTCGATTTTCAGGAACTGCAAATCGTTCTTTGGCGCGCCATCGAGAAGCGCAGTCTTCAAGTTGAAGGACAGCGCGTCGTCGAACAGGCTGAAAATAAGAATTCGTTCTGCGGCTTGATAGGCGTGAGCGAGGCTATGCAGCGCGTCTATCAAGCCATCCAGGCCGTCGCGGACAGCAATACAACTGTGGTCCTGCGTGGGGAAAGCGGCACCGGAAAAGAGCTGATTGCGGGTGCGATCGTACAGCTCAGCAGGCGCAGTGACAAGCCGTACGTGTGCCTGAACTGCTCAGCGATTCCAGAAAACCTGATCGAGTCTGAGCTGTTCGGCTACGAGAAGGGCGCGTTCACCGGAGCTGACTCGGCCAAGGCTGGACTCATCGAGTCCGCCCACGGCGGCACGCTGTTCTTGGATGAAATCACTACGCTGGATCACAGCCTGCAAAGCAAGCTGCTCCGGGTCCTGCAGGAACGCACGGTCCAGCGCGTCGGGAGCCGCACTTCCAAGAAGATCGACTTCCGCCTTATTGCCGCCACCAACGACAATCTGGAAGAAATGGTCCACCAGGGCCGCTTCCGTGAAGATCTCTATTACCGCATTAACGTTGTTCCAATTTTCATCCCGCCACTGCGCGAGCGTCCGGGAGACCTACCGCTGCTGGTGGATCACTTCCTCCGCGTATACTGCACCGCGAACAATCGCCCCCTAAAGCAACTGGAGCCCGATACCCTCGAGATCATGGAGGACTACTCCTGGCCGGGAAACGTGCGCGAACTCGAGAACGTGATCCAGCGGCTGATCATCATGAGCGCCTCGCCGACTATCCGAGCCGAGCATCTGCCGCAGCCCATGCTTTATTCCAGCGCCGCCAGCCAAGAGGCAATTCTCATCCCTGAAGATGGCGTCGACTTCGACGCTGAAATGGACCGCATCGAACTCGCCTATCTCACCGCCGCGTTGAACCGTACCGGAGGAAGCAAGTCCGCGGCAGCGGCTCTCTTGCGCATTGATCCGCAACGAATGAAGTATCTCTGCCGCAAAAGAAGGCTGGCCGCAGCCGCGCAGGGTTAATTTTTAAACCGGCGTGGGTTAATTTTTAACCGACGAGGTGATTTCTTAATCCCTCTCGCCGGCACGCTCGCAACGAGAATCTCGCAAGTTGCTGATTCCACTGGTGAGACGCAATCCAAAATCTTCGCCCGCACTTTGGCACGCCCTGTGCAATAGGACAATGCGTCAGTCGAAAACAAAAACAAGGAGCAGGCAATGTCAATCTCGAAAAAATCTCTGATCAGCAATCGCAGCGCAAGCAAGAAGGCCATCGTAACCAAGCCCGAAGTCACCAGCGCAGAACCCACGAAAGTGTTTGGGCATTCGCCCAAAATTGTCGGACACAGCCCGAAGGTAGTGGGTCACAGTCCCAAGGTAGTAGGCCACTCGCCCAAAGTTGTCGGCCATAGCCCGAAAGTGGTTGGACACAGCCCCAAGGTCGTCGGCCACTCGCCCAAGGTAGTCATGCAGTAGTTTCGAGGAATTGCCTGCACTGAAGGGCCGGGGGGAACCTGGCCCTTCACCTTCGAGGAAAGAACTACCAGATCTTCCGCGAAATCAGGTCGCGGCTGAACTCGAACGCAAACCCTGCCAGACTCCTTCGAGCAACCAGTACCTTCGCAATTCCAGTCATTCCCGGCTTCAGCTCTCCATCATTCTTCAGCCACACACTTGCCATGTAGTACCGCGGAGGATTGATCCCCTGCAACTGGTCTTTCGAAACCAGGCCTTCCGCAAGAGCGAAACGGGGCGCCACGCTCGTCACTGTGCCTGAGACCGGACGCACTCGCCCGGTGGCCAGCAGTCTTACCGCTTCTCCATTGCGCACATCATGCATCGCAAACTCTGGCACATAGACCTCGGCCTTCAGCTGCGCCACATCGGTAATTTCTAGCAAAAAATCTCCTTCAGCGACGGACCTGCCCACCAAGTCCGCAACGTGCGGGGATGCCACAACTCCCGAGACCGGAGTGGTGATCGAGAGCTGCCGGCTCTTTTCCTTCGCCAGTTCCACGTTTCTCGCCTGACGCTGCCTTTCTTGTTGTGCTGCAGCGAAGCCTGCATACTGGAGCGCCGCCTGATTCTCGTGCGCGGTCGCGCTGGCAAGTTGGCTTTGTGCGAACGCTGATTCTGATTCCACCGCGGAGTTACGTAATTGCAAGAGCGTGCTTCCCACCGACACCCGCTGGCCTTCTTGCACAGAAACCTGCTCCACGGTTCCGGGAACCGTCGCGCGAATCACCGCGCTTTCGCCGGCCTGCAAGACAAATGGGCCCTCCACGAAGTCCGGCCAGATCGGCAAAAACAGTACGACCAGCGTTGCCGACGCAACGAGCGCAATCCGCATGGGCGTGAACCACTGCAGTACGCGCTGCTTTTTGTCGAGATAAAGCGTCTTCATAAATGCCACCAGAAGTTTGATCCGTGATTGAAACACCCAGAACCCAATTGCTAAAGCCGGCACAAACGCCCATTCCGGACTATATGACCGTAAGATGTTGTAGGTGATCATCATCAGGAATGACAGCAAGCTATAGCTGTACATGCCCGACAAAATTCCGTAGGCCACGTAGAATGGCCGTTTGCGCCGCGGCACATACGGCACCTCGGCCGGCAGTCGAAATACATGCTTACGCGCCCACGCGGACAAATACGCCGTGCTGGTTTCCTTCAACGATGGCTCAGCTACCAGTTCCGAGAAAATCAAGTATCCGTCGAGCTTGATCAGCGGATTCAGGTTCAACAGCGATACACCCACACCGGTCACCATCATGACTTTGTAGGCCCAGTCATGCACCGGCATTCCCGTCGCGGTCGCCCACCACACAATCGTCGCGAAGAAGCACACGATCAGATCCAGCCAGATCCCCGCCAATGCCGTGGCAATTCGCGCCCACTTGCCTCCGGTCACCAGCACCTGCGTCGAATCGCAGAAGAAGCTCGGCGCAAAGTACATTAGGCTAAAGCCCATTTTTTCGATCGTTGCACCGAAATGTTTGCCAACCAATCCGTGCGCCGTTTCGTGGATCGCCGCCATGCCGGCAAACAAAAACCAGAATTCGAACAGGTCTTTACCCGATTTGTGCAGGAAGTTGAAGAACGCGAAGCTGTCCGCCCAGACTTCCCCGAACCGGTCCCACCACATCCAGCCCATCAGGGCAAACATCGCGACGCTCGTCCACACAAACCACGGTGTGAACATGAACCGAACTTTCGGATACATCCAGCTGATGTAACTGTCGGCGTTGTTCCAAACGTGGATGGTGATGTCGGCGAAATCCAACGTCCGCTTCTTCTTTTTGCCGCGAGTAGCGCGCATCTCCTGCTGCAACGCGATGTTCTGCTCCATCGCCGTCCGCTGAAGCAGTTTGCTCTCTGCCTGCAAATAACTGGTGAATTCCCGGACATCGTCGCCGCTCAAAGGTGTTCCAGTTTCAGCGGTAAAGCGCTCCGCGATTTCCTCGTGGGTGCTCACCCCATCAAACATTTGCAGAAGTTGCCATTGCGGCGGAGAAAAGCGAAAGATGAATTCGCTTCCCGGGGCCTTCGTAATGATGACGGGCTGTCCCTTCTCGATATGCTCTTTGGCAACGACGTTGGCGATGAGCTTAGGCGGGTTCTTGCGAACGATCTGCGGCGGTAGTTCCGGCAGCGCAACTTCGAGGGCTCGAACAATGTTCATCGCAGATGAGTAGTCTCACCGAACATCGGACAGGTGAAGATCGGCGCGCATTCCAGGCCTCAGGCCCGCCGTATCTCCTGATAGTTCCGCAAGAATCTCGATGGTATCGCTCGAGGGGTCAACCACTGGACTTACCTGAATCACTCGGGCCCGATACCTGTGCGCTGGATCGGCTGCTTCAGCCGGGGTGATGCCAACCATCGTCCCCGGCTTTACGCGCCCTAGAAATCTCTCCGGCAACGTGACTCGGATCCGCAGCGGCGCGGTTGCTGTGACCCAGAACAACCGGTCATTTTTCGTGACGCTTTGCCCCATGCGTATATATCGCCGCGCCACCACTCCATTGAACGGCGCGGTGATCCGCGTCTTTTCCAGTTCCAGTTCGAGGGATCGCTCCACCTCTTTTGAGTTGGCCAGCAACTCCGAAACGCGTTTCACGTCCCACTCGTCTGACTCGGCTTTGTACTTCGCGTGGTCGAGCTCTTCTTTCGGGATGATCTGTGCGTCCCAGAGTTTCTGCGCACGCTCATAATCCGCCTGCAGCACCTTTGCTTCCGCCTGCCAATTCTTCAGATCGGCTTCCGTGCTTCGGGTCTTGGCTCGGGCGGCCTCGAGGTCGGCCGAAATCTGGCGATCATCCATCTTCGCCAGCAGCTGTCCTTTTCTGACCGCCGTTCCTGGCTCGGCCAGCACTTCGGAGATCAATCCATCCCGCTGGGCCGCGACATCCACCTGGTCTTCAACGATGATTGGACCCGACGCAACAAAGTCCACCTGCGGCCCAGGGCTGGCATGCGACGGCTGAGTGGGCGCCGCCTGCGGCGCAGGTTCCGCCGCCGACACGGTAGCCGGTCCCTCCGAGGGTGAACTCGAGCATGCAACTCCCACAATCAGCAACGCACAGGCCACCACAGCTTTCATCATGGATAATGCCCCTTTACCATCCAAACCAATCCCACAGTTTTGTCCAAATCCAAATGCCCACGCGGCGGAACATCACAACACCCGCAGGTCTCCAGCCGGTCGAAATCTTCCCACGTCCTTGCATTCCCGATCGCAGCGCGCTATTCGGATTCGCGACCGCGACCCGCGCATAGAAGGTCGTCTCCGCATTCTGCAGAATGCCTTGTGGACTCACCACCGCGACCTGCCCACGGAACGTCCTCTCGGGAAATCCGTCGAGCTTGAGTTTTGCTTTCTGCCCCGGCTTTAGCAGCGCGACATCGGACTCGCCAATCGCCACATCCACCAACTCTTCGGAGTTGTCGACGATATCGACGAAGCTGTCCCCGTCCTTTAACTTGTGGCCGACCAGGTTTTCGACCTGCGGCGTCGCAATCACGCCATCAATCGGCGAGCGAATGGTCGTCTTGGCCAGCCGACCCTCAGCGCGTTTAACTTCTGACGCCCAATAGTCCGCCTGCCCCCGCTGAATGCCTGCCTCGCTCCCATCATTCCCTGCCAGCGCGCGATCCATAGCCGCGACGGCGGTCTGGTGTCTTGCCTGCGCAGCCGCCAAGGCCGAGCGGTAATCCCAATCTTCGAGTTCCGCGATTGGTGCGCCCTTCTTGACCACATCGCCCTCGCGCACATACACTGCCCCGATCACACCTTCAAATTCCGAGCCCACGTGCGCAACCCGTGCCGGCGCGACCACCGCGTTTCCATCCACCCGCAACGGCAAAGGAACCACCAGCAGGAACACCACTGCCGCGGCAACACCTATCACCAGCGCCGCCCGCTTATGTTTCTCGAGTGCGAGAAACCGCTTCTTCCTCTCCACTAACGGTTGCAGCACGCTGATGAACGGCACCTCTTTATATAAGGAGGCATTCCGCAGCGCGACAGTAGCCTGGCTGGCCAGCACCTTGATCATCTCCAGGTGCGCTTCTGCCAGAAAGTCGGGATCGCTGCTCTCGAACAGCAGCACGCCAACTCTTCCCTCTTCATCGACCAGCGGGAGCAGATGGCACGCGCGCATTCCACTCTCCGCGAAATACTGCTGAAACTTTGCCTTCGTCTCTTCGCGGTCCGACTCGACTTCTTCGCCGTGTTGCGCCACCAGCAGCGGCTCGCTCAGTACCGCCGACCACTGCAGAATTTCGCGCAACCCGCGGTATTGCGGATCGTCCGCGTTCAACTGCGTCGTGCCCGACACCGCTCTCAGTCGAGTACCGCCGCGATCATCCAGCGCAATCGCCGCCCGCTCATAAGGGATCACCGCCGCCGGCCCGTTCACAACCGCCTGTAGCACGCGATCGAGGTCCAGCGTCGAGGTAATTTCACCGCTGGTCTTGACCAGCGCTTCCAGGATCTCGACTTTGCGTTCCGCCATCAGCAGGCTGGCGTTGTGCAGCGCGCTGCTGGCAGTCTCGGCAAACGTTGTCAGCGCAAAAAGATCGTCTTCATCAAAGGCCTTGCCGTCGAGTTTGTTCACTGCTTCCACAACGCCGACCAGTGACCCACGATCAATCAACGGCACCAGCAGAATGGAGAAAATTGCCTCTCCCTGAACGCCCGCATTCCGCTGAACCAACCGCTCGTCGTCTGACGACTCGATTAGCACCGGCTCGCCGCTGTCCGACACGTCCCCCGCCAAGCCCTCGCCCGCTTTTTGCACCTGACCTTCGTGCGCAGTGGGATCGACGCCGGCCTGGTGCATCAGCGTGACGGAGTTATCCCCTTCGAGCAGCCACACGTTCAGTGCCTGGCACTCCAGCAGTTCTTTAAATTTCGACCCGATCAGCGGCAGCAGTTGGTCCAACTCAAGCGTGGAATTGAGAACTTTCTCGATGTCGTATAGCTGAGTGAGGCGAGTGATAGAAGAGAGCGTCGAGTGCCGCTCCTGCTCGTATTCCGAGGCGCTAGCAAGCGCAACGCCGACCACACTGGCAACTGCTTCCAAAGCTGTCAGACTTGTCGAACGCATTTCCCCTTCAAAGCTGACGATCTCGATCGCGCCGACCAGATCTCCCTTGACCTTCAAGGCAACGTACGCCAGCGCCTGCACAGTCCTTCGCACATGCAGGTGCGCGTACTCTTCGCGAACCAGGTCTTTTCCGGAAATCACGACCGCGTCGGAAGTTCCAGCCAGCGTTCCTAGCGCTCCTTGTTCAAGAGGAACGGCAATCTCAGTTACCGACACATCGCCGGCGCTCGCCTGCGGAATCCAAACGCGTTCCGCCTGTTCACCAACGATGTAGAGATTGACGGCGCTGCCCGGCAACGAGTCGGCAACGACTTGGGCGGCCAGCCTTGCACGAGGGGCTAGCTCACGAACTTCTAGAAGACGGGCCGAAAGAGCGACGATATCCATCGCCACCACGGGTCCCTGGGTCGCCATTGATGGCCTCGAAGTGACGTCCAACCGCACGAACACGGGCGCGTGAAGCCCTCTTGCAAATTTCGAAGGCTTCTTCTAAGTTGAGTGACTCTAGCAAAGGGACACAGCACTGTCAACGCATTGCTGGAGCCGTTCGCCACGGGGGCTTTTCATGGAAATTGACGTTCGCAGTCAGGGGCAGGTGAAAATCGTTACTCTACGCGGACGCCTCAACTTGGGCGAACCGGTCGACCGGTTGCGAGCCACCGTCGAGGACCTCCTCGGCTCCGGCGACTGCCGCCTTGTCTTCGATCTGACTGAACTTACCACGGTAGATTCCAGCGGCATCGGCCTGATGAGCCGCTTTCTCACCTCGACCAAGGCTCAGGGCGGATCGCTCAAGCTAGTGAATCCCTCCAAGTTCGTCGTCCAGACGCTGAAACTCGTCGGCCTTCTGAACCTGTTCGAGATCTTTCCGGACGCACAATCGGCTGCTGCGTCGTTCGCATAGAAAACTCAATGCATCTGCTGGCGATCTGCCGTGCGTATCGGATGGCGACGCCGAGTCAGGTATTCAGCGCCGCCAACAAATTTAGAACGAAAACTCGGACGAGTCGGCGTTGGATCAGTTGCTTCCTCCATAACAGACTGTGCCGCTGTAGCGCAGCACGGTATGCCCGGTCGCGAAGTCAACCTCGCCGATCGACGACAGGTTGCCGGTCGCATTAGCAAAGCGGCCGGTGCCGCCGCTGAGGTGCACTTTGTATTCAGTAACTGCCAGCAACGTTTGCGAAACGTAGGCCCCATGCAGGGTCGCCTGATCGAAATTCAGGGTCTCGCCGTCGTCCGTCACCCAGTGGTGCTGCACAGTAATGCTGGTGAAGTCCGGGCTGGCGCTTACGATCTGCACGCCAATGGCGCCTTTCAAATCGCCTGTAGCAACGCCCAACGTAGTCGGCGTGCCATCAATTACGCCGAATCCCCCAAGATTGGTTAAGATCGCTCCGCCCACTGTTGTGCAATGCGGGTTTTGGGCAAATCCTCTTGGTGATGCAGCTCCAATCAGAAGTCCCAGACTGAAAAGAAAAGCAAAAACGCGTGCTGTACGCGTCATAAATCCTCCTTTATGGGTGCGGCCTCGGCTTAGGCATGTGCCGCAGCCCGTGCTGAGTTCAACCGCGAAACTGGAAACCGGCGGTCCGAACTCCCATATCTCACCGCGGCTCCATGACGCGCCCAAGATGCCGTGCCTGCGAGTTTTGGTCAATGAACTTGAGGAAAGCGCGAGGTGAGTTTTTGGTGAGCAGGCTAACCGCTTGTCGACAAAGGGCATTGGGTACGCGGCGGGATATAATGTGTTCCCTCTTTGCTGTACATACCGCGTGCCGGAGTGCTGTTTGGCGACACGTATCAATGCTCGGGAAGTAGTCGTGTTCGGCGATTACGAATTCGACTGTCACACCGGCGAACTCCGCCGCCAGGGGACCACGCTAAAGCTTCAGCCCCAGCCTGCGAAAGTGCTCTCAATCCTTATTAAGCGTGCCGGCGGCATCGTCACGCGTGAAGAGTTGACCGCCCAAGTCTGGGGGTCGGAGACTTATGTTGATTTCGAGCATGGACTGAACTTCGCCATTCGAAAGATTCGGACCGTGCTCGAGGACGACCCCGATCAGCCCCGATTCGTGGAAACCATACCGAAACGAGGTTATCGGTTCATTGCCGTGGTTACGAACCCTGGGACCGGGCAGGAGCAGCCACAAGTCATACCGGCCGCCGGCATGCCAACTCGAAGCCCGGCGCGCCGCAAGATTTTATACGCTGGTGCAGCCATCGTATTGGCCGCCATCTTTGCGCTGAGCTGGTCTCACTGGAATTCCGCTTCCCGTCCGGCAAATGTGCGCCAAATCCGATCACTGGCTGTCCTTCCATTGCGCAACCTTTCCAATGATCCCAGCCAGGAATACTTCAGTGACGGCATGACTGATGAGTTGATCACCGACCTTGCCAAGGCCGGTGGCTTGCGCGTCATTTCACATACGTCCGTCGAGCGATTTAAAGGCACACGACTGCCATTGCCGGAAATTGGGCGCCAACTCGGCGGTGTGGATGCGGTGGTGGAAGGAACCATATTACGTTCCGGTGATCGGGTTCGTATTACCGCACAGTTAATTGATGCGCGCTCCGACCAACACCTCTGGGCCAATTCTTATGACCGCAGTTTGCGTGACGTGCTCAGCACCGAAAACGAGGTCTCCCAGGCGATCGCGCAAACTATCGAACTTGAACTCTCTGGCGAGGCAAGAACCTATCTTGCCTCTGCTCGCCCGATTAACCCTGAAGCACATGACGCATATCTTAAAGGGCGCTTCTTCTGGAGCCAGCGAAGTGAACCAGACCTGAAGAAAGCCATCGATTCTTTTCAGCTGGCGATTGCTAAGGATCCCAACTACGCGCCCGCCTACTCCGGCCTTGCGGATACATACTTTTATCTTGGCTATGCGTGGGGAAAAATGCCTCCCACGGAAGCGATGCCGCTAGCTCGCGCCGCTGCGCGCAAAGCAGTAGAGCTAGATCCAAATTCGGCAGAAGCCCACACCTCGTTAGCGATGGTGGAATTGACCTATGACTGGAACTTCCGGGAAGCGGAGCAAGAGTTCAAGCGTGCCATCGCGCTAAATCCCAATTACGAATGGGCGCATCACGCCTACAGCGGATTGCTCATTTCTTCCGGCAGGCCGGAGCAAGCAATTCTGGAAGCACGGAAAGCGGTGGAGACGGATCCGCTCTCGGTTCCGGCACGCAACATCCTGGCTCTTGAATTAATGGATGCGGGCCACCTGGATGAATCTATTCAGGA
>Ga0134126_10006685_pt1 | contig 14471 bp, 11 predicted proteins | sample KB31752_FD_96881 | JGI IMG/M metagenome (GOLD analysis project Ga0134126, IMG submission 96881) | Terrestrial soil microbial communities with excess Nitrogen fertilizer from Kellogg Biological Station, Michigan, USA - KB3-175-2 | ecosystem: Environmental > Terrestrial > Soil > Unclassified ... | reverse complement strand
GATGCTGAAAACCTACCACGAAGTCGCGCGGCCAGTTGTTCTACTCAAGAACCTGCACTCATCGCTTAAACCGGGAGCCACAGTTGGCATTATTGATCGAAACGGCAACGGAACGGATCACGGCGTCAGCAAGAACGTCGTCATTCGCGAAGCCGCCGAGGCAGGCTATGAGCTGCGGGACTCACAGGATTTCGTAAAGGGCGATGGCATGGATTATTTCCTCGTCTTCACTGCCAAGCCAAATTAGATTCGGCGTTTTCCATTCATATTCATCGCAGGCTGGACCTATGTCGCTATCTCTACCTGGTAGAACGCGCTTACCAGGGAGTCTTGGCTGGCCTGGACATCTGATTTTTGATTGAGGGTCTGCCGACAGCCTGTACAAACAAAGTGCCGCTCGGCAGTCGGTATGGACCCAAGTCGATGGCGTGAACGCCAACAGCCGGTTGATCCAGTTCCACCAGACTCTGGCTGTTAGAGCTGAAATAGACAACATAGTGGTCTATGGTGTTTTCATTCCCCTTCACATTCCATTGCAGGAGTGTGCCGGAAATCGAAGCGGAAACGCTAAGGCAGTTATCGATTCCGGACTCGAGTTCTGTGCCTTCTTCGTAATCATTCCAGGTGACCAGTTGCAACATTGGAAGCTGGTTGCCGGAGTTGTAGTAGCTGTTGACCTTGCTGAAAGTCTGGAGCCATGTCTGCCCGCATTGCTGTCCGACAACGCGGTTCAAGGTCCAGGACGCCAGGGTGTCATTGAAACCTTTGTAACCTGCCCCCCACGCCATCTGCTGCGGAGCCTTCATTGCGGCGTTGTAGAAATTCGTAAGATAGTCCATCCCAAATACGGCGGAGGTTGCATTCATCCACGAGTAGCTGCCGCTGCTTACGGGATGAGTAAACCCGCCCGAACTTTGAAAAATCCAGGCGATGTTGGACGAGGTTGCGGCTTTGATTGCGTTCCAGTCCAGGGTGTAGTGCTTATCGAGGTCGAATTCCGTGATCAGCGGTTTCCCGTTCCAGGTGGCATAGGCTGGCGAGGCTGAATAATGCTGTAAAACGTACTTCGTCAAATAAATCATCGTCTGCTGTGGATTGCAACCGGAGCACGGGCTCAGTGTCACCGCGCCTTTGTCGATCATGATCATGACTTTGAAATTGGCAGTGTTCTGGGCAGCTGCGAGCCAGGCCAAGATAGTAGGCTCAGTGGGATCGGCTGGTCCATACCAATCGATCACTACCCCGTTGATGCCGCGGCTGACCATGTCATTCAGTTGCTTGTTGACTTGAGTCGGATCCCAGGAAACGTATCCAACCTTCATGTGGCGCTTGTCCCCGAACCAGGGCTGTATTTCAGCATAAATATCGGTGCTGGCACCGGGGTACAACAAGGTGTGAATGTCTACTTTACTTACGTTGGTCGCCCCCAGATTGCCATTGCTCTGACTGAGGAATGTATTCGCTGCGCTGGTGTTATTTCCGGTCTGGACTGCCAATGTTGTGGTGACGCCGGTCGGCGCGGTGATTGGCTGAACTGTGACTGGCACGTGTACCCATGCCGAACTGTTGCAATTGTCCCATTCCTGCACCACGGTATCGTAAGTGCCAGGGGACAGGTTAAGCACCGTGTCCAGTTTGGCACCTTTCACCACGTAAACCCGCTTGTAGGGCGCAGTGTAAACTCCCATCGCCGAAATTCCCTTCGAGCAGGTTGTGGTAGCGGTCGCCCTGTAATGGACCGGGCCCGAAGATAACGTCGCCGTAGGTGAGGTCACCGTCACTTTTCCAGTAACGGTGGATGCATGTGCGGTTGCGGTTGAAATTGCAGAAATGGAAAAGAGCAGCCAGACGCGAAAATATGTCCGCATTACAGCCTCAGAGTCGTCGGGAATGAGAAAGCCCGCTGTGAATCACGTACTCTGCGAACTTCAGCGACAGTATGTGTCAATGAGGCAATAATTAAAAAGTAACGAAGGTCAGTGTCCGAAAGGTTTCATCGATTCCGAAGCACGTACGATAAGGGTTCTTTGCTGCGTCAACGACTCTCAGTCGGCGCTTTCGCCTCCAGATGGCGGAGTTTTACGGTCGCGACTCAGGCGCTCATTCAGCGAGGAGGTGGATACAGCAGTATTGGCGAGGATTACCTTCGTAAGATGATTTTTGGCTTCTCAGTGAAGAGCGAGAGCCCTCCTTTGCTACATTCGGGATATTTCGGGGGGGGAATGTCATTTCGGGTTGCTTTGTCAGCTTTATTGTTTGCGTCAACGGTCGCATCATGCGCCGACCCTCGTACTGAAAAGAGCACCACACCACCGCTGGTGACCTCCATCTCTCAACTCACTCACGATGGTGCCAGCAAAACGAACGTATTATCCGACAGTTCGAACCTGTATGTGACAGAGTCGTCTTCGGCCCATCACGTGGTCGCTACATTCTCATTACAAAACGCAGACCGCTCATTGTTATCGGGCAATTTTAGCGACATTCAGGCCCTTGATATCTCGCTGGACCAGACCAAGCTGCTGATCTCGGGAGTTCCCGCTGGCGCGAACGATAACGAGTTGTGGGCGCTACCAATGAATTCGGGCACGCCAGAAAAGCTTGGTACGCTGACAGGCGGTGATGCGAGTTGGTCGCCAGATGGAAGCCAAGTGGTTTTCGCAAAGGGAGCCACTTTGTCGATCGCCAAGTCTGACGGATCCTCGGCGCGGGAACTCTACACAGCAGAAGGTTCCGTCTTCGCGCCACATTTTTCTTTGGATGGTAAGCGCATACGTTTCAGCGTCGGGAACACGGCACAGAACACGACCACGATTTGGGAAATTGGGCAGGACGGAACAACCCCGCATGCTTTCCTGGGCAGCTGGCAACACGCTAATGCCGCCTGTTGCGGAAAGTGGAGCGCTGACGGACATTACTACATTTTTCAGGTGACCCAGAATGTTCCCACGACGGTGACAACGCTATGGGCCCTCTCCGAGCGAGCCCGTAACGCCGTGCCAGTACAGATGACCAACGGTCCCATGTCATTCGGAAATGTGTCCCTGGCGCAGGATAATAAGCGACTCTTTGCAGTCGGAGTTCGGCCAGTCGGGCAGCCGATAAAATATGCTGGCAAGGGAAACTTCGTGCCCCTGCTACCAGGAATTTCTGCAACCGACTTGGACTTTTCTCCCGATGGCAAGTGGGTCACATACGTGGCCATTCCCGAAGGCACGCTGTGGAGATGCCGCGCAGATGGAAGTGATCGATTGCAGCTGACCTCAGCCCCGGAGCGCGCCGCATTGCCACATTGGTCGCCGGGTGGCCACACCATTGCCTATGTCAGCATGCGAACCGGCAAGCCGTGGAAGCTCGCCGTGATTCCAGCAGGCGGCGGAAACCCGGAAGATGTGCTGGATGAGGATCGTAGCCAAATCGATGCGAATTGGTCGTCCGATGGCACCCGGATCATGTTTGGTTATCTGCACGATGGCAAAGACATCAACATTAGAATTGTGAACCTCGCCACGCACGAAGTCACCAGCGTGCCCGGTTCAGAAGGGCTGTTCAGTCCCCGCTGGTCGCCCAATGGCAGATATATTGCTGCACTATCGCCAGATTTTACGAAGGTGATGCTCTTCGATTACCAGACTCAACGATGGACGAACTGGCTGACCGAAGCGGCCGGCGCAGTCAGCTACCCTGTGTGGTCGGCTGACAGCAAACATCTCTACTTCGACGATTCCGTCACCGACGAGGAATCGATTCGCAGCGTGAAAGTTGGGGACAGCCACACCGAACGTGTTTTTAAGCTGGAAGGCCTTGATCGTTATCCCGGCCCATTTGGTCAGTGGAGTGGCCGTACTCCGAATGGCTCGTGGATATTCGTGCGCGACAGGAGTACACAAGAGGTTTACGAATTGAGTGTGGTGTTGCCGTGAAAACGAGCGCAAGGATACAGCAGCAATGACAACACCTCAGAAAGCAATTCACCAAATGAAAACGCGGTTCATACATTTTCTTCCTGCCGCGGTCGTCCTCGCATTCCTGCTTGGCTGTGTCAGACCGGTATTGTCGGAAATTAAAGATACGGATGCATCAGACCGTAAACTCCTGACGCGAGTGGAACCTGATTATCCGGAAACTTTGAAGAGGTTGTACATCGGCGGAATAGTTCGAATTGAAATCGTGGTTGGCGCGAACGGAAAAGTCCAGAGCACCCAACTTCTGGGCGGGAGCCCCATTCTAGGACAGTCGGCCATGAAGGCGGTTAAGCAATGGAAGTACGCTCCAGCAGCGACCAGTAACAAGTTTGTGGTGCAACTCGAGTTCGACCCGCACAAATAGCGTCCGAACATAGCATCACGGCCAAAACAATGATGCCCCACGTGAATCAGGAGCAGCATACTGAATTTTGTTTTGGACTCTTCAATACGGCGAACCTCTACGGAGCGTGGCCGCGATTTGGGACTAAAATTAGCGTAATAGTGGCAGTCCGACTCTATCGCCATTGAAGCCGGCGTTCCTGGAACGGCGTTGGATTTTCCAAACTCGAGGTAGTTCCTGATCATGAGAACAGGCCAGAACTAACACTATGCAGCTGCCCATTAGAGAACGTATTGCCAAATTGCGCGAGGAAATCGCGCAGATCAGTGAAGCGAACCGATTGTTTGCGCAGGGTGGCAGCAAGAGTGCTGTGGCAGCGGCGGATCAGGAACGACGGTTGCAGAGATTACAGGCGATCATGGACGAGTTGATGTCGCTGAACGACTGGAAAAAGGTATGACCGTCTATATCCTGAGGCACTCATGACAGATGAAGAGCAAAGCCAGGACTACTGTGTCCAGCAGTCCCGAGGATGCGGATTTCCGCAAATCAGCTTTGTGATGAAACCCGCTATTTCAGATGTTTGTTGACCGCTTTGGTCATCTGAAACATATCCAACTTCTTGGCGCCAAATATCGGCTGCAGCTTCTCATCGGCAAGAATTTCACGCTTGTTCTGCGGATTCTGCAGCTTGTGCTTTTTGATGTGAGCCCAAATCTTTTTCGTGACCTCACTCCTGGGCAGCGGCTCTGATCCGACAACTGCGGCCAAGTGCTCGGATGGCTGCATCGGCTTCATGAAGGCGCTATTTGTCTTTGCTTTACCTGCAGCTTTTGCCATTTAGCTGTTCTCCGTGGAAATCAATTTGAACCAGTCGAATTGTAGCGGAATTGACTGTGAAATGCCGGAGTCCTACTGGAGCCCGTTATAAAAGAGTAACTCAGGGCTGTAAACCGTGCGAAAGCTCCCGGCTTCTAAACTTCAGGCCAAAGGCTAGGCGCTCACTGACACGGAAACCAGTTCCGGAGTGCAGCGGGAGGTTTGAAGAGATTTGATGGCATCCTCGGCCGTCAATCTTCCCATTAGCAGTGCTAACTTCCGGTTGGTAGTCGTCTGAATGGGAGTGCGATCAAGCCGCTGCACGAATGCAGGAGCATGCATTCCACTTCGGCTCAGTTTCACAAGGAACTTGGTGTTTTTCATAGGTGGATTACCACAATTGTACTCCGATGACGGTACATTAGCTAGTAATCGAGGCGATTACGGAACCATTTCTAAGAATAGGAAACCGATTGGGGTACAAATAATGCGCCTACATCCGCTTTAATAGCTAAACCGCGGCTTGAAGCAGGTCACTATTTGGCGAACGAGCACTCTTGGGTAATGGAATGCTTACAATCACAGTGGTACCTGAACCCTTTGATTCGATTTGCATTTTTCCGTGGAATTGACGTATACGCTCTCGGATCCCCCTGATCCCGACGCCGGAGCCGTGGGATTGAATTTCCGCCAATCGCTCGGACGAAATGCCTTTTCCGTGATCTCTCACCTCCGTTCGGACACTTTCTCCTTCGCAAACCACTCGGATAAGTGCGGTCTTGCTACCAGAGTGTCGGTAGATATTGGCTACGCATTCTTGCACTACCCGAAAAATTGCAAGCTCCATGTCACTCGGCAGTCTGCCAACGTTTTCGGAAACATCCAGCGTGATGGCTACATCACTCCGTTCTGCCAGTCCGTCTACGTACAGGTTAAGAGCGGATGCAAGACCGCTTTCGTCCAGCAGCGGTGGATGTAGCAGGTAGGACGTAGTGCGTATCTCGCGATGTAATTGCCGAACCATAGCCTCAATCTTTTTTCCGTCTCTCGCTAACTCGGGTGCCATGGCCTCGGCCCGGTGAACCAATTGCGCGAGGTTCATGCCGAGCACAGCCAAAGTTTGCCCAGCACTGTCATGTAGTTCCCGGGCGATACGCCGTCGTTCTTCATCCTGCGCCTTCATGAGGCGTGTCATGTCATCGGCGATCCGAATCTTCTCCGTCGCCTCTTTCTGGTCATGGATATCGAGGCAGCCGCCGACATATCCTTCAAACGTCCCATCCGGCGCGTAGCGCGGCACTCCTCGATCCAAGATCCAGCGGTATTGCCCGGTGTGATGCCGCATCCGGTACTCCATCTCAAATGGGCGGCGAGCATCGAAATTGTTGATGTAGATTTGCAGGCAGCGGTCGAAGTCCTCCGCATGCACGTTCTCTGCCCAGCCATTGCCGGACTCTTGTTCGAGAGTGCGCCCGGTGAAATCCAGCCATCCCTTATTGAAGTAATAGCAAAGCCTGTCCGTCCCGGCCATCCACACCATGACGGGCGAGGCATCCGTGATCACACGAAAGCGTTGTTCGCTTTCGCGCAATGCTCTCTCGGCCTGCTTTTCCGCGGTAATATCCCGCGCCACTTTCGAGGCTCCAATTACTCGGCCGGATGGGTCTCTCACCGGAGAAATAGTCAGTGAAACATCGATGAGGCCGCCATCCTTCCGCCTGCGGACGGTGTGGAAATGGTCAACGCGCTCTCCTCGTCGAAGACGGTCGAGAATGTCTGACTCTTCACTGTGGCGCTCTAATGGAATAATCAGGGTGATTTTTTTCCCGATGGCTTCTTCAGCGGTATATCCAAATATCCGTTCCGCACTCTTGTTCCAACTCGTGATGATGCCATCAAGGTTCTTGCTGACGATGGCATCATCCGAGGACGCTACGATGGCAGCCAACAGACCCGTTATTTCTTCTGCTTGCTTCAGTTCGCTCATATCGGAGGCGACGATCTAAGAACCTCTCGTTTAGAGGTGAAGTGTTCGAACAAATTTAAGATTCATCCAGGCAACGGAGTCGAAGCTGGCATCCGTCACCACTGGCGGCTTTTCCGATAACTGTATCCCATGCTAGCCATTTTGCCCAGAGATGCCCAATACAGTAAAAACTGTAGGCGAAGGGATAGCGCTAAACCCGTAGTTCAGGAAACTGCCCGGTCGTTAGTAGAAGCTTGAGCTCCTATTTGCCTTTTTCAGCGCGATTTCGCCAACCATCGTTGACTGCACCACGGGCGCGGGAGCAATCACGAATACGCTCATGTACACCGCCTGCAAATGCATAATTGTTTTTATTCCCCCGCTTGTGATAGACGAAAGGAATGATCTTTTCGAAAGAATGGACACACTGCTTAAGGGCAGCACTGCTTATCACGTTATTGGCGGGCTTGTCTGTGCAGCACGCGCGCTCAGAGGACAACGGTCTCGAACGCACGCCGGTTCTCGGCTGGAGTAGCTGGAGTTTCATCCGCAAAACGCCGACGGCAGACAAAATGAAAGCCCAGGCGCTCGCCCTCCATAATTCCGGATTGCAGAAACTCGGCTATCAATACATAAACCTCGACGACTTCTGGTATCAGTGTCCGGGACCGCAGGGGCCGAACGTCGACTCGTATGGCCGCTGGGTAACCGATCCATCGCGATTCCCACCCAAAGGGGAAAACGATGGCATGAAAGTGATCGCCGACTACGTCCACAGTCTCGGGATGAAGTTCGGAATTTATGTCACGCCGGGAATTTCGAAACAGGCCGTCAACCGGAAGACGTCGATTAAGGAGACGTCCTACACGGCTGACCAGATTGCGGAGCCGTCTGTAAAGGAGAACAACTACAACTGCAAAGGCATGGTCCGAATTGATTACAACAAGCCCGGAGCGCAGGAATATACGAATTCATGGGTGCAGATGCTCGCGGCGTGGGGTATTGATTACATCAAAATTGACGGCATGCAAGATAGCAACGTCGCAGATATTAAGGCGTGGTCGAATGCTATACGGCAAAGCGGGCGGCCCATGGTCCTGGATGTCACTCAGGGTAGCTATACCATCGCTATCGCCCCAACATTGATGAAGTACGCCAATCAATGGGAATTCGCGCCTGACGTTGAATGCTATCGCTGCGAAAAGGGCGAAAGCAGCTATCCGCTGACGAGTTGGGCTGACGTTGCCAACCGCTTCAACTTCGTGGCGGAATGGCAACCTTACGCTGGTCCGGGCGGATTTAACGACTATGACTCCATCGAGATAGGAAATGGCAGCAACGACGGGCTGACTCCGGCCGAGCGCCAGACCCAGATCAGCCTGTGGGCGCTTGGAGCGTCACCGTTCATCCTCGGCATCGATCTAACTCACCTCGATCCAACCGATCTGCAGAAATACCTCGAGAACTCGGCAGTTCTTGCGGTTGACCAGGATTCGATCGCGGCGAAAAGGGTGCTCAATAACCACAACCAGCAGGTGTTCGCCAAGAGAGAAACGAACGGAGACACGATCATCGGTTTGTTCAACATCGGCGGGAAAGAACAGGAAGTTTCAGTTCCAGCATCCGCGATTGGTCTTCCGCAAAGCAAAGACGGCTATTCTTTACACGACTTGTGGACCGGCGAGACAAAGAAAACTGCCAGCAGTATCAGTGCGGTTGTTCCATCGCATGGGGTTGTGCTGTACCGCGTAAAGGGACTTTAAACTACCGAACTGATGATCGGTCCGGGTCGCGATTACTAGGCTACACCGGAAAGTAAGTGCCAGCAGCGCCGATATTCCGTCCTGCTAACGTGTGCGATAAGGGCGTGCCTCTAACTGCAAACGCAGCGCGCAATCTTTCAATATCTCCTCTTCCCAAGACGGGCGCTTCGGGTTTTTGGGATGCGTACTTGCACTCGGAATCCTTCCGGTCAGATGCAGGAACACAGCGGCGGAATGTTTGTAGCCGGGGACGGGGTCGCGGAAAGCGACGTTTCCCAAATACTGAAGCGCGTCCGAAAGCTCGTAATAATCAGTGTGTCCATGCTCCCACAGGCGGTCCCGCTCGGCAAACTTTCCCGGAGCAAACGTTGCCAGGCCCAAAAGATAATCGGAGCCGTACTCGATCATGTCGATTCCCAGGTCGTTACCGGTGTAGATGCGAAACTCGGGGCGATGCTGGTCGCGAACACGCAACCTCCCCAACTCGAGCATGCGGTCGAGGGATGAATGCTTCATTCCTGTGATTTCGGGAATGTCCAGCAAACGCCGAAAAGTTTCATCGTCAAATATCTCGCCATTCGGCGCAAAGACCGGGCTAAGTTCAAAGGCCAACACCTGGGGATAGCCGTGCGAAGCTGCCTGATAAATGGCCGCCTTCTCGGCGGCGGATTTGCCGTGCAGTCGCGCCGATTGAAACATGATGGGAATGCCGCCGATGTCTGCAATCGCATCCATCTGCTCGCGATAGAGCGGGACAGCGTCGCCTGGATCATTCTCAATATAGGCGCCCGCAACGAAAGGAATGTTGCCGCCCAGAGCTTCCCGGGTCCAGCCCAGCACCTCGCGCCGTTGTGTGGCACTGAGAAAGTTTATATATCCAGTATCCATGTTGACGGCATTCAGCAAGCCAACGCGGTGTGTTGTAACGATGTGCTCCTGGAAGGCCTCGACCGCAATCGTTCCATCCTCTTTATATGGCAGCAAGGCGGCGGCGATGCCCTGCACCTTTCGGCGCAGCTTTTTTCCTTCTATTAGATCTTCAATAGCTTGGGGCATGGTCTCGTCTCAAGTCGCGCTCTGACCGACAATTTTCGATGAACCTCGGGATTCGATTCCCTTCGCCTTATTCAGCTTGATCGCCCACTCCGACTCCTTGTAATAGCTATCGAGCGGGAAACAACCCGAGGGCAAGCCATTGCGCGGGGCAGTTGTGCAATCGCTGAAAGTCCGGCAGATACGCTTGCGCTGCAAAGCGCTACCTTGAGTTGCCTCCCAGAGTATCTCCGGATAAGTCAGCACCATACGCCCCAAGCCGACCAGATCGACCCAGTCTTCACGCAGGGCCGCTTGCGCGACGTGCGGCAGAAATTCCTGCAGGTAACTGTAAGCGGAGCCCATGATGATCAGGTCAGGGAATTTCGCTTTCAGCGTCCGTGTAGCTCCCATCTGTCGGGCAACTCCGACCAGCGGATCTTCTGGGGGCTGATATCCATCGGAAGGCGGATAGAGTGCTGGCCTCTGAATGTGCGGCGTGTAATAAGGACTGCCCGCCGTAAGATTGACCAAGCGAATTCCAAGCCGCTGGAGAAGTTCGAGAAAACGCGCAGCTTCCGCCAAGTCGATGATGGTGGGATTTTGTGAGTTAACGCCAAATCCCCATCGGTAAGGAACAAGGTTGCCGCCGTCTTCGGCAATGCCCGGGCCCAACTTGCCATTCGAGGATTGGCTTGGATCCGGGAAGAACGGAATCATGTCGAAGACGGAAAGTCGAACGCCAATTTCCAGCTTCGGAGAAAGGGATCGTACGCCTTCCACGACTTCCCGAAGGAAGCGGGTACGATTGTCGAAGCTCCCGCCAAAGCGGCCCGGCCGAGTGTGTCCGCCGAGCAACTCATGTGCAAGGTATCCATGACAATGCTTGATATCGACAAAGTCGAAGCCGAGTTCATGCGCCGTCGCTGACGCGTGATGAAACTTTCTGATGATAGCTTCGATTTCGGAGTCTGTGATCAGCGGGTAAGAATCGGACAGGCGCAGGCGCTTATCGAGAATGGGGTGGTGATACACGATCTGCGGCTCATTGCGCGTCTGCGAATTCGGCTTGCAGTACCGGCCTGAGTGTGTAAGCTGCAAGCCAATCAGAGGCGGCTCGCGAGATGCAGTCGTCCTTTGATGCTCATCGATCAGCGTTTGCCGGAGTTGCGCGAGTCCTTTCTTCGTATGCTCCGCGATGATGAGTTGATTGGGATTGGCGCGACCATCGTGCGAAACAGCAACCGCTTCCCCGCCCCAGATCAGCCCGGCGCCGCTCTGTCCAAAACGTTGCCAACGGCGAATCGTTGCTTGGCTTGGGTTCCCATCCGACGTCCCGTCCCAACCTTCCATCGGCTGGACCGCAATACGGTTGGTTATCTTCAAGCCACCGCGAGAAATTGGCTGGAGCAAAGGAGAATCCTGCCCATGAAACACTTCTTCATCGCACGGAACCTCCACGTTCAGCGAATGTACGTGCTCTCTGAATCGGCTTGCATCCTTCAGGCTGGCAAGGCGCACAATGGGCGCATTCATGCGATCCTCCGCTTCTTTGGCAGGAGACAAACCGCTGAAGCTCCAAGCAATGCCATACCGACGAGTACAACGCAACCATAGTTGTAACTGCCGGTACTGTCGCGAAGGCGCCCGATCCACCAGGGCGCAAGCGCTTCAGCAATGCCTCCGGCGCCCAATAGCACGCCCATCAGCCGGCCCAGAATCTGCACGCCAAAGATCTCGGCAGCCATCAGCGGAATAATCATGTAGTCCCCGCCCAGCCCGATGCCAAAGATCGCAGCTGCGATCGAAGTCGTCAGGGGATGACGCGCCAGAAATATCAGCGGAATGGCGCTCGCAACCAAAAGATAAATCAACAGCATCACGTACTTCTTGTCGAAGCGGTCAGCCAGCCAGCCCATCACCAGACGGCCAATGATGCTGAAACCGAGGACGAGCGACAAAACCTGTGCCGCCTGCGACTGGGTATAGTGCTGGTCCAGGCTAAGAAAGAGCTTTAGGCTTTGCTGAGTCCCGCTGACGGCAGCGATTGAGCACATGCTTCCGATGATCAGCAACGCGAACGAAAATGTCTTGAATGCGCGTTTCACGTCGGCACTCGTGACCCTGGATTGCGCTTTGGCAAGGGGCGCAGCGTCTTTGACGAAAAGCGCCAATGGGACGGCTATAACAATGATGAGCAGGCCAAGCGCTTGCAGGGCCCTGTGCCATCCGAATCGCTCGACGAGAAATCGCGAAACCCAGGGTACACAAGCGCCACCAACTCCGATTCCGAGATATGCGAATCCCATGGCTTTGCCGCGGGCTCTCACAAACCAGCGCGAAACCAGAACCTGGCACGGCAGCGGTCCCCCACAAACGTAACCGAGTGCATTCAGCAGGTAGAAGAAGTAGAACCAGGGAAGAGTCGCAATGCTGCCGAGTCCAATGAGCGCGAGTCCAGCCATCAAAGTCCCCGCGATAAGAAGGCTGCGGGGGCCAAAGCGGTCGACCAGCCAACCGGCGAGAAAGCCAAATACCGGGCCGACGATCAACTTGCTTAAAGCGTTTCCTGATGTGACTTGTGCGCGGGTCCAAGCAAACTCGCGCACCATGAAGTCATAATAAAAAGGAAGACCCCAGAGTGAGATTCCGACAACGCAAAACAGAGCAAAGAAGGAAACGAGAGCGGCGAAGTTGGCGGCTTTCCGGTCCGCAGGTTCGAGAGGACCGCCCGACTCCGCCAGGGACTGTGCCGAAAGAACTTCCGCGGTCTCTGCTCCAGATTGGAATGTCATTTTTATTGGCGAGCCTTCGGGTCGCTTCGGGAATAGGTTACACCTGCGTGTCTGCGCGAGCCGGATAAAAGTCGTGGAATGACGGTCGCAATTGGATTACAAATTCTGCATCAACTAAACTTCCATTGCAGAGAAAACTCCGAGGCCATCGATGCTGAACCGCCGCAAATTTCTTAAAACTGCTGGAGCCGCTATTCCCATCACGGGCACACTCAGTCCTCTGGTCCGAGCCTCGACGCTTTCCGCAGAAGCTTCCGCCGGGCCTGCTCCCGATTTAGTCGCACTGCCACCACGTATGGCAGCGATTGACCCGGCCACCGAGCCGTGGCAGCAAAGGATTCGGCGGGTGGGGCAAAGTAATATGACCGAGCATGACCCCGCCGTGATGAACATCGAGGAATGGGCTGAATATTGGCATTCTGCGAAAGCGGACATTGTCTTCGTGAGTGTCACCGGGATTCTTGCGTTCTACCCTTCGAAAGTCAGGTTTCATCGCCATGGAAAATTCCTCAACGGCCGTGACTTCTTCGGTGAGTGCGTGGCTGCTGCTAAGAAGCGCAACATGCGAGTCGTGGCACGCATGAGCCCAGACCTCAATTGGGGCGATGCACTCGAGGCTCATCCAGAGTGGGCCATGCGCAACCAGGATGGTTCCGTACAATTCAGCGACGAAGAACCACGTCTCTTCAATACATGCATGTTCACGAGCTATATGGACGAGTACGTCCCGGCAATCATGCGGGAGGTCAACTCACTGTATGACGTAGACTGCTTCTACACCAATGGTTGGCCGCCTCTCGGCAGCCTGCCGGAGTGTTACTGCGCAATCTGCAGCAAGCTCCCACGTTCCGGCACTCCAGCGTATTGGCGCGTGTTCGATGATCGCGTATTCGAGCTTTGGCAGAAGTACGATGGCATCGCCAAGGAAAAGAAACCGGACAGCTTCTTCTTCGCCAATCTGGGCGGCAACGTTCGCGGAGGTCCTAATCTCAGTCGCCTCGGCAAGATCGCCGCTTGGTTCCAGGCCGATAACCAGGGCCGGACCTATGAGGAACCCGCCATCTGGGGCTGCAGCCTGCAGGGACGTGTCTGCAATGCCGTGATGGGCGGGAAATTCGCTGCTAACGTCACCGCTGCCTATTCGACTGGCGCTATCACCTGGCGGAATGCCTCCAAGAACCCTGCTGAAGCTGAAATGTGGTTGAACGAAACCCTGGCGGGCGGCATGGTGCCCTATTACCATTTCGTCGGCTCGGAAAATGGCTTTGGCGAAGATCGCCGCTGGCAAAAGGTCGGCAGTGATTACTTCGGCTGGACCGCCCACCACGACGCCCACCTCACGACCCGCCGCTCTATCGCCAACATCGGTGTCATACTGGGCCAAAGCACTCAGCTTCTTTACCCCGGCCCGAGCACGACCCGCTCACGCGCATACATGCATGAAACCATCCAAGGCATGTACGACGCGCTTCTCAGAGGGCGTTTCGCTTTTGACTTTGTGCATGAAGACCGACTCGATCATGAGCACCTCAGCAAATATCGCGCGCTTTTGCTGCCCAATATCGCGATGCTGAGCGATCACCAATGCAATCAGATACGGGATTACGTGCGATCCGGCGGATCGCTGATGGCCAGCTTTGAAACCGGCCTCTATGACGAAAATCTTATTCCGCGCACTGATTTTGCTCTGGCCGATGTGTTTGGTATTCACCAGGCCGGAGCTGTGATCGGCACTGTTGGCAACGCGTACTACGGCCGAATCGACCGCCAGCACGGGATCATCGAAGG
>Ga0134126_10006682_pt1 | contig 14474 bp, 10 predicted proteins | sample KB31752_FD_96881 | JGI IMG/M metagenome (GOLD analysis project Ga0134126, IMG submission 96881) | Terrestrial soil microbial communities with excess Nitrogen fertilizer from Kellogg Biological Station, Michigan, USA - KB3-175-2 | ecosystem: Environmental > Terrestrial > Soil > Unclassified ... | reverse complement strand
TCGATCGGAAAGATTTCGGCGGTTCTCTGGGTGGGATTGATCGCCGCAATGGGGATCATTATCTGGGGCGGAGCGCGGCACTTTCAGGCGTCAACGGCCTTCAGTTTTCCCGCCGGCGCTTTTCACTTGTCTACCTCTTTTTTCATGGGACTGGGCGCCGCAACGCTGGTAAGCATGTATGACTTCAGCGGCTATTTCAATGTTTGCCTCATTGGAGGTGAAATCAAGAACCCGACGGTTAACATTCCGCGGGTGGTACTGCTTTCGATCGGCATTCTGGCCGTTCTGTATCTCGCGATGAGTTTTTCAATCATCGGCGTTTTGCCATGGCACAGCGCGGTTCACTCCACGGCCATCGTCTCGGATTTCATGGAACGGCTGTATGGCGGGAAGGCCGCCGCGCTTATGACGGGCCTGATTTTGTGGGTGGCATTCGCGTCGGTGTTTTGCGTCCTGCTCGGCTACACGCGCGTGCCGTATGCGGCTGCGGCGGAGGGGCACTTTTTCTCAGCGTTCGCCCGCGTACATCCGAAGCGTCACTTCCCGTCGTTCTCGGTCTTGTTCATGGGGGTAATGTCGGCGGCAGCTTGCCTGCTTCCCCTGGAAGCGTTGATCAAGGCGCTGATCGTGATCCAGATTGTCACGCAGTTTGCCGCGCAATGCATCGCGGTGATTCTCATCCGGCGCGTTCGCAAGCATATTGCCAGGCCGTTCTCCATGCCGCTGTATCCGCTGCCGGTGCTGATCGCGCTCGCGGGCTGGATTTTTATTCTGGTTTCCAGCGGCCGGATTTACGTCGCCAGCGGCATTGCGGTAGTGCTATTTGGGATCGTGGCTTATCTTTGGCGGGCGAGACAGATTGCGCAGTGGCCTTGGGAGAAGGCTGAAGCGGATGTCACCAGACGAACGGGATAAGCGCTTTGACGTCGCGCTTGTATTCGAAATACCGGGAGCCGAATTGCTCCTGCATGAACGATTCTTCGATCAACGACTTCCATTTCAATCCAATGACCGCGAGTCCAAAGGCCAACAGGCCTCGAAGCTCACCAACATAGATCACGGTGCCCAGGACGGCAAGGAGAAAGCCGGAGTAAATGGGGTGGCGCACGATTGAGTATGGCCCTGAGCGAATGAGCTCATGATCGCGCTTGATCATTGGCGTTCCACTCCAGTTCGAGCCGAGAAAGAAGCGCGCCCAGACCGCGAATAAGATGCCCGCAAGGGTGAGTGCGCAGCCCAGGTAGGCAATGGCCGGGGATACCGGCAGGAAACGCGCCGTAAGGGTTTCGGAATGACCGGCCCCGCCGAACAGCAGATAGGCTCCGAGACCAAGTACGGCAATTTGCGCGAATCTCGAGCCGGGAGATTGAATCTTCAGGGCTCGCTTCGTGGTGAAAGCCATGGCGAGCCAGACCATGGCGACGGCAACCCACGCGCCGGTTATGAGGTTCCAGAGATGCGGTTGCATACGGCTTACGCGATCCCGAGTTTGCGCTGCATCTGTTCGAGCGTAAAGCCCTTGGTTTCTGGATAAGTGAAAAGGACCACGAAGAACTGCACAACCATCATGACTGCAAAAAAGACGAAGGGCGCGCCGTGAGAGTGCGCTGCTATGACGGGGAAGGTCCAAGAGATGGCCGCGTTCATGATCCAATGCGTGAAGCTGCCGAGGCTCTGGCCCTTCCCGCGCACGCGGTTGGGAAAGACCTCACTGAGATAAACCCAGATCACCGCGCCTTGCGAAAAGCCGAAGAAGGCGATGAAGCCGACCAGCAACCAGACCAGATAGCCCCCATGCGTTCCGCTGAGAAACACCGCGGCAACACCAGCCAGGCATCCGGCGCAGCCAACTGAACCCACCAGAAGCAAGGTCTTGCGGCCCACGCGATCGATGATCGCCATGGCAATAATCGTGAAGATCAGATTGGTGAAACCAATCAGAACGGCCTGCAGATCGCCCGAAACTTTGCTGAAGCCGGCGCGAGCGAAGATGTCGTTCAGGTAGTAGAGAATCGCGTTGATACCGGAGAGCTGGTTGAACATCGCGATGGACACCGCGAGGAAAATGGGGACGCGGTATTTCGGCTGAAACAGGGGCTCTCTGCCATGCCCATGCTCCACGTCGATGGAAGCAATAATGTCCTGCAGTTCCTCTTCGACATTTTCCTCGCCAACGCTGGCGAGCACGGAGCGCGCCTCATCGATGCGCGATTTCTGCACCAGCCAGCGCGGGCTGCGCGGTATCAGAAATAGCATCAGGAAGAACAACAGCGCGGGAATGCCCGAAACGCCCAGCATCCAGCGCCATTCTTGAATGCCGAACGCCGCCAGGCCAATCAGATAATTCGATAAATATGCCAGCAGAATGCCGGCGACGACATTGAATTGAAAGAACCCCACCAGCCGGCCGCGCCAGCGGGCGGGCGCAATCTCGGCGATATACATAGGGCCGAGAACGGAAGAGCCGCCGATTCCGAGACCGCCGATGAAGCGGAAGATGACCAGCGAATACCAATCCCATGCGAAGGCGCAGCCCACCGCCGAGATCAGGTAGAGCACCGCCATCAGGCGCAGGCTATCGCGGCGACCGTAGCGATCTCCGGGAACACCAGCCAGGATGGAGCCGATCACCGTGCCAACGAGAGCCACCGCAACCGTCAAGCCGAGGCCATTGGGCGTCAGGCGAAATGTTTGCGTGAGCCCCGCCGTGGTTCCGGCAATGACAGCGGTGTCGAATCCGAAGAGCAATCCTCCCAAGGCAGCGACAATTGTGCTTTTGACCAGCGAACCGGTGAGCGTCATGCGCGCTCATCCGCCAATGCTTCCGATTCTGTCGCGAGTGCCTGTTCGGCAATCACCAGCGAACCGAGCACGCCTGCGCGGGTCCCGAGCGCCGGGGGTTGAATAAAGCGATCCAGGTGGTGGATCACTTCGTTGTGCTGAATGTACTGATTGAGGAGACGAGCAAAGTCTTTTCTGATCATTTCAAATAAGTGTGGCTGCTGCATGACACCGCCGCCCAATAGAATGCGGGCTGTGGATAGCGTCACAGTAAGGTTTACGAGGCCGAGGGCCAGGTAATGCGCCTCGAGCTCCCACGCTGGATGTTCCGGCGGCAAAGTTCCCGCAGGCATTCCCCAGCGTGCCTGCATGGCAGGGCCTGAGGCGAGTCCTTCCAGACAATCGCCGTGGTAGGGACAAGCGCCGGGAAAAGGATCTTGCGCAAAATCGTGCGGAATGCGCAGATGGCCGATTTCAGGATGTACGAGCCCATGGACGATTTGCCCGTGGACCAGCGCGCCGCCTCCGATTCCTGTTCCAATTGTTAGATAGATGGCATCGGACAATCCCTGAGCCGCGCCCCAACGTACTTCGCCCAGCAGGGCAGCATTGCCGTCGGTTTCAAAGGCTACGGGCAGATGCAATTCTTTTCGGAGCGCACCTACCAGATCGAAATTCGCCCAGCCAGGTTTCGGAGTGGAAGTGATGCGCCCGTATTCGGGCGACGAACGATGGAGGTCGATGGGACCGAATGAGCCGATCCCAATGGCTTCCGCACGCGCGCCAACCCCTTTAAAGAAGGCGATAACACTTTTGAGCGTAATATCGGGCGAGGAGGTAGGAAACTGTTCGGTTTGAATGTCATCCGGGCCGGTTCCGACACCGCACACGAACTTTGTGCCACCCGCTTCTATCCCGCCGAGCATGCTCTTGAGTATATGCAAGCGATGCAGCGTCACTCTGTAGAGCGTGAAATACAGTCCTGTCACGTGTGTCAGGCAAAACCCAAAAAGACCATCAACGCTCTGGTGACTACCAACATCGTTTCATCATCGATGTGGCCGAAAGGTTCGCTGATTTTGATCTGCGGAAGAGTGGAAGCTTTATCTACCATGACTTGAGAGGATTTTTGTAAACCATTTTCCGCGGACGGCTCTACACGAATACGAATTAAGGGGGCATCCACAAGTTCGCTCGTTAACGGCAGAAACGTTACGGATGGATGTTGCGCAAACAAGTTCGATTGGATGACGAGACCTGGCCGAGGTTTGCCATAAGCGCCCTGCAGTGTAATCTTAACCAGGTCGCCGCGCTTTACTCCCACTTCCAACCTTCATGGTCCGCTGTTTGTTCAACCCATGCTAGTGCTTCCGCTTCATGTGGACTGTTCCGGACAATTTCTGATTGGCGCCGGCACTCTGCCGCAAAACCGCGCCTTCGCGTATCGGGCACCCAAATTTGAATTGGCCGAAGTCCCGCCTTCCTCAGCGCGGCTCGATACTTTTCTACGCGCTTCGCTATATTGTTCTCCATGCTGTTACATGCAACATAATAGCACCGTTACATGTAACGAATATAGGACTCGCAATGCCTTTTGTTCTGCCGCGATTTGGAGGGTTGACTGCCGGTGACGCGTTCGCGGGCGCCATCGATGGCGCACTCACGGCCGGTGCTTCGATTACTCGTGACGGAGTACTGCCATGGGATCCAGCCGTGCCGCACGGCGGGCCGGCAAGTAAGACGCGAGCAGCGAGGCGAGCAACAGACACAGCGATATAGCTACGAAAGTCAGCCAATCCGTTGCGCGCACGCCATATAGCAGGCGCGAAAAGCTGGATAGTACCCGGGTGAGCATCGCGGCTGCAAGTGCGCCAATAGCGATGCCGGTAAGAGCAAGCCGAAGGCCCTGCCCAACCAGCAGCCTCAGAACATTCCACTTTGCTGCTCCAAGTGCCATGCGAACTCCAATCTCGCGGGCTTGCTGGGCGGTCCAGTAGGAGATCAACCCATAAATGCCAACGGAGGCCAGCAACAAGGCCGACAACGCAAAGGCAACCAGCAGAATCATCGGAAAGCGCTGACGGGACAGGGACGCGGAAACGAGATCCCGCATCGTGCGGATGTTGTAGACAGGCTCGGCGGTACCGACTGCCTTCACGGCGTTCTCCACGGATGACCTGATGGCCGCCGGGCTCAGCGGAGTGCGCACAATGAAGTTGATCTCTTCGCGAAAAGCCGGCAGAGCGTCATCGGGCAGTTGATAAATAGAAAAGTAAATCTGCGGTTTCTCGCCGCCCGAGCCGTCGAGGCCATATTGCTCGACGTGGCCGACCACCCCCACGATGCGGGCAAGCACATTCTGTTGGGCGCCCCAATGAGGAATCGTTATGCTCTGACCCAGCGGATCGCGATCGGGGAAGTAAGTGCGCACCATTTGGCTGTCAACCAGGATCACCAATTCGGAATGGATATAGTCGGTCCGTTGTAGAAAGCGACCGAGCAGAAGCGGGATCTGCATGACCCGCGGGTAATCGGGACCTATTGGATAATAGGTTGCCCGCGGGATCTCGGCCATAGAAACAGGCGGCCGATTTGGGCCGATCCAGAACGGGCCGGAATTGTAGTTCCGGCCCAACGGCACAAGCGCGGTCATGGCCGCCGCCTCCACACCGGGAATCCGGTGAATGCGGTTGGTGAGTTGCTCATATATCGCCCGCGTAGCGGCTGCCGTCTGTGTCACGGAGGGTGACAGCCCAACCTGGAAAGTAACGATGTGTTGCGTATCAAAGCCAGGGTTCACGGCCCACAGGTTGAGCATGCTGCGAAAGAGCAACCCGGCGCCGGACAGCAGGACTAGCGCAAGCGCGATTTGAGCGACTACCAGGCCACTCTGGGTGCGCCGGTGGTTCGCCGTCGACCCGCGTCCTCCTTCTCTGAGAACGACCTGCACATCGGTGTTTCCGTATTTAAGCGCGGGCACGACAGCGAACAAGATGCCAACCGCGACGGATAAGCCGAACGCGAACAGGAGAACAGAAGTGTTTACGCCGATGTTCTCCACGCGCGGTAGACCGCCCGGAAACGCCGTCAGGACCCCGATAAGCGTGAGCTTTGCGACCGCGAGGCCGAGAAGTCCGCCCGCCAACGACAAAAGCACGCTCTCTGTGATCAATTGCCGGACGATTTGCATTCGGCTTGCGCCTAGCGCTCTCCGCACTGCAAACTCGCGGGCTCGAACGGCTGAGCGCGCTAGCAGCAGATTTCCGACATTCGCGCAGGCAATGAGCAAAACCAAGCTAACGGCTGCTAGGAGAAGCAGAAGTGTTTCGCCGACCTCGCCGACGATCTCCTGTTTCAGCGGAACGATGAACGTGCTCTGTCCTTTTTCTGTGGTGGGATTGAGTTCGTCGATTTGTTCCTGCAGTATGTTCATTTCCGCTCGCGCCTGGCCAATGCCGACTCCGGGCTTTAGGCGCGCAACACAGAGAACGTTGTGAACTGTACGATCCCTTTGGTATAGAGGATCGGCACGGCCGATTGGCGTGTAGATGCCGGCCAACTCGTTTTGGAAACGAAAGCTGGGCGGGAGAACGCCGATGATTGTGAAGCCAGTGCCGTTCAGGATAATGGACTTGCCGATAGCAGCGGGGCTGCTGTGGAAACGTTCTCGCCAGAGGCGATTGCTGATGACGGCGGCGGGAGTTCCGCCCATACGGTCGCTATCGGGAGAAAAAGAATACCCGGTGACGAGCTTTACTCCGAGTGTGCTGAAGAAATTAGAAGAGACTTGGTAACCGTCAAGGTGCTGCGGCAAACCCGGTCCAGTCAAGTCAAAGCCAGCCGGCATAAACGCGGCGATTTGCTGGAAGGAGCGTGCATCGCGACGCCAGTCGAGAAAGTCGGGATAGGAGACTTCGGTGGCGTATTTAAGGCTGCGATTGTAGAGCAACGCGATGACCAGCCGGTCTGGTTCGCGATATGGCAGCGGCTTTAGTACTACTCCCTCTAATGCCGTGAAAATTGCGGTATTTGCTCCGATGCCCAAAGCGAGAGTCAGGATCGCGGCGGCGCAATATCCCGGGGACCTGGACAAAGAACGGAAGGCGTGACGAAGATTGCGCAGGAAGCGATCAGCGGGCTCGAACGCTCTTTCGTCGCGGCATTCGTCTTTGGCTAACTCGAGCGAACCGAAGTCACGGCGGGCACGCTCTTCCGCCTCGTCACGACTGAGCCCGCCTTGCATCAAATCGGCGATCCGATTTTCCAAATGAACCTGAAACTCGGCATCCATTTGCCGTTCCCAGCGCCGTCGTTTGAGCCACGACCCTCTCATTCGAAATTCCTCTAATCTCCGGTTTCAAGAACCAGCGAAATTGCTTGACAGAGACGTTTCCAACTGGCCTTTTCGGCTTCGAGTTGGCGCCGGCCGAGTTTGGTAACGCTGTAGAATTTGGCGTTGTGCCCATTTTCGGTTGCCTGCCAATCGGACGTGAGCCAGCCTCGCTCTTCCAATCTATAGAGCGCCGGATAAAGAGAACCTTGGCGAATCTGAAGCGCATTCTTAGAAAGCTGTTGAATGCGCTGGAGGATGGCGTAGCCATGGATCGGCCGAAGCGCCGCAACCCTGAGGATCAACATGTCCAGCGTTCCCTGGAGGAGTTCGGCATCGCCGGAGGGCTTTTCAGGTTGCCTAGGCATTCGAGGTATTAACGCACTAGTATACCCGTGGTGCCAGAGATTATGGCGTCCTAGACTACCAACGCCCTTCCGGTAGGAGCTACCTTGTTTGGGGGACTGCTGGCTGGCGTCACCGTGAACAGAACTCTCGTTCAGTTGCCTGCATGGGAACGGACCGAGTTGATTGCCTGGGCCAACTTCACACGCGCGGAAATCTAGGGTTGGGCTCGATCTTTTACCCAGCCATCGGCTTCGCCGCGTTGCTCTTTATCGTGGCTGCGGCGAGGCAACGAGAACAGGTTCCCATTGCGTCGGGCATAACGGCCTAATGCAGTCGTGCTATATGACTTCTTTAGGCGCGTTTTCCCATTCGCCTCTAGCCGAGTCGAAAAATTTATACCCTGGCGAGAGTTATTATTGCGAAAACGGAAGATTTCTCGGAACGACCGTTCTATAATCTCCCTTTGGTACTAGCACTCAACTGGTAGCGCTTCCCTATGGCACAACTCTTTCGACCTAGCTCGAACACGATTGCCAAGGTCTCGATCGCCTTGGTGGTCCTTTCGCTTGGCTCCCTGCTCGCGTTCGCATATGTGATGGATCGCGGCTCGTGGATAACCAGTGTGCAAGTCGCGCCGGAACAGCCCATCATGTTCAGTCACAAGCACCACGTCAAGGACGACGGGATCGATTGCCGGTATTGCCATACCAGCGTGGAGACTTCGAGCTATGCGGGCCTGCCGCCGACGGAGACGTGCATGACGTGCCATTCGCAAATCTGGAGTAACGCTTCAGCGACGCAGCCGATTCGAGACAGTTGGACAAGCGGGAAGTCGATCGAATGGACGCGCGTTCACGACTTGCCCGATTTTGTCTATTTCAATCACAGTATCCACATTAATAAGGGCATCGGCTGCTCCACCTGTCACGGGCAAGTGGACGAGATGCCCTGGATGTATAAGGTGAACACGCTGAATATGAACTGGTGCGTGAACTGCCACCGCGATCCTGCTAAATTCATCCGGCCGAGATCGGAAGTTTTCAATGTTGATTACCAATACCCGGCGAACCAGGCGCAGCTCGGGCCTCAACTTGTGAAGGAGTACCACGCGAAGTCTTTGACTGATTGCGTAACTTGCCACCGATGAAAGACACTCCGAATTCTTCTGAACACGTAGAAAGAGCGCAACACGTGCATAACGGGAGCGGCGGGTCGGGGTCGGCCAACATGACGCTGGTGCCGCTGGAATCGTTATTGGAGGCGCCGCGCAAGAAGGTGGATCTGCAGGCGCTGCGGGAAAAGCTGGCGACGGGCCGCGGGCCGGCCTTCTGGCGCACCCTGGAAGAAGCGGCCGAAACGGAAGATCTGAAGGAGTATATTGAGCAGGAATTTCCCGGCCTGTCGGGGCAGGTTCCGCAAGGCGTGGACCGGCGAAGCCTGCTGAAGGTGATGGCAGCATCGCTGGCGATGGCGGGCGCCGCGGCATGTACGAAGCAGCCGAAGGAACTGATTGTTCCCTACGTCCGGCAGCCGGAGAATATCATTCCCGGCGTTCCGTTGTTCTATGCGACCGCGATGCCGGTTGCGGGTTACGCGCGCGGGCTTCTGGTGGATAGCCATCTAAACCGCCCCACCAAGGCGGAGGGCAATCCCGATCATCCGGCCAGCCTGGGCGCGACGACAATTTTCGAACAGGCATCGGTTTTGAGCCTGTATGATCCGGACCGCTCCGAGAGTGTGCTGCACGAGGGGCGCATGGGTCTCTTTGGAGCTTTTGCCGGCGCGCTTAGCACGGAAGCGCAGGAACTGGGGCTGCGCAAAGGCGAAGGGCTGGCAATTCTCAGCGGAGTGGTCACATCGCCGACGCTTATCAACCAGATGAGCGCTCTCCGGACGCAGTGGCCGCGAGCGAAATGGTATGTGCATGAGCCTTCCGTGAATCCTGCGATTGCCAGCGCAGCGCGCAAGATTGCGGGGCGGAACGCATTTGTCTCCTACGACCTGACGAAGGCCGATGTGATCGTCAGCCTCGAAAGCGATTTCATGAATACGGGACCGGCGGCACTGGCGTATGCGAGACAGTTTGCCGGACGGCGAGCAGTGGACAGCGGCCAGACGCCTTGCCGGCTGTACGCGATTGAAGCAACTCCTTCGGTCAGCGGATCGCTCGCCGATCATCATATAGCGGTCAAGAGCAGCGCGGTGCCGGCGATTGCCTATCAACTCGCAAAGGCGTGCGGGGTGAATGCGCCTGATCCGGGAACGGCTGCGCCGGACTGGCTGAATGCGGTAGCGCAGGATCTGCTGAAGTCGAAAGGCCGCTGCGTTGTCCTGCCCGGAGAATTTCAACCCGAGAGCGTGCACCTGGCGGCATACGCGATCAACGCGGCCTTGGGAAACGTGGGCCAGACGGTCAATGTATACGAAGGCGTCGAGCCGGAAAATACCTTTTCAATCGAAGATCTCACCGGCGATCTGAACGACGGCCGCATTGAGACGCTGGTGATCCTCAGCCAGAACCCGGTGTACACCGCGCCGGCATCGCTCAGTTTCGAGCAGGCCATTCGCAAAGCGCGGATGGTAGTGCGGTTGGGACAGTTCTACGACGAGACTTCGCGCTGGAGCCACTGGCATGTTCCCGAGGCACATTACCTGGAGACATGGTCGGATTCGCGCGCGTTCGACGGTACGGTGACCATCCAGCAGCCTCTGGTTGAACCGTTGTACAACGGAAAATCGGCGCACGAAATTTTGACGATTTTGCTTGGAAAGCCGGACCAAAATTCGCATGAAATTGTGAAAGGCTACTGGCAAAGCCAGATTAAGGGCGATTTCGATACCGCCTGGAAGACCTCGCTGCACGATGGCTGGATCGCCGGAATCGGGGGAGGCACCGTAAGCGGACACGCTGTGTCGCTTCCTCCGCTGCAAGCGCAGCCGCTGAGCGGTACGGAGATCGTATTCAGACCGGATCCGACGATCGGCGACGGGAGTTGGGCAAATAACGGCTGGCTGCAGGAGTGCCCCAAGCCGCAGAGCAAGATGACTTGGGACAACATTGTCGCGGTCAGTCCTAAGAATGCCAGCAAACTCGGCATCGACAAAGGCGACATGTTGCGGGTGACCGTGAACGGGCGGCAGGTGGTGGGTCCCACCTGGGTGCTACCAGGGCATGCCGAGGATTCGTTCACGGTGTATTTCGGCTATGGACGTACGATGTCGGGCCGGGTGGGAACGAAGATTGGCTATAACGCGTACGCATTGCAGGATGCAGCCGCTCCTTTTTTCGCGGGCGGATCAATCGAAAAAACCGGCGAGCATTACCGCATCGCGGATATCCAGCATACGCAGACCATGGCGGGGCGCGATCCGATTCGGGCTGCCGATCTCGCCGAGTATCGGGAGCATCCGGATTTCGCGACGGCGGAGGCGAAGCCATTGCCGAAAAGCCTCACGCTCTACCCCGACCAATGGCACTATCCCGGCTACAAGTGGGGCATGACGATCGACCTGAACGTATGCACCGGCTGTAGCGCGTGCATCGTCGCATGCCAGGCGGAGAACAACATTGCAGTCGTCGGCAAGGATCAGGTGGCGCGCGGACGGCATATGCACTGGATCCGCGTGGACCGCTATTATGCCGGTGATCTGGATACGCCGGCGATGTATAACCAGCCGGTGCCTTGCATGCAATGCGAGAACGCTCCGTGCGAAGTGGTTTGCCCGGTGGCTGCGACGGTCCATAGCAATGAAGGCCTCAACGAGATGGTCTACAACCGCTGCGTAGGCACGCGGTATTGCTCGAACAACTGCCCCTACAAGGTTCGAAGATTCAATTTCTACTTGTACTCGGATTGGAATACGCAGAGTTTGTATGGCGGGCGCAACCCGGACGTGACGGTTCGTAGCCGGGGAGTGATGGAGAAATGTTCCTACTGCATCCAGCGGATTCAGGAACAAAAGATCAAGACAGACAAGGAGAATCGCCGTGTTGCCGACGGCGAGATCCTGACCGCCTGCCAGCAGGTTTGTCCGACGCAGGCGATCACGTTCGGCGATTTGAACGATAAAACCAGCAGAGTGGCGAAGCAGCAGGCGTTGCAGCGAAATTACAAAATGCTCGACCCTGATCTGGACACCCGTCCGCGCACGACGTATCTCGCTTATGTTCGCAACCCCAATGAGGCGCTAAGAGGCCAGCGTGGCAACACTAGAGAATCTTGATAACAAAGAACTGATCGATCCCGGACCAGATAAGATTCTGGGGACCGGACACGACTACGAGACGGTCACCGACCGCATCGCGGGCATTGTTTACCTGCCTTGGAAGAAGTCGCCCCGCAAGTGGCTGGTGGGCGCGTTCATCTCTTTCGTGTTCGTGAATCTACTGATGCTCGCCATGTGGGTGCTGTTTGCAAAGGGCATTGGTGTCTGGGGTGTAAATATCCCGATAGGGTGGGGATTTGCAATTGTCAACTTCGTCTGGTGGATCGGTATCGGCCACGCCGGTACGCTGATCTCCGCGATCTTGTTCCTGCTGAAGCAAGACTGGCGAACATCCATTAATCGTTTCTCCGAAGCGATGACGCTGTTTGCGGTGGCTTGCGCCGGTATGTTCCCGGTTCTGCACTTAGGCCGACCCTGGCTTGCGTACTGGTTGTTTCCTTATCCCAATTCAATGTGGCTGTGGCCGCAACCGCGCAGCCCGCTGGAGTGGGACGTCTTCGCGGTATCAACGTACGGGACCATTTCGCTCGTGTTCTGGTACTGCGGCTTGATCCCGGATTTTGCCAGCATGCGGGACAACGCTCCTCATCTTTGGCAACGCAAGATTTACGGAATCCTCGGGTTGGGGTGGCGCAACTCCGCCATTCACTGGCATCGTTATCAGAAGGCCTATCTGCTGCTGGCAGGCTTGGCAACACCGCTGGTTCTGTCGGTTCACACGGTAGTCAGCTTCGACTTCGCAATCAGCATCATTCCCGGCTGGCACACCACAATCTTTCCGCCCTACTTCGTCGCGGGCGCTATTTATTCCGGCTTCGCGATGGTATTGACGCTCATCATCCCGCTACGCGCCTGGTACAACATGCGCGACCTGATTACGCTGCGGCACATCGATGCTGCGGCGAAGCTGATGCTGGGCACGGGTTTAATCGTGGCGTACGGCTACGCGATGGAGGCGTTCTTCTCCTGGTACGGCGGTGACAAGTACGAGAGTTTCATGTACTGGAACCGCATGACCGGCCCGTACGGCTTTTCTTATGCGCTGCTGATTACGTGCAACATCGCGCTCCCGCAGGCGCTGTGGTCGCGCAGAGTGCGGCACAACATTGTTTTGGTCTGGATCATTTCGATTATTGTGAACTGCGGCATGTGGCTGGAGCGGTTCGTAATTGTTGTTACGAGCCTGCACCGCGATTTCCTGCCTTCGTCGTGGGGCATCTACATCCCGACAAAATGGGATTGGGCAACGTTTACAGGCACGCTTGGTTTCTTCCTGTTTCTCATCTTCCTGTTCGTCCGGCTGCTTCCTTCCATCTCCATCTTCGAAGTGCGTGAGGTGGTGCACCACGACAGGTATATGGAACGGGCTTACGAGGAGAAGTTATGAGCGAGGAATTAGAGCTCGACGAACTTCCGGCGATTCACGGCGCCATGGCGGAATTCGACACGCCGGAGGAGTTGGTGGAAGCTTGCGAACGCGCCTACTCGGCCGGGTTCCGGCGCATGGACGCGTATGCTCCCATGCCGGTAACGGGACTCGCGGAGGCCATCGGCTACAAGAAAAACAAGGTTGCACTGTGCGTGCTCATCGGCGGCATCTTCGGAGCTTGCGGCGGATTCGGCCTGCTGGAGTGGATCACGGTAGTGGCGTATCCGCATAACGTAGGCGGACGGCCGCTGAATAGCTGGCCCGCATACATACCCATCACGTTCGAGTGCATGGTCCTGATCGCGGGTCTGACAGCGCTGTTTTGCATGCTGGCGATGAACGGTTTGCCGCAGCCTTACCACCCGGTCTTCAATGTCCAGGAGTTCGAACGGGCTTCCATAGACAAGTTCTTCTTGTGCATCGAATCGTCCGATCCGCAGTTCAGCATCGGTCCGACAACGGAATTTCTGCGCGATCTGGGTGGAAAAGAGGTGACCCTTGTTCCAGCATAAGGGCGCCCTCATCGGCGTGTTGGGCCTGCTGCTTTGCGCCACAGGGTGCCGCAACGATATGCACAACCAGCCGAAATATAAGCCGTTCGCGGCCACTACCTTCTTTGGCGATGGGCGCTCCGAAAGACCCCCCATCGAAGACACAGTGGCTCGCGGCCAGTTGCATCTGGACCAGGCGCGTTACACCGGCAAAGTGAACGGAAAGGACGTTGATTATTTTCCGATTCAGATCACGCGCGCCGATCTGCTGCGCGGCCAGGAACGCTTTAATATTTATTGTTCGCCCTGCCACGGACGGCTCGGCAACGGCCACGGGATGGTTGTGGCCCGCGGCCTTCATCAACCGCCCAACTACGCCGATCCCAGATTGGTGAATGCGCCGGTGGGGCATTTCTTCGACGTGATGACGAATGGATACGGAGCGATGTACAGCTACGCATCGCGGGTCGCGGTCGATGATCGCTGGCGGATTGCGGCGTACATCCGGACACTACAGATGAGTCAAAACGCTCCTGCGGCATTGGCGCAGCAGGGAATGAATGAACAGCCGTCAAACATGAAAAGAGAGAATGCGGGCGCGGCCGGCGGCGGTCCTGCCGGAGGCATGAAGTGAGTAATCACAGACACGGGGAAAGCCTCCCCATACCAGACATCAGGCTCGGGCCCAAGGCGGCCAGCGTGGAGAGAATCTCAGGCGTTATCGGCGGACTTGGAGTGCTGCTGTGCGTCGCGGGTTTCTTCGCAAACCGGGCGTAATTTTTCCAGTCTTATCTGTTCGCCTTCCTTTACTGGGGCGGTTTCACGCTTGGCGGCATGGGTGTTCTGGTCCTGAACCACACCGTGGGAG
>Ga0134126_10006681_pt1 | contig 14475 bp, 14 predicted proteins | sample KB31752_FD_96881 | JGI IMG/M metagenome (GOLD analysis project Ga0134126, IMG submission 96881) | Terrestrial soil microbial communities with excess Nitrogen fertilizer from Kellogg Biological Station, Michigan, USA - KB3-175-2 | ecosystem: Environmental > Terrestrial > Soil > Unclassified ... | reverse complement strand
TTGCAGCATGGCGAGGATCAGTGACTTTGTTAACTGATGCTAATCTGTTAGCTATATCGAATGAGTTGATAGCTAGAAGACAGGGTGGATTAACGAATGTGCCTTCCAGTAGATCGATTTTGCAATATGAAGCTGATGGTAAATGGCATGCTGGCAATTATGCATTACCAACAGACGATTACGTTGATAATATGTCTTATTCATTAATATATAACAAGATCTATTGCCGTTATTCTACTGTGATAAATAGTACATTTCCAAATAATATGCGAGTAGGTCCTTCTCCAGAAATTATCTTTTGTACTCAAACTGCCCCAATAACTATACATCTTCCTGGAAATGTTAATGTCTTTACAGGAGCTCCTATAATTATTAAAGATATTACAGGAACTGCTGGAACAAATACTATAACATTGACTTTCAGTGGCTCTGTTTACAATCCTGGATCATTGAGCAGTCTTGTTATAAACACCGCGTATGGGTATTATCGTATTGCGAATATGCAAAATGGTTGGACATCAGTTTAAAATAATAAAATATGTTTGGATATCAACATACTTATATAGATCCTACCACTCCGATATCTTCGAATGGAACTATTAAGTTTGACACTGCAACTTTAACAATATCTAATTTGGATTTCACTGGTACTAGAGTTGCACCTTTCAGTCAAACAATGATTAACAACAGTTCTGCTACGACCACTTTAGTTGTAACAATCTACAATTCTCTTTCCGGACTCGCTGCCAATAAGTTGACAGTTGATGTAACTAGTGAGACAACCAATTCTCAATGGAGTTCATATACAATAATAAGTATGACTGCTCCTTTGGGAAATATAGCCATATCTGAGAGTGTTAGAGTAGGAGTATCAACTATTAGCTTAGGTCCCACAGGACCTCGAGGACCAACTGGCCCAAATGCAACGAGTGGTGGAGGAGGAATAACTGGTCCTACAGGACCTCAAGGTGCAGTTGGTCCAACGGGTAATACTGGTGTAACTGGAGCCATAGGACCCGTCGGTATTACTGGTGGGTTAGGTCCCACTGGCAACACTGGCATCAGCGGTAGCAATGGTTCCACTGGCTCTACTGGAATTGTTGGAACGGCAGGATCAACTGGCCCCACAGGACCCACTGGCATTGTTGGAGTGATGGGTCCTACCGGTAATACAGGTGCGACTGGAACACAAGGGAATACAGGTCCTACTGGCGCTATTGGTATTGTTGGTGCTAATGGTAACACAGGTAATACTGGAAGTATAGGGGCGACTGGTAATACTGGTTCTACTGGTTTACAAGGAGCTACTGGAGCAACTGGGTTTAATGGAGCTCAAGGGAATACTGGCCCTACTGGAGCTACTGGTATTGTTGGTGCCACTGGTGGTACAGGAAACACTGGAAGTGTAGGGGCGACTGGTAATACTGGTTCTACTGGTTTACAAGGAGCTACTGGAGCGACTGGGTTTAATGGAGCTCAAGGGAATACTGGGCCAACGGGAAATACTGGTAATACTGGGCCCACGGGAAATACTGGAAGTGTTGGTAATACTGGTAACACAGGTCCTACTGGCATTCCTGGTGGGACAGGACCTACAGGTCCTCAAGGCGCTCCAGGAAGTGTTGGTATTCAAGGGGCAACCGGCCCTACAGGTCCTCAAGGTCCCACTGGCATTGGCGGTGGGACAGGAGCAACCGGTTCCCAAGGCCCTACTGGCATTGCTGGTGCAACGGGAGCTACTGGTAGTACGGGATTACAGGGAATTACTGGCGCTACTGGACCCACTGGTAATACAGGCGCTGTTGGACCAACAGGGAATACTGGTGCAACTGGCTCTCAAGGTAATCAAGGGAACACTGGACTGATTGGTGTGACGGGAGTGACTGGAGCAACTGGAAATCAAGGAAATGTTGGTCCAACTGGTATTACGGGAATAGTAGGAGTAGTGGGAAATACTGGGTCTACAGGTCCAACAGGTTCTGTCGGTGGAACAGGCTCAACGGGACCTATTGGGCCGTTTGGTTTTACTGGTATTTCAGGATTAATAGGTCATGCCGGTGTTGGAGGTGGAACAGGCCCCACAGGTCCAACAGGATATGCTGGCAGTGGAGCAGCAACAATATCAACGTTAACAGATGTTAATGAAACAAACTTTGGTATTACTGGTGGTACTACTTTGACTGGTGCAACTTGGTATTGGGAAAGTTCTGGAATCGTTCTTGGCACGGGTGGTACTACTGGCACATGGAATCCTATTAATGGAGGAGTATCATTGATAGTAGCTCCAGAAGCTACCTTATTTAGATATCCAAATGGAGAAATAGGATTAAGGAATGATGCCCCTGACGGAGGTATTGATTGGGAAATTAATAGTTATATTAGAGGTGGATACAATGCTCAACCTGGATTTAACGGCACAAGAGCAGGCGGTGTGACAGTTGCTTGTATTTTCTACTTACAAGCAAATCAAGGGAGCTCAAATATTGGAAAATTGTGGGGATCTACAGGAGCAGGAGATAACCTTTATTTAACTACTACTGCACCATTCAGTACAGCTTCTAATTTTTCTTTAACTTTTAACAGATTTGGATTTGATAGTGCAGTTGTCGGTAAGGGCAGACTTGGGATGAATTGGATCGCATTTAGAGGATCGGGAGGTACTAGCGGTGCCACTTCAAAAGTTTGGGTCAATGGATATTCGTTGACAGGAACTGCTGGAAGTAGTACACCATCAAATAATTTTCAGATTATATATTGGCCTCTAAGCATGTTGATGCTTGCAATGTGGAATAGCGATGTTGGAAATACTGTTCTCGATAATATAGCTCACGAATTATCTCTTAGATGTAGAGGAGGTCCCACAAGTGTTCCTGGAAACAGATTTTCACTGCAATATGCATTGACCGACAGCAAATGGCATCCTGGCAATCTTTCAATGCCAGTTGGAGATGTTGTTGGTGAAACGGATGTTCAATGGCTGACAACTAAAAGATTCTGGTTAAAACCTGTTGTAACAAATACTCCTCCCACAGCTATTACTCTTGATACTCAAACTCGAACTTATATTGGATTTAATAGTAATCCGGCAACTTTAACTCTCCCTCCATTTGCAATTGTTCCTCAAGGATATACAATTCTTTTCAAAGACGGCTTTGGTAACTTTGCCACAAACCCTCTCACAATCACAGATCCCACATCCACAATTGACGGCTCTGTGAATACTGTGATAAATACAAATTATGGATTCCTCAGTCTAATAAGAGGAGCTGCACAATGGTATAAGATATAATCGGTAAGTGAGTTTTACACAATATCAAACAAGTTTGATATTGTGTACTGTTAAAACTCGAATTTATACTTCACATATCTACGTTGAAATCGACAGCTAATATCCATTAGCTATGTTATTCAATACTATCGAAGAACACCTCTCATACATTTCACCATTGTTTATTCCTCTACTACAGAATAATGATATTATCATCAGTGGATCGACAGCAGTATATTATTGCATGAAATACAATAATATTAATCCAGGCTTCATTCCCGATGACATTGATGTATTCGTAGGACACAAAAGCAAAGAGCAAGGCGAATCATTCTTCAAATCTCTAAACAGAATCCCTAACACTTATGAAGAACTTGAACTTGCCAGAAAATACGAAGTATTGAAGACTCTAGGCAAGAGTCAAGATTCAGCGATTTCCAATGTTAAGATAGCAGTCTTACCACTCACACTTCCACACGATGCTAAGAAGAATATCAAAATAGACTTTGTCTTCCTCAGCGATAGATATCACGGAACAACAGTGGAGCACATTCAGGAAGATTTCGATTTGGACTTTTGTAAGTGTTGGTATGATGGTATCAAGCTATATGGTCCCGCTGATTTATTGAGAGCGAAGAAGTGTACATTAACTCACATCACTTTGATGACAAGGCCAGTGCTTCAAGATCATCAACTCGTTGAATATTATGAGTCAATCAGGAATCTCGATCCTCATTCCAAGGGCTATTTTCCAGATCGCTTTCGTACAATTGCACGCATCAGGAAGTATACAGCTCGTGGCTTCACCATTGACACTTCCAAACTTGAAACACCTCAACATATTGTCGAAGCCTACATCCGAGAAAACATTCGCAAGATGAGTGCTGAAGTGTACCTTACCACCACCGATTCCTTCAAGCATATTAAGCAACGCATTCCAACAATTGATGAATTCAAGAAGAAGCTTGAAGAAATACTAATCGAGAAACCATCGCTTCCTCCTGTCAAACAGCCAAAATTATGCCTTATTGATCAAATTTTCACATCTGTCCATTTTATGCATTTCTTCGTTGGATTAATGCTGATTATCATATTTAAACTGCTTTGATCAATTTCGATATTTTCCTTTGAAATTTTTGATGACATCAACTTTAGAACAACACTTGTATTGATTGGTATGGGATCTGTGGTATCCTTCACATCAAAGCCCGTCGTTGACGACGTGGCTTCGTCTGTAGTGAGTGAAGAGGACTGGCAATACATTATGGTTGGACCAGTTTTGCAAATTCCCGACATGTCAGGCAGTTCTTGGTCTTGCACTGGCACCGCAATTGACAATTGCGATGCTATTCATCCTGCAACCACTCTACCCGACTCTCCAGAGACTCAGCTCAACATGAGCATGACAGGAAAATGGAAGATTTAAACATTTTTCGGTTAAAAACATACCATGTTACGATGATTTTCCTATTGAGTTTTTATTCATCATCGATTCTCTAATAATTGTCAACGAGCAGAAACAAACAAGTTTGTTTATGGAGCAAGGCTCTCACACTCCTCTGAATCAGGTTGGTTTCCCGCGTGAGTATGTAGTTTGGACTAACCCTAATCATCCTCAGGGAAAGAAACGTCGTATTTCTGAGGAAGCCTTGAGGAGCTTGATGCTTTCTAGCTTGTGTATCCAGTGCGCCCTTGTCGATGCTGACATGGAACTGCTGAAGAAGAAAGAGAAGCATTGACAGGTCATATCAGACCGCAATGAAAATTTTTAAAAAACTCTGTGAAAATATGTATTCATTACAACATACAGGACAGAAAGGCTGTGGATATGCAAAGTTTAGGATTAATGCAACAAAAGTACCCCAAAATCCTCAAATACAACCAGTCCAACAAGAAACAACAGTAAAAGATTTTTCTCTTCATAAAACTAGCTGAAATGCCTCGTTCCAATTTAACACATAAATGTGGTTATGAACGATATTCCAAGAAGAAACACCTCTCTCGATTAGCCTTCTTCAACAACATCAACACGATTCAGCCCAAAACCAACATCGACGGTATCCCTATTGCCACCTGTAACTACGCTGACTTTGATAAGGTAGCTGTTAGTCTTGCTTCACGCTACAATCCACCAACAATGAAATCTTTTCTCACAGACGATGGGAATACTAAACATACCATCTGCAACATTCTCTTCGATGATAAAGTTATCCAATTCATTGCCATCGATGGAAACTTTATGACTGATAGTCAATTCTCCGACCCTGAATATGTTGTCCGTGCAGTCAATTCTAATCGTCTCAAACCCATTTCCTTCGCATCAAACTCAAAGATCTCCGCAGATGATATGGCTAAACTCGATGCCTATTCTGGTAGCATCTACTACTGTTTCTTCCTCTTTGACGTTCTAAACCGAGTAGGCCTCGTTGACACCAACATGGTTTTCCTCTCAGTTGTCAACGTCAATCTCGCCAATGCATTCTGGAATGGCTTCTACATGACCTACGGAAACGGTTGTGAACCGGGAGCCCCTCCTTTCGGTCCTCTCACTGCCATTGACGTTATTGGACATGAAGCAGGCCACGGCATCATTGAATCTCTCGGTAATCTTGAATATCGTGGAGAATCAGGAGCCCTCAATGAGTCAATCGCTGACATCTTCGGAGTCAGCCTCGAACGCTACTATGATCTTCGAGTAAAAAACGTTGGTCCAATCGGCTGGGAAATTGGCCAAAACGTCCTCGTAGGAGGTCTCCGATCAATGTCAAATCCCAATAGTCATCGACAGCCAGACACTTATGGTGGAATCTATTGGGTCAATCCTAACATCAGTGAAGATAATGGTGGTGTTCACACTAATTCCGGTGTCACTAACTTTGCATTCTTCTGTGCAGTGACAGCTGCAAAGGGAACGAACAACCTCAATATCGCATATGATGTTAAACAGGAATTCCAGATGTTCAAGCTTACTCATCTCATCTATGAATCTCTCAAGGGAGAAGGTTACACCAAACTCTCTTTCACTTCAAGCTTTCACGACTTTGCAACTGTCATCATGGCGAACGTCGACTTATTCCTCAAGAAGCAAAATCTCAACCCTGCTTTAGTCGACAGTGTTAAAGAATGTCTTGTCGCATGCGGCCTCCGTCAAAAAGACCCTACTTCTGATCCTGTTCCTGATCCCAATAACCCTCCTAATTCTCCCGTTCCATTCCCCATTCCACCTTGGCCTCCATCTCCCTTCCCTCAGCCTGCTCCTCTCCCATGGCCCTGGCCTCAACCTGTTCCTGTTCCTAATTATCCAGATCCTCCAACTCCTACAGATCCTCCTCCATTTCCTGATCCAGACCCTATTCCTGATCCAGTACCAGTCCCAGTGCCGGTACCATTCCCTGATCCTCCTCCAACACCAGACCCAGATCCTGTCCCTGTCCCAGGACCAGGTCCATTGCCAGTTCCACCCCCAACTCCTCAACCACAACCTATTCCCGATCCTAGCAATCTAACAGAGTTATTCACTGTTGAATTCAACAAGATACCACAAGATAACATCAAAATCTCATCTCGTTGTCATGTTATTGCCAACACTCTTGCTGTTCCTTCCCACCACTACTTGACGGTAACTTATAACTACACTCAAGTGAAACATCCTATCTTCTCTATCACTCTTCAGAATGAACGCTCGCCTGTCTTCGTTAAACTCCGCGGCACTGATGGTTATACACATGCCGAATTCATCATCAACCCTAATCCGTTCATCCATGGATGTTATGAATTCAGGAAGAAGCTTCCAACAATTGCTGACAATAGAACAATGCTCCTTGAGATTAGTGCGGGTGCAGGTGGATTAATTCCTGTATATCTATCGAAGTACACTCTATATGCTCCACCAGCAACACCATGATCAATCATGATCTGTTATATGATTGTTAAACAACGGTGAGAGATTTCCTTTAAAACTTCAGTAAAGGAAATCGATACAATGGACGTGGAAAATTCCCTACTTTCTGCAGACGAAGTTGTGAGAGGAGGAATCAAGTTAGTAGCAAATGATGGCAAGTTGTTAGATTTTGTTTTTAACTATTACACTATGTACAGTCTTCTAACCACTGTGAGTATACAACACAATGGTATAATGGCTGTTCCTTCATGGATTAAACATTGCCAGAATCTTCAAGTATTAACGATGGATTTTAATCCTATCACTGATATTGAGAAGGGAGAAATTCCATTGAGTGTTAATTCTTTCTCTCTTTGTAACGGAGGACTATCTGCATTTCCTGAACTTCCAGAAAATGTTAAGCATGTTTATTTAAGCCATAATCACATTCTTGATTGGGAAAGCCCTGAGCACAATCCTTATCTTCTATCAATCGATTTGTCTTATAATGAATTGACAATGCTTCCAAATAGAATTGCAAAGACCATTAAAGTTTTGAAAGCAAGTCATAATTCACTTGTTAGATTACCTCGTAACTTGCCGAATGAGATTAATATCCTTGATGTGTCTCACAATCAAATAGCTGGCTTGCCAGTAAGATTACCTTGCAGAATGATATCTTTCGATCTATCTTACAACTCTTTAACATCTCTCACTAACATCACTTTCCCTGAATCTCTACAGGTTCTCTACATCGATAATAATCGCATTAGACATCTCAACATGACTATTCCATCAAATCTCACAACACTTGATCTTTCCTGTAATAGAATCACAAGAATCGATGATCGGATCGAGATTCCTAAATCGCTAGTTAATCTATATTTGCAGAAGAATCAACTCACTTCCATTGATAACTTCATCTTCCCTCCTGAATCAAAGCTTCAACGACTCGATCTCTCAAACAACTTTATTCTCAAACTCCCTCCTCTCCCTACAACTATTGAAAAGTTGAACGTTTCTCATAACCTTCTCACTGAACTCAATTTAACCAACTTGACTAATCTGAATGTTCTGGAATGCTCTTCGAATAGACTCACTTCCATCACTTTGAACTCTGACAATCTCATCATATTGTGTGCATCTGAAAATCAACTTACATCTCTCGATGGCACGCTGTCACCAGCGTTACAATTCCTTGATGTATCTTATAACAATATCGAGATGATTCCAGAATCAGTTAAACAGTGTCGTACTCTTCAAATCTTCTTGATTAATAATAACAACTTGAAGGAGATTCCCAAGTTACCTCACAGTGTAATGGAATTAATAGCGAGTAATAACCAGATTGTAAAATTCCCTAAGAAACTTCCGAGAAACTTATTAATATTCAAAATTCAACATAATTCTTTCCAGACCATTCTACCATCAATAACGAAGTGCAAGATGATAACTGTATTCCTATTCAATGGAAATCCATTACTCTTTGTTCCTAATGAAGTTAGAACATTCTTGCGAAACGTGGAACACAGAAACGACGATCACATCGTCGTTTATCAACATAACGGAAATCCAATTCAAGGGGAGATTAGTCCACTACCTCATGTTCTAGTATATGAAGATCAAGAATCAGTTCATAGGACTTCCATCAGAACTTCAATCTGGAAATCCATTGAACAGATTAATGACAAAGTTAATATTGAAGACTGTCTCACTCATGACAATCTACTAATGTCCCTGATGACAGACGATGACATCAGCCCTGATGGAAAACATAACATCTGCGAACATCTATTCAACAATGGGAATATAACAATCGCTGGCTTCTTCAACCTGAACATCAACAAGTTGTTCAGGAAAGTATGGCATCTCATCAACTCTCATGTCAATGCAAAAGATATAAAGAAGATCCTCGATTCTGATATCAGTGGAGATAAAGTTTGTCCTCAAGGGTTTATCGGGCGAATTGTAAGTTGTCTTGATCAGTTTGTTAATTATGTTAAGATTGAGATATCACCTGCTGATCATTATGCAAATATTATTGCTAAGACTCTACTCAAACTTGGTGATGAGTACAGTGAAGAGAAACACAAACAACTTGCCACTAAAGAATTCGAAGATGAAGGAGCCACTCCAAGAACGATAGCAACATGGGTTGGTGCTATCTAATAACAATGAACATTGTTACTAGATTGTAAATTCCATCAACATAGTCTACACCTGTATGAAATAAAATAGTGATAATAAATCTAACAATATATTGTTAGATTTATGTGTTCGTCATTCTATGATGGTCCTAATGTTTATTTGTTTTTTAAATGGTTGAAAGGCAATTTTTACATTGATCATAAGCCATATATCGATTTCAATAATAAGAGTTTCACAAATGAGTTTGCAGATTATCTAAGTGAAAAGCATTATGAATTTATTATTCTTCGTGATTCTGATAACGAAGAACCAATCAATTATGCTGATCTATTGAAATGGTTTAATGATGCAAAAATTTCTTTGAGAAGAAGGAACAAAGTTGTCATTCTTGGTATCAAGGAAACACTTGATGAATTGACAAGATCAACTGGTTCGAGATATCCTAGAGAATGGCTCTTAAATATGATGGAATATCATATCAAGAACAAATGAAAATTTAAAAAGCTTCTCTTATTATATAAAGCAGCTACATATCATAATTGTGTTGGAATTGCTCATTAGATAACAATGAAAGATTGCATTGTTATCGTTTTGTTAAAAAACTTTTGAGATGATATGATAATATTCTTGTGTTTAATAGAAGCACATAACGTCACAAGTTTGTGCTTAGTAAGCGCATGCAACTTGTGCCTAATAGGCACAAGCCGATTTGCGGCGAGATGGCTTGGGACAATCTGGAGGAGGCATGCAAGAGACCCAGCAATAGGCTCCGTAGAGGAGAATAACAGCGAGGACAAAGGTGATTGCCCATGAGATGGCAGCGTATACCCAGAAGGTGGTGGGAGAGGTATAGCCAGTTCCCATAACAGCAGCGTTAGTGAGGGCGAGGCATGCAGTGCCAGCAATCAAGCTGAGAAGCATGATTGAAACGAGAATGGTAGCGAGGACGAACTTTGCATTGCTAAGCATTGTGGTGAGATGGCCTTTTATTTAGACTGTCGAAATAAGATTTTTTCTGGATAAATTTCGCTTCTGCAATTTCACGTTGTCAACACTTCTGCATATCATGCAGAAGTGGGTTATCTAACGCTATTAATGGCCACATCTGCCGGATTTACTCCTCTGTTGACAGCGCAGATGGAGCGTAAAGGATGAATAGGAATGGGAGTAGGCTCATCCCTCCTGAAAAGATAGCATTTCCTATTCCTATACTCAATACGGAAGCGTAAGTCTCCATCCTCATAGTAGATATCCCTCCTCTTACCATCATTCCTGATGAATGCAATCTCTCGACTACCACATCTAATCTTTAAGTGAGAAGCATCTGGATCAAACTCATCAGTGCTTTCATATCCTGTATCATCCACCGGTTGAACTTCAGCCATTATCTCTGGTGGAATAGAGTCAGTGATGTCAGCTCTACACAGTGAACAAGTATTCTTCCTCTGATTCAACCATCGTAGTAGACATTGATTACAGGTGGAATGACCGCATTTGAATGTTACATATCCACTCATTTCAGTTCCACATACTGGACACTCCATGTCTTTTATGAAAGCTGTCTTTCATGAGAGAAGGATTCTTTTATAGAAAATCATCCTATGGGAGAAGCTCAGGCAGGAATAATAGCTCTTCAAACAATTGAAAATACACCAGAAGCTACATACTCGGAAATATGGAAATATAGTAAGATATCTCTATTAACATTTGTAGTTATGGTTGTTATACTTCTTGGAATGTTTATCTTTGCAGCAGTACTCCTAGCTTATACTGTTGAAGATGCTAAACATACAAATCAAGATGTTCTTCCAGGTCTTAGTTTCGGAGGAGCAATAGCAGTCTTTGTTGTACTTGTTGTTGCATCTATCATACTCCTCTTTATCACTGTTCTTTACAGAACACAACTCATTCCTCGTAAAGTAGAAAAGTTGAGACAGGCAAGAGCAAATGACTCTGTTGAGAAACTCATTGAAATGAGAAGTATGTCGTAAGCAATGATGAATGTATTCATCACTGTTAATGTTGTTGTGCATTTCCGATAAAGCCATTGATAAGATGCATCGATCCTTCCAACAATTCATCTTCCTGTTGAAAAATTCCCATCACGATAGGATCCACTTCAAACCAATCGGATAAGAAGAGTAGAAGATGAAAGTCTGCAACTCTCTGATGTAATGGTAAAGTCTTTCGTCCATCTAAAAAGTTCTTCACATCATACCACGTTGGCAAATACTCAGGCCTATTTAATCTCAAGAAGTAGTTATCTATCACATCATTCTCATGTTTCTGTTTGATTCCAATCGGTACAATCAACCTTTCCACTTCAATTTCCTTACACTCCTTTCCATTCACACTAACTTTAGCACTTGTATTCATCTTCTTACCCTGCATCGTCAATGTTTTTGGCGATGCTACGATTATCTTCTTCTCCCACAACTCTATACATTGTTTACTCAGCTGGAATGCAGTCACTTCCATCGCATTCTTCATTACAATTGCAATGTATCCTAATCCTCTGGTTAACATATGTTCAACATTGTTAGCATCCAGAACTCCTTCATCATTTGTAACGATCATCCCCAATGGCTTCATACCAATCAACTTAACAACCTCTCCAACTCTCTCTTTCCTTCCATCCTCCAATGGCAATGAAGTCACTATATCTTGTGGTGGTTCATATATCGAATCAACACATGCTTCTCCCTTCTCACTATTAATTACTCCATACAAATATCCACATCGAGGATGTCCAGAACTCTTCACATAATCCATAATTGAACTCAAGCTCTTACTATCAATAACAACAGTTTTCACTTCAGGCAAGTAATGTTCTGCCTTCCGTATATAATATTCATTATCCATCTTAGCCTTCAATTCATCCATCGTCAGTCTCTTACCTCCTCCAACTCGTCCTCCACTTGCTCCTATAGCTGATGTATTATCTCCACCCAATACATTGGATGGAGATGTCATTGATAAGAAACGAGAAGGAGATACAGGTGTCTTCTTCTTTAACCATCTGTCTTTCATCGTAGCTCTGTAATTGCTCACTTGCTCTTCTTCTGCTATCATTTATAATTCCCACTTATAGATGAGTATAATGCAAAAGATGTTTATCTACATCTTACTCGGAATTTCATGGATCATAATCCTAGTATTATGCTACATCCTATACAATCGTATTGAGCCATGGAGGTTTATCGTTGACGATTATCGAAGAACATTCTTGACATCTCCAGTCGACAAGAGACAAACTTCCATCTCAGAAGAACTCGTTCGAGAGATATTCCAGAACTACTTCCAGAAGTCATTCGTTAAAATACGACCCGATTGGCTAACATACAAGAATGGTGCACCTCTAGAACTCGATGGCTACAATGAAGAATTGAAATTAGCATTCGAATATAATGGCATCCAACACTATCAGTTCCCAAGCATCTATATCAAGAATTATGAAGAATTTCAAGAACAACAAGCTAGAGATAAGTTCAAAGTTGAAGCATGTCGAAAGAATGGCATAAAACTAATAGTGGTACCATATTCTATCAAACCGTATTATATGCGTAACTATTTAGTTAACATGTTGCAAAACGTAGAAATTCCACGTCATTCTCCTCCTGAAATAGCATCAGCATAGAGCTCGGTGCGCTTATGTTACAAACCATCGTAATCAGACCCATCCATGGAAGTGCCTCACTGTTCAGCATAACATTCAATGAAGGCATTGAAGTGAACGTTAACGTCAATACCGGTTTCGTTACAATATCTTCTATTATAAGAGCATTGAAACTTGCATACACTGATAAACAAGTTGTTGAAGCAACGACTAAATGGTTGAAGAGTGCAACAGCAGTTCAGATTGCATCTAAGTTACTCAAGGATGATTGCGGCAGAGATAGCTATGTTGATGAAGAGAGTGAAGAAGTGTTTGTTCATCCAGCCATGCTGCTAGCGCGCGATGATCTTGGAGTAGACAGTCTTAACAAACTTCTATTAATCTCAATCTATTGTCATACATTCTCCCAAATGTTAATTTCGTTTGGAAGATGTGATGAAGAGTTTTTGGAAGAGAGAATACGTTCATTGAATAAACGTATTCTGACATATAACACTCGTTCTATTCGTAACGATTTTCATGGTTCTTACAATGAGGATATGCGAGCTGTCATCAAGGACATGCGAGATGATTCCTTAGAGAAGCTCATTCTTTGTTGCAGGATTGAAATAGCAATTCTCCGATGGATTCAGAATGAAGACTTGGAGCACATTGTTGGTGTTCCATCAGCTACTACACTGTTAGATGATGAAGAACCAACATTGATACCAACAATGGATGAAATATCATTCGAGATTGGTGAAATTAAGAGCGAACGATTCTTTGGAAACATTCACAAGTTGAAGTTCGGAGGCTACCTCTTCGTCCTACCATCAGGAGACAACTTTATCACTTCGATGAAATTCCTCCCTATTAAGTCCGTTCTCCGTTATATTCCCTTTGGATTCTGTGGTATAACAAAGGAGATTGGAGAGTACACTAATCGCTTCTTCCCTCCCAAGAAGACTGCAATCATCACAGTTAACGAGAGTCAAAAGAAAATTATCAAAACGAAGATTGCCGAATATAAAGTTATGGATTTCGGTTGGTTAGCAATGTGTGTCAAGTAAATACAGACAATAAAATGTCAAAAACAGTTGATAAGATTACAGAACCGTCTGCTATACCTGCAGAGCCGACAGCTGAAATGCATTCAGTATATGAAGTGTTGAACTATAATTTTGGACCGCGAGAGGATATTGGTGATCTGGTTCCTCCACTTGATATAGATCCTCTTCTCAAGGAGTTATACAGGATCGCTAAAAAGTTGGCTGCTAGAAGAAGACAAAAAAGAGTTGGCACGTCTTAGCTGTTCTTTCAGCTTCTCGTTATCCTTCAGCTTGTTGAAGAGATTTACTATTTGAACAAGGATGATCACTTGATTATACCGAATCACTCTATCTCTTACTACATCGGTGCAGTTGTATATAACAAGTGGTGGAGAGATATGGAAGACTTTCTTGATTTGATGTTGACTTATATATACTGCGGCTGCCTTATTGAAGTTATTGAACTTTGTTAAGACTTTGAAGGTGATTTCACTTTCGAAGCCGAACACGGATGCTAAAGCCCTGGGGACTTCTC
>Ga0134126_10006680_pt1 | contig 14475 bp, 12 predicted proteins | sample KB31752_FD_96881 | JGI IMG/M metagenome (GOLD analysis project Ga0134126, IMG submission 96881) | Terrestrial soil microbial communities with excess Nitrogen fertilizer from Kellogg Biological Station, Michigan, USA - KB3-175-2 | ecosystem: Environmental > Terrestrial > Soil > Unclassified ... | reverse complement strand
TACTACACCTCCGAGCGTTCCAACCAATGTTGCCGCGATTGCTCCCAAGAGCACGCAGGTGAACGTAAGTTGGATTGCGAGCACCGATCCTAACTATGCTTCCTCGGTGCTGACGTACAAGGTCTATCGCAACGGGGCACTGATCACGACGACAGCAGCGGGAGTGGTGTCGTTCTCCGATACCTCGGTTGTGGGTAGCACAACTTATTCCTACACTGTTGCGGCGTCCAATCCTGCTGGAAACACTTCAGCTCAATCGGCCGCTGTCAGCGTAACCACCCCGAGCGCGCCCGTAGCCGGTGCGGCGCCCACGCGCCGTGGCGGATGCGCTACGAACGCAATTACAGCTCCAACGAGTTGCACGATTTCGGGCGTACAAAGCGGAGACGTGATCATTGTCGGCTTCCTCACCCAATATGGTGCGGCGGGTGCGACGATCACACTCAGCGATAACTGCGGCGGAAAGTACACCGTCCTCAACCAACACACTGTTCAGACCACATCTGCTATGAGTGCAGCAGGAGTTGTGATTGAAGGGCAGGGATATGGGGTGGGCGGTGCAGGAACCTGCACTATTTCCGCTAACAGCTCATCCGGGGTTGGCCCAGCAGAGATTGTGGCCGACGACATCACGGCGGGCAAGCTGGATACCTACGGCTGGCTTCCGGATGTGACGACGGCCGCAGGTGGGGCAACCACTTTCAACCTTGGTGTTAACAATCCAGATTATGTCTTTACGTGGGCAACGGATGTGCTGAGCAGCGGCGGCAGCCTGAACGTCGCAACTCAATCCTCCACGGGGAATGCGAATTTGGCTGTCCCGATTTACGACGCCGACAGGACCACTACTGGCGCGGGGAATGTTGCTTTAACCTGGACGTTTGCTTCGAACAGCGTCGGCACCATTGGCGCGATGTCGTTTTCGGGCTTGCTTCCCGCTCCAGCGATATCGAGTTCGCTGACGGCCTCTGGCAAGGTTGGCTCCGCCCTCACGTACCAGATCAAAGCGACGGGGAGTCCTACGAGCTATAGCGCGAAGAATCTTCCTGCGGGTCTTACAGTCTCCTCGACGACGGGCCTGATCACAGGAACTCCCACCACATCCGGTTCGGTAAGCTCAACCATCTCTGCAACGAACGGCAGTGGCACCGGGAGCGCGACGCTCGCATTCACGATCGCGGCTGCATCTACGGCTCCGGATACGACAGCACCCAGCGTTCCTGCTGGCCTGTCGGCTGTCGCCGCATCGGTCAGCCAAGTCAACCTATCCTGGGCTGCAAGCACCGATTCCGATAACATAGCTTCACAGATCACATACAACGTTTATCGGAACGGCGTAAAAGTGGCAACGACGCCAACAGGTGCTACGGGGTACTCGGATAGCGGCCTGCTTGCAAAGACCACTTACGGCTATTCGCTCTCCGCGTCTGATCCCACCGGGAACACTTCGGCGGAGTCGGCGACAGTGAATGCTACGACGCCAACTTCTGGCGGAGTACCGCCTCACCGCGTGAGAGGATGTTCCGCGGAATCAGCAACCGCAAAAGCCTCCTGCACGCTCACGGGTGTGAATGCCGGAGACATCATCATTATTGGTGCGGCTTCGCTCGACGCTGGAACGAGCCCGCTTGCATTCTCTGACAACTGCGGTGGACAGTACACGCTGCTCGATAAGAGCAACAGTTCGAACAACGCCGTTGCGCAAGGGTATTCGAGGGGCAGTACAGGAACCTGCACTGTCACGGCGAAATCAGCCGGCTGGGCTACGACCTTAATCGTAGAGGAAATAACCCCAAGCAACCCTGATTTCCATGGATGGAAGCAGAATTTCAGCGTAGGCGCGCAACAGACTGCCTTCGCGAGCGCGACAACGACGTGGCCTGATTACGTGTTCTCATGGGCCATTGATGCGGCGGGGAACGGCGGGTCGCATATGACGGTTGCCAGCCCCTTTGTGGTGCACGACTACAACAATATCTTCCCGATTGTGGATGCAGATACAGTGCAGTCGTCAGCCGGCGTCAGCGCGGCCGATTGGAAGTTCAACGTCACGACATCGAATGCAACGATCGGGATCTTAGGATTCCGCTGAGTTGCCCTCGAATAACCAGCGTGTCCAGGTTCGGTCGCTTTTTCAGAAAAGGGAAGCGACCGAACCTGGCGCGGTACGCTGAAAGCAGATCATCGCGTAGAATTCAGCTGATTTGAAGAGCCCCACGGCAAAAACGCGACACCGAGAACCAGCAGCGCAACTCCTACTTTGGTAAGCGAGTTGATTGCCACCTGTTCTTCAAGCGGCCCCGATCGCACGGCACGTCGGGTAGCTGCCGGTGATTCCCACGTCCCCGTCCGCAACGGATGGAGTGAGGGAGAAATCGCGGCAATAGAGCTCCCAACGGACTTTATTTCAGCAATCGGCCTGCTCACGGCCTGATCCGCCACTGCCAGCGCAGTTGATGGCGCCGCCGGTTGTTGGATCGATATCGGCCCGGAATCCAGGTCTACATTCGCGGTGAGCGGCTGGAGGATACGTCGCTCATAGCCGTCGATTGCACCACCGTCCGTGGCAGGCAACTGAGAAGCTGCTTGAGTGGCGGAAGCGTCAATCAAATCGCGTCGAACGGTTGAGAGTTCCATTTCGAGCATCAGGATCCGGTCTTCTAATTGCGCGCGAAGCCTCTTCGTGCGTATGACGGCGAAGATTCCAATCGCCGCAGTGGCCAGCGTAGAAGCTGCTATCAATACAAGGACCGGATCCATAGTTCGATCTCCCTGCCCTTCCCCTCCCCAGTCAGATCCGGTAAAGGGGAAAAGACGATGAAGCTGATTTGGCAATCGCTCGACACTCTGTGGATTGTGACGACCCGGCGACAGCCCGGGTTCACTCGCCGGAGAAGGCTGACCGAGCAAATTCCCTGGCGTTCCATTCCTGCCGGCCACAAACTACTCGTATGCCCACGCGTTAAAACTGCTGCGTGATGTGCTCAGGGGGAGCCGGTGTGGCTCAGCAATAGGCAAGTTGATTCGGAGAGAAACAGCGGCCGTGCAGACCAGGCGATTAATTGGAGTCGTCACATACTTTGTGCCTGACCGCGAATAAAGCCATCTCCAGACGATTATGTACTCCAAGTTTATCGAAGACACGCGAAAGGTGATGCTTCACGGTTTGCTCGCTCAACCGAAGTTTTTCAGCGATTTCAGAGTTCGAGTAGCCGTCGATCACCGCAGTCATGATCTCGCCTTCCCGTCGGGTCAGTCCGTATTTGTTTCGGAAGATCGGCTGCCCTGTTGGATTCTCGGTGGCGGAGTCAATCAGACTGGCCAGACTGTGCTCTGTCATCCAGAACCCACCCCGCCTGACTTTCTTGATAGCGTCGAACAGCACGTCTCCTTGAGAATCCTTAATGAGAACAGCGCGAGCTCCCAACTTGATGGCTCGCACGGTATGTGCCTTGCCAAGAGGGGCTGACAGCACTACAACCTGAGGGCCTGACGCTGATTTTCCAATCTCCCGCAACGCTTCCATACCGGCCATGCTGTCCATCGCCACGTCGAGCACCACGACATCTGGTTTTCGGCTGCTCACGAGTTCTAGCAGGCTGCTGGTGTTGGCTGCGACACCTACGACACGGAACCCAGGGCGACTATGCAATAGGGCTTCCAGGCTGTCGCGAAAGATTGCCACTTCATCTGCTATTACGACTCGAATGTTTTTGCCAATCTTGCGCTTGGGCACCACCTTCAGTTGGGACTTCGCAGGGTTAAGGGACAAAAGTTCCGCCATAGGAACCGCCTGAGCGTTCATACTTGGGGTCCTCCCGGGAGGGGCCATGTGGGGGAGAGCTGAGCAGATAGCACTATGCAATAGGCACTACCCGGAAGTCAACCATCTGCCGGGTCAGGGCAAATTACAAAAGTTATATCCGAATAGCATTTTAGTGTGATTAAACGTTTTGCCTAGTGGTTACTGAATGATAGCACGAAGGCTTTACGCACACTTCTGGGGAAAAACGGCATTCCTCCAAAGGTGGACCATGCCGGACCAAACGGCTCGTTTTAGTTCTACGGAAAATGGGCCATGAGGGTCCAAAAAAATAGAACTGAGGTGCTACCTAAAAAAAAGGACGGCAGGGCCATTGCACCGGGATCAAACAATCGCTAAGGTTGAACTCGTTTCCTCATTCCCCCCAATGCAGCTCATGCAAAACCAGTTTGCGGAAAGCTGAGACAAGGGCGTCGCAAAAAAATGCATCTTGCTACCAAAACGCAGAGTTTAGGGTCTACGCCCGAAAAGGACGCTGTGCACAAACCTCGAGCATCGCGGTTGACGATCAGTACTTCGCTTCGCTATCGCTTCCGCGGATCAAAGGAGTGGCACGAAGGTATGTTGGTTAACATCAGCACGACCGGGGTTCTGTTCCGGGCGGACGCGACGATAAAGCCTGGCTCACGGATCGAGATGCAGTTTTCGTTGCCGATGCAAACGGTGTCAAGCACGTGCGTCAGCTGCCACGGAGTGATCGTACGGGTGGCAGAACTTGGACTTCTTGGGGCCAAGATCTCCGCATCACGATTGCTCAGGCGTTGATCTTTTTTCAAGGGTTCAGATTTTCACGAGTAGAATATTTGCAATCTTCGAGGATTGCTTGCGGTACTAAAGTTCAAACCGGCAACTTATCGCGCATAAATTGAGCGGGCCGGCTGAACCAGTTTGATTTTTGTTAAAAGCGGGTCCTGTGACTCACAGGGCGAAGCTGTAGCCAGCGCTTGATAATGTGCTGGTTCTTAAAAGAGCGCAACCCCATGCGCTCCACTGACAAGCACCGGAGCGGGGGCTACGGGAGCTTCGTCGGACTTCATCCAAGCCAAGCTTTTGGGAACGGGAAACCATCCTGTAACTCACAGGGCGAAGCTATGCGCACTTTCGAAATTCCAGCCATTGAACGCGGAGAAAGTAAGTGATAGAGATGAATCTGAACAGACCGCAACTCGATAAATACGAAACGTCGGGTTGGTGGGCGCTGTACACCAAATACCAACACGAAAAGACCGTGGCGGACATTCTGGTCAGCAAGGGCCTGGAGGTCTTCCTTCCTTTGTATGAGTCGCAGCGCCAGTGGAAAGACAGGAAAAAGGTCATCTCTCTTTCCTTGTTTCCTTGCTATGTATTCGTAAGGTCAGAAGTCAATCGGAGGCTCCAGGTGGTATCGACGCCGGGAGTTCATATGATTTTGACCCGCGCCGGCCAGGATGCTCTGATTACGAATCCAGAGATTGACGCGATCCGCAGGTGCGTGGAAGGACCGCTGCCGGTGGAACCGCACCCCTTCCTGAATTGTGGCGAACGGGTGCGAGTGACTCGCGGCTCGCTCGAGGGGCTTGAAGGAATTCTGGTGCGCAAGAAGAACAACTATCGGCTCATCGTATCGGTGGATATGCTGTCACAATCGGTTGCGGTGGAGCTCCCTACATCAGACGTCGAGCCGGCAGCCGTTTCGGCGTTTGCCGCACCTTTACACGCGAGCGCTCTTCTGGCAGCTTCGAGGGGGGTACTGAGAGCGTGAGTTCCGGCGGGGAGACACCGCCTCCTCGCCAGGTGATCGGCGTTTGCCGCTCCGGCGGTGTTGACGAGCGAAGCGAATGCACGTCGGCTGATCCGTTGCCAAATTTCAAACTTCTCTCAATTTGTTTGATGTGCCTAGCGATCCGGAGCGCGGGTCTGCCTGAGACGCGCCTTCTCCTGCATAGGCAAGCGAACCGGAACGATGGACCCGGTGGCGCCTAAATCCCCGGAAAGGAATCATCGCGATGTCAAGACGCAGTGAGAATTCAGCTCTATTGGAGTTGTCGCCCGAGTTGACGATGGCAACGGAGGCCGAGGTGCTTACGCAGCATTCTTTCCGTCGCAGGATTATGGTGGAGCGGAAGCGCAGCGAGCGTTCGAAGGAAGGGGTCCTGCTGGTCCTGATCGACGCCGGAAAACGTGCGGACAACGCAGCCAAGGGGAACGTGTGCGTATCTGACCAGATCATCGCGGCGATGCTGCAAACGATGAGAGATACAGACGTGATTGGCTGGTACGAAGAGGGCACCGTCGTGGGCATGATACTGACGGAGATCGATTCCACGATTCGGAGTGTCGCAATCTCGAGCATCCTGCATCGCGTAAACGGCGCTCTGGCCGAGCATCTCCCTTTTGACCAGGTGAGCCAGATCAGCATCTCGTTTTATATGTTTCCCGACGAATGGGACGAGGGCAGACTCGGGAACGGCAAGAATCCACAGTTTTATCCCGAATTCGCTCCAAGGGAACGGACGCGACGGGGGCATCTCATCGTGAAGCGCGCCATGGACATGGTGGGAAGTTGCTTTGCCTTGCTTATCAGCGCCCCGGCGTTCGTCATCATTGCCGTGGCAATCAGAATGACATCGAAGGGCTCGGTATTCTTCCGCCAGAAGCGGGTGGGAAGAGATGGACGGGAGTTCACTCTCTATAAGTTCCGGACGATGCGGGCAGGTAACGATCCAAGCCAACACAAGGAATACATGGCGAAACTTATCGCCGGGGTAGCTGAGAAGGTGCCTACTGAAGGCAAGGGTGTATACAAGCTCGCCAACGACAGCCGGATAACTCCCATTGGAAAGCTCCTGCGTACGACAAGCATGGATGAACTGCCGCAGTTTCTAAATGTCCTAAAGGGCGATATGTCGTTGGTGGGTCCGCGTCCACCCATCGCTTATGAAGTGGCCGCTTACAAGCCGTGGCATCGCCGCCGAATCCTACAGGTCAAACCGGGAATTACGGGATTGTGGCAAGTGACCGCGCGGAGCCAAGTGGGCTTCGACGATATGGTTCGATTGGATCTGCGGTATGCGGAGGGTTGGTCTCCGTGGCTCGATTTCAAGATCTTGATGCGTACGCCGGCGGCAGTGGTCAAAGGCGCGTACTAATTACTCAATCGAGCCCAGGTCCTCGGGCGAGACAAATCAACATTCTCCATCAAAGAGCCCCTTTGAAACAGGGCAAACTTTAGCGAGGTGGCAAAACCGTGATCAAGTTTGGCGTCATAGGTTATGGATATTGGGGCCCTAATGTGGCTCGCAATTGTCACATACCGGACAAATGTGAACTCGTTGCGATCAGTGATCCAAGCTCAGCGAGCCTTAAAAGGGCGAGCCAGGCTCACCCGGGTGTTCAGCTCAGCACAAACTATAAGGACGTGCTGAACTCTCCCGTGATCGATGCCGTCGCCATTGTTACCCCGGTCTGGACGCATTATGAGATCGCGAAGGCAGCTTTGATGAGCGGCAAGCACGTTTTCGTCGAGAAGCCTTTCACCTCGTCGGTTGCCGAAGCGGAGGAACTGATCAGTCTCGCGAGTTCCCGCAAGCTTCAGATGATGGTTGACCACACATTCCTGTTCACCGGCGCGGTCAAGAAGATGCGGCAGCTGGTGGATGACGGAACACTAGGGAAGCTGTATTACTACGACTCCACTCGGGTGAACCTGGGCCTGTTTCGCCATGACATCGATGTAATCTGGGATCTGGCTCCGCACGATCTGTCCATCATGGATTATGTGATTCAGAGAGATCCGGAGGCCCTTGTGGCAACGGGCGAACGTCATCTGAACGGCCATGCCGATGTTGCATACATTACCATCTATTTCCCCGACAACATTATTGCTCATATAAATGTTAACTGGCTGTCGCCTGTTAAGGTTCGCACCACACTTCTGGGCGGTGAAAAGAAGATGCTGGTCTGGAATGATCTGGATGCGGACGAAAAGATAAAGGTCTATGACAAGGGAGTCGCTATCACGAATGGCAGCGGCCTGTATGACCTGCTAGTTAGTTACCGTTCCGGTGATATGTGGTGCCCGAAAATCGAGCAGACCGAGGCCCTGAGAGCTGAGGTCGAGTATTTCGTGGACTGCCTCACCAACGGCGTTGTGCCGATCAACGATGGGATCGCCGGTCTGCGGGTAGTCAAGCTGCTTGAGTCTGCTGCATTGTCGTTGAAGGAACGCGGCAGCATCGTTCGCTTCAATCGGACAGGGCAATTCCCAATGCCGGCCAACCTGGGACCGATCGGCATGGTCGACAAGGCGGCGAGTGCGGTTGCCCCAGGGGTCGTTCCAGTCATCACGTAGAAGCCGGACCGCAGAGCTGAAAGACGAATTCACTGCAGTACCTGCAGAGAAGATAAGTGAAAGGGATTGCATGAATGTTATAGATCAATTTCTGTGTATAGCCCCCGATGTAAAGCTCGGGCGCGATGTCAAACTGTCGAAGTTCATCAATCTCTACGGATGCGAGATCGGCGACGAAACAAAGGTCGGCGCTTTCGTAGAGATCCAAAAGAATGCAACGATCGGGAAACGCTGCAAGGTCTCGAGCCATAGCTTCATTTGCGAGGGCGTGACGATCGAAGATGGCGTGTTCATTGGTCACGGGGTGGTTTTCATCAACGATTCCTACCCGCGGTCCACGGCTGACGGCAAACTGCAGACCGAGGCCGACTGGAACGTGGAGCCAACGTTCGTGAAGGCAGGCGCTTCCATCGGTTCAGGTGCGACGATCCTTTCGAGGGTGACCATTGGAGAGAACGCGATCGTAGGGGCCGGGAGTGTTGTGACCAGAGATGTGCCGGCCGACGCCGTCGTAGCCGGAAACCCAGCAAGAGTTCGTCGTTATCTTCGCCGCGCTGAGGCGCCAGGGAGCACAAATGACCGGTGAGATTCCATTCCTTGATCTTGTAACCCCCCATCGCGAATTGCAGGAAGAGTTCATCGCGGTTCTACGCAGGGCACTACATTCAGCGTCCTTCATTGGCGGGATGGAACTAGAGGAGTTCGAGCGAGAATTCGCGGCGTTCACAGGGGCAACGAACTGCGTCGGAGTAGCGAACGGGACCGATGCATTGCGGTTTGCCCTGATGGCATCAGGCGTGCAATCCGGGGACGCGGTCGTTACGGTGGCCCACACTTTCATTGCGACAGGGGAAGCGATTTCCCAGTCCGGTGCTCGCCCGTATTTCGTTGATATCGACGAGCGGACCTACAACATGTCCGCGGCCAAGCTTAGGGAGTTTCTCACGAAGAAGTGCCGCCGCGATGCATCTGGCCGATTGGTAACGTCGGATCTTGGTTTGCGCGTGAAGGCCGTTGTCCCGGTCCACTTGTACGGGCAGATGGTCAACATGGATGCAATTCTGGAGATTGCCGAAGAGTTTGGGCTCCTTGTGGTCGAGGATGCGTGCCAGGCGCACGGCGCCGAGTATTTCTCGGTCAAGCGGAATGCATGGATGCGGGCCGGCTCTGTGGGTCACGCAGCGGCATTCAGCTTCTACCCTGGGAAGAATCTCGGGGCGTGTGGCGAGGCCGGCGCCGTAACCACCAACAGCGACGATGTGGCGCGCAAAGTTCGAATGATCCGAGATCATGGACAATGGCAGAAGTACTACCACGACATCGAGGGCTATAACGGACGGCTTGATTCGATCCAAGCCGGATTCCTGCGGGTGAAACTGCGGAACCTCGCGCAGTGGAACCTTCAACGCCGCGCGGCTGCCAAGCGGTACACCGAGCTGCTGGCCGAGACGAATGCCGCCATGGTACTGCCTTTCGAATTGGTGCACTCGAACGCGGTTTATCATCTCTACGTCATTCGCGTGCCGAATCGCGATCAGTTCAGGGAGCGATTGGCCGAGGCGCACGTAGGTACCGCGATCCACTATCCCGTACCGCTGCATCTGCAGAAGGCGTACCGACACTTAGGGTACAAGGCCGGTGACCTGCCGATCACCGAAGCTGTTGCCACGGAGATCGTCTCGCTTCCGATGTTCCCTCACATAACGGACGCTCAGATTAAAACCGTTGTAAACCTGGCCGCCTCTGCAGTGGAAAGAAGCACAGTAGCTGAGGCCCTGCAGCCTGCAGCGACAAGCTATTGATTTTGGATTAGAGGAGCTCATGAGCCGTATTCACGACCCGCGGGGAAACGTGCTGCCCGAAGAACCGATGACGCCGGCGAGCCGACTGCTGCCTGCGCAGTTTGGCTTATCGCCGGCGAACTTTACCGCAGGCGAGGAGCCGAAAGCCAACGCGTCTTTCGATATTTTTGAGCCACTCCGGGTTCTCTGGAGGCGGAGGCTGTGCCTTTATATCTCGGTTCCAGTCGTTGTTATCCTTGCGGTTGCCACCTCGATATTGATGCCAGCGAAATTCACCGCGACATCGAGACTTCAACTGGTGACAGAACAGACCGGCCAACTCTCGGTTGGAGACACCGCGTCGGCTAACGCAGAGGTGTTTGATTCGTTCGCGACGCTCCAAACAGATGTCACGCTCATGCAGTCAGATTCGCTCATTCTACAGGTAATCAAGGAACTGAATCTCGCAGATACGAAGGAGTTTGCCTACAGGCCTCGGCTCAACACGGCGGAAGGCCGGAGACAGATGGCCCTGCCGCTCGAGGATTCGCCCCTCAAGCGAGCGGAAATTCTCGCCAAGTTCAGGAAGGGCCTGAGGGTTGACATTCTGCCGGGGGCTCGCTTGATCTCGGTCAGCTACGCAAGTCCAAATCCGGAAGTGGCGGCCGCAATCGTCAACAAGCTGGTTAGCGATTTCATCGATTCCGATATCCGGGGCCGTTACGATGCAACGATCCGAGCTACAACATTCCTTCGCCGCCAGCTGGTCGAGCTGAAGTCTGAGGTGGAAACATCACAGCAGCGTGTGGTTCAGCTCCAGAAGGAATCTGGCATGTACAGCGTGGATCGCGGTCAGAGCCTTATTGAAAGCGGGCTCGAGCAATTGAACAAGGATGTGATCACGGCGGAAGGGAATCGTGTCACGAAGCAAGCCATTTACAACATGGCGCGTACCGGTGATATCGAAGCCATGGCCAATCTGGTAGGGACGTCAGCCGGTGGTGCTCAGCAGCAGCAGAATTGGACACCCCTGATAACGCACCTCAAGCAGGAATTGGACGATCTGAATGTGCAGTACGCGCAGGCTGCAACTGAATACGGATCTGCGCACCCGAAGTTGATAGAGCTAAAGGAGCGCAAGCAGGCGCTCCAGGCCACGATCCAATCAGAACTTGCCAATATTACCAAGAGCGCCAAGAGTGAGTATGAGCTCGCTCTCTCTCAGGAGAAGTCTGCAAGAAGCAAGCTGGTGGAGCAAGAAGCACTTGCTTCACATATGAACGACCAGGCGATCGCTTACAACATCGCAAAAAATGAAGCGGACTCAAGCCGAACGCTCTATGAGACTCTCTTGCAGAAACTAAAAGAAGCTGAAGTGCTGGCGGGCTTGCGTTCGAGCCGGCTCAACGTGGTCGATCCCGCAGCGGTACCGGGGAGTCCTTCGAAACCTGCACTCCGTGTGTTTCTGTCAGGAGGCTTAGCGGGCGGCCTCGTCATTGGCATCCTCTTGGCCTTTCTGCTTGAATCAAGCGACCACAGAGTTCGCACTCTGCAGGAAATCGAAACTGCAGCGCAAAGTCCTCTTCTGGGCGTCATTCCTCAGCATCAACTATCGCAGGCCTCTCAGCCCAGCCGAGTGCTGAAGGCGTATAGCAAAACCAGCGCAGCGCACCTGCTGCCGGCCTCGGTGGATGCGCCCGGAGAGGAAGGGAATGACGTCGCGGAGGCGTTCCGGTGGGTCCGGACTTCGCTGGTGCTGCGGGGGCCGGGCGGTATTCCACGCACGCTGATGATCGCGAGTGCGAGTGCGAACGAGGGAAAGAGCTTTACAGCATTGAACCTTGCTGCCGTTCTTACCGAAAATCGCAACAAGGTGCTGCTGGTTGATGCCGATCTTCGGCGTGCGAACCTCAGCAGGATTCTGGAACGCGAATCTGAGGTAGGTCTGAGCGAGACGTTGAGAGGACTTACGGTTGGCTCTCCCCTGGTGCAGATCGAGTCGATCGCCAGACTTACGTTCATGCCTGCGGGAGCGATCTTGAAGTCGCCAGTAGAACTGCTCTCATCTACGAAGATGCTCAAGCTCATGGAGGAATGGCGCCGTGACTACAACTATGTCGTAATCGACACGCCGCCTTTGCTGCCCGTTGTTGACGCGCTTGTGCTTTCGCGGTGCGTTGACAGCGTGATTGTTGTAGCGCGGTCTGCCTTCACCCAGCGGGCGTCGATTTCTCGGGCCATTCGCCTGCTGAAGAACGCTGGCGTCACCTACAGCGTATTAGCGAATGACGTTGAAACCCGCTCGCAGGAGTACTCGCAGTTCTACGGGCGCTACGAGGCGACGGAACGCTAGGAGAATGATTCTGATTGTGCGCCGCTCAATAGCCCGACCCACTTGCGAATGGAGATTTTTCATGCCGTCTTTCTTCTCCAGCTTGAAATGTGTGTTAAGAGTTACAGGTCTTATTGTCCTTTCGATCGCTTCGATCCGGGCCCAAACGCCACCTGCACAAGCGTCACCTACAACTCCAGAGGTTCATGTTGAGCCGTCAGCAGGCACCGCAAAGCTGCAGATGATCTCAACCGGCGATTTGATACAGATTGCAGTATTCGGACATCCCGAGTTGTCGGAGCAGGTTCGGGTGGGAAACGACGGCAAAGCGCACTTAGCCCTGTTGGGTGAAGTTGCCGTAGGTGGAATGACCGAGACCGAGGCGGGCACGCTCATTGAGGGGCAACTTCGAGATCGCAACGTTTTAGTACGTCCCAGCGTGAACGTTGCAATCCAGGAGTCGGTTACTCAGAACGTATCGGTGATCGGGGAGGTACAGCATCCGGGTACCTACCCGGTGACGGGCTCACGCATGCTGCTGGATGTGCTGTCGCTGGCAGGCGGCCTGACGTTGACGGCCGATGCGCACCTCAACATAAGGAGGCACTCAGGAGAGACGATTACTGTCGCGCTACAGGGAGTAGAGCCAGGGAAGTTGTCGTCGATCGACGCCGTTGTTTACCCGGGAGATTCCGTGGTCGTGCCGCGCGCCGGCATGGTATATGTTCTGGGAGACGTGAGCCGGCCAGGGGGATTCGTGATGCAGAACGGTGGCAAGATTTCTCTGCTTCAAGTCATGGCTCAAGCAGGAGGCGTGCTTCCTACCGCCCAGACGGGCCATGTGAGGGTGCTGCGCAAGGACAAGGACAAGGACAACTATGCAGTCTTCGCGACACTCGACCTGGGGAAGATAACCAGCGGTCGTGAGGCTGATGTTGAACTACAGGCGAGCGACATTCTTTTCGTGCCCAACAGCCGAGTGAAGAGTGCGTTCCGCACCACGGGAAGCATCGTGAATACCATTTCGACTGCGGCGGTCTATAGCATGTTGAACTAGTTGCGCGAAAGAGCAGGACGGATAGTAGAGTGCCCAATCCCATTCGTAAGTATCTCAATCAGGCATTCAGTTCGCGCATCATGAAGAACGCGAGCTGGATGCTGTGCGGACAAGGTGTGCAGCTGCTTGGCAGGATGGGCTACTTCGTCATCATCGCGCGCGCGCTTGGTCCTACCGCATACGGCACCTTTGTAGCGTGCACGGCGCTGGCGGCGACCGTAGCACCTTTCGCGTCTTGCGGCACCGGCAATGTACTCATCAAGTATGTGGCCAAGGACAGCGGGGTGTTGCGGCTGTATGTCGGAACCACCCTTCTGACGACTTTAGGCTGTGGCTCTTTGTTGACTCTTCTTCTTCTGGCGCTGCGGGCATTTGTGCTTCCACCGACTGCGACCGTGGGCCTGGTGATTGCAGTTGTAATCGCTGACGTGTTCGCGAATGAGATCGTCGGCCTCTGCATGTACACGTTTCTGGCGCTGGAGCAAGGGAATCGCTATTCCTACCTGGCGGGAGTCACGACTGGCGTGCGGCTGCTGGCGGCGTTTGTTCTGCTAGTGGTCACTCCAACGGCCACCCACTGGGCTTACTTGTATGCGATATCGGCGGTTGTATCAGCCATCATTGGCATGGTTACCGTTTGCGTGTGCTGCGGGATGCCGAAGTTCGAGCTTCGCAGTGTTCCTCCTGCCGTTAAGGAAGGGATTCATTTCGCGACTGCTTTCAGCTCACAGTCCATTTACAACGACATCGATAAGACGATGCTGGCACGGATTGCCTCTCCAGCCGCAGCTGCGATTTACGCTGTCGCTTACCGCTTCATTGAACCTGCGATTCTTCCAATCAGGTCTCTAGGCGCGGCGAGCTTTCCGGAGTTTTTCCGCCGCGGCGAAAGGGGAGTCAAAGAGAGCCTCGACCTGGCGATCAGCATTCTGCGCCGCTCCACTCTCTACGGGGTCGTCATGGCCTTGGGCCTATTCCTGGGAGCATCGCTGATTCCACACGTGCTGGGGCCTGCATACGCGGAGAGCACGATTGCATTGCGCTGGCTTTGTCTGCTGCCGGCATTCAAATGCGTGCACATCTTCGTCTCCGATGCTTTTATCGGCGTGAATTTCCCGTGGCAAACCCCATCGGCGCAAATCGCGTCGTGTG
>Ga0134126_10006679_pt1 | contig 14476 bp, 10 predicted proteins | sample KB31752_FD_96881 | JGI IMG/M metagenome (GOLD analysis project Ga0134126, IMG submission 96881) | Terrestrial soil microbial communities with excess Nitrogen fertilizer from Kellogg Biological Station, Michigan, USA - KB3-175-2 | ecosystem: Environmental > Terrestrial > Soil > Unclassified ... | reverse complement strand
GGGGTGAAGCCGCCCATGTGGTCGCGATCGAGCAGATAGAGATTGCCGTCCTTGCCGGCGGCGGTGGCGAGATGCGGCACCGGGCCTTCCTGATCGGGCAGCGCCAGAATCCCGCCCGAGCCGAAATCCTGATCGGCCTCGTCGAGCGCGTCGCGGTCATGCGGCGTGAAATATTCCGAGACATAGCGCAGATCGCCGGAGATGGCGGCGGCGCTTTCGCTCATTTCGCGCTCGCCCGGCGGCGCGCCGGTCGGCCCGAGTATGCGGTTGCCGGTCACGACGTAAAGCCGGCCGAACTGGTCGACCGACGGCGCGGCGCCCGACATCCAGATCGACGACATGAACCAGGCTTCGTTGTGCGCGGCCTTGCGGTCGATCAGCGGCCGCGACGGCATCGGCTTCAGCGTGTCCTTCTGCCAGCCCATGACCCAGCCGCGCGACGAGCTGGTCTTGAGGTCGCAGAAACTGGCGAAGGCGGCATAGACATTGCCGTTGGCGAGGACCAGGCCGGCGCGCTGCCGGTTCGAGGCGGCCTCGAACCGCACCGGATCGTTGACCGAGGCGTTGACCACGCTCTTGACCTCGGCCGCCGGCACCCGATCGCGCAGATTGCGCAGGTTGAGGGCATGGAGGCGATAGGTCGGGGCGCCGTTTTCGAGCGTATAGGCGACGACATACATCGTCTCGCGCTGGACATCGATCACCGGGGTCGAGGCGATCCCGATCGTGTGTCCGTTATTGAGGCAGCCGCCCGGCAGCAGGTCGCGCGGCACCGGGGCGCCGAGATTGACGCGAAGGAGCTGCTCGCCCGAATTGGGGTCGAAGGCATAGACGCTGTTGGCTTCGGTGACGACGTAGACCACGTCGGAAATCGCGGTGCGGCCCTCGATCGGCTGGTCGCTGACCACCAGCGGCTGGGCGTCGACCTGATCGTCCAGCTCCAGCGAGCGCAGCAGGCCGAAGGACTTGCCGCCAACCTCGCCCGGGGTGAGCTGGGTCTCGGTATTGTTCCAGCCGGTGCGCGAATTGTCGCCGTGATAGGTCGTGACGTCGGTGCCGGCCATCGCCCCGATGGGCAGGACGCCGGCCGCCAGCGCCGCCATGAAGGCGCCGACCGCCGCGAAACCTCTGATTCCCCTGCGCCGATTCATCGTCTGTCGCCGTTTCATCGTGTACGAACCCGATCCGCCGGTTCTCCCCGCGTAAACGCTCGGGGCAGCCATGCGAACCATGCAAAGTCGATGCCTAATCGCGCGTATGGCCCGCGGTTTTCCGTTTTCCGCAAGTGCCAGTCTCTAAACGGGAGAGATGGGTGTTTGCTTCCCCAAGGTCCAGAAGAAAGTGGCGCCCTGTCCGACCGTGCTGTCGGCCCAAATCCGTCCGCCATGACGGGATACGATTCGCTGCACCGTGGCAAGGCCGATGCCGGACCCCGGAAACTGCTCGTCGGAATGGAGTCTTTCGAACGGCGTGAACAATTTATGAGCAAATTCCATGTCGAACCCGGCGCCGTTATCCCGGACATGAAACGTCTTCACTTTCTCGTGTAGCGCCGCGCCGAAGACGATTCGCGGCGCCGCCGCGTTCCGGGAATATTTCCAGGCATTGCCGAGCAGGTTTTCCAGCACGATCCGCAACAGGCGCGGATCGCCCTCGGCGGCCACCCCGTCCGCTATCTCGACGCTGACGTGATGCCCGGGATCGGCGCGGGCCAGATCCGCCGCGACCGCGCGCGCCATCGCCGAAAGATCGACCGGCTCGCGCGCCAGCGTCGCCCGCCCGACCCGCGACAGCTCCAGCAGGTCGTCGATCAGCTCGGTCATGCGGGCGGTCGCGCCGAGCATCCGGCGCAAATAGTCGCGCGCCGTCGGGTCGAGCGCGGCGGCATGGTCTTCCTCCAGCACCCGCCCGAACCCCTCGACCGTGCGCAGCGGCGCCCGCAGATCGTGCGACACCGAATAGGAGAACGCTTCTAGTTCGCGGTTCTTGGCCTCGAGCGCCTCGGCCAGCGCGGCGCGCGCCTCGGCAAGCAGCAGCCGCTCGCGATAGGAGCGGTTCTCGTCCTCGAACTGCTTGCGCCGGAGCTGCGCCGCGACGCGCGCGCGCAGCACCGCGAAATCGTTCGACTTGGCGATATAGTCGTCGGCGCCCGCCGCCAGCCCGTCGATCATGGCGCCGCGATCCTCGAGCGCCGTCAGCATCACGATGGGGATGTCGCGCAGGCCGGGCGCGGCCTTGATCCGGCGGCAGGTCTCGGTGCCGCTGATCCCCGGCATCATCAGGTCGAGCAGGATGCAATCGACCGGCTGCACCCGCAGCACCTCCAGCGCCTCCTCGCCCGAGCGCGCCAGCGCGACGTCGAACCCCTCCTGCACCAGATTCGACGCCAGCACGCGCAGATAGGTGTCGCTGTCGTCCACCGCGAGCACTTTTTTCGGCGCCATGATGCTGGCGGTGTCGCCGTCATGACCCTGCGTCTCGGCGCTGCGCAGCGCCGCCCGGAGCCGCGCCACCAGCACGGCGGCGTCCTCGCCCTTGCGCACGAAGGCGTCGGCGCCGGTGTCGAGGGCGCGGATCTCGGCGCCTGCCTCCTCCGACGCCGTCAGCATGAGGCACGGAATCCGCCGCAGCGCCGCGTCGAGCCGGATCGAGCGGATCACCGTCGCGCCGTCGATATCGGGCAGCACGCCGTCGACCACGATGGCCGCCGGCCGCGAGGCCGCCGCGTCGCGCAGCCCATCGGTGCCCGTTGCCGCCAGCCTCACGGCGAAGCCCTCGTCCTCCAGCACCTGTTTCAGGCTTTCGCGGAACGTGAGGCTGTCGTCGATCACGAGCACCGTGTCGCGGCCCGGAACCGGCGCCGGCGCGGCGCGGCGCAGCAATTCGCGCGCCCGCGCCATGACATAGCCGGGGTCGTAGGGCTTGCCGACATAGTCGTCGGCGCCGGTGGCGAGACCGCGCACGCGGTCGCGCACTTCCGCCTCGGTCGTAAGCAGCATCGCGGCGCACGGCGTCTCGCCGCCACGCTCGCGGATGTCGCGCAGCAAATCGATGCCGTCGCCGTCCGGCAGCCGCACGTCGAGAATCGCGAGATCGAACGCGCCGTCCGCAAGCGCGCGCCGCGCCTCGCCGATTCCGGCGCACAGAACCGGCTCGATTCCGTCGCCGCGCAACAGCTCGGCGAGGTTCATCCGCACCGTGAGACTGTCGTCGACGATGAGCACGCGCGCGGTCACGATGCGCCCGCCAGTTCCGCCAGCGCCGGCCCGATCGCGCCGAGCGGCAGGACGCGCTGCGCCGCGCCGAGCCGCACCGCTTCGCGCGGCATGCCATAAACCACGCAGGTCGCCTCGTCCTGGGCGATGGTGACGCCGCCCGCGTCGCGGATCGCGCGCAGTCCGGATGCGCCGTCGCGCCCCATCCCCGTGAGCAGGCAGCCCGCCGCGCCCGCGCCGAACGCGCGCGCGACGGATTCGAACAGCACGTCGACCGACGGCCGGCAGGAGTTGCGCTCCGCCCCGTCATCGAGGAACAGCCGCGCGCCGTCCGCGATCAGGTGCCGGTTCGGCGGCGCGACCCGGACGCAGCCGGGCGCGATGGTTTCGCCGTCGCGGGCCAGCGCGACGCGATGCGTGCTCTGCCCGTCCAGCCATTCCGCGAACGCGGCGCCGAACGGCTCGCCGATATGGATCGCGAGCAGCAGCGGCAGCGGAAACGGCGCCGGCAGCGCGCGCAGCAATTCCAGCATCGCCGCCGGCCCGCCGGTCGAGGCGCCGACCGCGACCAGCGCGATCGCGCTTCCGTCGCGCGGCGGCAATGCCGGGCGCGCCGTATGCAGCCGCGCGCGCGGATGGGTAATGACCCTGATCCGCGCCGTGCGCTTCACGGCGGCCAGGAACCGTGCCTCCCATTCGCCCGGCTTCTCCATGCCGGTCGGCTTTTCCAGAACGTCGACCGCGCCCGCCGCCAGCGCGTCATACGTGCGGTTCAGCTCGCCGCGATTGGTCGAGGCCGAGACGATCAGGATCGGCGCCGGACAATGCGCCATGATGTATTCGGTCGCGGCGAGGCCGGTCATGACCGGCAGCATCATGTCGAGCGTGACGATATCGGGCCGCAGCGATTGCGCCAGCGCGATCGCATCCTTGCCGTCGCCGGCCTCGCCGACCACCGCGATCTCGGAATCGCCCGCGAGGATCGCGACGAGGCGACGCCGCACCGTCACCGAATCCTCGACCACCAGCACGCGCAGCCGTGACACGGTCAGGCCACCAGCCGCCGAACGGTCTCGAGGAAACGTCCCTGATCGAATTCGCCCTTGACGATAAAGCCGCTGGCCCCGGCCTCGCCCGCGCGGCGGCGATCCGCGTCGCCGTTGCGCGACGACACCATCAGCGCCGGCGTGTCGCGGAAATTCGCGTCGGCGCGGGTCCGCGCGACGAAGGCGAAACCGTCCATGCCCGGCATCTCGACATCGACCAGGAACAGGCCATAGCGCCGCCGCGCCGCCTTTTCCAATCCGTCCTCGGCCGATACCGCGAGATCGACCTCGAACCCGGCGGATTCGAGAATGCTTTGCTCGAGCATCCGCGTCGTCAGCGAGTCATCGACGACAAGGATCGGCGATTTCCGCCGCTCGGACGCGACGCTATTGACGCGCGGCGACGCCATCGCCGCCGCGGCGAGACGCTCGGGATCGAGCACCAGGCGCGGCACGCCGTCGGCGTCGAGCGACGCGCCCGCGACCAGCGGATCGGCGCGCAGCGAGCCGGGCAACGGCTGCACCGCCAGGGTCGCGACGCCGAGCAGCGCATCGACGCCGATCGCCGCGCCGCCGATCGCCAGCGCGACGCGCGGCGTGCCGCCGTCCTGGGCCAGGAGACGATTGAGCGGCGCCAGCGGCAGCGCCGCGCCGTCATGAAGGATGGTATCGCCCTGCCCCGGCGAAAGACGCAGCGTGCGCCGCACCGCGGCGGCCGGCAGCGCCGCGACGGTATCCCCCGCGCGCACCAGCAGCGCCTCCATCGTCGCCAGCGACACCGGCACGATCAGCGTGATCCGCGTGTATTTACCCGCTTCGGTCTCGACCGCGATCTCGCCGCCCAGCCGCGCCGCCGCGTCGCGCACGATGTCGAGGCCGACGCCGCGCCCCGCCATCTGGTTCGCGCCGTCCGCCGTGCTGATGCCGCCGCGCAGCAGCACGCCGACCAGTTCGGCGGCGTCGCGCCCGCGATCCGCCGCCGCGATGCCGCGTTCGCGCGCCACGCGCCGCACCGCGTCGAGATCGATCCCCGCGCCGTCATCGGCGCAGATGAACGCGACGCGGTCGGCGCGGCGCTCGATCGTCAGCGTGACCTGCCCCGCCGGCGGCTTGCCGCGACGGCCTCGTTCCGCCGGCATCTCGATGCCATGCGCCACCGCGTTGCGCGCCAGCTGGATCAGCGCGCCGCGCAGCACGCCCAGCACCGCCGCGTCGAGACGGAGCGCGCCGCCGGTCGCGGTAAAGCGCGCCTCCTTGCCGAGCGATTGCGCGACGTCGCGCACCGTGCGCTCCAGCGCCGCGAAACTTGCCGAAACCGGCGCCAGACGCAGCGTCGCCGCCGCTTCCAGCGCCTGTTCGATATCGCGTTCGGCGAGATCGAGACCCTGCGGGTCGATGCCGGGCGGCAAATTGGCCCGCATCCGGCGCACCTGCCGCGCCGCCTCCGCGATGGCGTCGTGAAGCGCGTCCAGCTCGGCGGTGTCGGCCCGTTCGAATGGTTCGTCGGGAAGCGGCATCGACGCCGCCACCGTCGCGGCCGCGTCGTCGCGGTTCAGCGCCGCGGCCAGCGCCGACACGGCGTCGATCTGGCGCAGCAGCGTCGCGACGGTTTCCGCCGCCGGTTCGGGCCGGTCGCGCAGCGGCGCCAGCGTTTCCTCGATTTCATGCGCGCCATCGGCGATCTCGGTCTGCCTAACCACGCGCGCCGCGCCTTTGAGCGTATGCGCGAGGCGCAAGAGGCGCGTGACCAGATCGGGCGACGGCGCCGCTTCGAGCCGCAACGCGTCGCGCCCCATCGCCGCGGCGAGATCGCGCGCCTCGATGCGGAAATAACGCAACGGATCGGCTTCCTCCGCCATCGCGCTACGCCAGCGCCGCCTGCGGCCGGATGATCGAGGCGAGTTCGCGCGCCAGCGCCGCCAGCGCCGACGCGGTTTCGAGCGTCTGGGTCGAACTGGCCTCCAGCTCCTTGGTCGCCTGCGCCGCGTTGGAGATGGCGACATTGACCTGTTCCACCGCGGTCGATTGCTGCTTGGTCGAAAGCTCGATTTCGCGCGCCGCCTCGGTGGTGGTCGAGACCAGGCCGGCGATCTGGGTGAAGGACGCGGCGACGTCGCCGAAATGGCGCGAGCCGGCATCGACCGCCTTGGAGCCGCCTTCGGTCGCCATCACCGTGGTGTTGGCGGCGCTGCGCACTTCCTCGATCAGGCCGCGTATTTCCTTGGTCGAGCCGCCGACCCGGTCGGCGAGCTTGCGGATTTCGTCGGCGACCACGGTGAAGCGCCTGCCCTGCTCGCCGGCGCCCGCCGCTTCGATCGTGGCGTTGATCGCGAGAATGTTGGTCTGCTCGGCCAGTTCCGTCACGATCTCGACGATGCCGCCGATCTGCTGCGATTTGCGGCCGAGATCGAGCATGTGGGTCACGACCTGATCGACCTGGCGGCGGATGCCGCCGATCGCGTCGGTGGCCTGCTCCACCGTGCCGTTGCCGGTGCGCGCGCCGCTCGCGGTTTCCTCGGCGATATGCGACACGCTCTGCGCGCTGTCGGCGATCTGGCGCGACGAGGCGAGCAGTTCGCGGATCGTGGTGGCGATCTCGGTCATCGCCGACGCCTGCTCGCGCGCGCCGGTCGCCTGCTGGTTGGCGGCGGCCTGCAACTCGCTCGACGAGCTTTGCACATGCTGGACGGCGGCGCCGATCTGGCGCGTCAGCGTCGTCACGATGAACCAGCCGATCAGCGCCACCAGCATGGCGCCCCCGATACTGCCCCACAGGATGATGCCGATCGCCCAGCCGGCGCTGGCCTGCGCGGCGCGCCCGCGTTCCGCCAGCAGCGCTTCCGCGTCGCGGTCGCTGACCGCGACGACGGCGCGCAGCCGATCCATCAGATCCTTGCCGAGATTGTTGCCCAGCTCGGTCGCAGCGGGGGCGAAACCCTGCTCCTTGCGAACCTCGATGACGTGTTTCAGCTCGGCGAGCTTGCCCGCGATCAGCGGCTGCATCTCGGCGAGATGCTGTTGCTGCGCCGGGTTGTCGGCAGTCATCGCGCGCAATTCGTCGAAGCCCCGTTTGACGGTGCCGAGCGCGGCGTTATAGGGATCGAGATAGGCGGCGTTGCCGGTGATGACATAGCCGCGCTGGCCCGTCTCGGCATCCTTCATGGCCGAGAGCAGCGCCGCGAACGCCATCTGAATCTGGCGCGAATGGGCGACCAGGTCGTCATTCTCGATCAGGGTCACGGTGCTGCGATAGCCGACCAGCGCCACCAGGAGAAGAATCGCGCCGGCGACGGCGAAACCCGCGCCGAGCTTGCGGCCGAGGCTCCAACGGTTGAACACTTGGATGTTCCTCCTAAAGCGCCGCCGCGACCGACGGCAGATCGACGATGGAAAGATTGTCGCCGCCGACCGGGGCCGCTTCGCGCAGATGGCCGTGGCCGCGCCCGGAATCGGCGCGCGGCACGATGCGGTCGCGCGCGATCTCGACATGGCGCTCGAAATGCTCGAAGGCGAAGGCGAGCGGCGCCGTCGCCAGCGTCACCAGCCAGCGCGGCCGCGCCGAAGCGGGCGGATAGCCGAGCGCGACGCCGAGCGCGTGGACCGGCAGGATGGCGCCGCGCAACCCGGTGATGCCGAGCAGCGACGAGGCGGCGCGCGGCATCGGCACGATCCGCCGGTCGGCGAACAGGCCGGCGATCTGCGACAGACGCAACAGCAGCATGTCGCCGCCGACCCCGATCACCAGAAACCGCTCGCCCGCGAGAACCGCGCCGGCGGGCGCGGCGGCGAACTGGCGGTCGAACGCTTCGCGCATCGACGCGGCCCGGTCTTCGGCCCGTGTCGGCTGAATCATGGCGCGCCGCCCGCCGAGGCCAGCTCGGCCCGGCACAGCGCGCGCAGCGCGTCGCGGCCGAAACCGCCGCCGAACAGCAGAAGCCGCGACGCTTCCTCGGCTTCGAGCAGGGTCTCGGCGCGCGCCAGCTCGCGGCGCGCTTCCGCCTGGTCGCCGGCGCGCCGCGCCAGAAGACCGAGGTGAAGACGCGGCATCGCAAAATCGGGATCGAGCGAGGCGGCATGCCGGTCGTGGCGCGCCGCCGCGTCGCGGTCGCCGTGCGCTTCGCGGCACAGCGCCATGAGATAATGCGCGCCCGCGCCGTCGCCGTCGCGCCGCAGCAATGTCTCGCAAATCCCTTCGGCGCCGGCGACGTCGCCGCGATGCATCATCAGGACGCCGCGCAGGAACAGCGCATCGCTTTGCGCCGCGCGGTCCGGCGGCAGCCCCTGAAGCAGGGCCAGCGCCTCGGCGTAATGCTCGTCCGCCATCAGCGCCATCGCATGCGCCACGGGTTGCGCCGTCCCGGCATCCATCGCGGCGAGCGGCGTCGGCGCCGCGGCCGGGGGACGCGTCACGATGTTGCGGATGCGCTGCGCGGCTCCGGCGATCGCCTCGTACCAGGCGAGGCCGGTATCGCCCGCGCCGTCGACCGCTTGCGGCACCCGGTCCCATATCGGGTCGGGCGGCGGCGCGTCGCGCGCCTCGGCGGGCGCGAGCACGGGCTTGCGCTGGTAATAGAACGTGCCGTGGGTGTGGCGCAGATCGAAATCGCCGCTCAGCCCGCGCAATGTTTCGGCATGGCCGAGGAACAGGAGCCCGCCGGGATTGAGGCTGCGCGCGATCCGCGCGATCGCCTGGCGCGCGATCACGGGCGCGAAATACATCAGCACGTTGCGGCAGAACACCACGTCGAACGCGCCGGGCCGCCAGAACGCCGCGTCCTCGGCGGCAAGATTGCGTTCCTCGAATGACACGGCGCGGCGCAGCGCGGGATCGAGCACGAACTCGTTGCCCGACGCCGTGAAATGGCGCGCGCGCCGGTCCGGCGCGGTCTCGCGCAGCGACCAGGCCGAATAGCGGCCGATCGCCGCCCTCGCCAGCATCGCGCCGTTGACGTCGATGGCGGCAATCGCGGCGGGGCAATCGGCCAGGCTCATGGCGATGGAATACGGCTCCTCGCCCGAGGCGCAGCCGGCGGAAAGAATGTTCAGCGGGCGGTCCGGCGAGTCGCGCCGCGCGGCGTCGCGCAGCGCGGCGAATTGCGCCGGGTTGCGGAAGAAATACGTCTCGGTGACGGTAAGCGCCTGAATCAGCGCCCGCCATTCCGGCGCCGAACCCGGATTTTCGAGCCGCTCGAGAAACCAGAAATCGTTGAGGCCGATCGCCGCCGCGTGACGCCGCAGGATGTCGGCGAGAAACGCGTCCTTGTCGTCGCCGAACTGAAGACCGAGACGCCGCGCCACCGCGTCGCGGAACCGCGCCAGCGCGTCCGGGTCGGGCGGCGGCGTCACGCCGTCGCCTCGTGCATTTCGGACACCGCGCCGAGTTCGGCCGGCACCATGCGCGCGGCGTCGAGCAGCCACAGGAACTCGGCATCGAGCGCGCCGATCCGGGCGACGATGTCGGTCTGCGCGCCGCCGAGAAGGGGCGGCATCGCCTGAAACGGATCGGCGGCCAGCGCGCGGATATCGATGACCTCCTGCACCGCCAGCACGACCTGGCGCGAGCCGACCTGAAGCGTGACGAAACGCGACGCGGCGGCCGCGCCCCGCTGGCCGATCAGCATCGCGCCGTCCACCACCGGCAGCGGCGCGCCGCGCACCAGCGACAGGCCGGCGATGAAGGGCGGCATGCCCGGCAGAGGCCGCACCGGCAAGGGCCGCATGGTCTCGACCACATGGCTCAGCGGCAGGGCGCAGAGCTGATCGCCGATCCGGCACAGCATGACGACGATGGTACGGATGGCCGGTCTCCCTAAACTTTAACGAGGCGACAGGCGCGAATATTCGCGTAAAACGCGTGTTACAGGATTTCGGATTCTCGTCAAACAGGAATTTTTGAAAATTAACCAATTAGGTCAGGGTAATAAAAAAACCCTCCCCCGGAGGCCGGGGGAGGGCGATTTGTGGAACGTTGTGGGCCGGTTTCGCGCCGCTATTGAATGATCAGCGGCACTTCGGCGCCGACCGGAGCGCCGCTATCGACGTCGCGCGATCCCTCGCTCAGCTTCCGCCAGTCGGCGTCGGCCGGGAAGATGTGCGAGGCCGACCGCACCCGGTCGAGCTTCACATTGTCGACGTTGGGCGGCACCTTCTTGTGGTCGCGCAGGTCGGTCACGGCCTGCAGCAGCTGCCGCCGCACCAGCGCCACCTGCGCATCCGACGAGCCGAGATGCTCCTTGGTGCGGTCGTAAAGCGGCTCGCCGTCATCCGAGCACATCAGCTCGGTCATCGCCCGATCCTGCAGATTGCCGATGAACGGGATACCGTTGAACATCGTGTTCTTCTCGACCCACATGTCGCGCGCGTAGTCGTTGCGCTTGTTGGCCGCGGTCATGAAATATCTGCGCGGATCCTCGGTGCGCGGAATGAAACCGCCGACTTCCTCGAAGGTGAGGACGCGGTTTTCTGCATCGGTGATCGGCCGCTTCGGATGACCGCGATGCGAGATCAGCATCGCGTAATGATCGTCGAGCGGCACGAACGAGCGCAGATTGATGGTGCCGTCGCCCGTCGTGATCATAGTGTGGAACGGAAAGATGAACTGGTTGATGCGATGCCAGTCCTCATTGTTCCGGTAGCGGCGCTTCGCGGTGTAATACGCGCCGTATTCCGTCGGCTGCACGTCAAGCGCCGGCGGATTGGGATCGGGCGACCAGAAACCGTTGATGCCGTGTTTCGGCTGCGGACTGTCCTGCTTGAGGCGGGAGTGCAGGAAATTGAGATGGGCGCTGTCGAGATCGCCCTCCATGTTCTGCAGCCAGTTCGCTTCTTCCATCATGATCGACGGCTCGCCGACATGATCGAAGGGCAGCGTGTTGATCTCGAACAACGGGAACGGCGGCGGGTCCTTGCGCGGCCCCATGTAAATCCACACCATCTTATTGACGTCGCGGCAAGGATAGGCCGTCGCCTTGATCGAGTTCTGGAAGCGCAGGCGGCGCTCCATCGGCTCGGTCGGCGCGTCGATGCAATTGCCCTCGAGGTCAAATTTCCAGCCATGATAAGCACAGCGGATGCCGCAATCCTCGTTGCGCGCGAAATAAAGCGAAGCGCCGCGATGCGGGCACGCTTCGGCGATCGCGCCCATCCGGCCTTTACTGTCGCGGTACATGATGATGTTTTCGCCCAACAGCTTCATGCGCTTCGGCGCGCTGTCCGGACCGGGAAATTCGTTCGACGGCAGTGCCGGAATCCAGTATTCGCGCATCAGCGCGCCCATCGGCGTTCCGGGTCCGACGCGGCACAGAAGTTCGTTGTTTTCACGAGACAGCACGGCTTCCTCCAGGGTCGTTATTGTCTAACATTAAGCCAAGCACGCGGCCGTTGCGCCACTCCGATTTTCGCAGAGCGGAAATACCGCGATAATGGCTACCGGATACGCAACCGTCGCGCGATGGCCCACAGCGCGACCACACTGAGGGCCGCCGTCGCCATCAGGTAATAGCTCGGCGCGCGCGCGTCGCCAGTCCGCGCGATCAGCCACGCCGAGATCAGCGGCGCAAAACCGCCGAAAATCGGCACGGAGATATTGTAGCTGAGGGCCATGCCGGTGCCGCGCGTGCGGGTCGGGAACAGATCGGCCAGCAGCGATGGCAGCACGCCGCTATAGCTCGTCTTGACCAGATCGAGCCAGCACACCACCCCGACCAGGACCGCAAGCGTGCCGGCGCTCGTCAGCAACAGGAACGACGGATAAGCCGTGACGAGGAACAGAACCGCCGCGATCAGCATGATGCGGGTGCGGCCGATGCGATCGGACCAGTGGCCCGCGACCGGCGCGCCGAACATCAGAATCAGGGCACCCATCAATGTCGCGATGAACCCGCTCGACGCCGCCAGGTGAAGCTGTTTGATGGCATAAGTCGGCATGTAGAGGATGATGTAGTTGGAACTGTTCGACACCACTGACACGCCGACCGCCAGCAGCACGCGATGCCATTGCGTCGCCAACAACTCGCGCACCGGCGCGCGGGCGCGCTCGGCGGCGATGAATTCTGGCGTTTCGGTGATCTTACCGCGGATATAGAGGCCGACCGGCCCAATCAACAGGCCGAAAATATAGGGAACGCGCCAACCCCAGCCATTGACCTGGTCCGGCGTAAGCTGCGTCGTCAGGATCACACCGAACAGCGACGCCATTACGGCGGCGAGGCCCTGTCCCGCCCATTGGTAAGAGGCGAAATAGCCGCGGCGATGCGGCCCGTGTTCGACCATGAACGAGGTCACGCTGCCAAACTCGCCGCCGACTGAGAAACCCTGCAGCAACCGCGCGATCAGCACGGCGATGGGCGCGACGACACCGACGGATCGATAGGTCGGCATCGCCGCCATCAGCAGCGTGCCCAACATCATGAGACCGATCGATACCATCATCGACGCTTTGCGGCCTGCGCGGTCGGCATAGGCGCCGAGCACCAGCGCCCCGAGCGGCCGCACGAGATACGCCGCGCCGAACGTGCCCAGCGCCAGAAGCAGCGATACGGTCGGGTCGTTCGACGGGAAAAACAGCTTCGAAATCGTGACCGCGAAATAGCCGTAGACCAAGAGGTCAAACCATTCGAGCGCGTTGCCGACCGAGGCAGCGGCGATCATCAGGGAAGACGGCTTTTCGCCTTCCGGCACGGAAATTGCGGTCACGTTATTGTCCCCTCCCAATAGAGGAACTTAAACGTGAAGCGCCATCGCGTCAGCTTCCCTGTTGGTGCCCACCGTGCCGTGCTAATCTTCTGGTCAGCAGATTCCAGCGTCGGAGCCACGGCCATGATCTCGCTCACCGTCAACGGCAAGCCTTATGCGTTCGACATCGAGCCGGAGACACCGTTGCTTTGGGTGTTGCGCGACGAGATCGGCCTGACCGGCACCAAATTCGGTTGCGGCGTCGCGCAATGCGGCGCCTGCACCGTTCACATCGATGGACGAGCCATGCGTTCCTGCTCAGCGCCGATCGGCGCGCTCGACGGCGCCACGATCGTCACCATCGAGGGCCTTTCGCCGGACTCGTCGCATGCGGTGCAGCGCGCTTGGGTCGAGGAGGATGTGCCGCAATGCGGCTATTGCCAGTCCGGACAGATCATGGCGGTGGCCTCGCTGCTCGGGTCGAACCCCGCGCCGAGCGACGCCGAGATCGACGCCTCGATCACCAATATCTGCCGCTGCGGCACCTATGAACGCCTGCGCCGCGGCATCCACCGCGCCGCCGCGCTGATGAAGGCGTGAGAGAGGCGATCATGGATGGAAATATCGCTCTTTCCCGCCGCCGCTTCCTCGTCACCGGCGTGACCGCGACCGGCGGCCTTGCCGTCGGCCTGTCAGCCCTGCCGCAGCTCAGTGACGCCGCCACGGTGTCGGCAACGCCGTGGGACGATGACGGCACCGCGCCGCACGAGCTGGACCCCTGGATCGCGATCGAGCCCGACGATTCCGTGCTGATCCGCTATCAGCGCTCCGAAATGGGGCAAGGCAGCATGACGGCGCTGGTGATGTGCGTCGCCGAAGAACTGCAATGCGATTGGTCGAAGGTGCGGACGGAGTACGCATCACCCAATCGCTCCGTGCGCGAAAACAATGTCTACGGCAACCAGGCTTCGGTCGGCAGCCGCACCGTGCGCGAATCCCACGCGTTGATGCAGCAGATCGGCGCCAATGCGCGCGAGCGGCTGATTCAAGCAGCCGCCGCGACGCTGCAAGTGCCGTCTGGCGAACTCGTCGCGGCAAACAGCGTCGTGACGCATCCTAAATCAGGCAAAAGCTTGCGATATGGCGAACTGGTCGGCGACGCCGCCAAAATCAAGCTCAACCACGACGTCGCGATCAAGCAGCCGGCGCAATACACGCTGATCGGCCAGCCGACAAAACGCGTCGATGTGCCGCTCAAGGTCAACGGCAAAGCGATCTACGGCATCGACATCAAAGTGCCGGACATGGTCTATGCCGCGATCCTGCAAAGCCCGGTGCCGGGCGGCAAGCTCGCCAGTGTCGACGAAATGCCGGTCGCTGGCGGGCGCGGCATTATCAAGATAGTGAAGCTGCCGAACGCCGTCGCGGTGGTCGCCGATTCATATTGGCGCGCGCGTCAGGCGCTTGCGAAGCTTCAGCCGGAATGGAACAGTGGCGACGCCGCCGCGACCGACAGCGCGCAATTTCGCCGCGATTATCGCG
>Ga0134126_10006677_pt1 | contig 14476 bp, 10 predicted proteins | sample KB31752_FD_96881 | JGI IMG/M metagenome (GOLD analysis project Ga0134126, IMG submission 96881) | Terrestrial soil microbial communities with excess Nitrogen fertilizer from Kellogg Biological Station, Michigan, USA - KB3-175-2 | ecosystem: Environmental > Terrestrial > Soil > Unclassified ... | reverse complement strand
GTCGCGCTGGCTGAGCACCTGGTGGCTCTGCGCGGCCAGATCCAGCAGTACCGCGGCGCAGGCCAGGAGGATCACGCTGCCCTGGCCGACCCCGGCCAGCACGAGCGCGGCCGCCCCCAGCAGAGTGGTCACCCCGCGGGCGGGCCGGCCGTAGCCTCGGTCGCCGAGCGCGCCCGCGACCACCGCCGCCACCGCGCCGGCCGCGCCGACCAGCGCGAACAGCGCGATCTGGAGCTGCGACAGGTGATGGGCGTCGATCAGCTCATAGGCGATGGAGGTCCAGAAGGCGCTGAACGCACCGAACATCAGGGCCTGGGACGCGGCCCGCCGGCGCAGCACCGGCTCGGTGGCCACCAGCCGCAGGGCCGAGCGCAGCAGGCCGCCGTAGCGCACGCCCGGCTCGGGCCGGCGCACGGGCAGCATCCGCCACAGGACGGCCGACAGGGCCAGCATGGCCACGGCGGAGATGAGGTAAATGGACCGCCAGCCCCAGGCGGCCGCGGTGACGCTGGCCGCCGACCGGGCCAGCAGGATGCCGAGCAGCAGGCCGCTCATGACCCGGCCGACGTACTTGCCGCGCTGGGCCGGAGGCGCGAGGTGGGCGGCGAACGGGATCAGGATCTGGACCACGACCGAGGTCACGCCGATGAACACCGACACCACCAGGAACAGCGTGAAGTCGGGCGTGAACGCGGCCACCGCCAGCGCGGCCGCGGTGACCAGCAGGGTCCGGCAGGCCAGCTTGCGGTTCTCCAGCATGTCGCCCAGCGGGACCAGGAACGCCAGGCCGGCCGCGTACCCGAGCTGGGTAACCGTCACCACGATGGCGGCGGTGCCCTGGCTGACCTCGAAGCCGCGGGCGACCAGGGCCAGCAGCGGTTGCGGGTAGTAGAGGTTAGCCACGGTCAGCCCGCAGGCGACGGCCATGGCGAGGATCACGACGTTCAGCCCGGCCTCGCGGCCGGGCCGGCCCAGCAGGCCGCCCCGGCCCGCCCCCGGCCGCCTGGTCGTCGGTGTGACGGTCACCCCGACTCCTTCCAAATTTCTAAACAATGAGTACAGAATATTCAGCACGGCCGGGGGAGGCAAGCGGGCGGCGCCTGCTGACCGAGCCAAACATAACTAGACGGCGAGTTTCCAACGGGAAGTCCGGCTCACCCGGCGCCGGTGCGACCCGCGGTGCGGCGAGCCCGGCCTCGGGCGGGATACTGGAGCGTGACTACTCCGGCCCTGGCCGCGGCGGAGGCCGCCGGCTTCGAGCATCGCGTGATCAGGCACGGCCCGGTGCGCAGCCTGGCCGAAGCGGCGCAGGCCCGCGGCGTGCCGCCCGCAGACGTCGTGAAGACGATGGTCGTGCGGCGCGGGCCGGACGACTTCCTGTTCGTCCTGGTCCCCGGCGACCGCTCTATCTCCTGGCCCAAGCTGCGTGCCCACCTGGGGGTCAGCCGGCTGTCGATGCCGGACGCGGCGACGGCCAGGGACGTGACCGGCTACGAGCGTGGCACCATCACCCCGCTCGGGTCCACGGTGGCCTGGCCGGTGCTGGCCGACGAGCGGATCCGGGGCCGCCAGATCACGCTGGGCGCGGGCGAGCACGGCGTGGCCGTCGCGGTCGGCGCCGATGACCTCATCAAGGCCCTCGGCGCCGAGGTCGCCGATGTAACCGAGCCCGATGTAACCGGGCCAGGGTCCTGACCGCATTCCGCCATAATGGCGGCCATTCCTTATTCGGCGCCGATCCGCACCAGAGCGCTGCTGGACAGCGGGAGGGACTGGGATCATGACTGACGAAGCTTTCGTGCCGCTGCCCGGCAGCGAGCGCACGCCGCTAGCCGACTTCGAGCCGGCCGGGCCGCTGGACGGGACTGAGCGGATCGAGGTCACGGTGCTGACCCGCCGGATGGCCCCGCTGCCCGTGACGGCGGCGGGCACGCCGGCCCGGATCAGCCGCGACGATCTGCGCCAGCGGTACGGCTCCGACCCGGCTGAGCAGGCGCTCGTCGCGGAGATCCTGGCCAGCCCCGGCGCGGGCATCGAGGTCGTCAGCCGCGATCCCGGCACCCGCCGGATGGTCCTGAGCGGGACGGTGAACGCGCTGTCGCAGGCCTTCGGGGCCGACCTCAGCCTGGTCGCCAGCCCGGGCCCGAGCGGGAGGGTGACGCACCGGTACCGGAGGGGCGAGCTGCTCGTCCCGTTCGAGCTGGACGGCATCGTGGTGGCCGTGCTGGGCCTGGATGACCGCCCGCAGGCCCGGGCGCAGATCCGGTTCCAGGACGCCGCGGCGGCGGCCGCGGTCTCCTATACGCCGCTCCAGGTCGCCGCCGCCTACCAGTTCCCGGCGGGCACCGATGGCACCGGCCAGCACCTGGCCATCATCGAGCTCGGCGGCGGGTTCGCCGACAGCGACCTGACCACCTACTTCGGCGGGCTGGGCATCACCCCGCCGTCGGTCACCGCGGTCAGCGTGGACGGCGGCCAGAACGTCGCGGGCCAGGACCCGAACGGCGCCGACGGCGAGGTGCTGCTGGACATCGAGGTGGCCGGGTCTGTGGCCCCGGGCGCGACCCAGCTGGTCTACTTCGCGCCCAACACCGACCAGGGCTTCATCGACGCCGTGACCACGGCCGTGCACGCCACGCCGACGCCCACGGCGGTCAGCATCAGCTGGGGCCAGTCCGAGGACTCGTGGACCGCGCAGTCGCGGACCAGCCTGGACCAGGCCATCGCGGACGGGGCGGCGATCGGCGTCACGGTGTGCGTGGCGGCCGGAGACAGCGGCAGCAGCGACGGGTCCTCCGACGGCAGTCGGCACGCCGACTTCCCGGCGTCCAGCCCGCACGCCCTGGGCTGCGGCGGCACCAGCCTGCGGATCAACGCCCAGACCGGCGCGGTCAGCTCGGAGACGGTGTGGAACGACGGCGCCCAGGGCGGCTCGGGCGGCGGCGGGGTCAGCGACACCTTCGCGCTGCCAACCTGGCAGGCCAGCGCCGGGGTCCCCGCGCTGGCCGGCGGCCGGACGGGCCGCGGCGTGCCCGACGTGGCCGGCAACGCCGACCCGAACACCGGCTACCAGGTGCTGGTCGACGGCCAGTCCACGGTGGTCGGCGGGACCAGCGCCGTGGCGCCGCTGTGGGCCGCGCTGACCTGCCGGCTGGCCCAGGCCGCGGGCCACAGCTTCGGGCTGATCCAGGAGATCCTTTACGCCGGGGTCAAGCCCGGCCAGCCGGTACCGGGCCTGCGCGACATCACCAGTGGCAACAACGGCGCGTACAGCGCCGCCCCGGGCTGGGACGCCTGCACCGGCCTGGGCGTGCCCGACGGCCCGGCGCTGCTCACCCGGGTCGAGGGCGCTTAGTCCAGCCGGGCCAGGCCGGGCGGCTGCGTGCCCGGTCGGCCTGGCTGACCGATTTAATCCAAATTATTCGGGCGGCGTGCCGATGGTGTCCGGGGCGCCAAACGGGCGCAGCACCTCGGGGACGGCGACCGTGCCGCGGACGTCCTGGAAGTTCTCCATGATCGACAGCAGCGCCCGCGCGGTCGCGCCGGTGCCGTTGAGGGTGTGCGCGAACTCCAGCTTGCCGTCCCGGCGGAACCGGATGTTGAGCCGCCGGGCCTGGTAGTCGGTGGTGTTCGAGCAGGAGGTGATCTCCCGGTAGCGCTGCTGGACCGGGAACCAGGCCTCGATGTCGTACTTCTTGGCCGCGGGCGCGCCGAGGTCGCCGACCGCGATGTTCATCACCCGGTACGGCACGCCCAGCTCCTGGGCGATCTCCTCCTCATAGGAGAGCAGCTCGTCGTGGAACTCCTGCGACTGCTCGGGCGCGCAGTAGACGAACATCTCGACCTTGTCGAACTGGTGCACCCGGAACATGCCCTTGGTGTCCTTGCCCGCCGCCCCGGCCTCGCGCCGGAAGTTGGTCGTGAACGCGGCGTACCGGGCGGGCAGCTCGGCCTCCTCCAGCCGCTCCTCGGCGTGGATCCCGGCCAGCGCCACCTCGGAGGTGCCGGTCAGGTAGAGGTCGTCCTTCTCCAGGTGGTAGAGGTTGGACTCCTCGGTGGGCAGGAAGCCGGTGCCGTACATGGCCCGCTCGCTGGCCAGCACGGGCGGCAGCACGAGCAGGAAGCCCTTGCGGGTCAGCTTGTCGATGACGAACCGGTACAGGGCCATCTCGGTCAGTGCGACGTCGCCGATCCGGTAGGCGAACCGCGAGCCGGACAGCCGGGCCCCCCTGGCCATGTCGATCCAGCCGCGCGGCGAGCCCAGCTCGGTGGAGTCGCGCGGCTCGAAGTCGAAGCTGGGCTGCTCGCCCCAGGTCCGCACGAGCTGCGCGTCTTCTTCGTCCATGCCGTCGGCGGCGGTGGGGTCGGGCAGGTTCGGGATGCGGTGCAGCAGCTCGTCGCGCTCCCGCGCGGCCGTGGCCTGCTCGGCCTCGGCCGCGGCCAGCTCCTCCTTGAGCCGGCGCAGTTCCTCGATCTGCTCCGGGCTCGGCGGCCGGCCCTTGGACGACTTCTTCTGCGACGCGCGCAGGGCCTCGGCCCGCTCGGTGTGCGAGCGCCAGCTGGCGTCGGCGGCGATCAGCGCGTCGAAGTCTTCCGCCGCGCCGCGTCGTGCGAGCGCGGCCCGGTACCGGTCGGGTTCCTGCCGGGCAGCCTTGAGGTCAATCACGGCGCGAGTCTAGCCGGGCCGCCCCCCTGCGGCAGCTCAGTTAGGTCCGGCTGAGCCTGGCCCGGCGCGTCATCCTGGCCGGCCTCCTCGGGCTTACGCCGGGCCCCGCGCTGGCCGGGCCGCGTGGCCAGCACCGAGCCGCCGAGGATCAGCGCGAACGCCACCACCATGGGGACGGTCAGCCGCTCGCCGAGCAGCCAGACCCCGCCGGTGACGGCGATGGCCGGATTGATGTAGGTGATCACGCTGGCCCTGGCCGGGCCCACCTCGTTGATAAGGGCGAAGAATATGACGAAGGCCAGGGCGGTGCAGATGACGGCCAGGCCGGCCAGGGCGGCCAGCACCTGGCCCGAGGGGACGTGGCTGGGCCAGGTCACCGCGGCCAGCGGGGCGTAGATCACGGACGCGAAGGCCAGGCAGGCCGCGGTCATGGCCAGCGGCGGCAGCTCGGCCAGCTGGCGGCTGGCGATCAGCGGCCCGGTGGCGTAGCACAGCGCCACCAGCAGCACCTCGCCGACCGAGCCGAGGTCGCCGCCGGGGGTGCCCGGCCCGATCAGCAGCCCGACCCCGGCCAGACCCACCAGCAGGCCGGCCCACCGCACGGGCGTCAGCCGGTCGGCCCCGCCGGTCAGCCGGGACAGCACGGCGACCAGGATCGGCACCGAGGCGATCAGCAGCCCGCTCATCGAGCTGGACAGCCGGGTCTCGGCCTCGGACAGCAGCAGCCAGGGCACGACGATCTCGACGCAGGCGAACACGGCCAGCGGGCGCCAGTGCGGCAGCAGCTGGCGCAGCTGCCGCCGACGGATGGCGATCGGCAGCAGCAGGGCGGCGCCGATGCCGACCCGGCACAGGACCAGCACGGGGACGGGCACGCCGCCCACAGCGACCTTGATGAGCAGGTAGGGGATACCCCAGATCACACTCATCGCGGCGAACATCACCCAGCCACGGCGGCTCACGCTCTACTCCCTCCGAACTCCGAACCGCGCGCGCGGAGATACTCGGGGTATACACGGGGTATACACGGGGTGCGCGCGCTGAGTTCAGTCTGCCGTCTGCGCCACGCGGCCGTCTTGAACGCCCTTGCGGCGGGCGCAGGCCCCGGACCGGGCCGCCCCGGTCACAGGTGCAGGCAGATCCCGAGCGGGCCGACGTGCACGCAGGTCCCGGTGGACGAGGGCGACGGGGCCGGGGACGGCGGCGGCGATGACGAGCCCGGCCCTGGCGAGCTCGACCCGGGCGGGTCGGGCGAGGACGACGTCGGCGCCGGCGACGAGGTGCCCGGCGTGGGGCTGGTGCTGTCCGAGCGGGTCGGATCGGGTGAGCGGGTCGGCCGAGGCGATCTGCTCGGCCGGCCGGGTCCTGTGCCGCTGACCGACGGGTCCGGCGCGACCACCCGGCCGGCCCTCAGGCGGCTGCCGGCCGGCCCGCGCGGGCCGGGATGCCCGCCCCCCACCGTCAGCCCCGGCAGGTCCCCGCTCTGCGGCGAGTGGAGGGTGATCGTCACCGCCGAGGTCATGATGTAGACCATCATGGCGCTGAGCACCACGACCATCGGCAGCAGCAGGATCGGGTGGGCCCGGAACGCGGCGGTGCCGTTGCGCATCGTCGCCCAGACGCGGTCGCGGGCGATCGCGCCCGCCACGCCGGCCATGGGCAGCCCGGGTCCGTAGCCCATGCTCGCGCTGCGGCGGGCCCGCAGCAGGGCCGCCCGGCGCTGGGCCAGGGTCAGGCCGGGGAGCAGGTAGATGATGGTGTTGCGGCCACGCGCCTCGACGCGTACGTGTAATCCGGCCGGCAGTTCTGAGTACCGAATCTTGATCAAAAGCCCGACCTCGCGGCAACCTGAAGGAAATCCGGACAGCTACTTGCACAGACAGTAACGACCATATCACTGTGGATAACCGCAATTCCACGACCACTACATGTTCGTTGCGGATCAGGCACAGCTGGACGAGTCCGGCAGGGAGCCGGGCTCGGCGGCCGCCAGGCCGGGCTACGCTCGCCTCAACTGGATGTTCACGCCGGAAAGTTCGCGCCGGGGAGGAATCGTGCTGCCGAGGGACCGTGGTCCGGTCTAGCCAGCGTGACGCTGGGCTGGCCGGCGCGCCTCCGGGCGAGCCCCCGGAGGGGGGCGCCCCTTCGGTGCTGCGCGACGGGCTGCGCACCTGGCAGGCCCTGGTCGTCGCGGTGGCCGGCGGGCTCGGCCTGGCCGCGGCGTTCCCCCCGGTCGGAATCTGGCCGCTGGCCGTCATCGGGCCCGCGCTGCTGGTCGTGGCGCTGTGGCAGCGCAGCCTGCGCGGCTCGTTCCTGGTCGGCCTGGTCTTCGGGCTGGCGTTCTTCTTCCCGCTGCTGGCCTGGGTGGTGAACGTCGCCTGGTACGCCTACGCCGGGCTGGCGGGCGCCGACACCGTGCTGTTCGCGGTGTTGGCCCTGGGCCAGCGGCTGCTGTTCCGGCTGCGGCCGTGGCCGGTGGCCGTGGGCGTCTGGTGGGTAGCGGCCGAGTCGCTGCGCGACCGGTGGCCGTTCGGCGGCTTCCCGTGGGGGCGGCTGGTCATGAGCCAGGCCGGCGCGCCCACCGTGAACTGGGTCGCCGTGGGCGGCCCGTACTTCCTCACGTTCCTGCTCGCGCTGACGGGCGCCTGCCTGGCCTGGCTGATCCTCGGTCCGGCCGGCGGCACCGGCGCCGGGGGCACCGCTGTGACCCTCGGGGCCCTGCGCCGCCGGGCCGGCCCGCTGGCCGCCCTGGTCGTGGCGGCCGGCGTCACCCTGGCCGGCGCGCTGCTGCCGGTGGGCGACGCGGCGCCGGGCACGCCCACCACCGTGGTCGCCGCCATCCAGGGCAACGTGCCGCATGCCAGGAACCTGCCCGACCTGCTGCGCGAGGACACCGTCACGACCAACCACGCGAACGTCACCCTGCGGCTGGCCGCCCGGGTGCGGGCCGGGCACGAGCCCGCGCCCAGCCTCGTCATCTGGCCCGAGAACTCCACCGATCAGGACCCGCGCCTGAACCCGTTCATCTACTCGCTGATCTCCGCCGCCGTGAACCGGATCGACCGGCCGGTGCTGGTGGGCGCCGTGCTGCAGAACCCGGTCCGCAACGCCGGCCTGCTCTGGCTGCCCCACCACGGCCCGGCGCAGGCCTACATCAAGCGCCAATTGGTCCCGTTCGGCGAGGTCATCCCGTTCCGCAGCCTGCTGGACACGTTCACCGCGCTGCCCGCCCTCCAGCCCATCAACTTCACCCCCGGCCACAAGGCGGTGGTGTTCCACCTGGGCAAGATCCGCCTGGGCGACGTGATCTGCTACGAAGTCGGCTTCGACGGGCTGGTCTCCTCCGAGGTCGCGGCGGGCGCCAACCTGCTGACCGTGCAGACCAACGACGCCGACTTCGAGCTGGACGGCCAGACCGGCGAGACGCTGCAACAGCTGGCCATGGCCCGCATCCGCGCCGTGGAGCACGACCGGGCCGTGGTCGTGGCCTCCACCACCGGCGTCAGCGCCATCATCGCGCCCGATGGGAACCTGCTCCGCCACACCGGGCTGTGGCAGTCCGCGAGCATCGAGGCCCGGGTGCCGCTGCGCACCGACACCACGCTGGCCGACCGTCTGGGCGGCTGGCCGGAGACCATCCTGACCGGCTCGGCCATCGCGGCCCTGGCCTGGATCCTGGCCGGCGCCGGGCTGGCCCGCCGCCGCCGCGCCGCCGCAAAATAGGACCGTGGAAGGTCAGGCCGGGCCGGATCAGGCCAGCGCGGTCCCCATCAGCGCGGCCGAGCCCGGCGCAACTCAGACCGGCGCGACCCAGACCGGCGCGACCCAGACCGGCGCGACCCAGATCAGCGCGGGCGCGCCCGCCGCAGGCCGGATCAGCCCGGACTCGCCTGACCCCGATCAGCGCGGCGCGGGCCAGGGCGCGGGCTTGGGCGGGGGGCAGGGGACGGGCGGCCGGCGGTGGCGGAGCCTGCGACAGCCGGCCCGGTGGGCCACGCTGCTGGCCGGGGCGCTGCTCGTGCTGGCCTTCCCTGACGCCAACCTCGAGGTCCTGGCCTGGTTCGGGCTGGTGCCCGGGCTGCTGCTGATGGCGCGGGCGCCGGCCCGGCGGGAGGCGTTCATCCGCGGCTGGTGGTTCGGCGCGGGCTACCTGCTGGCCGCCATGTACTGGCTGGCACCCAACCTGGGACCAGGCCTCCTGCTGGTCGCGATCATGATCGGCTTCCTGTGGAGCGGGGTCGGGCTGGCCGCGCGGGCCACGCTGCGCCCGCCGGTGACCCCGGCCCGGGCGGCCGCGGCGGTGGCGCTGGTGCCGAGCGCCTGGCTGACGACCGAGTGGCTGCGGTCCTGGCAGGGCATCGGCGGCCCGTGGGCGGTGCTCGGGGTGAGCCAGTGGCAGCACCCCGCGGTCCTGGCCCTGGCCGCTGTGGGCGGAGTCTGGCTGGTCACGTTCGCGCTGGTGGCCGCGAATACCGGGCTGGCGGTCGTGATCGTGGCCCGGTCCCTGGTCCCGCGCCTGATCGGCTGCGCGGCCGCGCTGCTCGCGGTGGCGGCCGGGCCGGTGGCCTTCGCACTGACCGCGCAAAGCCCGGTGGCCAGGAAGGTGACCGTCGCGCTGGTGCAGCCGGGCAGCTACGTCACCCGCGACCAGCGGATCGCGGCCAGCGAGCGGCTGACCGCCGGCCCGGCCCGGCGGGCCGGCCTGGTCGTCTGGGGCGAGAGCAGCGTCGGCTACGAGCTGGTCAGCCACCCGGCGCTGCGGCGGCAGTTGCAGGCCTTGTCGGCCTCGGTCGGGGCCCAGATCCTGGTCAGCCAGGATGCGGTCAGCCCGGCCGGGGCCCATAGCAAGGTGGCCGTGCTGATCGGCGGCAACGGTATCGACGGCGAATACGTCAAGAGCCGGCTGGTGCCGTTCGGCGAGTACATCCCGTTCCGGTCCGAGCTGGGCTGGCTGACCTCGATCAGCCGGGCGGCGGCGCAGAACATGCTCGCCGGGAACGGCGCCCACGTGCTTCAGGCCACGCTGCGCGGCGGGCAGCGGCTGCCTATCGGGGTGCTGATCTGCTTCGAGTCGGCATTCCCCGACATGTCCCGCTACGACGCCGACCACGGCGCGCAGGTGATCGTCTACCAGACCTCGGACGCCACCTTCCAGGACAGCTGGGCGCTGGCCCAGCACGCCTCACTCAGCGCGCTGCGCGCGGCGGAGACCGGCCGGCCGGTGGTGCAGGCGGCGCTGACCGGTGACTCGGCGGCGTTCGACGCCCGCGGGCGGCTGCTGGCCTGGAAGGGCGGCACGGACCGCGGGGTGGTCCTGATGACGCTGCGACTCCCGGCCGCCTCGGCCCGGACCCCGTTCGACCGGCTGGGTGACTTCGTCCCCTGGACGGCCATTGTTATTGTCGCGCTTGCTACGGCATTCGGCCTGGTCAGCAGCGGTACGTACGGACGAGTCCGGCGAACGTGGGGTCGTCCCCGCCGGTAAGCCGCATACCCTTACAGGGCAGCCGAGAGCCATCTCTGGGAGGCCCCCCGTGAGTACCCCGCCAGCGATCACCACCCCGGCCCGCCTCGGCGGGCCGCGCCGAGGGCTGGCCGCGATCACGCTCTGCGCCGTAGCCGGGCTGCTGGCCACCGCCTGTTCGGGCGGCACCGGCAGCAGCACGGCCGGCGGCGGCTCCAGCCACTCCGGCAGCCCCAAGGCCAGCAAGTCCGCGGCCCCGAAGCTGGCCACGATCACGCCGGCCAGCGGCGGTAAGAACGTGCCGCCCGGCCAGGGCATCACGATCACCGCCGAGCACGGCAGCAAGCTCACGAGCGTGACCGTGCGGGCCGGCGGCGGGCCGGTCAGCGGCACCATGAACGCGGCCCATACCACCTGGCACAGCAAGTGGACGCTGGCCGTCTCGACCCACTACAACGTCAGCGCCACAGCGTCCCAGGCGGGCGGCAAGCCGGTCACCACGACCAGCTCGTTCAGCACGCTCCGGCCGGCCGCGACGGCCCAGGCCATGATCTTCGAGGGCTACCACGCCACCTACGGCGTGGGCATGCCGATCATGCTGACGTTCAGCCACCCGGTCACCAACAAGGCGGCCGTCGAGCGGGCGCTGCAGGTCACCACGTCCAAGCCGGTGGTGGGGGCCTGGTCCTGGGACACCGACACGACGCTCAGCTTCCGGCCCCGCGAGTACTGGCCCGCGCACACCCAGGTCACCTTCACCGGCCACCTGAACGGCGTGGAGTTCGCCCCCGGCGTCTACGGCAACCACACCCTGACCCAGTCGTTCAGCATCGGCCGCTCGCTGATCGTGGTGGCCAGCACCGCCAGCCACCACATGAGGCTGTACCGGAACGGCCAGCTCTACCGGCGCTGGCCGATCAGCACCGGCCGGCCGGGCGACAACACCCCGAACGGCACCTACCTCACCATCGACAAGGGCAACCCGGTGCTGATGAAGGGCCCCGGCTACAAGCTCGAGGTGCCGTGGTCGGTCCGGTTCACCTGGAGCGGTGACTACCTGCACGACGCCTACTGGTCGGTGGGCCAGCAGGGCTTCACCAACGTCAGCCACGGCTGCGTGAACATGGCCCCGGCCGACGCTCAGGCCTACTACAAGATGGAGTACCCCGGCGACCCGGTGACCGTGACCGGCAGCCCGCGGGCCGGCCAGTGGGACAACGGCTGGACTCAGTGGTTCCTGACCTGGCAGAAGTTCCTCAAGGGCAGCGCGCTGCACGAAGCCGTGGAGGCGGGCCCGAACGGCAGCAAGTTCGTCAGCCCGTCCGCGCTGCCGGCCATGTCGGGCAGCGCCCCGCTAAGCCACCCCGACCCCAACAACTGGTCGGCCGCCTAACCCGGACGCCGCCCAATCCGGCTAACCGGACTGAGCGCCCCTTTCCGGCTATGCCGGAAGGGGGCGCTTTGCGCTGTCGGCCCAGAGCGTCCACCAGATTTCCGCTGGCGGACTCCAGGTTACCGATCAGTAGCGAACACCCAGTGTCAGCAAGGCTTTGCGCGTCGGAGTCGGGCATATTCCCGACAACTACGCATCGTGACTTAGCTCATAGGGGACATCGGGATGGAAGATACTCGCTGACCTGGGGGTTATACACACGTCCCTCGCCGGGACTGACGTCCTTGATTACGGAGCGTGTGAGGCCGTATGGAAGGGCGATCGGTTTCCGCGCCTGCGGCCGTGGCGGCAGCGCCCCCGCTGTCTCGCCGACGGCCCGCCCTGAACCCGCGACGCACGCACCGCGCGTGCGTGAGCACGCCTGCAAACGATTGGCGGCTCACCCCCGGCTGGCCCCCCGGCCGGGCGGCGAGGGCAGACCCGAAGGAGATCCTTGTTCCGCCACGCTCTGACCCACCTCGCTCATCGCGGCGTGCCTGGCCTGACCGGCTTCTTCACCGGTCGCGGCAAGTCGCTGGCCTTCACCGGCACCGCGCTGGCGGTAGCGGGAGCCGGCCTGGCGACCAGCACCGCGGCCACCGCGGCCACCGCGGCCACGGTCGCGTCCGGCGCCTCGGCGTCCGGCGCGACGCCGACCACCGGCCCGGCGCGGCACATCAGCCTGAGTGACGACATCGGCGGCATGTTCTGGGCCGCGCCCGACCACGACGAGGCGGCAGGCCGCCTGCAGCCGGTCGCGGCCAGCGACGGCGTGGTCGCCGCCCGCCCGCTCATGGTGCACGCCACCGCGAAGGCCGGCGCCCGCCACCAGGCCAGCCACGCCGCCGCGCGGCCCGCGGCCCACCCGGCCCGGCACGCCCGCGTGCACGTGGTCAAGCGCACCAAGCGGCCGACCACCTGGCAGCAGATCCAGAACATGGTCGCCCGCCAGACCTTCCCCCGTGCGCGCCCCGGCGCGCTGCCGTCAGCGGACCGGGTTCAGCCGGTCTCGGTGAGCGGGGCGCAGGCGTACATGCCCATGACCGCGAGCCGGATGGCCAACGCCACGACCATCGTGCGCCAGGCCCTGGGCAGGCACATGGGCCTGCGCTCGGCGGTGATCGCCGTGGCCACGGCCATGCAGGAGTCCACGCTGGAGAACATCTCCTACGGCGACCGGGACTCCGAGGGCCTGTTCCAGCAGCGGCCGTCGGCCGGCTGGGGCTCCCCGGCCCAGATCACCAACCCGGCGTACGCCGCGGACGCGTTCCTGAACGCGCTGCACGGCCACCAGCAGGCCGACCGGACCTGGGCCAGCCAGCCGCTGTGGGAGAGCGCGCAGGCGGTCCAGAACTCGGGCTTCCCCTACGCCTACGCGAAGTGGGAGGCGCAGGCCGCCCAGGTGGTGTCCTCCATCACCCGGCACATGTTCTAAATGTGCAGAGTCTAAATGTGCAGAGTCTGACCCCACATTCCTGAGCGCGCACGGCGCCCCTCTGCCGGGCGCGCTCAGCACCCGAAAGCCCGGACTGGGCCCCCGTCCGCCCGGGCAGCAGGAAACGCCGCCCCGTGTCGCCGCCCCGTGTCGCCGCCCTGGTCCCCGCCCCCCTGGGACCAGGGCGGCGGCCGTTTCGGCCTGTCCCGCCGGTGAATTTCCGGTCCAGCGGGCCAGGTCATCCCCCGATGTGCTGTAGAAACAATGACCATGGAGTCGTTCCTGTCGCAAGCGGGCTACCTTGCGCTCATCGTGTTCGCGTTCGTCGAGGCGTGCAGCATCCCGATCTCGTCGGAAATCACGTTCGGCTTCGCCGGCGTCCTGGCCTACCAGCATCAGGCCCACTTCAACCTCATCCTGGTGATCATCGTCGGGTCGCTGGCCGAGTTCGCGGGGTCGTTCACGTCCTATGCGATCGGCCGCCGGGGCGGCCGTCGGGCCGTGGACCGGTTCGGCAAGTACGTGCTGCTGACCCACCGCGATCTGGACCGGGCCGAGCGCTTCTTCGCCGGGCGCGGGGCCTGGACCGTTACGGTGGCCCGGCTGATCCCGCTGGTGCGGGCGTTCGCCGGCCTGGTCTCCGGGCTGATCGAGGTGCCGGCCGGCCCGTTCGCGGTGTTCAACCTGATCGGCACGGTCATCTGGGCGGCGGCGCTGTCCAGCATCGGCTACGCGGTTGGCAGCGCCTGGAACAAGGTCAGCCACTACTTGTCGCTGGGCGGCTACGTGCTGGCGTTGTTCGTCATCGTGCCGCTCGCCGGCCTGATCCTGCTGCGGCTGCGTGAGTTCCGCAAGGAGAAGGCGGCCGCGCAGGCCAGCGGCGCGGCCGGGCCGGCGATGACGGGCCGCGAGGACGGCGCGGCGGGCTACCCGCCGGCCGAGCAGGCCGACCCGGCGCCGACCCCGTCCCGCCCCGGCAGCCACCGGCGCGGCTCCGCCCCGCGCTAGGCGTTGCCTCCCCCTCCCCCCCGGCTAGTCCGGCCGTCGCCTCCGCCTCGGGCCGCTAGTCCACCTAGTCGATTCCGGGCCTCCGCGGCCCTCTCCCCGCCTGCGCGCCTGCTTCCGATCTTGGTGCGGGCCGCCGAACGACGTGGTTGTTGCTCTCACGCCGCTAGAACGACGTGGGAGCAACAACCACGTCGTTGGCCTGCCTTCCGGCCAGCCACAACCCGGAATCCGACCAGCCGCATCACGGGGGACCTGGGGTGGCAGGGGCCGCCGGGCGGCATGTTACGGCCGGTACGGCAGGCAAGGGGCCTCGGCCTCGGCGCGGGCCAGAGATCTAAGGGAAAGGCGCTAGTCGGGAAACGCGCTAGTCGACCAGTGCCTGCTGGACGAGCTGACGTAGCTGCGTACGGATCGGGTAGGCGCTGGAGGGCAGCAGCTGGGTGAAGAACGTCACCGTGAGCTGCTCGGCCG
>Ga0134126_10006674_pt1 | contig 14478 bp, 4 predicted proteins | sample KB31752_FD_96881 | JGI IMG/M metagenome (GOLD analysis project Ga0134126, IMG submission 96881) | Terrestrial soil microbial communities with excess Nitrogen fertilizer from Kellogg Biological Station, Michigan, USA - KB3-175-2 | ecosystem: Environmental > Terrestrial > Soil > Unclassified ... | reverse complement strand
CGATGCCGTCACGATTGGATTTGGTGCCTATGAGAAGCACTTCAAGCCAGTGGTTTGGGGTTCCTTGATTACGGAGAAGTTCGGGCGCATCTCCGCGGCAATTCAGGGCAATCCCAACCTGGCCGTCATTGAAGAAGTCAGCCGTGGCGAGGCCGCGGCCAGCCATCGGGCGATTGAAGTCCGGGCCGAGCGAATCGGACACCTTTTCAAATTTGCCGTGGCCCATGTTATGGAACATCAGCAGAGGTTCCTTGTAACTGATGAGGCTGTGATACAGCTGTACATTGTCAACCATGGCTCCGTTTGCCTGGAGAATGTCAGGCCAGCCATCGTTATCGTAGTCAATGAACTTAGCCGCCACACCGCTGAGCAGGATGGCCTTGTTGCCGATCCCAGAACTGTAAGTCGCGTCTGTGAACGTGCTGTCACCATTGTTGTGATAGAGGCGGTTGAGCTCGAAATCGAGGTGAGTGATGTAAATGTCGAGCAATCCATCTCCGTCGACGTCGGCAGCGTCAATGCCCATACCCGCCTCGTAGCGGCCATCCTCGCTCGCTGCGAGTCCTGAGATGAGGGATGCGTCGGTGAAGGTCCCGTCGTGGTTGTTGAGAAACAGGAAGTTGGGCCAGGTGTCGTTGGCAATCGCGATATCAGACCAGCCGTCGCCGTTCAAATCTGCGAGCACGACGCCCATACCTTTCGATTCGGGGAGTGCTATGCCCGATTTTTGGCTAACGTCTGAAAATGTGCCGTCGTGATTGTTCCGGTATAGCTTCGTCTTCTGGCCGCGGTAGTTATTCGGATTACAGTAGGACCTATAACCGGGCTTGCGGTCCCCGCACCATAGATTGTTCTTGGGTGACCAGTCGATGTAGTTGGTGACAACAAGATCGAGCCAGCCGTCCTTATCGAAGTCGAACCAGCCGGCACTGGTGGACCAATTGCCCTCGTCGGCCAGGCCAGATTGCACAGTGACATCGGTAAATGTGCCATTGCCATTGTTGCGGTACAGGATGGCGCGACCATACCCGGTGACATAGAGGTCAGGAAAGCCATCATTGTTATAGTCGCCGACGGCCACACCCTGGCCATAATGTCCCTCGCCGCCAACGCCAGCTTTATCTGTCACGTCGGTGAACGTGCCGTCCCCGTTATTGTGATAGAGCGCGGATCGCAGCGGATGCGACGGTTTGTATGCGTCAGTTGCGCCGGATTGCACGAAATACAAATCCATCAATCCGTCCTGATCGTAGTCAAGAAATGCAACGCCTGTCCCCATCGTTTCCAGGTAGTATTTTTCATCGCTCTGCGTGGAGTCCTGCACAAAAGTTATTCCGGCAGACCGGTGAATATCAGTGAACGTGGCCGCGGCAGGAGCATGGGATTCGGGTTTGGATGGGTGAGCGGCCTGCTGTCCGGATAGCTGTACCTGGATGGTTATCGCTGCAATGGCCAAGACCAAGTTCACGCAGGGCCGTCGCCTCATAGTGTTTTATCCGCGAGTGAAAGGGCAAACTGTAGAAGTTGCTGCTTGTTTTCAGCGCTCAATGTGACTGTTGGCTGCATGCCCATAGCAGGGGCACGGTCAATCACCTGCTCGATGCGGCTGATATCGAGGGTTGCGCCGACACTGCTATCTTTAAAGCGCTGCAAGACATCGCGGGCTTTGTGAATCTGACCGGTCTGGAAGTAGAACACTCCCAACGTGGAGTAAGCGCCGGACCACTCCGGGAGCAGATCCACTGCTCGCTCGAAGCGCGAAGCGGCCTGGTCGATATTTCCCGCAAGCGCAGATGCGAGGCCGAGACCCCAATATATTTTGCCGGAGGCGGGAATACGTGACTGCCCCTTCATTAAGGTCTGCTGCGCGGCAGCCACGTCATTCGAGCGCAGATCAATCAAGGCAAGCGAGAGATAGTTCTGATCATTATCAGGATTGCGCGCGATGGCTTCGCGGAAGATGCCTGCAGCTTGGACGGTGTCACCGACGTGCGCGAGGATATCGCCCAATAGCGCGAGGTAGGCGTCATCCTTGCGCTCCGTTTCCGAGACCTGACGACATATATCGAGCGCATGCGTGTAATCGCCCTTCCGGAACCATGAGTTGGCGAGATTAAATTTCACTTCATCGGACTCAGGGTTGGCCTGCAGGGCGGACTGAAACTGCTGAATGGCGTCATCGGACAAGCGATATCGCGCCAAAAGCACGCCGATTCCATTCAACGTTCGGTAGTCGCTCGCGCTAATTGCGTCGAGCTGCTGCACCGTAGCGCGCGCCTCGTCTATTTCGCCTGCCTTGAGATAGGCCTCCGTGAGCATGTAGAGATTCTCAGGCTGGTTCGGGTGCCGTTGTATTTCGTTTTTTAACTCCTGAATGTCGAGCTGCTGACGCGCGCCGGCGCGCAGTTGAGATCGGTTATTCAGATAATCAAAGAGATGCTCATAGGGGTATGGTCCGGCCTGCGTGTTCTTCGAGAGTGTCTTGAAGACGTTCAGGTCGCGAGTGGCGGCCTCCGTTTCATGCAGACTGCGCTCGACCATGGCAAGTTTGTAGTAGCCGTTGGCGGGATCGTGTGCGACCTTCACATAGCGGCGCAATAGCTCTTCGGCCTGGGGCAGTCGTTTGGCCGCCGTGCGCAGGTTAGCCATTTCCAGCAAAGCCTCAGAATATGCGGGATTGTACTGGAGCGTTTGCTGGAAGAATCGCTCTGCCGCAGCTGCGTCGCCCTGCCGTTCGGCAATGAATCCTAAATTGAAAAGGCATGTGCTGTTGTGAGGCTCCAGCGCGAGCCCCTTCTGGAAGTAAGTTTTGGCTTGATCAAATCGGCCGAGGTTTCGATACGAGAGGCCGAGAAAGGCATAGGAACGGGCAGAGGTGTCAATTTCAAGAAGAGTGTTGAACGTTTGAATAGCATTCTCGGTCTTGCCCGCCATGAAGTAGCTTTGGCCAAGTGCGGCGAGAAGATCGGGACGGCGCGGAGCAATCTTAAGTCCGGATTCGAGGAGCGGGATCGCGTCCTCATAGTAATTCTGCGACATCGTAACCTGGGCCATGAGGAAAATGATGTCGGTGTTATCGGGGACGATCTTGTGCGCTTTCATCAGAACGTCCAGCGCATCAAGGGGGCGCGACTGGGCAGTGTAGCTCTGCGCCAGGAGGTAGAGGACCTGGGGGTTATCCGGTTGTAGCTTGAGGGCCCGGTTCAGGGTGAGCTCAGCGCGCGCGTCCTGGCTGGTTCGAAGAAGCGCCTGGCCGAGATTGAATAGTATGTCAAAGTTATCGGGCTGGAGAGCGTCGGCCTGGTCAAGCAGCCGTTGAGCTGCGCTGTATTGGTGCTCGGCTGCCAGCAGCACACCCAGCGAAAACTGCACCTGGACATCGCCTTTGTTCTTTTCGGCAAGCGCGTTGGCCGTTCGCAAAGCGTCCGCGCCGCGATGGGCCTGGAGATAAGCCCGAACCAGGTTGACCTGTGACTGCGCCGTCGACACGCGCTGGAAGTGAGGAATTGCCTGCGCTGCGGAACCCTTCATCATCAACAGCACGCCGAGGTTGTAGTTTGCGTCGGCATTTGCAGGATCGAGTTGGAGAACCGCGTGGAACTCCCGCTGCGCAAGATCCCACTGCTTTTGAGCAGCGTATGCATTGCCCAGGTTGTTATGTGTCCTGGTCGAGCGGGGGTTGAGACGCAACGCGTGCGCAAACGAATCGATTGCCGCCGGATAGTCCTGCTGGTTGGATTCGATGATGCCGAGAAGGTTATAGCCATCGATGCTGGGATGAATTTTGAGCTGCTCGCTGGCTTCGGTGCGCGCTTCGGCGAGCCTGTGCTCCGAGAAAAGAGTTTGTGCGCCCTGAAACGGAGAAGCGGCCGTTTTCCGTTGAGCAGCGCCCTGACTCGGGATGGCAACTCCCAGTAGCAGGATCACCGCGCCCTGACGCGCGAAGGCCGCTATCCTCTCGAGCGTTGACCTGGCTGCGATGTGGGGAGCCATCTTTTCGACACCTGGGGGATGACTTTGATTCGCTGAGGGGCTCATTGTAGCATTTCCAAGGCCTTTCGAGCGTTTGGGTCATCGGGCCGCACTTGCAGTAGCTGGTGCAGGATATCTGTCGCTCTCTGGCGATCATTTTGCATGGCGTAAAGGCGAGCGAGATTCAGGTAAGACTGATCGAACGTTGGCGCCACTTTGATTGCGGTAAGAAACTTTTCCTCCGCTTTTGTATAGTCCTGACGGCGCACGAAGATGACTCCCAGGTTATTGAGAGCCTCAGGATAATCGGGGCGTAACGCGACTGCGTGTTCAAGGTATTCGGCTGCGCGGTCGAAGTCGTTTTTCTGGACGTAGAGCATTCCGAGGCTGTAGAGAATCTCAGGATCGTCGGGGCGAATGGACAGCGCGCGTTCAAGCGAGGATTCCGCCTTGTCGAACGCGCGCTGTCGCCGGTACACGTTGCCAAGATTCAGATGTGCCGTGTAGTACGTTGGCCGGATGGTGATGGATTGCTGAAAATCCTGAATCGCCTCGTCGGCATTTCCCTCTTGAGCGGCGATCATGCCCAGGTTGTTCCACGCTTCAGCGAAGTTGGGGCGGAGTTCAACGGTCTTCTGCAGGTACCCCTTCGCCTCATCCGGATGATTGCGGCGAAGGTTCAGCGTCCCAAGGTTGTAATACGCGTTTGCGTTGTCAGGCTTGGAGGCGACGACCTGACGGAACGAGACATCGGCTTCATCAAGAAACCCATGCTGATAGAGGGCGACCCCATAGCTGAAGTCGTTTCGTTGAAATGCATCCTGAACCAGCATTCCGGGGAACGGCAACGCAAGATGCATGCGGGCGCCGATGTCGGCAGGAATCGATTTACAATCGGCGGTGATTTTCGATGGATGAACAAAGCCCTGATAGACCTTCACGATCATTCCGTCAGCGTCGATCAGAAGGGAAGTGGGAATGGGCAAATCGCGGCGGCGATCGAAAAGATGGCGATACAGGAGATTGTAGATTCCGGAAACTTCGTCGGTGGCGAACAGGACCGCGGCGAACGATGAGTATTGCGCACCGGTTCTTCGCGCCTCATCAAGGTCGCCCGGCCGATCTACGTTGATTGCCAATACGGCGAAACTTTTGGGCGGGAGCAAAGAGGCTTCTGCATTTAGTGCCGCGAGCTGGCGCAGACTTTCTTTCGCTCCAGTGGACCAGAATGAAAGGACGACGGGATGGCCTGCTAAGGAGCTTAGCGAATGTTCGATTCCAGTTGTGTCAGCAAGCTTAAAGTCCGGAGCTTTGACGGGCTGAATGAGCCAAGTGTCGGCCACGGTTGGCAATGGCTCACGCGCAGAGACGGACGAAGCCTTTTCGTGATCCTGGTGTGGCGCGACAAAGGCTGTCGCATTGAATGCCGAATTGGATTCAGTGATCTCAATGCGATGGCCGACCGGGAGTTCGGAGAAGGTCTGCTTCAAGCCCGTTGGCCAGTGCACCGTTGCCTGAATGGTCCCTTCATGAGAGCCGAGGCCGAAGAAGAGCTCTTTCGTGTGCTGCGAGAGGAAACCTGACCCTGCCTGGACGAATTTAGTTTGCGTTGTACCGGCCAGGGTGACGGTGATCGAGGCGCCGATTGCGTCGCGGTTACTCCGCGTGCCGCGCAAGCGGAAGGAAATGGAGTTTCCGATAGAGCGGAGTACGTTGTGCAGCACGCGCACCTGCGGCGCGTTGCGATTTTTCACGATTACCTCGAGACGTCCATCGTGATCGAGATCGGCAAGAACAAAGGCGCGCGCGTCATCTCGAAAATCAATCTGCAACGTTCCGGAAGCCTCAGTAAATGTGCCGTTGCGATTGTTGACGAACGCCACGTTCCGCGCGAGTCCGTGCCACGTGTGATCTGCCCTGACTAATTCGTTGATCGCATTCCATCCGCGTTCATAGGCGAGCAGAGGAGTTGTATCGTCCGGTGATTTGGCTACCACCTGGCGCCAGAAGAACCCGGCGAGCTCATCCTGTTCGGGACCGGTTAGATAGCCATTCAAGACGTACAGATCGCTGTAGCCGTCATGATCCCAGTCCCAGAAATCAGCAGACCACGACCAGCGGCCCATCTCCACCGCGGCCTCGTGGCCCGCATTCCGGAAAGTGCCATTGCCCTCGTTTCGATACAGCGCGTTGCCCATGGCATGGCGCCGGTACAAGTCACGGATGCTCTCGGGCCTGTTGGGATGAAATTGCGGCTGCTGAGAGACGCGCTGACCCGCGGCCTCCCACATGCTCGGAACATAAACATCCTGGCTGCCTTTGTTGTCGAAATCGACCCAGCAGCAACCCATGCCAGCACCCACGCTCTCGACGCGCGCCTGCGTGGAGACGTCTTTGAACGTACCGTCGCCGTTGTTGCGATAAAGCTGAGAACTTCCGAAGTCATTGGCGACGAACAGATCCGGGAGGCCATTGCCAGTCGAGTCTCCCCATGCGCACGCAAAACTATACCGATCGTTATTCACGTGGAGTCCGGCAGCCTGGGTAGCTTCGACGAATGTACCGTCTCCCTGATTGCGGAAGAGGTGATTGGGGGGCCCGTTACGCGCGTCGTAGTAGGGGATCGGATAGTTATATTGTTCCAGTCCCAGGTAATACATGTAGAGGCAGAAGTAAACGTCGAGGCGTCCGTCGTTGTCGAAGTCCGCGATGGCGGCGTGGGTGAAGGTACCCTGTGGGGCGCCGGCAAATTGAAAGGCATCGCGCTTGAGCGTGAACGTGCCGTTTCCATTGTTGAGGAACAGCAAAGGACCGGTGCCGCAAACCACAAGCAGGTCCTGCCGGCCGCGGTTCAGGAAATCGGCAAAGAGGGCACATGAAGTGCGATCCAGAACGCCTACGCCAGCCTTTTCGGTAACGTCTTCGAATGTGCCGTCGCCACGATTGCGGTAGAGGCGATTCGGCAGGCCCGCGGGCTGACAAATGTAAATGTCGTCAAATCCATCGCCGTCGAAGTCCCCTGCCGTGACACCGTTGTTGCCATACACGTCGACCCCAACGGCTCCGTCCAGCACGGTCCGCCAGTAATCGGAACCGTGCATCAACTGCGAATGATAGGAATCGACATGGGCAAATGCAGGTGCGGTCACGTCGGCAAAAGTATTGCCCTGCACAACCGCGCTTTTTTCTTCGTCGAAGTGCCACAGCCTGGCGGTCCACTGCTGCGAAGTGTTGCGCGACCACTCGGTATGCCATGAGCCAACGCGCTCTTCCCTCGTGTCAGCGGCGGTGGTCATCACCAAGTCGTAGCGGATATCGGCGCGAAGGGTGAACGGGGATTGTGTGATGAGCTCGATCCCGTACACCTCGAATTCAGCGGTGTGAATGGTCGACGCCGGTATCAGCCATTCGCGCACGCCCTGCACGAACTGCGCCCGGGTGCGTTGTGATGCCGAAGGAAAGCTTCGGCGAAGAGTTTTGATCCCAAAGCCGGTGCGCACCGGTTCTACTGTGGCCTTTTCCGCTATCGAAGTCTCGATTTGCGGCTCAATGAAAGCAGAAAGCTCAGGTACGTTCTCGAGAGATTGCTTGATCGCGTCGCCCCAATGGTTCAGCAGCGTCTCGATTTCGATTGCGCATTTTTCAAGCGGGTAGTCGTCAGATCCGGGCGGTACCAGGCGAAAAATATCACTCAACGGAGATTGCGAAGGGTAGTGGGGGGAAAGACGTATGTCAGCCAGGGAAAAGTCGCCGTGCGCGGCGGCGCGAGGTTCGGTGAATCCAAGACCCAGAAGGGGGGCCGGACGCAGGAGCAGTGGTACGGAACCGAGTCCCTTGAGGACGTTTCTGCGCGAGATAGGACGTACGGGTGATCTGCGGGGGGGAATCATGGATTGAAGAACATTAGAGCAATCAGTCGGTGGCGTGGCAAGTTCGCCTCCGCTTCGATCCCGTCAAAACGCATTTTGTTGAGGCTTAAGGAGATTTGCGACCTGGCATGGTTGCGCGACGTTCCTCGTAAATGAATGAAAATGATTAATATAACCAGAATTATCCCCGTCGAGCCGAACAGCTCTGAGTTGCGTCACAGGATCGAGCTCTAGACAGGTGAAATACCGCACTACAACTTTTGGTTGACAAACGGTTTGCGAATCGGGTAACTTCCGACGCTAGGTTGAAACCGTTTACAGAACGGTCGCTTTTGCTTCCCCCGGTCCCTGCACAATTTGCTTTACCCATACGAGAAGTGTGACGCAACGGAAAGACTGCATCGGAGGTCTCCCATGGGTTGGAATGGCAATAAGTCCACTTTTGTCAGAGCAGTTTCGTGCGCGGTTCTTGCGTGCTTTTGCATTCTGTTCGTCCAGGGTCGGAATGCATTCGCGCAGGTCGACGAAGGATCGATCACCGGTACGGTTCAGGATCAGAGTGGCGCGGTAGTACCAAATGCCGATGTCACACTGTTGAACATCGACCAGGGAATTACGATCCAGAGGAAGACAAGCTCAAGCGGAGGTTACACGTTTTCTCCGGTGCGAATCGGCCACTACACCATCACGGTGTCGGCGCCGGGGTTTGCCAAAACCACGCAGAAGAACCTCACGGTCCAGGTAGCTCAGACGCTTCAGGTGAACGTGACGCTGAAACCTGGCGGCGCTACGGAGACGGTGGAAGTGAATGAGGCGCCGCCTCTTCTGCAAACCGAGGAGGCCTCGGTCGGACAGGTCATCGGCACGGCTGAGGTGAACAATCTTCCTCTTAATGGGCGCAATTTTACGTTTCTGGCGCAGCTCGGGGCAGGCATGCAGACGCCCCAGGCCGACACGCGCGGAAACGCTCAGAGCGGCGCCTTCTCTGCCAACGGCCTTCGTCCTTCGCAGAACAACTACCTGATCGACGGCATTGACAACAATTCCAATAACGTCGATTTTCTGAACGGCACCAATTACGTGATTCTGCCTCCGGTGGATGCTATTCAGGAATTCAAAGTGCAGACCGCCGACTTCAGCGCCGAGCTCGGCCGTTCGGCCGGAGCGGTTCTCAACGCCACGATCAAGTCGGGCACGAACAGCATTCATGGCGATTTCTGGGAGTTCTTCCGCAACGACAAGCTGGACGCTGCCGACTACTTTGAAAACAATACCGGCCAGCCGAGAGGCAAACTTCGCCAGAATCAGTTTGGAGCCAGCTTTGGCGGGCCGATCATCCGGAACAAGATTTTCATCTTCGGTGATTTCGAAGGATTCCGCCGGGTGCAGGGCACGCCTGAGAACGGTAATGTTCCGACGAAGCTGATGCGCGACAGCGGCTATACGGATCTGACCGATGTTCTGAGCTTCAACTCAGGCTCGCGGACCGATGGACTTGGACGCTCCATCCCGGCTGGTACCATCCTGGATCCCGCGACAACCCGCTTCGTAGCCGCGGGTGGGACTGATCCGGTATCCGGCCTGAAGAACACGACCAGCGGCGATATCTACGTTCGGGATCCGTTTGGCACCTGCGGGCCGGGCACCAAGACCTTTACCGCTGCGGGTTGCAACTTGAATCACCTGCCCGCCAATCGCATCGATCCCAATGCAGTCGCGATCCTGAACCTGTTCCCGGCGCCAAACTCCGGCATACAGACGTTCAGCGCCAGTCCCGCCCTTTTCGAACACCGGAACCAGTTCGACGTGCGCGGTGACGTGAACCCGAGCGACAAGGACCAAATCTTCGGCCGGTATAGTTTCGCCGACGATCCAATTTTTATCCCGGGCATCTTCGGCGGCATTGCCGATGGCGGCTCGTTCGATCAGGGGCTGCAGAGCGCCAGGTCACACCAGATGGTGGCCGGTTATACGCACGTCTTCTCGCCCAATGTGGTGAACCAGGTGCGCGCGGGGTTTGCGCACCTGCACTCAACCCGCTTCGGGCCCGTAGCCACGCAGTCGGGAATTCCGCAGAAGTTCGGGATTCAGGGGATTCCGCAGCCGCCGACAGATGGTCCGGAGAATGGTGGCCTGCCGGCATTTGGCATCGGCGGTCTGCAACAGCTCGGAAGCAACTCCTTCCTGCCGTCCGACGAAGTCACCCAGACGCTCCAGGTAAGCGACGACTTCACCCGGATCTATGGAAAGCACAGCTTCAAGATGGGCATCGAGTACCAGAGCGTGAAGTTTTCTACGTTGCAGCCTGCCTGGTCGCACGGGCAGTTCAACTACGGCGGCGGCTTCACCGATATTCCCAATCAATCGACGACAACGGGCGGCGTTGCCCAGTTTGTGCTGCCCCCGACGGCAGCGCCGGCGACGATCGGCGGCAATCCGAATCCGAATGGCTTCAGCTACTCGGGCGGGTCTGATGGCGTGTTTGCTTCAAACATTGCCACCACCCACGACCAAAGGATGTACTTCGCCACATACTTCCAGGATGACTGGAAGATGACTTCCAAGCTCACGCTCAACCTTGGCTTGCGCTGGGATTATTTCGGTCCCATCAACGAGGTGGGCGGGGCGCAGGCGAACTTTGTTCCCTATCCGGTTCCGAGCAAGAATATTGGAGCGCCAACGTTCATTGTGCCGGCGAGCGGTAGTTCCCCGCGCACTCTGTCCACCAACACGAGTTGTCTGGCTGGGGGCATCTCCGATTGCTGGGGCTTCACAGATCTGCTGGCGGCGGACGGGATCAACCTCATGGTGACCGACAGGTATGGCAAGGGACTGGTGGACACCCAGAAAGATAACCTGGCTCCCCGTGTCGGCTTCGCCTACGAGGTGACTCGCAAGTGGGTTGTTCGCGGCGGTTTCGGGCTGTTCTTCAACTCGTTTGAGAATCAAGGATATTCTCCAAACATCGGCGAGAACTACCCGTTCGTGTACAACCTGTCGTACTTCAACGGCAAGGTTCGTCCGGGAGATCCCGGCATCTCGTCCCAGGTGTCGCCCATCAGCTTCAGCTCGCCGTTTGGCCACTGCGGTACCGCTGCGGGCGATCCCTCCACCGGACATGGTACGGCGAACTTCGAATCCGGTTTTTCGTGCATTCCACTTGCCGCTTCGGCCGTGGACGCGCGAGGAGTCGGGCTGGAAGGCATGCAGTTCGACTACCAGACACCGCGTACGTATAGTGCCAACCTTACCCTTCAGTACTCGATCACCCCGTCTTTGGCAGCACAGGCCGCCTACGTGTATACCCACGCAGCGGACCTGCAATCCAACGTGGGCAACCAGAATGTTACGCAGATTCTTCCGGCCGGAATCAGCACCACAAGTTGCGGCGCGCCGTGGGCGGTGTTTCCGGCCGCCGTGGGAGGAGGACCCGGAGCAGCAGGCAGTTGTGTGCCATTCCCCGATTTCGGAGGAGGCTCATTTGGCGCCACCTTCGGCCAGAGTACATACCACGCCCTGCAGACGAAGCTGGAGGACCAGTTCTCGAACGGGCTGACCTTCCTGCTTACGTATACCTGGTCGAAGACAATGTCCGACGCCGGAGACCTTTTGAATGGCGGTTCGATCAGCGGATTCCGGGCCCTCGCCATTCCGGGGCTGGGTCCAATGTTCGACTGGGGTCCGGCAGACTTCGATGTTCGCAACGTATTGCATTTCAGCGGCGGATACCAGTTGCCATTCGGCAAAGGCATGCGCTACATGAACAGGGGCGGTATTGCCAATGCCGTACTGGGCGGATGGGCCACGAACTGGATTGTGACCGCTCAAGGCGGACAACCGCTCAATTTCGGGTGTCCAACAGGAACCGCTTCCGGGGCCGGATGCGTTTCTGTACTGGTGCCCGGTCAAAGCCAGAAGCGCGGTATCGAATCTCATGTTCTCCAGGGGGACACGAACGCGCGTCCATTCTGGTTGAATAACCCTGAGGCATTCAATCAGCCGTGCCAGTTGGGCGGTTCGGCGCCAGGCAACGTTGGGCCTATTCCAGGTTCGCCGTCGGGTTCTTACGGGGATGGCAAACCGTATAGTTGCATTCCTCTGAACGGAGCGGCGGCGCTGGGTTCCAAGCCGGGTAACACGGTTGGTCCCGGCATCCACCGAATGGATTTCTCGACGTTCAAGAAATTCCAGTTCACGGAGCGTTACTACGCCGAGTTCCGCGCCGAGTTCTTCAACATTCTCAACCATCCGAACTTCAATGCGCCCAATTTCGGCGGGAACGGCGTGGTGGCCATCGGCGGTTCGGGCAACTGGACTGACCCGCACTTCGGCGAAGTGGGTTCGACGCGTTTCAACCCATACGATCCGCGTGAAATCCAATTTGCCCTGAAGCTGTACTACTAGGCTAAGATGAGAACGCCCCGGTTCGGATGCGGCAGTTCCGAACCGGGGCGTTTTCAGCTTTTCAGCACGCCGCTCACGCGGAGGGGAATGTGAGCATCAGATTCCGGGTTTGCATGCTGCTCCCCGCCTTTACGGCGGCGGCAATTTGCTTTGCCGGAGAGAATACCCAGCGGCAGAAGCTTGATCAGCAGTATCAGTCTGCCGTCGCTGACTATCAATCCGGCCATTACGCGCAGGCCGCTGCCCGACTCGAACCCCTGCTCCCGTATGCGGCGAATAGTTTTGAGATCCACGAACTCCTGGGCATGGTCTACGCGTCCCTTCCGGACGGTGAAAAGGCAATCGAACATCTGAAGACAGCGGTCCAGATCAAGCCGGAGTCCGGGGAAGCGCGAACCAACCTTGGCGCGACTCTGCTCCGTTTTGGCCAGACCGAACCTGCCGGGGAGCAATTCCGCAAAGCGGTAGCTCTCGAGCCAAAGAGCTACGATGCAAATCACAATCTGGGCGAGTTCTATATCCAGATGGGGAAGGTGCCTGACGCCCAGCCGCTGCTGCAGGAAGCCTACAAACTCGATCCGGCGGCATACGACAATGCCTACGATCTTGCCATGGCCGATTTTCTACTTGGCAAGCTGGAGGCAGCCCGGGTGGTAATTCAGGCAGTGCTTCCGCGGAAGAACACCGGCGAATTGCACAATCTACTTGGCCAGATCGATGAAAAGGACGGGAAGTTCGTGGCGGCTGCCAATGATTTCGAGGCTGCCGCGCACATTGATGCAAGCGAAGAGAACCTTTTCGCATGGGGCAGTGAAATGCTGCTCCATCGGACGTACGAGCCCGCGATCGCGATTTTCCAGAATGCCGCCGATCGCTATCCGAAATCGCCGCGGATTCTGATCGGCCTTGGGTTGGCCCTGTACTCGCGAGGCATTTACGACAAGGCGGTGAACGCGTTCCTTGCGGCTGCCGACCTGAACCCGACCGATGCGCGCTGCTATTTGTTTCTTTCCAAGGCCTACAACAGTTCTCCCTTGCAGGCCGACGAGGTCGTTGAGCACTTCAAACGGTATGCCGAGCTCGAGCCGAACAATGCGCTGGCTCAGTACTATTACGCGGTGAGCCTGTGGAAAGGCAAGCGAACCGAAAATTCCAATGTGGATCCCAATTCCGTGGAAGCTTTACTCAAGCGGGCCATTGCTCTCGACGGTTCCCTCGCTGAAGCACATTTGCAGCTTGGGAATTTCTATGCGGACCAGCGTGAATACGAGAAGTCAATTCCCGAGTATCGGCGCGCAATCGACCTGGACCCGAACCTTGCCGATGCCCATTACAGGCTGGCAACCGACCTGGTGCACACGGGGCAGAAGGAGAACGCGCAATCAGAGTTTGCAACCTATCAGAAACTTCGCGCCGAACACCTGGCTGAGGTACAGAAGGAACACGAGGAAGTCAGGCAGTTTGTTTATTCCGCGCAAGCGGTCAACACGGAAAGGCCATGATGCCGTACTCCTCGTTTTCGCGTGAGATTGCGCGACGGGTAAGCTGCAATCGAAGGGATTTTCTGCGCGGCGCCGCAGGACTGGCGCTGGGCAGCGCCATCAGCCAAGCCAGCCCGCTGCTTCGAGCCGAATCGAGCCGCAGGAAGCGCAAAGTGGTTGTGGTCACCTTTGGCGGCGGCGCTCGCGACCAGGAAACGTTCGCGCCGGAAGGCCAGGAAAACATTCCCCGCATGCTGAACGAACTGGCTCCGCAGTCAAGTTTCTTCACCCATGTGTCGAATGAAGGAATTCTGGGGCACTATGTGGCGACAGCGAGTTTAGCCACCGGTGTGTACGAGACTCTTAACAATTTCGCTGCCGTTGCCCCGGAGCATCCGACGGTGTTTGAGTACTTCAGAAAAGACCTGCGGAGGCCATCTTCCGACGCATGGGTAGTGGCGCCCAGCAATGGGTTCAACCGCATCGGAGAAAGCGATGTTCGCGGGTTCGGTCCCGGTCTCGGAGCGCGAGTGATACTCCCCAAACGGCTGCTGGGCCTGGCGAACTCCGGCGGGACAGCAGACTTTGATCACCTGTTGCATGACAACTACGAGACGCCTCTTTACACACCTGTCTTGGCCGGCGGAGAAGTGGAGCTGCAACAGCTGGAGAGCATACTGAAGCTTTCGGTGGAGGATTTTTCCTCGCACGCGCGCACCCTGTCGAGCCCAGATGAGCTGTCGCTCTACATT
>Ga0134126_10006673_pt1 | contig 14479 bp, 9 predicted proteins | sample KB31752_FD_96881 | JGI IMG/M metagenome (GOLD analysis project Ga0134126, IMG submission 96881) | Terrestrial soil microbial communities with excess Nitrogen fertilizer from Kellogg Biological Station, Michigan, USA - KB3-175-2 | ecosystem: Environmental > Terrestrial > Soil > Unclassified ... | reverse complement strand
CGCAGCGGCAGTTGCAGCATCTTGAAGGTGGGCAGCGCCGGCATTCCCGGATACGTGTCCACCATTGCCATCACCAGCGCGATCACCATCAGCGCCGCTCCACCCAGTCCCAACGCCATAGTCCCGGGAAACACAAACAACTCGAGTGCGACCAGCGCCAGCCCGACCAAAAAAACCGCGATCCATTCCAGCCCGGACAATCCGGCGACGTAACCGCCGAAAAAGTAAATCGCGAACGCCACGATGCCCACGATGCCTGGCAGGCCAAATCCGGGTGTCTTGAATTCGATGTAAATGCCGGCAATCCCGATGATCAGCAACAGCGGGCTGATCATGTTGATCCACGTCGCCAGTCTTTCGACGCCGGTCGGTTTGATGTCCACGCGCGCGGCGTCCGCGTAACCAAGTTTGTCCAGCAACGCTTCGACAGACTCCACCGTGCCGGAGGAAAGAAGCGGTTTCGGCGGGTCTCCATATTCGTGCTCCGCCTCGGTGTTCGTCAGTGTCAGAATCTGACCTTTTTCGTTCAGAACCTTCCCGTCAACTTTCAATTCCTTTGTCTTGTCGATCATCGCTTCGACGACTTCAACATTGTAACCGTTTTTCTCGGCCGACGTGCGCACCAGCCCTCGCAGCGCCGAATTCATTTTTGCCTGCATCGTTTCCGGCATGTCCTGAACTCCGCCACCAGGAGCCATCATGATGGGCGCAGCGGCTCCAATGACACTCTGCGGTGCCATGAAAATCTTCTGTGTCGCAATCGAAATGAAAGCTCCGGCAGAAAAGGCTTTTTTATTTACGAACGTCGCAGTCTGGCCTTTAAAGTTGTTCAGAATCTCAATGATTTCCTCTGTCACATCCACGCGCCCACCGTTGGTATCCATGTCGAGCACAAGCAAGTCAGCCTTCGCGTCCATCGCCTCCTTGACACCGCGGCGCACCAGATAAACCAGTGGCGGCATGATATCTTCACGGATCGGGAGGACATAAACCTTCTTTTTCGGCGCAGTCGCGTACTCACCGGAGCCTGCGGAGATGTTGCTTCCTGAAACAACAGCGAACAGGAGAAGCGTTGCAAGCCTGATATTCACGCTGGGAGATTATCCCATGTTTCCCGGTGCTGCAAGGAGGTTGAAAACATCCTGGAAAACACCTCTATGCGCCAAAGAAACCACATCTCGTCAACAGCTGCTTGATCTCAGTTTCGCCGACCCCAAGCTTACCTGCCGACATGAAGAGGTCCCGCGCGTCCACGGGAAACCAGTTCCGCCGGCTCCGGTCACCCAGCCCGGTCACATCAATCGGGTCGATGGCAAGAAAGATGTCGTCGATCAATTCCGCCCTGGCTGCGGCGGTCATACCGCCGTTTTCACGCAGGTGTGCCGCTCGTTCGCAGCAGGACCGAAGTTTCGGACCGAATCGCGGATGATCGTGCATCAGGAATCCACCCGCCAGCTCCGGCTGGTTCAACCGGCGCGCGGTCTCCGAGAAAGTGGATGCGGCGAAGTAAAGCAGCGAGAGCGCCGTGAACAGCGAAAAATCATTCATGCTGGCGTAGAGCGCTCCAACGAGCCGCGCCGCCACGTCGAGTTCCTGAATCGTGCGTTGCGCATAACTGGTCAGCCGCTGTTCAACACCGGGCGAATCCCAGCCGGTCTCCAGAATCTCGGACAATCGCGAGACCCCGAGCAACGTCAACGGGAACCCGGTAGAAAGCAGCGGATCCACGAATCCTGCGGCTGAGGGCAGCAATGCCCAGCGCGGACCCGCAACGACTCCGCTGCAAAAGGGAAGACGCGCCGTGTGAACGAACGGAAATTGTGGAGAGGTACCGGCAAACTGCTCGCGAAGCGTGGGCAGCCGCCGCAACAATCTGCTCCATCCGGAGGCGCCTTCCGCAAGACCCAGGTCGTTTGCCAGTTCGTCCGTGGCCGCAACTCCCGCGCTGGTGATGCCGTTGTTGAAACGCAACACCCAGATCCAGCCACCGTCGAAAACATGATGCACTGCTGCGTCCTCCACCGGATACGGCGGCCCCTCCATGCCGGCATTGTTGCGCGAAGCGCCAGCCACATCTTCCCACCGTTTTACACCGGCGAAATGCGAGAAGAGAGCCTGGGTGGTCGGAAGGTTTTCAAACGGCGCTTCGGATAGTTGCAGTGAGCGGTGCAGGAATCCACGGGAACCGGTGGCGTCAATGACGAACCGGGCACCAACGGAGATCCCTTGTCCGTCGCGTTCGCCATCAAGCGTCACGCGGCCGCCGCTGAAAGACACGTTTTCAAGCCTCGCGCGGTCGAGGTATTCCACTCCCATGACCTGTGCTTCGCTGACCAGAAAATGATCGAATTCCGCGCGATACCAATGTGTATCCGCGATTTCATCACGCGGACTGGCGGCAACCAGCAGCTCGTTCCGACGTTCGGGGTCCCGGGTAAACGACTCGCCGATACGATGATGAAAGAACGTGAAGCCGCGCTTCAAGCCGCAGGCGATTCGCGGATACGCCGCCCGCCATGCCCCCCATTTCGTCAGCGGCAGCAACCTTGGCAGGTCGTAACGCACCGCCAGTTCCTCCAGCAGCAGGCTGGCGAGCGGTGTGGATGATTCGCCGATGACAAAGCGCGGATGACTCTCACGTTCAATCATGATCACGGAGCGACCCAGTTGTCTGGCGATCATTGCCGTGAGCGATCCGCCAAAACCTGAGCCAACCACTGCGATGTCGAAGTCTGCCTTCACAATGCGCCGGAAGATGAGCGGTTTCCTCGGGCCTTATTTCCGCAACGAGCGCAAACCACCCGCGGCAGGACGGTCTGACCCAGGTTCATCTCCTGCAGGCGCGCGCGCCTCCGCTCGAAACACTCCCCGCACTCGGAAAATTTTTCCAAGTCCCATAAGTCAGCGAAGGCACGCCCGCGTTTCAATCCCACGCCGTAGTCCAAAGCGGCTTCGAGCGTCGCCAACTCTGGCGGAGAAAACCTGCCCTGTTGAGCCAGCGCTTCCAGCGCGCCGTTGCCAAAGCGCGTGGGAATGAGAGATACTGCCGTCGCACCACAATCAAAGGCGAAATCAACCGAACGGTTTGCCCAGTTCAGCGCCTCGTTTTCACTCAGGAACGGAGGTTTGACGAGAACGAAGACGCGCAGAGCGATGCCGTTCCTTTTCAGAAATTCAGCCGCACGCCGGAATTGTTCCGGCGTCATCCGTTTGTTGAGCTTCTTCAACGCTTCCGGATGCGCCGTTTCCAGGCCCATCGCCACCTCAAGTTTTGTTGGAGCAGTTCGGCGATCACCGCCGGCGGCACGGAGCAATTCTTGAAATCGTAGCGTCGATTTGCCGACGAGCGCCGGATGGCACTCAACGATCACGCGCTCGAACTCCGCGACGCGCCGCGCGATGCCTTCGTGCTCATCCGGCGGGATGGCTTGCGGATCGAAAAAGCTTCCGCTGTTGTAGAGCTTGATCTTTTTGATGGGAAGGACAGCTCCGTCATTACCGCGAACCTTTTTTGCAGAGCCGGATTTGGGGGGCGGAACGAAGCCGAACCCGCCCATCCTGGACAGCGCGTAATCAATCTGTTTTAGAATCGCGCCCGCCGGCACGGTTTCGGTCAGCGTGTTTTTCCACAGATCACACATCAGGCAGTGCCACGGGCATTCGCGATTCGTTAAGAAGATCGTCGCCACCGACACAATTGCGCCTGATTCCGAACGCTCCTCTTCGACATGAAACGCGTGGGGCTTGAACGGATCGAGCTGGTTCCGCCCGCCGCGCCGCGTAAGTATCCATTGATCCCGCTGGCGAGGTTCCTCTGGATATTGTGAGGTCAAGGCAGGTGCGGTTGAAAGTCGCCGTGGACCTCAGGCAAATTCGAAATCTTATTCATTTCTCTCGTTCAGGCGGAGGCATCTGCAACGAAGGATCACCGAACAGCATGAACTTCATTCCCTGAAAAAAGATGCTCGGCGGATACCAATCTTCGTTGGGCTTGAGTGTTGCGAGGCGTTGGTGCTCGTAGTAGTAAGCTACCGCGTTCGCCCAGCAGTCTCCAAGGCGCGGCTCCTTCGCGCGGTGCAACGCGTCAATGAAGCCTTCCAGCAGCGTCAGCGCGCATGGCTGGCTGCCTGTATTGCAGCCGATGTAAGCCACCGCGCCGTTATCACCGCCGCGCAGCAACTGTTCGCCCAGGCCCGACGGATTGTAGCGGCCACTCTGATAACACGCGGGCGGCGGAGGCGGTTCAGTGAACACCTCCTTGTTGTTGGTTCCTTCATGCGCCTTGCCGGTCACGTCCACATAAGGTTCGTAAGGCGGCAGCGTGGCGAATCGTGCCGTGGAACAACCGATGGAAATCATCACCGGCAAACGGTCCGAGTTCTTCACGCGGTCCAGGTGTGACAGGAAAAAACATTGTTCCCAGGCATCGTCGTTTCCATGGCCGGTGTGGCAGACGAGGCCCACGCCCTCGTTCAGCAACCCGTCGATTTGCGCCTCGGTCGGCGGCGGCGCGCTCAAGTCGCGATTGCCATCGTGGTAATACCGCTTCTCCACCGACCAGCCCGCGGGCATCTTCCCGGCCAATTTGTCCAGCAATGGCCGGCTGTCCACCCAGCCTCCCACTGAAAGAAACGCCGCCCGTCGTTCGCCCGGAACGCTTCCATTCAAAACGCGTTCTTCGTAATGCATCGTCTTGGCGGCGACGAGGCGGGCTTCCTCGATCGTGCTCACTGGCCAGCGACCGACGGCAATTTCCGGACGATAATCCACTTCGTCAAAATTGATCGGATCGGACTTGTTCTTCTCACCGCGCACCTCGCCGAAATAGGCCGCATGAAAGCCGTCCTTGCGCGCGTTCCAGTCGTCGAAGCCGCCATCAGCCTTCGCGAGATCGCTGTAATAAAGATCGCACGGGTAGAATGCATAATCGAAAGCAGACGGCGTCACGCGGTCCAACACCATGTATCGGACTGGAAACACATCCGCATCGCCAACCAGCAATGCGTAACCGAGATGTTGCGCACGCCACTCCTGATAGAGAAACCGCTTTATCTTTTCCGGATCATCCACGCCTTTCGATTTCGTCAGCACCTTTTCAAGGGAGATCAGTTCCGTGGGCAATTGCTTTCGCTTGAAGCGGACGAATTCCTTCAATGCTGGGTGGAAGCGTTCCGGCGCGATGACGAGCAGTCGCTTGTCCGAAGGGCGATCGCCGGCAACGGTGACACTGAGCGAAATCAATATGAGAACACCCGCTATCAAGCGGAGCGGGAAACATCGCATAGACCGGGAATCTTATCCGTTCCGCGTGACGTCGGCAAGCCATCGCACACCGCAATAACCTTACTCTGTTTTTCAGGCTTTAGATCCATCCACTCTTTCGGACCGCCATCGAATTTCCTCGAACAACATCAAATTTTCCGTCCGCTTTGAGCGTCCGCGGGTGCTATAAAGTGGAACAGACGTGAACACCGACGCTCAATTGTTACGCGGCTACGCGGAGAAAGGTTCAGAGGCCGCTTTTGCCGAGCTTGTGTCGCGGCACGTTGACCTGGTTTATTCCGCGGCCTTGCGGCAGGTCGCCGGCGACACACACCTCGCGCAAGACATAACGCAAATGGTCTTTGCCGATCTGGCGCGGAAGGCCGCCGCCCTGTCAGGTCGTGTGGTTCTGACCGGCTGGCTCTACCAGGCCACGCGTTTTGCGGCGGCGAAAGTCGCGCGCGCCGAACGTCGTCGGGTGAACCGTGAATGGGAGGTTATCACCATGCAGGAAGCATCCGCTGAAACCAAAACGAATTGGGACCAACTCGGTCCCGTCCTCGACGACGCCGTGGCGCGTCTCGGCGCCAGGGACCGGGACGCCGTCCCCCTTCGCTTCTTTGAGCGCAAAGACCTCCGGTCAGTCGGCGAGGCGCTCGGCACCAGCGAGGAGGGCGCGCGCAAACGCGTGACGCGCGCATTGGAAAAACTGCGGCGTTATTTCGCGCGGCGCGGCATCACCCTGTCCTCGGCGGCATTGACCGCTGGAATCACGGCTGGCGCGGTTCAGTCAGCGCCCGCCGGATTTGCCGCCGCGGTGACCACTGCTTCGCTCGCGGGTGCCGCGACGACAGTGACCGTCACAACTTTAACCGTCCTAAAACTTATGAGCCTGACCAAATTGAAAATCGGAATTGTCAGCGCGGTCGTCGCCGCTGGTGTCGCCACGCCCGTGGTGCTTCAGTATCAAACCAACGCGCGGCTCCGCTCGGAAATCGAGGGACTTCGCCGACAGTCGGCGGAGCTGGTGCGGCTGCGCGAAGAGAACCGGCGACTGGCCGCGCTGCAAACGGATGCCGACGAACTGGCCAGGTTGAGAAATGAACACGCTGAATTGATGCGTTTGCGCGGCCAGACCGCCGCCAACCGGCAACGCGAACGGGAACTGGCCGCGGCGCAGGCAGAGGTCCGGCGTCTCCAATCCTTGTCGGGTTCCCAAACTCCCGCGTCGGGAAAGAGCGATGCAAACGCCGATTCCAGGACCGGTTTGTTGGAAGGTCTGATTCCCGTGACCTCGTGGAACAACGTCGGTACGGCGGCGCCCGAATCGGCTTTTGAAACCCTGCACTGGGCCAAGGCCAATCGCGATACCAACGCGCTCGCCAACGCGATCGTGTTGGACGCCGAGGCGAAGGCCAAAGCCGACGCGCTGCTGGCGTCGTTGCCGGAGTCCGTTCGAGCTGGCTATCAGTCTTCCGAACAGATGATGGCGGCGCTCGAAATGGCAACGACACAAGAGGCGGGAATACGCGTGCTGTCACAAACGCAACAAGGTCCCGACGACGTGATTGTGCACGGGCAATGGCAATACGACGATGGCCGCGTCCGCGACGGCGACCTGCAATACCATCGCTACGCCGACGGCTGGCGGCAGGTCATACCCGGAGGTCTGGTGGACAAGCTGGGCCCGATGCTGACCGATCAATTCGCAACCACGCAATCGCCCGGAGGCAAATAAGCCAGCCAGGATGCGGAAGCGGGAGACAACATCATCGCCGCGTGAGGGCACGCGGCCTACAGGTGCGGCAGACGTTTCGTAGGCCGGGTCCCCTGACCCGGCGTGCTCACTTCAAAGTCAACCAAGGATCCATCCAAGTGTGTAGATGTCTTGCGAGACATTTTGATGAGCGTAAAGCCGGTCAAACTCGTCGTGCTGCAGCCGCAGAACGGGTCGGGCACCAGGTCGCCGCTAAATACTTTGGACGAGTTCCTCGATGGCAGAACGAGTTGCATGATGAAGTCTGTCTATGTCGTCTTTACGAACGAGAGCTCTCTTGTTGTTCGCAGCAAGGTATCCGAAGAATTTCAGATCGGGCAGAATGCGTTTTGTATTCCTAATCAATCCGAGCTTCGATTCCGCAGCCGCTTTTGCAATCAACGCGGAGAAATCCACGTAATTACCATCGCGCTTAATTCGGTCGGCGATGGCATGATGTTCATATCCCTGGACGATCAATGACTCAACCAAGCGGCGAATCATTGCGGCGCACCCATCATAGCAAGCTCCATAACATTGGAATGGATTGAGGATCAGAGATGTTGGTCGGGGCTTTCATTAAGCGCGCCTATGCGCCCGACTCTATGCCCGCACAACTCGCCAGGCAAAGGCAGAAAACGGCCTGCCCGCGACCCCTACGCGTAGAGGGACAAGAACTGCCGCCGAAGGATGGTTTCCTGATCAGGCATCTGCCGGCGCAAATGTTCCTTCGTCACCGCGCCATGTTGGAAACGGCGTTTGGGAAAAACCGGCATGTCGAATCCGGTAATGGCTTTGACACCGTGCGAAACGATTTCGCCCTTGAGCGCGTACAGTTTTTCGACCGACATGTCGGTGAGCGTCGCGAAAGGAATCGCCTCGGCCACCGCGATGACCTGCGGCCGGGTGAACGGGCTGAAACCCTCGAAACCGAAATGCTTCGCGGGAGCGTATGTGCGCGCGTAGCTGCGGCTTAAACCGCCGCTGTAGGTGAGCGAATGTTTGATGCGGCCCACGCCCCAGCCTTCCTGATAAAGCATGAGATTATTTACGACGCTGCGGATCGTCAGCTCGGGATTCTCCTCGATCGGATAGTCCTTGAGGTTTTCATCGCCGCCGTCGCCGTCCGTGAGGAATTTCCAACCCGGGTAGCGCGCACGAATGCCGCGGCAAAGGGTGATGCCCATTGAAGCGCACTCGACGTCCAAGGGCTTGTAGTCTTCCAGGATGCGGATGGTTTCGGCGACATCGATGGCGTCGAGACCGGCTTCGACGGGTTCGAGAAACAGGCCTAGTCCGAGCCGGCTCAGGAACTCGCCCGCCTGCTGGAAATCCGGGCCGCCGCCGAGGTTCAATGTGAACGCCTTCAATCGAGACGGGTTCATGCCGAGTTTGCGCATGACATGATACGTCACGAGGAACACAGAGCCGCTGTCTATGCCACCGGAGAACGCAACGCCCAAAGGTTGCGGCTGAGGAATCTGTTTCAGCCATTTCGCGATTTCATCGGCGAGCGCGCCGATGTAGCGGCGGCCGATTTCGTCGAGGTCGGTTGAAAGCGAGTTGCGTTGTGGTGTGAAGAAACGGGTGTAGATCGGATCGGGATCCGGACACCCGACGAGTTGGATTTCCACGAGGTAATGCGCCGGTACCATGCGCGTGTAACTGGGATGAAACTGGTTGTCGAGTCCTTCGGCTCGGAGCTTTTGATGAATCGAGTCGATGCGGTCGGCGACGATGAGCGCCGGGCCTTCCTGGCGTTTGGCAAGAAAGTAACGCATGGGCCGATCGAGCGAGCGGGCCATACGAACGGTTTTACCTTCCTGCGCGAGCAACGCGAATGAGCCGTCGATTTCCCGAACGGCCGCAGGTTTGCCCGAAAGCACACGGTTGCGCGCTTCATCAAGCGTCAAGTTGTAGATGCGGTTGAGAGAGGGATCGAGCAGGTCAACAACGCGTTCAAGGTAGTGGTCCATACGCTTTTGAAGTTGCTTCAGGTTAATTACCCGTGCCGGCGTAAGAAAGTCAAAATTGTTCCCGAGAGAGTGTGCGGATCCCAACTTTGAGGGCTGGCCAGCGGCGAAGTTTCGATGCAAGGACGGACTCCTGTCCCATTGTTCACCCCTCGATAACTCCGTTTCGCCCCTGTCGTGGCCCAATCTGTCCCCAAGGCATTTCACTTTTCCGCGTTTTCAAGTCTGGTTTCCGACCAAACCAAATGGCAACGACCAGACTTTTTGTGGCGCAACGAATTGTTTTTTCCTTTACCCTGCTGGCTTCGAGTTCTGATTTCTCCCGTGCCGACGACAAATCCGTGACCTCGACCAACCGTCTGGGTACCGCAACTCCGCCGATGTCCAAACCCGCTGCTGCCATCACCCCCGGTGCGGGCCTGGTCAATGACTGGCTGCGCAGTGAGTCAGCCATTTTCAACGCGTGGGACCTTGGCGGTCAGTTTCGCGTGCGCGAGGAGCACAAGGAGTATTTTGCCGCCGCCGGACAGGCCGGAGCAGTGGATTTTCGGAAGGTCGGCGGCAATCCGGACAACACGTATCTGTTGCTGCGCGAACGGGTGCATCTTGGATTCAAGATGGACTGGATCGGCGCATTCGTCGAAGGGCAGGGGAGTTCCTCGACCGGCGACGATCGTAATCCCAATCCGGAATCAAACGGCCCGTTCGATCTGCATCAAGGCTATATCGCACTTGGCAACCTCAAGGAATTTCCTCTGGTGGCGAAGATTGGTCGTCAGGAAATGATTTATGGGGACGAACGCCTGGTCGGTTCCGCCGACTGGCTCAACGCGCCGCGCGCGTTCGACGCCGCCAAATTGCGATTTGAAACCCGGGATGTCTGGGTGGAAGGCTTCGCGGGCCGTGTCGTGCTAATCGACGACAACAATTTTGACGTCGCGAACGATTACGACTGGTTCTCCGGTGTTTACGCCTCGACGCGAACGTTGATTCCCCGGCAGGAAACGCAGCTTTATTTTCTCGCGCGGAACACCGGCGCTGGCTCCCCCGCCGCCAACGCGGGCGCTGCTCCCCAACCGGGCGGAGCCACGCCCCGCGACATTTACACCGTCGGACTGCGCGTCAAATCGTTGCCGGGACAATCGGGCGGCTGGGACTACGAAGCCGAACTGGCGGGCCAGTTTGGACGTTACAAGGAAACGGTCGCCGGACCGGCCCTCGATCAGGAGGCATTGGCCGCGCACGTTGCCGGGGGTTACACATGGAAGAACGCTTCCGGTTCACCCCGCCTGGGCGTTGAGTACAACTATTCCTCCGGCGACAACAATCCGAATGACAGCAAGCACGGGACGTTCGACAATCTCTTCCCGTCAAATCACAAATTTTACGGCGCCATGGATTTCGTTTCGTGGCAGAACATTCACGACGTCCGCGTCAGCGGCTCGCTGAGACCCGCCAGGCCGCTGACCGTTGCGCTGGACGGCCACGCCTTCTGGCTGGCCGACACCCACGACTCTTTTTACACCGTGTCCGGCGCGCGGCGGGGCGGGCTGGCTCCGACTCCCGGCGGGGGCTATGGCATCAATCCCGGTTACAGCCGCTACGTGGGATCGGAAGTGGAAATGGTCGTTTCGTACGCCGTCAAGACATGCGCGGTTTTGCAGGGCGGCTATGGTCATTTTTTCGCCGGCAGCTACGTGAAAAGTTCACTTGCGGGATCGGGGGGTGCCAGGGATGCCGATTACCTTTACGCCCAGGCCACGTTTAGCTATTGAATTAATGGGCGAAGCCGAACCAGGCGGATGAACTTTTGTCGACGAAATGTGAAATTGTTCGGACATCATGAGCATTGAAAACCCAGTCCCTTCGACCCCGTCCCGAAAAAGATACGTGCGGGCGGTCGGCCCAAAACTGCGAGTCCTTTTGCTCTGTATTTTTGGGCTGGTCGCGGTGCTCGCCGCCAATTCGGTTTATCTCAGCGCGATTACCTTCCTGGAATGGCTGAAGGCGGGAGCCAACCAGACATATCAGAACTGGTTCTATATGGTGATGTTTGGCGCCCACCTGGCGCTGGGATTGTTGCTCGTCCTTCCGGTGGTCATCTTCGGTGCCATTCACATCCGGAACGCACATGACCGGCCCAACCGCCGCGCAGTCAGGGTGGGCTATCTGCTTTTCGCCACGAGCCTGGTCGTGCTGGTGACAGGACTGCTGCTTACGCGCATTGACATCTTCCAGTTCAAAAACGTCGGACTCAAGAATCCCCAGGCGCGGTCTGTCGCATACTGGGCGCACGTGATCGCGCCGCTGTTTGCAATCTGGCTTTACATCTTGCATCGCCTGGCGGGGCCGCGGATCAAGTGGCAGGTCGGCCTGCGCTGGGCCGCGGCTGTCGGAGCCATCGTGTTGGGAATGGTGCTCCTCCACTCGGCGCACCCGAGGAAGAACCAGGTCGGGTCCGTGGAGGGAAAGAAATACTTCGAACCGTCACTCGCCCGGACCGCGACGGGCAACTTCATCCCGGCCCGCACAATGATGATGGACGACTATTGTTTGAAGTGCCATGAAGATGCCTACAAAGGCTGGTTCCACAGCGCTCACCATTTCAGCTCGTTCAACAACAAGCCGTATCTGTTCAGCGTGCGCGAGACGCGTCGGGTTGCGCTCCAGCGCGACGGGAACGTGAAGGCGGCCCGCTGGTGCGCGGGTTGCCACGATGTGGTTCCGTTTTTCAGCGGAGCGTTTGACGACCCGAAATTTGACGACGTGCATCATCCCACCGCGCAGGCCGGCATCACCTGCACGTCCTGTCACGCCATCACGCACGTCAACAGCACGCGCGGCAACGCGGATTACACCATTGACGAACCGATCCATTATCCCTTCGCGTACAGCACGAATCGCTTTCTGCAATACGTGAACCAGCAGCTCGTGAAAGCGAAGCCGGAATTCCACAAGAAGACTTTTCTCAAACCCTTCATGCGCACGGCGGAATTCTGCTCCACCTGCCACACGGTCAGCATTCCGCAGGATCTGAACAAGTACAAGGAATTCCTGCGCGGACAGAACCATTACGACACATATCTGCTCAGCGGTGTGTCCGGCCACGGGGCGCGCAGTTTTTATTATCCCGAGAAGGCGGTGCCGAACTGCGCCGGGTGCCACATGCCCCTGAAGGAATCGCAGGATTTCGGCGCGAATTTTTTCAATCCGACAAACCGGCAGGCGAGATTCATCCACGACCATCTCTTTCCCGGAGCCAATACGGGAGTCGCTTACCTCCGCGACCAGGCGGACATCGTGAAACGCCAAGAGGAGTTCCTGAAAGGCAGCCTGCGCGTGGATATTTTTGGCATCAAGGAAGGCGGAACCATTGACGGTCCGCTTACCGCGCCGTTACGCCCAACCGTGCCGACACTCAAACGAGGGCGGACCTATTTGCTGGAAGTTGTCCTCCGCACGCTGAAGGTCGGGCATCCGTTCACGCAAGGCACGGTGGACTCGAACGAGATCTGGGTGGACGCGAAAATCGCGGATGGCGGAAAGGTCCTTGGACGCAGCGGAGGTCTCGGCCCACACAACGAGGTGGATCCCTGGTCGCACTTCGTAAATGTGTATATGCTCGATCGCGACGGTCGTCGGGTGGATCGTCGCAACCCGCAGGATATTTTTACGCCACTTTATAACCACCAGATTCCGCCCGGCGCCGGCCAGACGGTGCATTACAGTTTTACCGTTCCCGAACGGCAGGCTGCCCCCTTGACGGTGGAAGTCAAACTGCAATATCGCAAGTTCGACACTATTTATTTGAACTACGTCTTCAACACGAACTATGTTGCGGGCGCGCCGTTCGTTGTAACGAACGACTTGCCGGTCACGACCATCGCTTCGGATCGGGTCGTATTCCCGGTCGAAGGAGGCGGCGCCCCGGCGATTGCCAATACGCCTTCGCCGGTTCCCGAATGGCAGCGCTGGAACGACTATGGCATCGGCCTCCTGCTCGAAGGTGACAAGGGTTCGGAGAAGGGCGAATTGATCCAGGCGGCGCAGGCATTCGACCGCGTGGAAAAACTGGGTCGTGCCGACGGCCCGATCAATCTGGCCCGCGTCTATTACAAGGAAGGCAGGCTCGACGACGCGGTCGCTGCGCTGCAACGCGCGGTCAAATTCGATCCGCCCGCGCCGCGCTGGACCGTCGCGTGGTTTACCGGTCTGGTGAACAAACAAAACGGGTTTCTTGATGAAGCAATCAAGGAGTTTCGCAGCATTCTGGAAGACCACTATCCCGAACTCGACCGGCGCGGTTTCGATTTCAGCAAGGATTACGAAGTGATCAATGAACTGGGGCAGACTTATTTTGAACGGGCGAAAATGGAACGCGCCAATCCTGCCGGCCAGAAGGAGTTTCTAATGAAGGCGGTCGAGCAGTTCCAGAGAACGCTGACGTTGGATTCCGAAAACTTGACCGCGCACTACAATCTTGCGCTGATTTATTCGCAACTGGGCGATGAAAAGGAGGCGTCCCACCAGCGGAAAGAACATGAAAAATATCTCCCTGACTACAACGCCGCCGACCGGGCCATCGCCCTCGCACGTCGGGCCGATCCAGCGGCCGACCATGCCGCTCAGGCAACGGTGATCTACCCACTTCAACGAGCTGGAGCGCCAGAGCTGACCAGGGAAACCACCCCGAAGACGGTTTTGCTTGCGAAATGAGGTGAGTCCGTTTCTGGCCGGCGAGTCACCCCCAAACCGCATGATCACCTACCGAACCGGCAACGATCTCGAGCTCGCCTCGGTCATAGAACTTTACCGCGCTTCGACGCTGGGTGAGCGCCGGCCCGTTGACGATCGTGAGCGAATGGCGGCAATGCTGGCGAACGCCAATCTCGTCATCACCGCCTGGGATGGCAACGCGCTGGTGGGCATGGCGCGTTCCATTTCGGATTTTTGCTACATCACCTATCTGTCGGATCTCGCCGTGTGTGTCTCACATCAACGCCGAGGCATCGGCAGGGAGCTGATTCGCCGTACTCAATCAGAAGGAGGCGCGAAAACCACATTGCTCCTGCTGGCGGCGCCGGCGGCGGAAAATTACTACCCGCATGTTGGTTTCACGCATCATCCACATGCATGGCTGCTAAACCCTGACGACCGGCTCGCGTGATTTCGCACCGCGATTTCTTGCGTCACTCGCGTCGTTTCTGCACGAGTCAATTCAATGAACACCAACCCGACTGAGCCACCCGACGAATCGGAGGAACTGGTCCATGCCGACGACGCCGTCATTGGCAGGGCCGTGCGCTGGTCGCTGATGGCCCTTGCGAGTATTGCGGTCGTCGTCGTCATCGCGATCGTAGCCCTCAAACGCAAACCTGCGCCTGTCCCGCCACGAGTCACGCAAATCGTCGCCCCGACTATTCCTGACAAATCCAAAGCCGAGATCCCTGTTGCCCGGTTCACGGACATCACGAAGGAAGCGGGCATT
>Ga0134126_10006672_pt1 | contig 14479 bp, 9 predicted proteins | sample KB31752_FD_96881 | JGI IMG/M metagenome (GOLD analysis project Ga0134126, IMG submission 96881) | Terrestrial soil microbial communities with excess Nitrogen fertilizer from Kellogg Biological Station, Michigan, USA - KB3-175-2 | ecosystem: Environmental > Terrestrial > Soil > Unclassified ... | reverse complement strand
TCCTCGTCCCTCACAAAACTTCGGAACGAACAACGGCGTCACGGTCACGCCGGCCTCTGCCTCAGTGAGTCAATTCTGCCAGCGAGACCAAGCGTGCCTATTTCAATTCCGCGACAACCTTCTCCAGCTTGCCAAGGAAGCTCTGCCAGCCATACGTCGCACCCTTGTACGCCGCGTCATTGTCCATCGGGAAGCCGCTATGCTCCATACGAACATGCGTGCCGCCCTCCGTTGGAGTCAGGGTAAAAAGCACCTCGCTCCCCAGGCCCATGCTGCTCCAGCTATAGGCCAACCGCTTCGCCGGTTCGACGACGAGGACCTCGCAGTCAATGACACCATCCCAGTTCGGTACCGGGTCGGATCGCAACTGAAACTTGCGCCCAACCACCGGTTCGAAGTCATTCTTCATCAGCCACTGTGCAACGAGTTGGCTCTCCGTCAGCGCCCGCCACAACTTCTCGGGCGGATGTGGAAACACCCTCTCAATCACAACCGTGCGAGTACCCTCAGCTGAAATGCTCATAGTTCCATTCCTTTCTCAGTTGTGAGGCCGTCCGCCTGCATCCTGCGGAAGAAGAAGTACGACACACCCCAAAGAACCGAAGTCCCAGCGGCCCACATCCACGCGTCGAATCCCTCGCCGACGGCAACGTGGGCAATCACCGCCGACGCGAGCGTAATCGCAAAACCGGCATAGGCCCACTCCTTCACCCGCGCCGGCACCATTGGCGCCAGCAACGCCGCCAACCCCGCAAACTTGGCCCACGACAGCTCGACTCGGAAATAGTCTGGAAATCCAAGGCGCGCAAACTCTCCCGCAACCTGCGGCAACCGCAGCTGCGCATACGCCGTAAAGCCCATCTGCAGCGCAAAGATTGCAGTGGAGATCCAGAACCCAGCGACCACCCATTTCCTGGATGGCCTCACATCACCCGCACTGGCCGCATAGCTCATAGTTCCTTCCAGATTGCTCATGGCTCCATCCTTTCTAAGAGTTCCCCCAGACGATCAAACCTCTCGCGCCAGAACGCGCCGTACAGGCCCAGCCAGTTCACCATCGGCGCCAGTGCCTCCGGCTCCGCACGATAATGCGTCTCTCGTCCCTCGCGCCGATGCCGCACCAGCTTCGCCCGTTTCAACACCGTCAGGTGCTTGGAAACCGCCGGCTGAGACACGCCCGCAAAGCGTGTCAATGCATGGACGGTCTGCTCGCCCTGCCGCGTCAGTTCCTCAAACAGCGCCCTGCGCGTCGGATCGGCGAGAGCCCTGAAGACGTGATTGGCGTTCGTCCGTGCCACGGGAAAACCATAACCAAACGGTTATGAAATGTCAAGCAAGATATTCTTACCTATCCCAACCCAAACTTATTTTGCCGTTTTCTTGCTCGCCTTCTTCGCCTTCGGCTTGCTCTTGCCTTCAAGGTTCAGCGCGACCGCCGCCCGTATCAGGGCCTTCAGCGCTGCCTCGTCGATCTTCTCGCCTTCACGAATGTCGATCGCGCGTCGGACATTGCCATCCAGGCTCGAATTGAACAGCCCCGCGGGATCCTTCAGCGAAGCTCCCTTGGCAAACGTCAGCTTCACCACTTCCTTGTACGTCTCTCCCGTGCACACAATGCCGCCGCGAGAAAACACCGGCGTCCCCGGCGAGCTGGCCTTGGCCCACTTCCACTCTTCCACAATCTCCGGGTCAGCCTCGTGGATGAGCCCGCGAACCTTCGCCAGCGTCTTCCCTCGCCAGTCTCCCAGTTCCTTGATCTTTTGGTCGATGAACGCAGAAGCAGATTCCATGTCGATCTCCAAACCTTCGCACCTATTCTCACTGCGTTCAACAGAACCTGCAACAATGCCCCCGGCTTACGCCGTCAACTCTCAGCGGTCGACGATCTGTCCCGGGTGTTCGCCCGTAAAGTACTGCCACGCCCACTCGATAATGGCCTCCATGCGCGCACGGGCGCATTTGCATCCGCAGATCCATCTGGTGGAGAGAGGACCGGCGGTGCTGAGCATGTTCCGGAGGCCGTGCGGACACTGCGCTTGGCGAGATCAATCGAGACGACCTCATCCATCTGCACATCCACGTTCGGGGAATCGCGCAGGATGTCGCGCAGCGCAAACGCCGCATTCGAAGGCGAAAGGATCGACGTCGCCACCTGGTAAAGCAACGGCTGAAACTGCTGATAGTTGTTCCGGTCGAGCAGTGTGACGCGGACGTCTTTGTGAGGAGCCAGATCGATGGCGCACTGCAGGCCGGCGAAACCTCCGCCGACAATAACGACATGGGTTTGAGTCATTAACCCTCGCAGCCTCGTATGCAAATCGGATGCCGCTAACGACACTTCGTCGCCGACTTATTCAATGCAAATTTACGATTCAGAGGTGTTGCTCTAACAAGTAGCGTTTAGCCGGACGAATCCCCTGACCGTTTCTCAAGCCCAAGCGCCATGACCAGGATGCTGGAACATAACTTCCGGTTAGCCGGTTATATGGCAAGAATGCCATCGACGAGTGCGTTGGCGATTTAGCAATCATCCATCCAAGCCCGACCGCTTCCAAGATGAAATACAATCCGGATTGGTTCCCGTCCGCCCGACCCATGGCCAACTCTGGTCGTTTGGTGAGTTACATCGCTTTCAATTCGGACGATGTTTTGAGAACAATAACATCCCAATACTTAAGCATAGGGATGACAAGGTCGACGTAATGCCCCCCCAAGTCTGTTCCACTCGCCCCGTGAATCTCATGGAAACTTCCACCGTCCCGGTCGGGCGAAGCCCAGTTAGCGGATAGGACTGATTTCTTCATGTAAACGCGAATGCGGAGATTCTGCTGCAACGGAGCATCTGGCCGGTCCGCCTGCATATCCCGCCAGCGATCGCTGTTCGATCCCAGTAGATTGATCAGGTGGATTATGATGCGATCACCTTTCTTTCGGCCGATGTACCACACCGTGTTGGGCGCTCCATCAGCGCTGGAATGCAGTCCGTTCAGTTCGACCGATAAAGGCAGCGGGGTGACATGATCGCGCAGGATATTCTCGTACGCGGTCAGGAAATCGTAGTAGTGCCGCAATGCGCCGTGCAGTTCAGGCGAGACCAGAAATTTGGTGTCGTCAGGAAAGTATTCGCTGGAGAGCATGCGGTCGCCATCCCCTAACTCGATGTGGGAAGCGCCAGCGGCGGAGATCGTGGCGTCTGCGAGTAAAACGCTCGGCGTATTGAAGTAGCGCGTGGTCGACTGCGCGGGAGATTTTCCGTCGGAGCGGTGGAGATAGGCGGCAAAGACGAGTCCTGCATCAGGATTGGCCTTATGGACCTGGTCAGCAGTAGTCAGGATGCTGTCGTAAGTCTCATTCTTATCCCAAAGCTCCGAGTACACAAAGTCGGCTTTCGATCGGGCAGTGTGCTCCTCTCCGAGAGTGCCCACGGTGTTGAGGACTACGCGCCTGTGCAGTGTGTCGCTGGCTCGGTCGACGAATGATCGAAAGCCGGAGACGAAATTCACATAGGAGCCGTCGTAAGCGTACGCGCCGCGGGCGCCATAGGTGTCGATTTGCCAGCCGTCGAACGGATATACCCTGAAGAGCTGTGCCATATGCCCGAAGAGGTAGTTCTGCCAGGCAGTGTTGCTTTCATTCATGAAGATCAAGCGGCTTGTCTTCCAGCTTCCATTCGCAGGTAGGTTGAATGACTTTGCCGCGTCGAGGGTCCGGGGACCACCCGGTGTATTCCATGTGGCCCACCGCAAGCAAACTCCGGAACCATTGGTGAAGGAGTCGACAAACGCGCTATACGCGCTGTTGTAAGCCATGGTTGTGATATTGAGTTGGCGAGCCGCGGCGAGATACTTGTCTAGTACGTCGCGTTCAATCTCGCGGCCGGCAATATCGAGCCAGCGGGGTTCAGGATGCGCAATCGTTCCCGCCAGAGGCTGTTCATGACGGTTCTGAAAGTCATAGAACTGCAAGCCGTCTATGTGAAACTCGTTTAGTTCATCGATCCAGAGTTCGGGGCGCGATCCTTCAGCACGGCTGTAATGGGCCAGATAGCCGTACCGCGGGAAGCGATTCCATTCCGAGGAGACGTCGACGGCCGTTTGCGACCTGTCGAGGTCTCGGCCCGAGGCGTCCGTAAGGCGCACATCTACGAAGTATCCGGTGAAGTCGCGCCGGGGCGGCTGCCAATGGATTTCGGCTCGCGATGGATTGGATCCAGAGATTCGGACCCGCTGCGAAAGAATCGGCCCGACCTGCTCGCCGAGATGCAGAAAGGTGACCCTCAAAGTATCCGATTGCCTGACGGAATCGCCGGACGCCTGCAGAACCACCCGGATCGAGACTGGCTCTCCGGGAACATAGCGCGCCTTGTCGGTGGAAACGTCCTGGATCCGGACCTGGCTGACCGGGGCTGCCAACATCTGAGTGCGAAAACAAAAGAAGGGAAGGAAAAGGATGAGGCCTCGCCAGATATTCATGGCGCAAGCCTAGGCGCAGAGCGCTGAAGAAAGAATGGGGCGCGTCTGAGGTTATTCCGAGGTTCTTAGGTTAATGAACCCTTTCGACAAGCGTGATGTTGCTGCTTGCCTCTTCTGTGGTGGCATAGGCAAGCCAACGCCCATCGGGCGAGATACTCAGGCCCGCCAGTGGCGTGGGTTTGGCAGCGAGTTTGTGCACCAGGCTGGAGCGATTCAAGGACGAGAAATCCGCGAACAGGATCGCGCCGGGAGGATTCGACGTATCCAGAAAATAGATTCCCTGCTGTGTCAGCGCCCAATACCCTTGAAAACCATTCGACGGACCTTGAAGCACTTGCTGTTCCGGGCCGCCTGAGGCAGGGATGCGCCACAGCCCGGCCTGGGCATTTCTGGTGTAATAAACCCATCTCCCGTCGGGCGAGGGCAGCGCAATCATGCCGCCTTGGCTGGTCACTTGGTGGGCGGCTCCGCCATTGACCGGCACAGTCCAGATCTGCCAGCTCCCGCTTCGGTTGGTACCGAAATAGACCCATTTCCCGTCCGGCGACCAACTGGGAACAATGTCGTTCGACTGGCCTGAGGTCAGTGCCCGGGGCGAGCCGCCATCCGGTGAGATGACGTAAATATGGGCGCGGCCTTCGGGGCGGGAGTCGAAGGCAATCAGCTTCCCATCGGGAGACCATCGAGGGCTTCCCGTAAGCGCGCCGGCAAAGAATGTCAGTTGCACGGGGTCCGATCCGTCCGCGTTGCAAATCCAGACTTCCTGGGCTCCCGAACGCCAGGATTGGAAGGCGATCCGCGTGCCGTCCGGAGAAAACTGGGGCGAGGAGTCCTGTTGGTTCGAGCTGAGAATCTCACCGGCGCCAGCGGCAGCCGCGTTCCTCAGGTCCAGGCGAACGATGTTCCACTTTCCGGTTCCGTGGGCATAGGCGAGCAGGTTTCCGCGGCGCGAGATGGCGGGACTGTAGGCGTTGTCGCCGCCGGCTGCCAGATGCGTCAGAGCTCCTCCACTGGCCGGAACCTGCCAAAGCGAAAAGCTGCCATCGCGGTTGGAGGAGAAGACGACATTGCGGCTATCTGCCGTCCACGCGACCCCTAGAATGAGGCGTCCGTCCGTGGTCAGTCTTCTCGGCGCGCCGCCGTCGCTACTCATCACGTAAACGTTGCGCACGGCGCTTTCGGGTCCACGGACAAAAGCAACCAGCCTCCCGTCTGGCGAGACGGCCGGCGTCCAATCGCCATCCCAGGAAAACGGCGGTGAGGTGAGACGCCGGGTTTGAAGCGTATCCAGCGAGATGGTGAAGAGTGACGAGGGCTCCTCTTGCGGTACGCGATCAGGAAAGATGAGATGCTTCCCATCGGCTGTCCACGCGACGCCGGCGTAGTCCCAGGAGGTCGGATCCAAAAGGGTGTGTATACGGCGTTCCGGGCCGCCAAGGGCAGGAACTATATAGATAGCGTTTCCTGTGTCCGCTAAGCGGATGAATGCAATGAATCTGCCATCCGGGGACCAGCTTGGGTCTACACTGTCGGCACTATCGGAGGTCAGGCGCAGAGGCGTCGCCGTACCCAGAATCTTGACATATATCTGTTTGTTTCCGCCCTTATCGCCATTCCATACGAAGGCAATCTCGTTTCCATCTGGAGAAAAGGCTGCTTGCCCCTCCGACCCGGGATAGGTTGTGAAAGGCACAGTGCGGTAATGAGACATCCAAGTCCGGTCCGGCTGCCGGGACCAAAGGTGGCCTACCGCAACCACACCGATGACAGCGAGAAACGACACACCGACCAGCGACAGCAGGAGCGGACGACGTGATCGATTCGGCGGCCGCAACGCCAACCCGGCACGATCTGAAGATTCACCAGCAACGAGTAGGGATTCAGACGAAAGCTGTCCCACCGCAGCCGCCAGCAATACGACGGCTCGTTCTGCACTCTCCACAGGCGGGGCTTCGAACGTCACGGGGGCGATCAGCCGGTACCCTGTCTTTGGGATGGTCTGAATGATCCGCGGTGAGCGAGCGTCATCGCTAAAGACGCGGCGAATTTCGGAAATCGCGCGAGTGAGAACATCGTCGCCGACGAAGACTCCCGGCCAGACGGTTTGCAGGAGACACTGCTTGGTAACCAGTTCACCTGGATTGGATGCCAGAGCGACGAGGACCTGCATCACCTTCGGCTCAAGATGGACGCTTACCTGGCCCCGATGAATAAGATTTATTTGCGGCTGGACACGCCAATCGCCAATGGAGAAATCACCCTGCAATCCTGCTCCGCTGTTTTAACGTTCGATTATAGCAAAACAGAAAACTGCTCCGGGGCGCCGATAATAAGCTGAAACAAGACAACTTACAAGCTCAGAAGTTCCTCAGGAAAATCTCAGCTTTCCTGCGGGACAACTCCTCCGCGGACGCACGATGCTTCGTAGCGATCGCTATCGCTGGAGCAGCTTGCTCCGCGACTTGAATGGAGGCGCAAACCAAATGATTTGGAAAAGTGCGAATTCGACTGGGGCACGACGACCGGCGCGGGCTTATCTGCGGCTGATCCCTCTTCTGGTCATCAGCCTGGTGACTTTTCTGTGCGGAGGGCGTGCCCACGCTCAAGCCCTGAGCGGGATTACTGGTACGATTTCCGACGCAAACGGCGCCGTTGTTTCGGGAGCGGAGGTCGCGCTGCGGAACGAGCAGACGGCCGCCCAAACGAAAACCATGGCGACAACGGTGGGAACCTACACGCTCATCGGCCTGCAACCTGGTGTGTACACGCTCACCGTGCAGGCGCCCAGTTTCCAGAAATACGTGCGGACAGGGGTACTCATCGAGGTGGGCACGACGCCGACCGTTGATGTGCAACTGCGAGCCGGCCCGGCTGCCGAAACCATCGAGGTAAAGGCGGATAGCCTCGCCTTGGATACGACTCAACCTCAGCTCGGCACAACGATGGAGCCGGCCGTTCTGAATGCCTTGCCCATTGAGCTGACCGGCAATGCTCGGCAGATCGATCAGTTCGTCTTCCTGGCCCCCGGCGTGCAGGGCAGCGCCTGGTCCAAGGAGATCAGCGGCGGCATCAATTTTGAAAGCGGTGTGGACTTCAACGGAATTCCGCTGGTGCAGCCGAACATGCAGGGCCAGCAGACCTATATCAACCCTCCCTTCGAGATGGTGAACGAGTTCCGCGTGGAGCGATCGACCTTTTCCGCGCAGTATGGCCTCGCCCAGGGAGTGGTTACCTACAGCATGGCCTCGGGTACCAACCGCCTGCACGGCGATGCATTTGAGATCAACCGCAATAGCTTCTTCGATTCGGACGGATTCTTCCCTTCACACTTCAATGCGCAGGGCAAGCCCACCCCACCCGTCAACCACGAGAACAACTACGGGTTCACCATCAGCGGGCCAGTTGTGTTGCCGCACCTGTATGACGGCAGGAATCGGACCTTCTTCCTTTTCACGGGGGAGTGGTTCAAGCAGAATCAGGCGCTCACTTCGATCGGGACCGTCCCCACAGCTGCGATGAAGCAGGGGGACTTCAGCAAATTCGTCGATTCTATGGGCAAGCAGATCCCGATCTACGACCCCGCTACAGGTCAGCCGTTCCCGGGGAACATCATTCCCCAGAGTCGCTTCAGCGCGCTATCGAAGTCGATTTTGCCGCTGATTCCCGATCCCGATCGCACCGGAACGAATTTCGGGCTGCAGAGCAACAAGTCCCCGACAGTCACTTCGGCGCCTCTGATCGAGAATCTCTGGGGTTTCACGGTGGATCACACCATCAACTCGTCGCAGAGTATTCACTACTCTCAGTGGGAGGATAACCAAGTTACCAAGAACTACGGTGCCGCGCCCATCGTTCCCATTTCGAATCCCATTCAGAGCGAGATGAACGACTACAACTACGCCGCCGGCTATCTGCTGAACTATGTAGACGTGGTCAGTCCCAATCTGGTGGCGACGGCGGGAATCGCATGGCTGGGCAAACTGGACGGTCAGAGCAACGGTAACCTGAATGCAAATTTTTCTGGAGTGCAGGACAGCAACGTGTTCCCGGGCGTTTCCTTCAACGGCCAGAACGCCATCACGTCATGGGGCGTGAATTCAGGTCTGGCCAAGAACTCCGATCGGCAGCTGGGCCTCACGGCGGTAAACAATTGGATGTGGACCAAGGGCCGACACACCTTCAATTTCGGTGGAGAATTCCGGCGCGCTTACGATGACACGGTCTCCTGCACCCAATGTGGCGGCCAGTTCAATTTCAGCAACGCGGAGACTTCCACTCCCAATCCGAGCGATTCGAATTTCGGCAGCTACGGCAGCTCCTTCGCCAGCTTCCTGCTCGGCCAGGTGGATTCAGCGAGCCGCGTGGAAGCGTACGAAATGGCGTTGCGAAATCTGGATGTTTCCTCCTACGTTCAGGACGACATCAAACTCACTCCACGTCTGACCGTGAATGCGGGAATTCGGTGGGACGTCATGGTGCCGTTTACCGAAAAGCACAATGAGATCGTCTTCCTCGACGAAGCGGCGCCCAATCCCGCGGCTGGTGACCTGCACGGTGCAGCCAGTATCTTCGGACACTGCCCGGGTTGCGCCGGCTTTACGCGGGCGGATATCTCCTGGGCGCACTTCGGTCCGCGGGCTGGATTTGCTTATTCTCTGAACCCGAAGACTGTCGTGCAGGCGGGAGCCTACCTCGTGTTCCTGGATGGCGGCGCATACGAGTTCGGCAGCAGTAACGTTTCCGCCAACATGGGTAATGTCCTGTTCGGTCAGTTCAACCGCCAGTCGACCGGCAGCAACGTTCCGGGCTACGGCGATTGGGACTCGACTACGATGCAGAAGCCTCCGGCCATTGCCTTCAACCCGTCGATGGCCAACGGCGGAAACATCGCTTACTTCAATCGCAACCTGGGCATAGCGCCTTACGATCAGGCGTGGAACGTGAGTGTGCAGCGAGAGCTCCCGTGGAATATGTTCCTGACGGTCTCGTACCTGGGCAACCGTGACATTCACTTGCCCTCGGCGCTGAACCCAATCAATCAGCCGAATCCGTCGATCCTGCGGTACGGCGCGCTCCTGAGCCAACCGGTGAATTCGCCGGCAGCGCAGGCAGCCGGAATCACCATCCCGTATCCGAACTTCGTGAAGGACTTTGGCGGAGGCGCCACCGTCGAACAGGCTCTGCGCCCGTTCCCGCAGTACTCGGGCATCCAGAACCTCTACGATATGACCGGCACGTTCTTCTATAACGCGTTCCAGGCCCAGGCCGAAAAACGCCTCTCCAATGGCCTGAGCTATCTGGCTTCCATCAATATTGACCGGCAGATGTCGAATTTTGACCGTTACTGGTTCACCGGCTGGTACAGCAGCCCGCTCAACAAGTACAACCAGAAACAGGAATGGGCAGTCTCTGCCTTCGATCCGAAATATCAGGCGAAGTTCGCCGCAACCTACGAGCTGCCGCTGGGCAGAGGGCAAGCCTTTCTCAACCATGGCGGCCTGATGAACGAGGTGGTGGGCGGCTGGCAGGTGAGCGGGATCTTCGATTACGAAGGAGGCACACCGTTCGGCGTCAGCGAAAACGGCAGCGGTATCAATGGCAACAATCGGCCAAACGTAGTCCCCGGAGTCAAGCGCGAAACTTATGGTTACGGGCGTGTCAAGAAATACTTCATGGGAACTGCTCCGGTGCCGAAGGTGTTCTCCACGGATGCATTCACCCCCACCGCCAGCCAGTACGTGCTTGGTGACGCGGCTCGCATTTACGGATCTTTGCGTGAACCGGCGCAGCTCATGGAGGACCTGGATGTGATCAAGCATTTCAATCTGGGCGAGACTGTTCGTGCGTCGTTGCGGGTGGACTACTTCAATGCCTTCAACCGGACCCGATTCAACAATCCCGATAACAACATCAGTGATGGAAGCTTCGGCGAGGTCACGGGCGAGGGATCGCAGATTAGCAACCGCCAGGGGCAGGTTACGCTGCGGGTGGAATTCTAAATGAGTGACAGGGCGTGGGACTCGCGTCTCGCTGCCCGGGCACTCTTTCATCGCCACATCCTGTAAGGCGCTTTGCAAGGCCGGATCGATCCGATCCGGCCCTGTTTTTGGCAGCATCGTTTGCGGTGAACAGTCTCTCAATCATGAATCGAGCGCGAGGGTCCATGACGAAATTTGCAGCAGGACGAAGCCGGAGACGCTGGAGCTTTTTCGAAGCATGGCGTCTGGGGCGACATGGGGCCATGCTCGTTCTGATTGCGTACATGGGCCTGGCGCGCGCACAAAACATCGCGCCCTTCTACGAATCCGCGCAGTATAGCGTTTATGCCGACCAGGTAGTTGAGGGCCCGTATCGCGCCCACGCAATCTCGTCGACGGAACTCGTGTCGACGTATCCCATGCAAAACGGTGCTGTGCCGCAGGAAAGGACTTGGACACTCCAGGCGGACCTTTCGCAATTTCCTCAGTTCCACTCAGACTTCCCGCTCATGAACGCGGTCTACAACCTGTCGCTCGAAGAGCTGAAGAAAGACATCTCAAAGGACGGCACATTCGATGCGGGCGCGCTCTGGCCCGGCGTCTGGACGAGGGATCTCAGCTACAGTACATTGTTGTCGCTCGCAGCCATCGCGCCACAGCAGGTCAAAGCGAGCCTTCTGCGTAAAGTGAAGCGCAGTCGCATCGTGCAGGATACGGGGACGGGGGGCTCTTGGCCGGTCTCAAGCGATCGGATCTGCTGGGCGCTTGCCGCGTGGGAGATCTATCTGGTCACCGGCGACCGCCAGTGGCTCGAGCAGAGCGCGACCATCGTGACGAGCAGCATCCGCGATGATGAACAGGTGGTCATCGATCCTGAAACAGGCCTGGCGCGCGGAGAATCCTCGTTCCTCGATTGGCGCGAGCAGACTTATCCCCGCTGGATGCAGCCGGCAGACATCTACAGCAGCAAGGCCCTGGGAACGAATGCGGTCTATTATCGCGTGTACCGAATCCTCGGCAACATGGAGCGCGCGCTTGGTCAGCGCGGCGATGAATGGGATCGAAAGGCGGATCGCATTCGCTCGGCAATGAACAAGAGCATGTGGATGCAGGACAGAGGCTACTACGGACAATATCTTTATGGCCGAATCGGTCAGTCGCTTTCTCCCCGCGCTGAGGCTCTTGGAGAGTCTCTCTCGGTCCTGTTCGAAATACCCTCGCACGCACAGCGCCAAGCCATCATGAGTTCGCAGCCGGTAATGCCGTTTGGCATTCCCACCGTCTACCCGGAAACAGCCGACATTCCTCCGTACCACAATCGCTCTGTCTGGCCTTTCGTGCAGGCATTCTGGAACCTTGCCGCCGCCAGGCAAGACGATGAAGCCACACTGCTCGACGGACTCGCGGCGATGTACAGGGCCACGGCCTTGTTCCTCACCAACAAGGAGAACTTCGTCGCCGACAGCGGTAGCCCCGATGGGACTGTGGTCAATTCCGATCGCCAGCTCTGGAGTGTCGCAGGCAGTCTGGCGATGGTCTACCGCGTGTACTTCGGGATGGACTTCGCCGAAGACGGGCTGCACCTCCATCCCGTGATTCCCGAACCCCTGAAGGGCACACGGACGCTCACGAACTTTCGTTACCGCGATGCGATCCTCTCGATCACGGTGAGGGGATTTGGCGGACATATTCGGCGGATGACGATGGATGGCCGCGCAGCGAAGCCGGTTATCGCGGCAGACCTCAAGGGCAATCACGCAATCGTGATTGAACTGGATGGCCGCGCTCATCCCGGGACGACCATAAAGAGCGTGCAGAGTGCAACGGCTCCTGAAACGCCCAAGGGCGTGCTGGCCGGTAACACGCTTTCGTGGAATTCTGTCGGGGGAGCCTCGCGTTATCGGGTCTATCAAGATGGCAGGCTTCAGAGCACTGTCGATGGAACTTCCATGAAGGTGCAGCCAACTGACGCCGTGCGCGAGTTTCAGATTGCCGCTTTGTCGCCCATCAGCGAAGAATCGTTCTTGAGCGAGCCGGTCGCCGTGGGCGGGAAGTCGCTCACGTTTTCGGCGGTTCCCGATGCCGGGCCGAAAACAGATTCATTTGTGACTCTCGAACAAACTGGGGTGACCGGCTTATCGATCTCCGGCGAGGTTCCCGCCGATGGGCGTTATGCGCTCGACTTCCGTTATGCGAATGGCAGTGGGCCCGTGAACACCGATAGCCAATGCGCGATCCGCACGTTGTTCATTGATGGCGAGCATGTCGGGCCGATTGTTTTTCCGCAGCGCGGAGCGAATGCATGGGATCAATGGGGTTGGAGCAGTATACAAAACGTTCGCATCCTCAAGGGACGGCACACGATCGAACTCCGTTTCTTACCCGCGGATCTGAACATGGAGGGAACGGTCAACCGAGTTCGCATTCAATCTGTGAACCTGATTCGCACCAATTGAACCCAAACCGGCGAATTGAGCGAGCGGACGAAATGTCGCCCGCGCAGGTGTGGCGTCTGGCTGCAGCGCCACATCCACCCGAAAAATCGGTTAGCCATCAGGGCACGGACCTGCTGGGATGGTCCCATCCAACCACGTGTGGTTCTCAATTGGCGCATTCAGGGCAATGCACTCATCGACCGCGGCGTGGACCAATGTCGGCTACACGGAAGTTTGCCGTTGTTTCCGGATTGCCGGTAATACGGAAGCCTCACTGAGCTCCGCGAAATGCCGCTGAGTGCATTGGCGATTTTGCGCACATCACCTATATGGCCTGCCCCCGCGCACTGCAAGATAAGGAAGACGTTGACGGTCACATGGTCACAGATTGAGCTTCCAATGGAAAACGCTGCGGGGGTGCTCGTTGAGAGTTTTAGTGGGCGTTGAGGATTGCGGAAGTCCTCTGTGTGTGGGCACTGCGGGCGCGCGCAAGGACTCTGCCAGGCAACCGAAAAGAAAAGCCCTGCTCAGGAATGAGCAGGGCCGGAGGCACTACGAGGACAGCAACCTAGAAGTTGAACTTGATGGCCGCCTGGAAGATGCGTGGGCCTTCGCCGGTGGTGGAGGTGACCTGACCGAAGGTGCTGGAGCTTGTGCTGGCCGTTGGGGTGCTGAAGTAAGGGTGGTTGAGGAAGTTGAAGGCTTCGAGGCGCAGCTGCAGCTTCATCGCCTCATGAATGGCGAAGATGCGGCTGAGTGAAGCATCGGTCTGGACGTAGTTGCGGCCACGGTAGGACATGCGGCTGGCGTTGCCGAACGTGCCGTAGCCGGGGCACCGCGTGACATCGATGACGGTGGTGGACCCGGAAACAAATGGGCATCCGGCCGTGACGCTGCTGAATGCGGCGGGATTGAGGTACTGCCGATTGGCAGGGGTGTTTTGCGAGCGGATAGCGTTGTGGGTGTAGACCTGGGCTCCAGGGACGACGTTTGGACGATCGACGCCGCCGGACGTGAAGGAGTTGTCGGCGCCGGAGGTGACGGTGAATGGCGCACCGCTGGTGACATGAACGATGGGAGCAAGCTGCCAGCCATTGACCATGGTCCGGACGATTCGGTTTTCCAAATGGAAGTCGGACTGGGCTACGACAGCGAGGTTGTAGATGTGCCGGTAATCAGAGCCGCAGGGGCCGTAGTCAGTGCGCAGGTTGAACGGCTGCGAGGCGATGCTGGTAGTGACGTCGCCCTGAGCATCCTGCACGTTGAGGCACTTGGACCAGGTGTAGTTGGTGAGCAGGCTGAACGTTGAGGAAAGGCGATGTTGCAGGCTGGCGACGAGGCCGTTGTAGTTGGCCCAGCCTTCGTTGATGATCTGCGAAGAGCTGGAACCGCCGCCGCCGCCGGCGTAGAAGTTACCCTGCACGGGGTTGATCTGCACGAGCGTACCGCGGGAAGCAGTATTTGCCGTGGTGGAGCAGGGCGTTCCGGCGGCACCGGGCTTCGCAGCGGCGGGGCCGGTTTGCACGACGCCGGCACAGCCGGTGCCGTTCGCTCCCCAAACGCCAGGGATGAAGTTGATCGGGTTGAGCGGGAC
>Ga0134126_10006671_pt1 | contig 14480 bp, 12 predicted proteins | sample KB31752_FD_96881 | JGI IMG/M metagenome (GOLD analysis project Ga0134126, IMG submission 96881) | Terrestrial soil microbial communities with excess Nitrogen fertilizer from Kellogg Biological Station, Michigan, USA - KB3-175-2 | ecosystem: Environmental > Terrestrial > Soil > Unclassified ... | reverse complement strand
CGCTCAGACTGGTGGAGGGGGTAGGATTCGAACCTACGAAGGCGTAAGCCGGCAGATTTACAGTCTGCTCCCGTTGACCGCTTGGGTACCCCTCCGCGAAAACGAGCCGCGTATTGTGATTTCCGAGTGCGCGGGTGTCAATGCGCCTGGCGCGAGATTTGCTAGCTACGCGGCACCCTCAGGCGTAGCCGTGATCGGGACGGTAGCGGTCCCGAGACCGCCGGCAGATTCTAATAGCGAAATACGGCCGCCGCGCCCGTTCTCACGGGCATTCGGTCGGCCGGCAGCACGATCACTTCCCCCCAGTCCGCAAGGCCGCCTCGGCCAGATCGTCCAGCACGTCAGAGAGTGCCGGGTCCGCCGCACCATCGCCCGGCGCATCCTGGGCATACATGATCGTGCCCAGAACGGCGTCGATGCTGCCGGGAATGCGCCGATCAGCCTCCACGAGGAACGTACTCACCCCGCTCTGCGCCAAGGCGGCGGCGATCTCTTCCAGTCGATCCGACCGCGACCGTGACGCTTGCCTTTCCGCAGGCGTCGAGGAGCGCGCGCAGGTCCGCGGTGGTCGGACGCGTGGCGGATGCCGGGGTCATTTGTGATCCGCCTCCGTGCGCTCGATTTCCTGCAGCGCCTCAATACTCGCCACTTGGCTCTCGGGGGGTGCGCGACCTTCGGTGGCCTCCATTTTTCCAAGCGTATGGGCGATCGCTCTTTCGAGCTTGTCGGCCGCCGCGTGGATCGCCTCCGTCACGGTCGGCGCCTCGTGACTCACGGCGATGGGCTTCATGCCGCCGATACGCGCCTCCATCATGCAGCGCTTGTCGCGCTCGCCGAGCTTGCTGCCGTTGAGATCGTTGAGATGGACCTCCACGCGAGTGATGCGTCCCTCGAAGCGGTCGAGCCGCCCTTCGACCACGCCTTGCACCCGCTCCGTCAGATCCTCGCCGCCCACGATGTGGTGGTCCGAGTTGACTAACACCTGCATATAGCCTCCGTCGCATCACCGAGACTCGTCGAAGCGGCACTCAGCCTCTTCTTGGGCCTCGCCCCTCCGGGAACTCTCGACGCAAGGACTATGCCGATGGAAACGCGGCCGCGGCGCTCTTCTGCCCAGCCGCCGCCGCGGCGAGTCGCGCGCTCAGGCGCTCATCGAGCAGACGCCATTCGCCGGGACGAAGATCACGCGGCAACTCGACCGGCCCGTAGCGGATGCGCAGCAGCCGGCTGACCTCGTAGCCGACCGCCTCCCAGATACGCCGCACCTCCCGATTGCGGCCTTCGTGCAGCACGAGCCGGTAGGACGCGTTTCGCGCCGCGTCCTCGCCTGCAGGCGCGGGCTCATCAATGATGCGGTCAAAGGCCGCGGGGCCGTCATCCAGGACAACACCCTCGAGGAGCTTGCGGATCGTGTCGCTGCCCGGGCGGCCCCGCACCCGCACCAGATACTCACGCTCGATGCAGCTCGAAGGATGCATGAGACGATGCGCGAGATCGCCATCGGTGGTGAAGAGCAAGAGGCCGGCGGTGTTGACGTCCAGGCGGCCCACCACGATCCACCGGCCCCCTTCGGGCGGCGGCAGCCGGTCGAAGACGGTCGGCCGGCGCTGCGGGTCGCGCCGCGTAGTCACTTCGCCGACAGGCTTGTGATAGAGCAGCGCCCGGTGCTTGGCCGCCTGAGCCTGGCCGAGCTCCAGCCTGCGGCCGTCCAGGCAGACTTCATCGCTGGCGGCGGCGCGGTCGCCGAGCTTTGCGACCCGGCCGCCCACAGTCAGGCGGCCCGCCACGATCCACTGCTCCACCTGGCGGCGCGAGCCGAGACCTGCCGCCGCGAGCAGCTTTTGCAGTCTGACAGTCACGCGAACCGAGGGTCGGCTGGTTGGCGAAGCACGGGGGGCTGCCGCATACTGGCCGCGAGTGTAGCGGGTCGTGGAAGACCCGCGGTGATAACCCCGCGGACTCTGGAGATAGCCCTCCGTTGCTTGTGGCCGGCATGGCAACCAAGGTAGAAGACAAGGATAGAGGATCACCATCGAGCCGCGAGGACCCCCGAGGACCCAGAATGGCCACACCCATGCCGCAAGCCGAGGAGCGCGAGCCTGACGCCAGGCGTTACGCGAGACTGTCCGACCCGTTCCCGATGCGGCGGGGCGGCGCGCTGCATGGCGCGCAGGTGGCCTACGAGACTTGGGGAAGACTCAATGCGGCGCGTGACAATGCGCTGCTCCTCTTCACCGGACTTTCGCCCTCTGCACACGCAGCCTCCTCGCCGCAAGACCCACGCGAGGGCTGGTGGCAGCGGATGCTGGGACCGGGATTGGGCGTGGACACCGACCGGTTCTTCGTGGTCTGCGTCAACTCCCTCGGCAGTTGCTTCGGGTCGACCGGTCCCGCCTCGGCGGACCCCGCGACCGGCCGGCCTTACCGGCTGACGTTCCCCGATCTTTCGGTGGAGGACATAGCGCGCGCCGGATACGAGGTCGCGCGCTCGCTCGGGATCCAGCGGGTCGACACCGTCATGGGTCCTTCGCTGGGTGGCATGGTGGTGCTCGCGTACGCGGCGCAATTCCCGGGAGCGGCGCGCCGCCTGGTCAGCATCTCCGGCACGCTCGCCGCGTCCTCTTTCGCCATCGCGCTGCGCTCCATTCAGCGGGAGGCCATCACCGGGGACCCGGAATGGCGGCAGGGCAACTACACGGCCGACCGCCCGCCGCGCACCGGGATGAGCCTTGCCCGCAAGCTTGGCACGGTCACGTATCGCTCCGCGGAGGAGTGGCGCCAGCGCTTCGATCGCCAGCCGATACGCCCCGACCTCGAGCACAGTCAGCCCTTCGCTTCGGAGTTCGCAGTCCAGGGCTACCTGGAGTCACAGGCGCGACGCTGGGTCCACGCCTTCGATGCCAATTGCTATCTCTACCTGTCGCGGGCCATGGACCGCTTCGATCTGAGCGTCCATGGCGACCCCGTGGAGGTGCTCCGCCGGGCCCGCCTGGAGCAGGCCCTGGTCATAGGCGTGGAGTCCGATCTCCTCTTTTCCATCGGAGAGCAGCGGGCCCTGGCGCAAGCGTTGCAGGCCGCTGGCGCCGCCACCACGTTCGCGCCCCTGCAATGCATCGAAGGCCACGATTCCTTCCTGATCGACATCGAGCGTTTCGGCCGGGAGATCAGGGCCTTTCTGGGTTGATGACTCCGCCTCAGGGCTTCGGGTTGGCGATTCTCCCTCTGATTAAGTTCAACCGGCGTGCTCTCTCATTGTTGCCGAGGCATAATGCCTCCGTTCGCGACTAGAAAAGCCAGAACTCCCGCGAGGCCAATAGTGGAACGCCGCCTTCATACGAGGCATCGAGCCCGGACGACCGTCTACATCACCGTTCCCGGCGGCTGTCGCAAGCTGTGCAAGGCGGTGAATCTGAGTGCTACCGGCGTTTTCATCGAGACCACCAACCTCGGGCTGCGCAAGGGACAAACCGTCGTGCTCTCGTTCGCGATCAACCTCGGCGCCGTCACCAAGCTCCACCGGCGTACCGCGGTGGTGGCGCATGTCTCGCGCGGCGGCACCGGTCTCATGATGGAAAGCTACAGCGCCCGCGCGAATTGACGCGCGCTTCGTCAAACCTCCTGACCATCGGCCGGCTCGCCGAGCGAGCCAAAGTCTCCACCTCCATGCTGCGCTTCTACGAGCGCGAGGGGTTGTTGCGTCCTGCGAGCCGCTCGCGCAGCGGCTATCGGCTGTATGCGCCCGAGGCGGAGCACACGCTGCTCTTCATCCGCCGGGCGCAGCGGCTCGGCCTGTCCCTCGATGACATCAAGCTGGTGCTGGCCGGCCGCGATCGCCGCGGCGGCTCGGGAAGCGCGGTGGTGGGCATCGCGGAGCAGCGTTTTCTCGAGATCGAGCGGCGGGTGACGGAGCTGCTCGTGCTGCGCCATGAGCTCGAGCTCTTCCTCGATGATCTCGCCGCGCGGGTCGGGCAGTCGGCGGGGGAAGGCGCGGGCCGTCTCTACCGCGATCTGCTGGAGCACGTCTGTGGTCACGCTGATCGGCCGGTGGCCCCCTCCTCCATGACTCGCCTGATGCGGCGCATCGGCTGCGCGCTCGCGGATGCCGAGCGCGAGCGCTTGTTTGCCGCGCTGCGCGGCAAACACGTGCATGTCTGGCGGGAGGGCGACGGCTACGCGGTGCTGATGCCGGGACATGACCCCGAGGTGAGCGAGGCCCTACGGCAGCTTATCGCGGCGGAGGTCGGCTGCAAGGCTCATGTGGATCTGTCGCTGAGTGAGACGGCGGAAGGGCCGCTGCTGGCGGCGCACGGAGATGGCGCGTTTCTCTTCGCGCAGCTCTTCCTCGCTCTGGAAGCCTCCGCGGCCTGATCGCTTCACACCGCCCCGGGCTGCGCTTGACCTTGAACCTCGGTTGAAGGTCGATGATGCGGGGCATGGAGCGACACGAGGCAGAGCACGCGCGCGCGCACGCTTGCACGGATGGACATAGCCATGATGGACATAGCCATGAGCACGCGCAGACAGACGCGCATGCACACGTTGAGGCGCCTGGTGACGAGGGACGCCATGTCCTGCGAGCAAAGATCACCGGGATGGATTGCGGGAGCTGCGCGCTAACGATCGAAGACGGGCTGCGGCAGCTTCCTGGCGTGCGTCGGGTCGCCGTCGACTTCACTACAGAAATACTCGAGGTCGAAGGCGCGGTAGCAACCGACGCGGTCGACCGCCGGCTGCGGCAGCTCGGGTATGCACTCGCGACTCCCGAGCCGATACCCACTGAAACGACGCCCGGCAGCCGCGCCGGAGTGTTGCGGTTCTTCGTGACCCAGCCGCACCAGCGGTTGGCCCTCGTGGCCGGCGCGACCTGCCTGCTCGCCGCAATCATGGCGAATATCGTACCCGGGACGGCAGCGGCCCCGGCGACTCGGGCGGACTCGCTGCTGCGTCTCGTTCTGATCGCTACGGTGGTCCTCGTCGGGGCGCCCATCTTCATCAAAGGCGCGCGCGCCCTCTTTTATAGCCGGCGCGTCAACATCGATCTCCTCATGACCCTCGCTGCAATCGGCGCACTCTTCATCGGCGCTGCCGGCGAGGGTGCCGCCGTCGTCGTCCTCTTCACTCTGGGCGAGGGACTGGAGCGCTATAGCGCCACGCGCGCACGCGACTCGCTGCGCAGCCTCCTCTCCCTGCAACCGCAGACTGCAACGCTGTTGGAGCAACACGACGACCATGCCCACACACGTCAGGTTCCCGCCACCACATTGGCTCCGGGTCACCTCATCCTCGTGAGGCCCGGCGAGCGCATTGCCGCGGATGGCATCGTGAAGAGCGGACGCTCGAGCGTCGATCAGGCCGCCGTCACCGGCGAGAGCAGTCCGGTGGTGAAGACGGTCGGCGATGCGGTATTGAGCGGCACCGTCAACAGCGAGGGCGCCCTGGAAATCGAGGTGACCCGCGAAGCAGCGGATTCCACGGTCGCGCGAATTGCCCGTCTGGTGGAGCAAGCGCAGGCGCGCCGCTCACCCGCGGAGCGGGTCATCGATCGCTTCGCGCGCTGGTACACGCCTGCCGTGGTCATTCTCGCGGCCTTGCTCGTCGCGATACCCGTGCTCGTCTTCTCTCAGCCTCTGCTCACGGCTCCGGGCGCCGCGGAAGGCTGGCTGTACCGCGGCCTCGCCTTGCTCATCGTGGCTTGTCCCTGTGCGCTGGTGATCAGCATCCCGGTCACCGTGGTGAGCTCGCTGACCCGCCTGGCGCGTCTGGGGGTGTTGGTGAAGGGCGGAGAGCAGCTCGATCGGCTCGCGGCCATCCGCACCGTAGCGTTCGACAAGACAGGCACGCTGACGCTAGGCCGTCCGAGTGTCACGGGCATCCAGGCAAGTGACTGCGAGCATGAGCCGCAGTCCGACGCCTCGTGCGGGAGCTGCGATGACGTCATTGCGCTCGCCGCCTCGGTGGAACGCAGCTCGGAGCACCCGATTGCTCATGCCATCGTGGAGTCGGCACGAGAACGGGGCCTGCAACACCGTTATCCGGCGGCCAGCGACGTCGTGGCAGCGACAGGTCGCGGTGTCGTGGGCGAGATCGCGGGCAGCAAGGTCGCGGTCGGAACTGCGGCGCTGATGCAGGATCACGGCGCGATCGTAGATGCCCCGCCTTTCAGCGGCTTCGATCACGAGAGCGAGACGGTGATGATGGTTGCGCGCGATTCCCGCATCGTGGGCGCCATCGGAGTGCGCGACTCCTTGCGTCCCGAGAGCCGATCGGTCCTGGAGGAATTGCGGCAATCGATGCCGAATCTGCGCACCGCCATGCTGAGCGGTGATAGCGAGCGCACCGCCCAGGCCGTGGCGGCGCGGCTGGGCACAGTCGATCAGGTCCGCGCGGGTCTGCTGCCCGCCGACAAGCTCGCAGCCGTCGGGGAGCTGCAGCGAACCCACGGGCCCGTGGCCATGGTAGGCGACGGCATCAACGACGCCCCCGCGTTGGCCCGGGCGGACGTCGGGATCGCAATGGGTGGCGGAACGGGGCAGGCCATGGAGACCGCGGATGTCGTGCTGATGCAGGACGATCTGGCGCGACTACCCGCGGCGCTGCGCATAGCGCGGCGCAACCGTGCGGTAGTGCGACAGAACATTGCCCTCAGCCTGGGCTTGAAGCTGGCCTTCCTTGCGCTCACCATTCCAGGTCTTGCGACACTGTGGCTGGCGGTTGTCGCGGACGTCGGTGCGACCGTGCTCGTGACGCTCAACGGAATGCGCATGTTGCGGGCAAAATAGCGCTCGAGGCGTTGCCGCACCGCCGCCCTTGCCACAGCGGGAGGTGGGCATCTTGGCTGACGAGCAGGCAAACCCGGAAAAGTCTCTCACGGCGCTGGAGGAGTCCCGCCGCGAGCTCGAGTCGCTGACATATACCATCGCACATGATTTGCGCGCGCCACTGCGCACCATCGACGGCTTCGCCCGCGCGCTGAGCGAAGACTGCGGCGAGCGGCTGGATGAGGACGGACGCCGCTATCTGCAGCACGTGCTCGATGGCGCGCAGCGCATGGCGAGGATGCTCGAGGGATTGCTGAGCCTGGCGCGAATCCATCGGGCAGAGCTCCATCCGACGCCGGTCTCTCTTTCCCGGATCGCCCACGATGTCGTCGAACGGCTGCGGGCTGCGGAGCCATCGCGATCGGTCGAAGTCGTAGTCCCGGATGGCATCGCCGCCGACTGCGATGCCAGCCTCCTGACCATCGCGCTCGACGCCCTGCTCCAGAACGCCTGGAAGTTCACCCGTGGCCGCAACCCGGTACGCATCGAGGTCGGCATGCAGTCGACCACGCCGGCGGTCTACTTCGTGCGCGACAACGGTGTGGGCTTCGACATGCGCTATGCCGACAAGCTCTTCGGACCCTTTCAGCGCCTGCATTCCGAGCGCGAGTTCGCAGGCGCGGGCGTCGGATTGGCTGCGGTGCAGCGCATCATCCGCCGCCATGGCGGGCGCATCTGGGCGGATGCCGCACCCGATCACGGCGCGACCTTCTATTTCACCTTGAACGACAATCCCGAGGCTTCAGCGCCATGAAAGCATCCGACTCGCTCCGGCGCCGCTTCGTCGCCACTCTTCTCGCGGGTGCCGCCCTCGCACCGCTCGCGCTCATTCGACCGCGAAATGCCCGGGCCGCGGACCTGCCCCTCCTCGAACCCTCGAGTCCGGCTGCAAAGAAGGCTCACTACGTGCCGGACGCTTCACAGGCAGCCGCCACTGCGAAAGGCAACAGTTGCGCCGGCTGTGCCCTCTACCAGGGCGCCTATGGTTCCAAACAGGGCGCCTGCCAACTCTTTCAAGGGAAAGACGTGCTGGCGGGCGGTTGGTGCTCGTCATGGGAGCCGCAGATGTGAAACCCGCTACTCCGTGAGCTCCTTCGACATCGGCACGAACTCGATCGACAGGCCTGAAGGGAGCGGATAGTGGACTCTCGCTGCGGCGACGTAGCCGCACACTTCGTAGAGTCTCACCCCGGGTAACGTCGCCATCATCTCCGTGCGCCGAAAGCCGTGGCGGCGCGCCTCCTTCTCGCAGCGCTCGAGCAGCGCGGTGCCGATCCCCTGGCGGGCAGCCGTGGGGTCGACGAAGAAGGCACGGATCTTTGCGGCATCGACCGTGGGATCGAGAGTGCCGGCATCTCTGCCCACGCGCGTATCGCCGCCGAAGAGCGTGCGGCGATAGCTCCAGCCGCCGCAGCCGATGAGCCGGCCGGCGCGCTCCACTACGAAGTAGGTCCCGTCGGCGATGAGCTGACTGTCGAGGCCGAAGGCGCCTTTGAGAGCGCCCTCGATCTGCTCGGCAGTGTAGTCAGCGGCGCCGAGGGCCCGGATCGATCGGCCGATCAGCTCCTGGATCTCCGCCGAATCGGCCGCGGTCGCCTGCCTGAGTTGCCATGACATGGCAACCGACGATCCCTCATCGGAACCGGCAGGTCAAGTGACTTCGGCCCTACGCGCCAACCCGGCATCCGCGCCGTTACGTCAGAATCCGCCGAAGAATTTCTCCACCGCCAACAGACAGAACGGCGGCACCAGCCCGGCGTGATAGTCGGTGAGCATGGCCGCCTGGCCGCCGTCAGTGGCACCTCCGGCAATCGCAGACGCCTCGACGGCGGCTTTGGCTGCCGCGAAGCCATTCTTGAGATCGCCGTAGGGATCGTTCGTGCCCACGGCCGAATCGACATCCAGTACCGTGACCTGCGCGCTCGGCGCGTGGGCCGCCCAGTACCCCTGCATCAGCTGCGTGTTCATGTAGAACACCGTCGGATCGTTGTCTCCGCCACAGAGGAGTATGGGCTCGGAGGGATTGAAGCTGCGCAGATCGTTCTTCGCCAGATCCTGCCGCAGGCCGTTGCCGGAGCCCGTGGGCGGCACATTCGTCGTCGTCGTGGGAAAGCCGCCATCGGGGTGAGCCTGCTCATCCTGCAGGTAGCTCAGGCGATAGGCGTTGGTCACCAACGGGTTGGGGCCGAAGCCCAGCGCGAAGACGACTGCGAGATTGGCAGGCGTCGTCGCAGGAGTGATGGACGCATACTGCGGCGCAGGCGGCGTGCTGTCGAAGATCGTGTTCTGGGGAAGCAGGCCCTGCGCGTAGAGGTTTGAAGTCGTCGTGGTCGCCGGCAGCAGCGAGGCAATGTTGGTGGCGTACTGCGGCGAGAAGACGTCAGTCGGATTGCTGTAGACATTCCCGTACGAGTGCTGATAGGCCGAAGCCACCAGGGCGAAGTTGAGCACCGCGCTTCCGTTGGGCTCCCCCATGAAGATCGCATCGCCGAACGCCGAAAGCGCATAGGGCCCCGACATCGGACCCCCCGCCGTGACGGGCATTCCCGCTGCCTGCATGGCGCGCACGGTCGCCAGCGCCACGTAGCCCCCCTGGGAATAGCCGGTGATGAACAGCTTGCTTCCCGCGCTCGCTCCCATGTCGGAGAGGGCGGTGCGCGCCGCGGTGAGCGCGTCCATCATTTCGTGCGACTGCTGATCGGCGACCAGATAGGGATGATAGGAAAGGTCCGAAGTGTCGTATCCGGCATAGTTGGGTGCGACCACGATGTAGCCGAAAGACGCGAACACCGTCGCGAGCAACACGGCCTCGGAGTTGTTCCCACTCGCCAGGTCGGCGATGTTGTAGGACTTCTCCGCCGACGTGCCATGCGCGTAGAGCACGACCGGGCGGGCGCCCTGACAGGAGGGGTCGGGCCCGCCCGGCACCATCAGCGCACCCGATGCAGTCGCCGCCTCGCCCTGGCCGCCGACCGTCCGGTATTGCATGTGGTAGACATCGACCGTGCAGACCGGATTGAAGGTGAGCTTCAGCAGCTGCCCGGTGTCGCTGTTGCCGCTCAGCATCGAGAGCAGGTCGGCAGCCGAGTAGGAGCCGGTCTTGGACGGAGTCTGCAGCAGCTGGCCGGGCTGCGGTGTCATCGATTGGGGGGGCGGCGTCGACGAAGAGCCATGGCTGCTGAGGCGGCAGGCCGAAAGCAGGGCCACGGCGGCCGAAGCTACGAGGATCTGAGCGAGGCGGACCATGGAAGTCCCTCCGGAGAGTGGCCCTGCAGCAGAAATCCACGAGAGCTGAAGAAGTTCAGCCGGCCGAAGTCTCAGCGCGCAGCCCGGGCCGCGAGAGCCGTCCCCAGTCTAAGCGCGACGAGCCAGCTCCGCGAGAGCCGCCCGCAGGTCCCGCAGCCGGGGAGGCTTGTTGAGCACACGATCGACATGCGGCGGTACCTGATTTTCCGCGGTGAGCCGCTGGCCCCACCCGGTGAGGAGAACCACCGGTGTGTGGGGCAGCGCTGCCTTGATCGCGGCGGAGACCTTTCTGCCATCGACGTAGGGCATGCCGAGGTCCGTGATCACCAGCTCGAAAGGCTCGCCGCGCGAGCGGGCCGTCTCGAAGGCATCGATACCCGCCTGTCCGCCTTCCGCCGCCGTCACGCGGTGGCCGTCACCGCGCAGGGTCTCGCGCAGCGATTCGATGATGAGGGGATCGTCGTCGACGATCAGGATGCGCAGCGGCCGCACCGGCAGGCCGAGCGCGAGCTGCTTTCCCGTCGCATCGGCGGCGCGCGGCGCCGCGGGGAAGACCAGCCTGACCGTCGTCCCCTCGCCCGGGACGCTGTCGATCTCGAGCTCCGCGCGGTGGCGTTGCGCCATGCCGTACACCATGGCGAGCCCCATGCCGGTGCCCCGCTCGCCCTTGGTGGTGAAGAACGGCTCCAGGCATCGGCGCCGGGTCTCCTCGTCCATGCCCAGGCCCGTATCCGAAACCTCGAGGCACACGACCTCGATCGGCGACTCCGCCGCATCCGCGCCCTGCGAGCCGTTGGTCCCTTCGGGCTTCGGCTGCCGTAAGGCAGTTTTCGTTCGTACGGTGAGAGTGCCGCCGTCGGGCATGGCGTCAGCCGCGTTGAAGATGAGGTTGGTGAGCGCGTCGCGGATCTCGTTCTCCGCTGCCATGATGACGGCTGAGGGGTTGACCAGATCGGTCTGCAGCTCGATGACCGCGCCACGCTCCTGTGGCAGATCGCGCCAGCGTGCCTGCGTCAGCTCGAGGACGCCGCGGATCAATCGATCGAGCTCGACCCTCGCCAGCGCCGCCTGCGCCTCCTGAGGTCGATAGAACTCGCGCATACGGCTCACGGTCCTTGCCACATCGTGGATTGCCGTCTGGATGGTCGTCAGGTAAGCGCGTGCGCGGTCACTCAGCGCAGGCTCCCGCTCGAGCAATGACTCGGTGTAGAGCGCAATCGGAGAGATCGCGTTGTTGATATCGTGCGCGACGCCGCTCGCCATCTGTCCCAGCGCACGCAGGCGCTCCTGCTGAACCACGGTCTCCTGGCTCTGGCGCAGATTCTCGTAGGCCTGCTGCAGCGCGTCATAGAGCTGTGCCTGATGAGCGGCCAGCGCGACGTGCTCGCTGAGCTGCCGCAGGAACTCGCAGTCGCCGCTGCTGAAGGCCTCCGGCTCGCGCCGCGCGGCCACGAGGACGCCGAACACTCTGCTCTCCGCGCGCAAGGGCGCGACGACCAGGGCACGCAATCCGCCCTTCGCCAGGGTGCTGGGGAAGGGATACTGGCTCGCGCCGATGTCAGGCTCGTACACGAGCTCGCCGCGCACACAGCGGCTCAGGCCGTTGCGGTCCACGGGTACCCGCGCCTTCTCCGTCAGCGCCAGCTCCAGCGCAGTGTCCCGGCTGAGTGCGCCGACGCTCGTGACGGTCAGTACCTCCTCCTGCGGGTCGTAGAGGCAGATACAGCCGAAGTCGATGGGCACCTGCTCCTCGAGATGCCGGATCACCACCTGGAAAATGCTGCGCAGATCCTGCCGCTCGCCCACCGCCCGGGTGATGCGCTGCAGCAGGTCGAGGCGGGAAAGCTGTCGCTGCAGCTTCGCTCCGAATGCATTGCGCTCCGCAATGTCGGCGGTGAGCTGATCCAACATATGGTTGAACGCATCGGTCAGGGTGCCGAGCTCGTCATCGCCGAGCTTCGGCGCGCGCACCGAGTAGTCCCGCTTCTCGGAGACCGCGAGCGCCGCGCGCCCGAGTGTCTGCACGGGACGCGAGATCTGCAACTGCAGGGAGCGGCCGAGAACGTAGGCCAGCAGCATCGCAAAGAGCGTCATGCCGGCGGCGATCAGCGCATAGAGCGCGATCTCGTGGTGAAGCGAAGACAGGTCCCAACGCAGATAGAGAGTACCGAGGCGGGTGTTGCCGCCCTGCCGGATGGGCTGATACGCGGCCAGCATGCCGGCGTCGAAGCGAAAGCCATCGCGCTGCGGGTGAGGCGGGAAAGCGCTGACGGCCCCATCCGCGGGGTAGTGCGCAAAAAGCGCGCCCTTGGCGTCATACACCGCGGCCAGCGTGATGCGCCGCTCCGCGTGCAGCGCCGCGAGTACGTCGGTCTCATCCGACGGGTTGTCGAAGGCGATAGCCGCAGTACTGTTGCTCGCGATGACCTGGCCAAGGGTCTGGATGGTGTAGAGCGCCGCCGCGCGATACGTCTGGTATTGATAAGCGATGAAGGCCGCGCAGGTGATCGCGAGCACCGCGCCGCTGGTCACGAGCAGCATGATCATGAGCTTGCGCCGGATGGGCTGGTTCCGCAGCGGCACGGCTAGCCCTCCCCCGGCGCGGCCGGAACCGCGGCCCGCAGTAGCTTCGAGGACAGCGTGAGGCCGGCAGCCTGCGCCGCGCGCGCGTTGATGTTCAGCCGCACGTGCTGGTCGATCAGCACGAAGCGGATCATGCCGCCGCTCTGCATGAAGTTACCGAGGTCGCTCACGGTGAGCACGTTGCGACCCTTGAGCGCGTCCAGGATGTGCGGCAGGTTCGGCGCTTCCGAGGAGCTGATATAGAGGATGTGACAGCCCGTCGCCTCGCCGACATTCGCCAGCCGGCGCACGACGATCGGCCGCCCATTCACCCGCTCACCGGAGACCGCCTGGTCGAGCGTGCCGTCGAATGGATCCGCTCCCAACACCCCGATCACGATCGGCGCGCTCTGGTCGGCAAAAGCTCCCGGGGGCCAGTCGACGAATTGCGAGAAATAGAAGAGAAACACCGCCTCGACCTGTTGCGCGCTGGGCGCGGCCAGCGCCGGCCGGCCGCCGAGCAATCCGCCGGCCAGGAGCAACGCCACGGCAATGGCGCGCCTCGAGGCTCTCAGAGCTGCCATGTCACCCGTCCGTAGACGCTGCGCTTGATCGCGCTGCGCTCATCGACACCGCCGAACTCGACATGGGACGCATGGAGGAGACTGCGCCCCTCGAGCGACAGCGTGAAGTGCGGCGTGGCGTGCCAGATCGCGTTGAGGTCGAGCTCCTGGTAACCGGGATCACCGGTGCCGTCGACGACCTCGGGCATGCTCACGATAGCCGAGAGTACGCGCAGTCCCGCATGCAGCTGGACGCCAGCCGGCAGATCGAAGTCCGACTGCACGCCGACCTGATTGCGCGGCGTGGAGCCCTCGACGAACCTGTTGCGGTTGTTGTCCTGACCGAGCGCGGTCAGCTTCATGTCGATGTAGGAGTAGTTGACCGACAGGCGCCACCACGCGACCGGCGAATACAAGGCGAGGCCTTCGAGGCCCGTGGAGTGGCCGTCGATGAGATTCTCGTTGAGGAGCGGATAGATGATCTGGCCGGTCGCCGCGTCGAGAAAGGGGGTGCCCAGCTCCAGGGAGGCAAGCCCCGTGTAGCGATTGCGGAATGCCGCCAGATCGAGCGAGAGATCGCGCAGCGGCTGCCAGCGATAGCCGAGCTCGAAGGCGAGCACCTCCTCGGCGTGGAAATCGCGATTGCCCAGCAGCACGACGACCGGGTTTCCGGCGGGATCCGTGGCATCGATGTCGACATCTCGCTCGAGGCGCGTCGGCACCCGCACGGCGCGGGAAATGGCGCCCCAGACAGTCTGAGTGTCGGCGAGGTCCCAGGCCGCGCGCACGCTGGGCTGCACCTCGAACCCGCTGAAGTCGTTGTGCTCGAGCTTGGTGCCGAGCGTCAGCCGCACGGAGTGCGGCAGCGATACCTCATCCTGCACGAAGCCGCTGACCACGTTGTCGCGCGAATCAGGAGGATCGAGGGCGAAGAGTCCCTTGCCCTCATTGCGATCATTCATGGTGCGGCCGGAGAGGCCCCAGGTGACGGCCTGGAAGTGGCCGAAGGGCAGGTGCTCCAGGAAGTCGATGTCGAGCGTGCCGAGATCATCGACGAAGGTCGGATCGTTGCGGTGGGTGTAATCGTAGTAGACGCGCACCTCGAAATCCGAGTCGGCGCTCATCGTATGTCGCCAGTGCTCGAGGAGATTGCCGCCGCTCACGCCCACCCGCAACGGGCCCGCGGGACCCGGGCGGCCGATGATGTTGACCGAGGGGCTCACCTGCCCGATGCGGCCGCTGTAGGCATCGCCTTGCACGGTGAACGCGTCGGCCGAATCGGCATTCCAGT
>Ga0134126_10006670_pt1 | contig 14482 bp, 10 predicted proteins | sample KB31752_FD_96881 | JGI IMG/M metagenome (GOLD analysis project Ga0134126, IMG submission 96881) | Terrestrial soil microbial communities with excess Nitrogen fertilizer from Kellogg Biological Station, Michigan, USA - KB3-175-2 | ecosystem: Environmental > Terrestrial > Soil > Unclassified ... | reverse complement strand
TGGGCGGAGTGGACGGGACGGCTCAGCGTTGCCATCGCATTCACTGTGCTGGCGGTGGGCGAGCTGATCGGCGACAAATCCCCACGCATCCCCGACCGCACTTCACCCCTGCCATTGCTCGTCCGCATCGTCCTTGGCGGCCTGGCGGGCGCAATCGCCGCTACGGCAATCGATGGTCCGGGCATCGAAGGCGTCCTGCTGGGCATCGTCGGTGCATTATTGGGTGCGTTCGTCGGCTTCATGGTGCGCCGCGATCTTGTTGAGAAGATCGGCTGCAAGGACTGGCACATCGGCGTCGTGGAAGACCTCTGCGCGATCATCTTTGCGGTTTTCGCTCTGCACATCATCACCGCTTGAGGATCGCGCACCGCGCACAAACGGAGATTCCCTTCGGGAATGACAAAGACAAAAGAGACAAAATTGGGTGGCCCCGGAACTTTGTTGAAGCTCCGGGGCCACGGCCTTTTGCAGACGGCCTGTAAGCCGGATTCTGTCTGAAGTTTCCTCCAGCGACGATCATTCCTCTAGGCGACGCGTTACCGCGCCGCTCCAGCAACCTACCCGCGGGTTTCGGCCTCCGGTTGCCCGGATTGCTCCGCCTTGGCGCATCGGGCCGATGCGCCCGCGCCGCTGGAGTGGCGGCTGCGGTCCCTGCCTATTTGGTCTTGCTCCGTGTGGGGTTTACCATGCGGCGTCCATTGCTGGCCGCCCGGTGCGCTCTTACCGCACCTTTTCACCCTTACCTGCCTGCTTGCGCGGGCGGGCGGTATGTTTTCTGTTGCACTGGCCGTCTTTATGCCTTGAAGCATAAATCCCGGACGTTATCCGGCACACTGCCCTGCGGAGTCCGGACTTTCCTCCCCCTCCGCGGCGAACCGCGAAGGCAGCGATCGTCCAGCCGCCTGCATGTTCATTGTACGGGAACGGTATTTTGCGGCTGGCGTTAGTGCCGGAAGCGCACCGTGATGGTCGTCGAGACAGGAACGGGTTTCCCGTCGACCTGATACGGGCGGTAGTGCCAGTGCTTAACCGCCGCCTCAGCTGCTCGACGCAGCAGGAAGTGGCCGCTGATCACCTCTGTATCGGAGACCTCACCGCGGCGGTTGATCTCCGCGTGCAGGACTACGGGGCCATCCACATGCGCGATCTTCGCCAGCGCCGGGTAGTCGGGCTTGGGAGCGGAGACCAGGTTCTCCGCCATCAATCCAGCGGCAATGTGGGGATGCGGCGGCGGCTCGGCGAGAGCAATTGCCGAAGTCCGCTCCGTCGCGTCGCCCACGATGCTGGCATCTGGGTTGCGTGGCCGCGCGAGCTCAAAATGCGGTTCGCTCACTTGCTTTGCCGATACCTCCTCGACTTGCGCGACAGGCGTTGGAGAAGGTTCGCTGGAGTGCGGCGACGGAGCGGCGACCGCGGACGAATCCCGCTGCGCCGGCATATTGGAGTACGGCGGAGCGATGTAGTCATCGTCAAAATGAGACACGTGCGCCGGCTGCGCGGCCGCTAGGTCCGTGCTGGTACTGGGCTTTGAGCTTCCATCGTTCGCCACCGCCCCGGCCAGCAGAACAGCCGGCTGCGCCGCCGTTGGCTTAATTGCCTTTGGCGAGCCGCTCCTTGCCGCGGACGCAGGATTTGCAGCAACTTGCGTCGGCGCTTTGGTCCGCAGCGCAAACCCGAGCCCCGCGGCAAGCAGGACGACTGCGGCGATTCCGTATACGAAAACCGTGCGGTTGACGTGCGGAGCAGCAGGCAGAGGCGGTTCTTCATCGAACTCCGGCAACGCGATCGGAGTCACCATTACATGCCGCATTACGTTTGCCGCAGGCGGAACATACAGCGGTACTTTTTCGGCAGTGGGAGCAGATGCAGATATAGTCGCCGCGTCAGAGATTGCGTCAAGCACTGCACTGTTGGCTTCAACGACAGGTTCCGCCTCGGGCGTCAGAACTGCGGATGTGGGGAGTGATTCGGCGGCCTGTGCAAACGAGGCGGTAAGTTGTGTCTCTTGTCGAGCCGCGCCGGATATCGGCAACGAAGTCGGCTCAACTGCCTCCGCATGCATTTCCGGAAGAGTGAGCGAAGCCACAGAATCGACCTCATCAATAGCAGCGACTTCGCCGGGCGCAGCAAACGGTGCGGGTGTTTGGTCCTGCACAACTGCCGTGGCAGGAACAACCGCTTCGGTTCGCGCCGGATGGTTATGCTCTGTAAGATCGGCGGCTGCCGCAATAGGCGCGGCGATCGCGGCAACATCAGTGATTGCGCCGGACGCCGTAGGCTGCGGGACCGGATTCTCGGGAATCGCCCCGGCGATGCCCGCTGCGGGCTCCTGCAACTCCGTCTCATCGTCGTCCATGGGTTCGGCTGCTTCGGCGCGCGCCAGCCGGCTGAAGACCGCCCTCGCCCGGCCGAAGGGGATAACGTTCGCCCGGGCTGCGTGCGCTGCAGCTTCACCAGAAGGCTGCAGCTCGGGCCGCGCTTCGTACCCCGCACCCTGCACCTCGGCTTCAATCTTCGCGGCGGCTTCGCGCAGTTCGCGGGCGGCCTCCGCGCGCGGATCTTCATCGGCATGGAGTCTCTCTTCGCCCGGCGGTTCATTCCACGGACGCCGCAACGCGGCGTGAAGGAAGGAAAGCAGCTGCCTGACCGAAGGCTGTAGCTCTTCGCCGGCGGGATCCATGCGCGGCCCGGCGATCGCGATCGCAACGATCTCCAGCAGGTCCGTGCGCGGAATCGATCCGCCCTCGCGCAGCACCATCGATCGCACCAGCGCGGCCAGTTCTTCGTTCAGCGAACTTGGTTTCTGTAGCCGCTCCGTCAATTGGCAAATATCATCCGGCGAGCCGTAGCGCACGCCGTGCATCACGAAGACGTCGTGCAGTTCCTCAATGTACGGAGCAAAACGAACCGCGAGATCCTTCGGGCTCCACAGAGCAGGCATGGTGCCGGTTTAGATGCCCCCCAAAGGCCGGAAGGCTGTTCGGGTTGTTTGCATGCGCGATGGAAATTCCGCGCGCCAACTTCTAACTGCGCCAGTGCAGCGTTACCGGTTCGGACATCGGGTGCGTGCCTGTCCCGCTGAGCCGCGCCTGCTTGAGGGCGAAGTACCACTTCGCCGGCTTGTCCGCGTCGTCGATCAGCATCAGCGCGGGGCCGTAGCGCAACCCCTGCGCTTGCTCCACCATGGTCTCCTGGTCCTGCCTGACGAATCGATTGCCGAAAAACCTGAGAATCGGCGTAAAGAACGGAAACCAGCCCAGCACATTCCATGCGCCGCACACATCGATGCGACACGTGGAAGGCGTTACCGGCGTCACCGTGGTAAGCGTGGCAAACCACTTGTCGCCGCTGCGAATGGCCTCGTAACGCCGGTTCGGCAGCACGAAATCGATGGTCGTCGTGACTGGCCCATGCGCTCCCAGGAGCTTGTACGGCAGGCTGTTGCTGGATGGCGTGTGCGCCGCCATGCGAAAACCTGCATTACGGCCGCTATTCCCATCATCTTTGATAGGCTCAAAACGTTTTTGCTTCTCATGAATACTGGCCTGGCTGCGCCACCACCATGCCTGATGCACAAACGGCCCATGCGCCGGATCCATCAGCCCAATGATTCCGTGGTCGACATTGCACGGCAGATCGGCAGTCAGGTGCGCGGTGCGAAACTTCGACGAAAACTTCGGAACCTCCGGCACCGGAGGCAGCTCGGCGGCGCTCCGCCCCGCGCCCGGCTCCGGCACGTAAACCCAGCCGTAGCCGTCGCGTTCCTCGCAGGCATAGGCCCCGGCGAAAATCTTGGTGGCGTCCAGCGTGTCTTCGCCGGTGAGCGAGGGAATCTTCATGCATTGCCCGCTGCATGGCTCGAACTCCCAGCCGTGGTACTTGCAGGTCACGCGTTCGCCGTCGAACCATCCGGCCGATAGCGGAATGCCGCGGTGCGGACACAGATCGCGCATCGCGAAGACTTTGCCATCGTTGCGCCGCCCGAGCAGCAGCGGTATCCCCAGCAACAGCGCCGTGCGCCGCTCGCCGCGACGCAGATCGTCAACCCGCGCGGCAGGATACCAGTCGCCGTAGATCAGCTCCGCCGCCGGGCCGGCTGTCGAATCCGGTGCAGGGTTCGTGCCTCGTATGGGATCGTTCACTCTGATCCAATATATTCGCCACAGAAGCCAATTCCCGCCCAATGGATCGTTTCATCCAAATTCCCCGGCGTCCGCGATCCACGACGCTGCTGATCGTCGCGCTCTGGTTCGCGTTCTATGCGAGCTTTACGCTCTTCCGCCCCGCGCTGCTGGATGACGCCGACTCCGTCCACGCCGAAGTCGCTCGCGAGATGCTCCTACGGCACGACTACGTCACCCTCTACGCCAACGGCATCCGGTATCTCGAAAAGGCGCCGCTGCTGTACTGGTCGATGGCGGCATCGATGCGGGCAATGCAGGCACTCGGACATCCCTCTGCGCAAGCGCTGGCCGTCGCCGCGCGCATCCCCATGGCGCTCAGCGTGCTCGCACTCGCCTTCGTGGTTGAGGTATTCGCCCGCCGGGTATTCCGTTCCGTCCGCGCAGGACTTTACGCCGCGCTGGTGCTCCTCTCCTGCCCCGGCATCTTCCTCTTCTCGCGCATCCTGCTGCCGGACGTCATGCTCTGCCTCTGGATCACGCTGGCGCTGCTCTGCTTCTGGCAGACCGCCGAGGCGGGTGCCCCACCCAGGCGCAGCTTGGGTGGGATCGGGGAGCAATCGATAGCACCATCACCGGTCCGTGCCCCATTCATCGCGCAGCCCCATCGCGCGATGAGTGGGATCGAGCCACAAGGTTCCCGCTTGCTCTGCTACAGCTTCGCTGCCTGCTGCGCTCTCGGTGTTCTGACCAAAGGCTTCATCGGCGTGGTCTTTCCGGTTGCAATCGCGGCGATCTATCTTCTGACCACACGTGGTCTGCGTGGAGCGATTCATCGCACGCTGCGCCTGCATCCCTTCAGTTCGTCCGCCGTCTTTCTCGTGATCGCTGCGCCGTGGCACATCCTGGCCGCATGGGCCAATCCCACGCGTGGCCGACCCGGCGATCTCACGTGGCTGCACGGCCACTGGTTCGTTCCCATCCCCACTCCGGGCAACGTCCACGGCTGGGCATGGTTCTACTTCGTCAATGAGCAGGTGCTGCGCTACCTGAACCTGCGCGTCCCGCGCGACTACGACACGGTTCCCCTCTGGCTCTTCTGGGGCCTATGCTTCGTCTGGCTGATGCCCTGGTCGGCATTCCTGTTCAAGGCGCTTGCGTGGCGACATCTGCTGAGCCACGTACTACTCAATTCGCAAGAGCGCCGCGCCAAGGCCTGGATGCTGTACCGCAAAGTCGGATTGCCGAATGATCTCCATGGCCCCCTGCTTCTCCTGATTTGGACCGCGTTGCCGCTACTCTTCTTTTCTTTCTCCACGCGGCAGGAGTATTACGTTCTGCCGTCCCTGCCACCGCTTGCTGTCCTGATCGCGGGATGGCTGGCGCAGGACGCGTATGTTCGATGGCAGCCGATCACTAAAAAGGCGCAACGCATCCGTCGAGCGACCCTGCGCTGCACCGCAGTCCTTCTCGCCTTTGGCACAATCTTCGCCGCTGCATCCATCTACTTCCTGCTACACACCCGCGCACCCGCGCCGGACACCGATCTCGCTGCTCTCCTCCAGCAGAACTCCGGCGACTACGCACTCTCCATGGGCCACTTTCTCGACCTCAACGCACAGGCGCTCTCGCTCTTCCGCCTGCCTCTTGTAATCGCGGCCGCGAGTCTTTTCTTCGGCCCTCTCGCCTCGTATCTGCAACGCCGCCGGGTCCGCCCACATGCTGCGACTCTCGCCATGTCGGTCGGTGCCTTCGGCTTTCTTCTCGCCGCACACCTCGGCCTCCAGACCTTCGCGCCCGTGCTAAGTTCCCAGCAGCTGGCCGCGCAGATCGCCCCACAGATTCAGCCCGATGATCTCGTCATCATCCATCAGGAGTACGAATTCGGCAGCACGCTGGGCTTCTATCTACAGAGGCCCGGCTATCAATTCGCAGGCGGCAAACCGATCGCCATCGATCCCATCCACATCCTCACAGAACCGCAGTACAACGGCGTGCGCGAATATGGCCGCAGCTCCAACCTCTGGTACGGCAGCTTCTTCCCCGATGCGCCGGAGATCTTCGAGACGCAGCAGTCGCTCGCGTCGAAGTGGGCCGGGCCCCAGCGCATCTTCCTCTGGCAGGACCTCGCGAATCAACCTGCTCCTTTGCCCGCAGCGCTCTCACCCGTCTACGTGATCGCAACATCCGGCGGCAAAGAGATCATCTCGAACCAGCCGAACCGGTGAAGACGCATGTCGAACCGTACCGCGGTATTCTGCGTATCTCATTTGCTGCGTCGCGGAGTCGTCCTGTGAGTCGCCGTTTGTTTTCTTCCTTTCTCGCTGCCATTCCCTTCATCGCCCTGCCTGTCTACGGCCAGGCCAAACCTCCTGCCTCGCCGGCCGTCACGATGGCTCGCGACGCGCACCCGTCATTGCTAGTCGCGACGGTCAAGCCGCACGACCCCGATTCAACGCATCAGGGCATCGATGCCATTGGAGATCACCTCGCCGTCTTCAATCAGTCGGTTTCGAGCCTGATGGTGTTCGCATACTCCATCCATCCAAAGCAGATCGCGGGGGCGCCCGACTGGGCGCTGCACGACCGCTGGGACATCGAAGGCAAGATCGACACGCCAGGCCAGCCCGACCTTCACCAGATGCAGGAGATGCTGCAGAAGCTCCTCGCCGACCGCTTTCAGCTCCACTTCAACCGCGAGAAGCGCGAGCTTGCTGTCTACGCGATCCGCGTCGCAAAGGGCGGCCCGAAACTGAAACCCGCCGCGCATCCGGAGGCGCTTGCCGACCAGCAAGGCAGCGGCGGCGGCACGGAGCAGACGCTCACCTACACCAGCGCAACCATGGCGGACTTTGTGATGGGCGAGCAGTTCTTTCTCGACCGCCCCGTGGTCGATCAGACAGGACTGAGCCGGCGCTACGACTTCTCCTTTCGTTATACCTATGACGAAGTGCACGCGACCGACCCCAACGCGCCGCCGGGACTGTTTACGGCAGTGCAGCAGCAGTTAGGGCTGAAGTTCGCGCCGGTCAACGCCCCGGTTGATGTCTTCGTGATCGATCGCGTGGAGCGGCCGGGGCAAAACTAGCCGGCGACACTTCTTTGCATTCGCTGAGAAGCCATTCTGCGTATCTTCCCAAGTACAGCGTAGGCTTGTGGGGGGCTTGCAATGATCGCCATCCGGTGGACGATGTTGTTTTCGGCTGTGCTGCTCGCCGGCGGACTTGCCGCGTGCGCTCAGGACATGCAGACGGTGAAGCCGATGGCAAAAGATGCGGACCCGTCGTTTGAGGTCGCGGTCATCAAGCCATCGGACCCGAGCGACAAAAACCAGGCATTCGGCCTGGAAGGTCATCGCATCCATATCGAAAACAATTCGATGACCGGCATTCTCTGCTTCGCCTACTCCATCCAGAAGAGCCAGATCGTCAATGCTCCGGAGTGGTTCGACGAGCAGCGCTGGGACATTGACGGCGTTCCCGATGTGGAAGGCAAGCCGAGCTGGGACCAGTACCGGCACATGCTGCAAAAGCTGCTCACCGCGCGGTTCGGCCTCAAGATGCATCCGGACAAGCGCGAGCTTTCGGTCTACACCCTCACCGTCGCGAAGAGCGGCGCGAGGCTGGCGAAGAGCACGCGCGATCCCGACGCCAACAGCGATTCATCGGGACATGGCATCGGAACCGGCCAATATATGAAGTTCACCAACGTCAGCATGGCCGACTTCGCTCACGTGGTCCAGATGATGGGACTGGACAAGCCGGTCGTCGATCAGACCAACATCCCCGGTCGCTTCGACTTCGAGCTGACGTGGACTCCAGACGCCATCCGCGCCACCGAGCCGAATGCGCCACCGGCGCTGTTTACGGCGGTGCAGGAACAGCTGGGTCTGAAGCTCGAAGCCACGCGCGCGGCCGCGGATGTGTTCGTGATCGATGCGGCGACCAGGCCGACGCAGAATTAGGTGCGCGTGATCCTGCCGCGGTTGAGGTAGAAATGCTCGCCGCGCCAGACAATGTGGTTGGAGGCGAAGCTCCACGCCCAGAAACCGAGGCCGAAGAAGTCGCGCAGCGGGATCAGCCACAGATCGCGCAGGACTTGTCCATCCCGAAGGATACCCACCCCAACTGAAAGCGCGACGGTGACGCGCGCGAGCAACACCAGACTCAGCAGCGTGAAGCTCCAAAGCGCAAAGCCGCTGGCGATGCAGTTCAGCACAGCCCACGGAATGCAGTAAGTGATGCCGAGGCCGGCGTATCCCCAGCGGCGCGAGTCGCGCGTGGAGCGCGCCCAGCGCATCTGGTGGTCCCAGAAGCCGCGGAAGCGATAGGCGGGCACGGTGGTTTCGACGGGTTCGCCGCAGAGCTCCACGCGATAGCCTGCGGCCGCGATGCGCGCGCCGAGCTCGTAGTCGTCGGCGAGATAGTCCACCAGCGATTCCAGGCCGCCGGCGCGGGTGAGCGCCTCGCGCGATACCGCCAGCGTTGAGCCGAGCCCAAAGCGGATGCCATCTTCAAGGAGCCGCGCGGTCAGCACGCCGGGAAGGAAGTCCGTGGAGATGCCGAGCGCTTCGAGCCGCGCCCATAGCGTCAGGCCATCGCCTTCCACTGAGGTGCGGCCGAGATACGGGACCGTTACCATGCCGACGGGATGGGCATGTTTGCCGCCGCGCGCATCCACGCTGGCGGCCGGGCCGAAGCACGCCATTACGCGAGAGAGATAGTGGGGCGAGACACGGATATCGCTGTCGTTGATGAGGATGTAGTCGTACTGCGCCTGTCGCAGCATCTGGACCAGATTGCTCACTTTGCCGGAGGTGCCGAGCCGCTCCGGGCAAACGATGAGACGGATGGCCGTACCAGGAAATTCGGCGCGCAGGCGCTCCACTTCGGCTACTGCGGGATCGTCCATGCTGCTGACGCCGAAGAGAATCTCAAACCGGCCGGCGTATTGCTGCGTGCAGTGGCTGACGAACCCTGCGTGCATGCGCGCGTCGAGGCCTTTGACTGGCTTCAGAATGCTGACGCTGGGCGCAAACTCGTTCTTCCCCGCCGCTGTTGCGACGCGCCGGCAATGATGGTTGAACGAGCGCGCGCCCCACAGCGCCAGCAGCATATAGACCAGCCCGCCCATGGTCAGGAAGGTCGTAATGATCTCGACTGCCATGGCGAAGTCCATCATTCGAGGATACCGGACGAGAAAAGGGCGGAATAAAAGTGGCTCAAACGGTAGTGGGTCAGGTTGAATTTTGCTTTGAAAGGGCGGGGCTTCAGCCACGCCATAAGCTGGCCATTCCTGAGCCGGGGCTTCAGCCCCCGAGGTCAAATTTGTCAAAATGACCCACCACCCTCATTCCGCAAGAACCGGATGAAGAGCGCACAATCTGTGATTGTTCAATGGCTTTCAACCCGCTCCCGCACGAAGCGCGCAACGCGAGCGGCGGCTTCCTGCGGATGTCGCTCCAGCAGCATGTGCGAGCCGGGGACTATCTCAACCTCGGCCTGCGGTTGGATGGCACGCATCTCTTCAAGGCAGGCCATGTCGATGAGCTGATCGTCTTTGGCATGCAGGAAAAGAATCGGCACGCGGACCTGGGCAAGCTCCTTACGCACATCGCAGGTAAGCACAGCGCGGATGCGCGCGGCGAAGGTGTCGGCGGGAATAGCAGTCCTGATCCTCTTCAGCTTGTCGAGCAACTCCTTCGGGGCATCGTGACCGGCAGTCCAGTGCTTCGTGACAAACGCTGGTCGCGGAAGTGCGAACAGTACATGCGTGAGGATCGAACTGATGGGCCGCAACAGCTTCCGCACCGGCGGCGTCGCAAAGCCGACGCAGATAACCAGGCCTTTCAGGTTCGGCGGGTTCGCAGCGGCCAGAGCAATGGCCGCGACGGAGGAGTAAGACTCGGCCAGCAGCACGAACGGTTCATCGTCGATGCCCGCCGAGCGCAGGAACGCGTCAACCTCCGCATACGAAGTGCAGCCGGTCGGCGGATAGCGCACGATCTGCGGTCGCATGGACGCAGGAAGCGCCGCAGCGAAATTTTCCAGCAGCCATCCGGTGCCGTCCATGCCCGGCAGCAGAACGAGTTTTGGTTCCCTGGAATCTCCGTCGGCCATCTTCGTGCGCTATTCGTAGCGCAGCGCCTCAATGGGATCGAGGTTCGCTGCCTTCCACGCTGGATAGATGCCGAAGACGAGACCGATGGCGCACGAGCAGAGAAACGCGATGAGAATCCAGAGCGGCGAGACCTGGGTCGGCACAATCAAATTGACGATCGCGGCCACGCCGCTACCGAGAAGCACGCCGATCAGGCCGCCGACGGCGCACAGCGTCATGGCCTCCAGCGTGAACTGGGTGAGGATGGTCTTTTTGGTCGCGCCGATAGCTTTGCGCACGCCGATCTCGCGCGTGCGCTCGGTAACGCTGACCAGCATGATGTTCATCACGCCCACGCCGCCGACGATGAGCCCGACGGAAGAGAGCGACATCATCAGCGCGAAAAGCCCAAAGGTGATCTGGTCCCACAGGCGCGTGATGGTGTCGGTGCCGAAGATGGCAAAGTTGTCCGGCTTGTCGTTGGTCAGCTTGCGCCGGCGGCGCAGCAGCTCGGTGAGGCCGTCCACCACGGCGTCCTTGTTCTTCGGGTCGTCGTACTTCACGCTGATCCAGTAGTCGAGTTGCTCCGGATGCATGTAGTGGAACGTCGTGATGGGAAAGAAGGCCTGGTTGTCCTGCGGGTTCTGGCCGCCGCCGAACGCCTGCTTCTGCTTGTCCGCCACGCCGATCACGGTGAAGACCATGCCGGCCGCGTCGATCTCTTTGCCGACCGCGTTCTGGTCGCCGAAGAGTTGCGCCGCGGTATCGTGGCCCAGCACAGTCACACGTGCTGCGCGCTGCTCATCGTTGTCGTTGAAGAAGCGCCCTTCGGTCAGTTGAATGTCGTTGATCTTCTCCTGATCGGTCGTGACGCCGGTCAGAATCGTGCCCTGCATCTCGTGGCCATTGCCGCGGATCGCGGTAACTCCGGCGCGGCCGGGAGCGTTGTTGTCCGTGTACTGCAGCGCGGGCGAGACGGCGACCACGTGCGGGATGGCGTGCATCGCCTCGGCGTCATCGTAGGTCAGCTGCTTCCGCGTCAGCATCTCCGTAGTGGGCCGGGAGCCGACAACCTGGAAGCGGAAGACGTAAAGCACATTGGAGCCGAGCGATTCGACGAGGCCAGTGATTCTCTGGTTGAGTCCGTTGACCACCGACGAGATGATGATAACCGTCAGCACGCCGATGACGATGCCGAGGATGGTGAGGCCGCTGCGCAGCTTGTTGGCGCGCAGCGTCTCCATGGCCATGGTGACGGTTTCTTTCAGGTCTCCGGATCGCATGGGCATCTCACAGCTCCGATCTCAGCGCGACGATAGGGTCCAGCCGCGCGGCCTTGCGCGCAGGATAGACGCCGAAGAAGATGCCGGTTGAAGTCGCCACGAACAGGCCGAGCAGCACGCTCCACAGCGCGACATCGGAGGGAAAGCCGAGCGCGAGCGTGACGCCTTCCGCGACGACGAATCCGCCCATCACGCCCAGGAATCCGCCAACCAGCGCCATCGCGCCAGACTCGACCAGAAACTGCAGTTCGATGTCGCGGCCGCGCGCCCCTAGCGCCTTGCGGATGCCGATCTCGCGCGTGCGCTCGGTGACCGACACGAGCATGATGTTCATGATGACGATGCCGCCGACAATCAGCGAGATAAAAGCGATGGATCCGGCGACCGCACCAAACCACTGCGTGACTTCAGTAAAGAAGCTAACCAGCGTGTTGTTGATGTCCAGCTCGAATGAGTCGTCCGCACCGGGGGCATCATGCCTCCGCCCGCGCATCAGCACACGGACCTCGTCGCCGGCGGCATTGAGCGCCGCGCCGGCTGCCCCGGCCTTGGCGTAGATGGTCAGCGACTTCATGGTGCCGTAGGTCTTCTGGTACGCGGTCAGCGGAATGCCGACCCAGTTGTCCTGGCTCTGGCCGAACGTTGAACCCTGCTTCTCGCCCACACCGATCACGGTGTACGGCTGCCCGTCGACGCGCAACTCCTGGCCCAGCGGATCGATGCCGGGGAAGAGATGCTCGCGCACGTCCGAGCCGATGATAGCGACCGCCGCCGCATGCTCGTCGTCGGTGGCGGTGAAGCCGCGGCCTTCGGCGATGTCCAGGTTCTGCAGCGCTGGCATCTGCCAGGTGTAGCCGCGGATGCTGGTGTCGGTGATGGAGTTGGTCTCGCGCGTCACCTTGGCGACGGTGGCCTGCATGGCGCCGATGCCGACGCAGCGCTTGCAGTTGTCGCGCACATAGACGTAATCGTCATAGGTCACGTTCTTGCGCTTCTGGTACTTCTCATACTGCGCGGAGGAGGTAATGATGGCCGGCAAACGGGAGACGGTGAAAACGTCCGCGCCGTAGCGGGAGAACTTGGTCGTGACGTAGGTGTTCGCGCCGTTCACCAGAGTGACGACGGCGATCACCGAGGCCACGCCAATCATCACGCCCAGCAGGGTGAGAAAGGTGCGCAGCTTGTTCTGCCACAGAGACTGCAGCGCCAGCATAATGGCTTCGCCGAGTTCCATCCCAGTGTGATTGTACGCAGCAGGAGCACGAGTCGTTCTCAGGGCGCGGCGGGTGCGATGAACGGAGGCCTTAAAAACCGTACCGCAGGCAGCGTTGGGCCTCGCGGTCTGGGCCATTTAGCTTGATTTCCTCAAAAAACCAGCGAAAGGCGATCAAAAACAGGAAAAAGAAGCATCGACTGACCATTGCACAGCAACGGTGATGCGTAATAATCGAAGACGTGCCTGCCACCGGAAAACAGTCCCTGATCGTTGCGCTTGACGTTCCCACCGTCGATAAGGCTTTGGAAACGGTCGAGACGCTTGGCGATACCGTTTCCTTTTATAAGATCGGACTGCAACTCTTTTTAACGGGTGGACTTCCGCGCCTCCTGAGCGAGCTGAGCGAGAAGGAAGTTTTTGTCGATCTCAAAGTTCCTGGCGATATTTCAAATACCATCAGCTCGGTCATTGAGCTCTGTGTCGCCATGAAAGTCAGATTTTTGACCCTGAGCGAGTCGATGCCGAACTCTACAGTGACGGTGGCTCGGGACGCCCGCAATCGCCAAAGCAGCATCTATCCTAGGCTGCTGACGGTTCCTTTTATTTCGAGCCTCAATCGCGACGATCTCAAGACAATTCACAAGACCGATGACCTGGATGGCTTCATTATCGATCGGGCAAAGGCTGCCCTCGCTGCGGGCTGTGATGGAATCATCGCATCCGGGGAGGAGATTCGACTTTGCCGAAGCGCTTTTCCCGATACCATCATCGTCAGCCCCGGGATTAGGCCAAAAGGAACTAAATCCGATGACCATAAGAGGTTTACTACCCCTCAAGAGGCCATTCTCATGGGTTCAGATTATCTTGTGGTCGGAAGGCCTATTCTGACGGCTGCATCACCCGACAGTATGGCCAGGGAAATCATCAATGACATTGAGTCGGCGCTGGCAGAAAAGAATCGCGGCAATTCGGCTGGGCCAGCCTCTAGTTCTCCTCACTCCTCACATTCGGCGGCCGCTCCGGTAAGCGCGATCTAAGATACCGCCCCATCCCGGATGGCCCCCGCCCGGGGCCATTTGCTTCTTCCCGCCCGGCAGCCTCGTCCGCTCGGCGTTCGTAAACTGCTCCACCGCGTCGTGCGACCTGATCCTGGCGCCGGTCATCTCGCAAGCGGTGGTGACGGTCCGCCCAACAGTGATCCAGGTGCCGCGGGGCTCGGCCAACTAGGAATCCATCCCCAGCTTGGCCAAATGGCCGTCAACAAAAGGCAGATTGATCTATAGAGAGCCCTCATAGAGGTGCCTTTACCACGCCCTCTCCCTTCAGCGGATACCCCCTTGTACTTTGGTCTCAAAGTATCCCTTTCAAAGGGGTTACGAGCCCGAGGCATCCATCAGGGCATCTCGGCGCAGGTATGCTGCAGCAATCTGTGGAGCGGCTTTCTGTTGCTCTGGCAAGAGCCGGTGATTCGACCAATGCAAAAGCCCGGCGCGTGCCCGGGCTCCTGTGTTTGTTCTCTGCTTCTATTTTAGCGAATGGAGCAAAACTCAAATGCCACTTTTTGAAAGGAATTATCGCGAATCAGGAGAGTGAGTTAGGGAAAGATTGGCGTGGAGACGGGCTTGACAGGATTTTTGCGCGCGAGGAGAACAGCTACCTGCGTTGCTGGCGCGGGAGCTGGCCGACTAACGGACGGGTAGGCGCAGATGGGCGTAACGAATTGGATGGAAGGGTGACAGGCATTAGCGCCAGATCGCAAGACT
>Ga0134126_10006669_pt1 | contig 14483 bp, 13 predicted proteins | sample KB31752_FD_96881 | JGI IMG/M metagenome (GOLD analysis project Ga0134126, IMG submission 96881) | Terrestrial soil microbial communities with excess Nitrogen fertilizer from Kellogg Biological Station, Michigan, USA - KB3-175-2 | ecosystem: Environmental > Terrestrial > Soil > Unclassified ... | reverse complement strand
GGCGGCGGCTTCGAAGTCATTATACTGCTTGGAGCTGCGGGGCTGGCTGTCAAATTTGGCGCGTCGAGGAATGGCAACTGAATTGCCGCGGGCTGGAGTTTGCTGAACGTCGGGTGGGCGGCGAGGAAGATGCCGTCGGGCAGGATCGGGCGCCCGAGGATACGAGGATTGCACCGCTCCGGGAGGCGATAAATGCGGATGTCGTCCTGGCGCGGATCGATGAGCTCGGCCAAATGCGCCGCCATCTGCTCGATCGCCTCCGGCTGGCAGCGGACGAGGAAGACCGAGAACTGGATTGGCAAGGCGCGGACCTTCAGAAAACGATGCACGCGCCCCAGACGGCGCGGGTCGCCGATGTCATAGGCGATTAGGTACACCGGAGGCATGGTCACGACGCTGCCTCCTCGTGCAAGGGGAACTCGTCCCAATCGGGTGGGGCGGGGGGCAGCGGCAAGGGCTGGCGGCGGAAGTGCCGCACCAGCAAGCGGCTAAAGGCTCGGAGCGAAAGGCGGAGGCTGGGCGCGGCCGTCTCCCAGGCCTCGTAAAAATGACGGCGCCCGGCTTTGTGGAGCAGGCATGCGCCTTTGTCGCGCGAGAAATGCTCGTCGCGCAAGTGGCGCTGGCGGAACAGGCCCCAAACCCAAGCATCCAAGCGCGGGCGGAGGGGCTCGATCAGGTCGCAGGCCAGCGACTCGCGCCCGTAGGCGGGCTGATGGAGGGTGCCGAGAAGCGGATCGAGGCCAGCGGCCTGCGCGGCGCGGACCGCCTCAAAATGGAGCAGCGTGTAGGCCAGCGAAAGGGCGGCGTTCACAGGATCGCGCGGCGGACGGCGGTTGCGCCCCGAAAACCCGAGCGCGGGGGCGAACAGCAAGGCGAAAGCGGGGAAATAGGCGGCCGCGCCAGCGCCCTCAAGCCCCCGCAGCGAATCGAGGCCCAAAGCCGCGACCGCGCGGGCGCGCATCTCGCCCAGGCCGGCGGCGGCCTGGGTGAGGCGGTGGCGATGCTCGGGGCGGGCGGCGAGGGCGAGCGCGAGCGTGCGCTGCTGCGCCCGCAGCTTGCCCTGCACCCAAAGCGCAGCCAGCACCGCAGCGGCGGCGGGATCGAGCGTGGCTTGATACTGGGCCATGCGGATGCGGGCATCGCCATGGGGTCGACCGAGCAGGCAGGCCGTCCGCCAGCTTTGGCGGCCGCTGAGCACCACCAAGCCAATGTTCGCCTCGGCCAAGCGCCCGAGCAGCGCGCTCGAGATGGCGACGTCGCCTTGGACCACGATGCGATCGAGCAGCGCCAGCGGAATCGAACGCGGACGCTTCTCGCCGCCGTCGAGCAGCATCGCGCCGCTTTGGAAGCGCAGCGCCAAGCCTTGGTGGTCAATGTAGAGCGTGCTCATGGCGGCGGATCAACCTTGGTAGAAGAACGGGCCGGTGCGCGGCGGCTGCGCGACGCCGAGCGCCATCAGCTTGGCGCGCGCGTCCAGGTTGAGCAGCAGGAAGCTGTCGGCGGCGGCATCGAGGAGCAGATCGAAATCCGCCAGCATCTGCGCCTGCTCGCCGGCGTCGAGGAGGCACTCGAAGACCGACTTCTGGCCGCCGGTGGCATAGCCCCGCACCCGCTCGCGCGCGCGGGCGAGGCGGCGCGGAGCGGCGATGTCGTAGGCGGCAATGCAGAGTTGGCGGGCCATGAAATGAATTCCAGGGCCCAGCATAGGCGCATGCGCTGGCCCAGAAAAAGTTTGGCAAGCTTGCCGAAACCGCGCGCTCAGGGTAGCGCCGCCAGCACCGCCAGCACCGATTGCAATTGCCCCTCGACGTCGGCGGCTGAAAGTGGCCTGGAACGGTGGCCGCAATGGGCGAGGTCATTGCGCATCTCAGCGAGCCGGCTCCAGACCGCGGAGGGCTGGGTGGCGTCGCGCAGTTGGGCGCGAACCCCCAAGTCATCTTCCGCGGCCTTGCGATCGGCCAGGTTCTGCCGCTGCAGCCAGTAGCTGACCAGCCATTCGCGTGCGAGCAGGGTGGCGGCGAGCAGGTGGCCAGCGCTCAACTGCTGGCGCGCAAGCGCAAGCTGGGCGGCCACCCCGGGCTCCATCAGATCGCGCAAGGGCTCAGTTGCTTCCGCCAGCAGCGGCACCAGCGGCGGCGCAAAACGGGCGACCTCGGGACCGGCGGCGGCCAAGGCTGCCTGCAACGCTGCAGCCTGGGTCGAGAGATCGTGGCGCGCCAAGGCAAGGCCCGATGCGAAGGCGTCAAGGCAACTGCCAAGGTGGTTGAGCGCCCGCGGCCCGTTGCTCCCCTGCTGCCAGCCGCGGGCGGCGGCGGCGCGGACCAGGGCGCGCAGCGGAGCGGCGTTGGCGTGGTCGCGCCAGGCGCGTGCGGCCAAGGCCCACTGCGGCAGCAGCAGCATGGGGGTGAGATCGAAGATGGGCGCGCGGCCCTGCTCATCGCGCGCCTCGAAGGCGCCGTAGTACAGGCCCGCAAGTTCGATCTTGCCGAGCGCTTGAAAGTAGCTGGCGGCGAGCATGGCCACCATCGGCGACGAACGGAACCCGTGGGTGATGTCCAGCGCCAGCGGCTCGGTGCCCGCCCAGGTCTCGACGGTCGCGAAGCTGCCCCAAAGCTCAGCCTGGCTGGCGCGCTCGGGCAATGCAATGCGCTGGCTGGGCACGCCGGCCTGCGCCAGCGCGGCCTCCAGCGCAGAGCAGTTGGCGTGCTGGGCGGCGGTCTCGGTCACCAGCAGCAGCACCCTTGAGGGCCGCAAGAATTGCGCCAGCGCCAGGGCCGCGAAGCGGGTGCGCGCCGGCGACGCCGGCTCGCGGACGTACTCCACCTCTTGATAGCTGCCGGTGCCGAGGAACGAGGCCAGGATCATGGTCGCTTCCGGAGGGCCTGAATCAGGTACTCCTCCAGCCGGGCGCCGTGCGCGTCCATGGCGGCGGCGGTGAGCTCGAGGCCGCGGCTTTCGAGGGGCAGATCGAGGCTGAGGTGGAAATACCGCGCCCCGCGCTGGCAGACTTGGGCGGCCAAGTGCACCGGCAGCGTGCCCAGCACGCAGTCGCCGGGAACGAGCATAGCCGGATCGAGCGCGGCGAGGGCGCGGTCCACGCGCAAGCCTCGAGCCTCGGCCCAGGCTGCCGCGCCCGCGTGCCGGGTGACGAAATAGGTCATGCCGGGGGGCAATCCTTGAGCGCGGCCTGCACTTGCAGCGTGCGTTTGACCTTCTTGTCCTTGGCAGGGTCGCCTTCTGGTTGCCACTCGTCCAGCCGCTTGAGCTCGGCGATGAGGCTGGGACCTTGGACGCACTGCTGCTCGGGCGAGAGCTTGAGGAACGCCTGCACCCGCTCGGCGCCCGAAAACGTTGCGGGTCGGGGCGGGGGAGCCGGTTTGGGCGGCTCAAGCGCGGCGCCGAGTCCGAGCGCGCCGTAGCCGACCGCGGTCTTGGCGCCGAAGCCAAGCTGCTTGCAGGCGTGCTCGAGGGCGGCACAGAGCAGCGCTTTCCATGCCGGCTTGAGCTCGTCGCTCAGCCGGGCGGAATCGCAGGAGACGATCAGATCGAGCTCGGAGCCAGCGGGAACGGCAAGGAACGGAACCGGGACGGGGGGCTCGCAATCCGCCGGCGTCGCGGCATTTTCGAAATACGTCTTGTGATGCGGGGTGAGGATTTCGATCACCAATTCGTCCTTGGCGGGAGCGAGAAACGCATCCCAGCAGACCAGCGCGCCGCGCCACTGCAGGCCCCTGCGCCAAGCTGAGCCGGCTTGGGTGCAGAGTTCGAAAAGCGGATCGGGCGCATCGGCCTCGTCCTGGCCGAGGGATTCGCGTAAGGCGGCGACCAGTTTTTTATCACTCCGCGCCAATTCGTCGGCGCGGCGGCGAGCGGCACCGTCGTCTGCGATTTCGCGCTCGAAATAGGAACTGTCCTCGAAGCCGAATAGACGCCAGAGCTTCAACAGGTCCCAGCCCTGCGAGAGTTGCGCCGGGCCCAGGGCCAACTCCTCAGCGGCGCGGCGGAGCACGCCTTTGATGCCGCTGCCGGGCAGGTACGGGAGGCCGTAGGGAGCGAGGAACGCGAAGCCGTTCTCGACCGGGTGTTCGATGCCCACGCCGGTGACGAAGGGCGAGAGCGTCTTGGCCGGGCGGATCACCGCGCGTTCGGCGAGCGAGAAGGCGAGGCGGCGTTGGCGCTCGCGCAGCGCCTTGGCCTGGCTCTTGGCTGCGTCACCGAGTTTGAGCACGCCGTCGAGAGCCTCGACCTTTTCGAACCGCTTCTTGGAGTCGGGGGCATTCAGGTCCCAGCCGCCCAAGTACATCTGGAAACGGTGGCCGGAGGGCGCGTCGGCGGTGCGGTCTTTCAGATAATCTGGGGCCAGGATGGCGGCCACGTTAGCTGTCCTTCTTTTCGGGCGCGACCGCGGCAAAGTGGCGCAGCCAGCGCAGCTTCGCCAACGCCGCCTCGGTCTCCGCACGGTACTCCGCGGGTTTCAAGGCCACGAGCTTCGCGATTGCGGCCTTGGCATCTTCGGTGCCGACCAATTGCGCGAGCAGCACCTTGTGTTTTTTCTGTTCGAGGAACGCCACGGTTTGCAGCAGGCCGCTGCCCATGATCAGCGTCGGCACGGATTTGCTGAGCTTGACGTACTCCTTGGTCACTCCGCCTTTGACCGCATCCCACGCCCATTGGGCGCGCTGCTGGTCGGCGGTCAGCTTTCTTTTGTGCTCGGGCTCGGGGGCGGGCTGGGGGCGGGTGCTCATTGCTGGGCTCCTGAGGCGGGGAAGGTGAGGACGACCTGGCCGCGGCCGGTGGTGGCGTCGCCGCCGATCTGCAGCAAGCCTTCGGCGGCGGTGGTCGCGGACTCCGCCACCTGGCCGGCGTCGAGTTGGATGGCCGGCCCGCCCTCCTTGCTCTTGCGGACCCGGGTCTTGCTGGCCAACAGCAAGCCGAGCAGGATGGACTCGGGCGGCAGGTTCTCGGTGTAGAACAGCTTGCCGCCGTCGGCGGCGCCGGTGTCGTTTTCGATCGAAACGTGCGGCTCGACCGAGGTGGCGTTGCGGGCGAAGTAGGTGAAATCGGTGTCGTGCAGGACGAGCAGGTCGGTCTTGAGCTTGTTACGGAAGAACGTCCATTCTTCGCCTTTCGGCATAAAGCCGGCAAGGTCTTCGGCGATTCTCTGCGCAGCGGGCGAGACTTGGGTGGGAAAATCGAAGAGCTCGAGCGCGACGCTGGGCTTGCCGAGGCTTTCGCTGGCGCAAACAGCTTCATTCTCCTTGACGTTGGGGATGGTCCAGGCGCAAGGCAGCCCCGACAAGCGCAGCAGGCGTTGGGCGGTGGCGAGCGCCAGCGGGCAAGTGATATAGGCGAAGGCGTTCTTGGCGCTGCGGGCGGGGAAGCAGACCAATTGGGCATCGGTGAAGCTGATCGCGCCGGCGTGGAGTTGGTCCGAGCCGCGCTCGCTCTCGGGTCCGAAGATGGCCTCGAGCTTCGGTTTGTCCCAGACGGCGCGGTTCAGGACGTGATGCCGCAGCGCGCCCTTGATGCCGCTTCCGGCGAAGACCGGGAAATGGCTGTGGCGCTCGCGCTGGATGGGGTTGTCCACAATGCCCAAGGCGGTGCCCGAGCCCATATGGACCGGGGAGACGCAATGGAAGAAGACGGCGCGGGTTTCGGTGAACATGACGGCTCCTATGAAGTGGGCGCCCAGGGGGCGAATACGACGGCGTTGAAGCCTTCGGGTTTGCGGGTCTTGAAGGTTTCAAGTGGGAGGTCCCAAAGGCCCTGGGTCTCCCATTCGGAAAGCTGATCGGCCGAGCATTCGAGGCCCTCGAGCCAATACACCGCGCCGGCGGGAACGACCCGCAGCGCGGGCTTCGGACGCCAGCGCGCGAGGTCCCAGCCGCTGATGATCTGGTGGCGCGGAACGGCGGCAGCAACGACGCGCCGGCGGAGCGGTTCGGGAAGCAGCGAGCCGCCGGTGAAAATTGCGGGCGCGGTGAGGATGAGGCGCAGGCGCGAGGTCGGGGCCAGGCAGGCGAAATCCCGCGCGATCGGGGCCGGGGCCGATGAGACCACGGCGGCGCGGCCGTCGCCGCCCAGGCGCACCTGGCCGCTGCCGGGGAGATGGCCCTCGGCGCCGGCGACGCCGGCCCAGAGGCCGACGCCGGGCCTCAGCGCCACGGTGTCGGTCGAAACCAGCTTGCCTTTCGCCGCGGCGCGCGCTTCCGGGTCAAGGCCGACGCCCACGCGCGGGTCGGTGCTCCACAGGCAGCGCTGCTCGACCAAGTCGTCCGTCGCGATGGGCGTGCCATCAAGGTACGCCTTCCAGGCGGCGGGGTTGAGCCAACGGGGCTCGGGCTTGCCCGGCTCGGCCAAGTTCAGCGCCGGTATCTGCGCTGTCTTGTTGCTCCAGGCCAGCGCGGACTCGACCGGGCGCAGATAGGTGGCGCCGCCACCCTTGGCGATGAACAGGTCGGCGGGGCAGGGATGGAAGACTTCCAGCGCGCCGGCCGGGGATTCGCGTGCCAAGGCGAGCGAAGCCAAGCGAAACGATCCCGGTTCCTCGACCGAGCCCAGAATCGCCCCCAAGGCGCCATTCAAACCGCCGTCGCGCACCGCCTCGAGCGGAACGGCGGCATCGGCGAGCATGCGCGAGCGCAGCGCGCCGGCGACCAGCGACGGCCAGGGCGGCATCTGCGCGGCGGCGTGATCGCCGGGCGCGCCGAAGCTGCGGTTGCCGCGGAGATAGAGCACATCCAGCGGTTCTAGGAAGACGGCATTCATGGTGCAGTTGCCTCCAGAGCCTCAACCTCGCCGACACGCCCCTCGCGGGCGAGGAACTCGGCCAGCGTGAGCATTGGTTCGATCAGGCCCGGCGCGGCATCGGGCTTCAGTGCCGCCGCAACCTGCGCGAGCCTCTCCCCCAATGGCCGGAACCTCTTGCCGCCTTGGCGACCGAATTGGTAGCCGAGAACCGCCTCGAGCATCGCGGTGTCCGGCTGCGGCGGCAGCAGGGGCAATTGGCTGATGATGTGGTAGGCGGCGCGGCGGGAAAGCTGGGGCGAGGCGAAAGCGTCGCGGAGGGCGAGCAATTCGGTGATGGGCGCGCAATCGCCGTGGGCGAAGGGCAGGGTGAGATGGCTGGCGCCGCCCGAGCGCTTCAGCAGGCGGACCGAAAAGGCGTTCTTGCCGGGCTGCTGTTTGGCGTCGTGTTCGGCCGCGCGCAGCTCGCGCAGCACGCGGCCCAGCGGGTTGGAGAAATGAGCGATGACCGCGCCCATGGAGGCGGTGGCCTTGCCTCCCATGAGCAAATGAAACTCGTGGCGGCGCCAGATGCTGAAGCCAAATCCGTTGCCCGTCTTGAGGCCCTGGAATTCGCGCGCCTCGCCGCTGTAAATGGCGCGCAGATCGGCCATGCAGGGCAGCAGGTCGTCGAGCGAGACCATGGCCATGAGGTCGTCGCCGCCGGCATAGATCAGCTTGCCTTTGTGGACGGTTTCGACCACGAAGGGCGCAAGCATGGTGGAAAAGCTATGCAGCGCTTGTGAAATCGCCATGTGGCGCGCGGGGGAGACGGGGCGGCGCTCAGCCAGGTACTTGGCCAGCTCGGGGTTGCGCTGGGCGACCTCGGCGACCTGGTTGTGAACCTGCGAATGCCAGGCCTCGCCGAAGGTGAGGGTCTTTTCCTTGGTGCCGCTGAGCCAGGCGCCCATGTCGTCGCCGTCCATCAGGAGGAAGGCGTAGTAGTTCTCGGGCTTGCCGATTTGTTCGAGCGCCTTGCGGACGGCCTCGACGCGGGCGGGGTTCTTGCTGTCGTCTTCTTCGTCGTCGCGGTCGAGCGCATCGGGCAGCAGGCGAAAAACCTGGTGGAGCGCGTCGTCGCCGACCAGGCTGCGCGGCAATGCGACCGGCTCCGCACCCGCGTCTTTCAGGTCGTTCTCAATTGGCCCCCAACTGCCCCTGCCGCCCTCGGCCTGCAAGCGACCGAAGGTGGTGGCCAGCGCCATAGTGTGGGTGCTGACGTGGTATTGCTGCAGCGTGCCGATGCCGCTAGCCGTTCGAGCCCAAGCGGTGAAAAGCCTCGGCCAGCGCCGCTTGAGGTTGCAGAGGGCGCAGAGTTGTTCGTTTTTCTTGGCCCAGGCAGGCTCGTTTTTGGCCAGCGCCTCCCAGGCGCGGGTGTCGTCGGCCAGGATACTGCGCTCACCGCAGAGCGTGCAGCGGGGCTCGCGCTGCTCGAGCTGGTTGAAGCCGCGGTGGGCCTTGGCGGCAGCCGCGAGGCGGTCAAGCAGATCGTAGATGGGCGGATAGCAGGTGCCGGGGTTCGGCTCGAAGAACGTTGCGCCATCCACGCGGATCTCTTTGGAGAGCAATTGCCAAGCGGCGGAACTGAAGAAGCGCGTTCCGGCGGCAAAGGGTTCCCCGGCCAGCTTTAAGGCGGCCGCTTGAGTGCCGTCGCCCGCCAGCGACCACGGAATCGCGGCCCAATGCACCTCGGGGAAGCCGGCCAGTTGCTTGACGCATAGTTCCACGACCGGCGAACCCTCAGCGCCGGCGGCCTTGGCCATCTCCTGGGCGGCCGCGCTCGCGTTGTCCAGCGCAAAGGCGCGGACGGCGGCCTCGATCGCCGTGGCGATTTCTTGGACCTGGGCGGCGGGCACAAGGGCGACGAACTTGTTGGGCAGCGAGGCGGCGAACAGCGGGTTCGCGTCCGAGCCCGACTTGCGCCAATCGCACTCGGCGAACCACGTCGCCTGAAGGCCGCGCTCGTGCTGCAGCCAGGCATCCACCACGGGCACGCCGCGCAGGTTGGGGAAGAGGACGGCGTCGGGACCCAGGCGCTCGCAGACCACCTTCATCGCCTGCCAAGCCAGAGTCGAGAGCAGGTGGGAGCCAGCCCAGAGGTCGCTGGCTTTGCGCGCAGCGGCGATGAAATCCTGCACTGGGCCCAGCGCCACGGTAAGCAGCGCGCATTCGCCGGCCGGGTCCAGCGCGAAGGCGCCGGCGAAGGCCGAGACCAGGTCGAGGTGCGCCCAGATCGTGTGGTCGGGAACGCGGGTATCGGCGGGGAGGAGGTCCCAAAGCCCGAACAGCTCGCCAGCCGGGGTGTCCGGGCCGAAGCGCCAGAAGGCCAGCGCCGTCTGGCGCAGGTCGCCGTGGGCGATGAACTGATCGAAATGGTCGAAGCTGACCGCCTTGATCTCGGCAGCCGAGATTTCATTCAGCGGCTGCAGGTTGAACCGCTGGCCCGAGAGCGGATGGATGAGCTCGGGGTGCGAAGCGAAATGCACCCGGGCCCAGAGCTCCTTGGGGAACTGCGGCCGGTCGGCGGCCGCCGCCCAGCGGTCGGCGCGCCGCGCGAGATCGCGCTCTTCTGGGCCGAGGCCTGGTTGCAGGATTTTCTCTCGCAAGGCGCGGCCCGTGCCCTGCTCGTGCGAAACGCCAGGATCGCGCATCAGCACCAGCGCCTTTTCCGCCGGATCGTGCAGCCAGGCCGCGAGCTTCACCCGCCAGAGGCTGATGGTGCTCATTTCGCGCGCTCCCATTTGCTGTCGGCCCCGATCGCTGCATGAACCTTTTTCCAAGCGTTCTCTTGCAGCCGCATCAGGCCCGGTGCGCCCAACGCGTCCGGCACCGCGCATGGGATATGGAATGCCGTCGGGCGGAGCTCGTGGCGCTCTGCCAAGACTTTGAACCGAAGCTGACTCGCTAGGCGCGCATTGGGCCCTCCGGCCGGGCCCGAATTCTTGGTCACGGGATCGGAAAGCACGTGGCGCTCACTCGCCACGCCCGGCGGATTCGACACGGCGAGGTTGATTCGTTTCCTCAAGATTGCGATCTCCGTGATGGCACTCTGCCAATTCTCCACCGGGCGCTTGAGCCGCCAGCGCAACGCGCCGTGCTCATCGGTACCAACCCGGTGCGGCCAGTCAAGCGCGAGGCAGTCTTGCCAACGCGCGAGAACTGGGCCAAGCCGGGCGGCGGGAGGCGGGGCGAGCTGCACCGAGCCCCAGCCATTGCGAGATCGGGACCCGACCGCGCCAAAAAGTTGAATGCACCTGAGGGCTCGGTCGAAGCTGGTCTCGTGCTCGGTTGGAAACGAAACCTCTAGCGCGGCGTCGGCGGTCGGCATGATCGCACTACGCGGGTTGAATACTTTATCTTCGGTCGACAGCGGCCCGAAGCCCGCATAGATGAACGCGTTGAATCCATTGCGCGCGCCCGTGCTCGCGCCCGGAACGCTCACTCGTGGGCCTTTGCCGGCTTCGGACCTGTCCCATGGCGTGCCTTCCGCCCACGAGCTAAGGCGGAGGCGCACCGAGCTCCGTGTGGCGAGAAGGTTTCCCTCGCGGTCCTTGATCCAGGCATTTCCGAACAGCACGGCCTCCTCGGTGCGGATGCACCGGTGCAACGTCTTCGCATCCGCGCCCTTGCCCAGCAGTTCGCCGGCGCGGACGATGCGCCACCATTCGCGGATCAGCGCCTTGAAGGGGGGCGTGCGCCATTGTGCCTGCTGGTGCTCCACGCCCACTGCGTCCACTGCGCCACCCGCCTTGAAGGGGGGCGTGCGCCATTGCGCCTGCTGGTGCGCGTTGCCGAGGAAGGCGGGGGTGGTGAAGCTCACCGTGTAGGTGCGCGTTTCGGTGGCGGCGGCGGGGGGCGGCGCGAAGGGATGGGCAAGGGCGGTGGTCATCGGGAGGTCTCCGGCAGGGAAGCGAACGAGATGGCGTTGGGCGGAAGCGTGAGCGCGAACTCGGCCGGGTGCTGGGGGCGCAGCACGCGCTGGACCAGGTAGGCCTCGCGCAGCCCGGCGCGAACCAGTGCCGCGTTCAGGCGGGCCTTGGTCTCGGTGAAGAAGGCTGGCGGCATGCCGCCGGCAAGGCGCTGGTGGGTGGTGGTGCGCGGCGCGAGCTGGCGCTGCACCTGCGCGTAGCAGGCCAAGTATTCCTGCGCCAGGGCCGCATCGGGGTCCTGCGGGCATTGCGGGCCGGGCTGGGCGGCGGCGCAGCGCCGCGCCAGCAATGCCAGCAGCGCCATCTCGCGCGGCGGCAGCGCGCACTGCGCGGCATCGGCGCGGACCCGGCGATCGTCGAGGTCGAGCACCAGCCGCAGCGGGCCCTGGGCCTGGTTCAACGCTTGCACGGTGGCGCTGAAGCTGGCGCGGCCGCGCACCAGCTTCTCGCTCAGGCGCTCGCGCATGCGCACGAACGGGATCTCGGCCAGCGTGACCTCGGCCGCCGAGGCGTCGAGCGGGCGGCGGTCGCGGTCGTAGATGGTGCGCGGGCGGGCCGAGGGAAAGAAGAAATCGGGATGCGATTCGAACGGCGGCGAGACCAGCACGTGCGAGAGCCGGTCCTGGGCGCGGCCGTAGAGCGACAGCGCATAGCCGGCATAGAAGCCCATGGTCTTGCGCCCGCCGGCGAGCGAAACGTGCAACTGGGCGCCGGCGTCGGCGGTGAAGCGGCGCACCATCTCGGTGACTTGGTCGGCGAGGCAGTCGTTTTCCGTCGGGGTGCGGATGTCGGCCAGCGGCCGGCCGCGGCGATCGGTCACTACATGGATATGCGAGGCGGGAAAGGCGATGCGCGGCAGCCGGCGCTCGCGCGCCAGCCGTCCGAACCAGCCCGGCGTGCGGCCCAGCAGCGTGAGCCGCGCGCGCTCGGCACCCTCGGCGGTCGTCAGCACGTGGATCTCGGTGGGCAGCGCAGCACGCTCCGAGCGGGCCATGGCATAGACGGTTTCGGTCACCACCTGCGGTGAAAGCCCGGCGACGGCCAGCAGGATGCGGCGCGGGCGGCGGGTTGGGGCGGCGGGAGTCACGAGCAAGGGCGAGTATTGCAGAGTCAGAAATGCGCGGCGCGGTTTGGCAAGGTTGTGGAAATCCGCGGCAGGTCGAGTTCAACGGCAAGCTCTTCGAGGCGTTTCCCCAGATGCTGCCTCGAGCCTGCCAGCTTGGCGATCTTCCCGCGCTGGCGGCTGTCGCGGCTGGGGTTGCCGTGGGCCAAGGCATTGCGCAGATCGCGCAGCTCGCAGGACGCGGAATCGGCAAGCGCCACCGCCTCCCGCGCGGCACGGCTGCCAGCCTCAAGGCCCAGTTGGCGCGACACCACGGCTTCGGAGAATAGCGCCGCCGCGCGCAGGTAATCGCCACGCTCAAGCTGGCAATGCCCGAGGGCCGCTTCATGGCGCCAGCGCTCGCCGCCCACGGTCCAGGCAAGACGGGACTCGAGCGCAGGGCGGAACAAATCGAAGGCCGGGTGGGGCGGGAGCCGGGCCATCGCCTGGCGGGCGGTGTTGAGGCGCGGCACCGCGCCTTCGGTGTTCAGGTTGCGCTCGTCGAAAGCCGCCTGCTCGAGCGCCCGCGCGGCAACCTCGGGCAGCCCGGCGGCGGCCAGCGGCGCGCACAGCACGTTCAGATTTCCGCTGGCGTCGTAGGCGGCCAGCGCCTGCACCCAATCCAGAATTTCGAGCAGCCCCCGCAGATCGAGCACCGGCGCGACGCCGGCATCCTGCATCTGCAGCGCCCCGTAGAGAATGCGCTCGATGCGGACGCCACGGCATGCGCGCAGATAGGCGGCGGCCACCAAGCCCAGCATGGGCAGATGGCGGTAGCCGTGGGTGACGTCGAGGGTGAGATGATCGCCGGCCCCGGTCAGCTCGGCCAAGGTCGCCAGCAGCACCGCCTGCTCCTGCGCTTCCCGGCAATCGGGGATGATGCGCGGCAGCACCGGGCACCCCGCCGCCGCTTCCAGCAGCGGGCGAAGCGTATCGAGCTGCGCCTGCGAAACCGCCGCAGCCTTTGCGCACTCCATCAGCGCATGATGCGCCTCGGTGTAGTCGGCGCCGGCTTGGAGGTGATCCGAGAGCAGCACGTCCCACATGCTGCCCGGGGTGCCCAGCAGGATGAATTGGTCGGGGCGCTGGTGCCGCGCCAGCGCCAGGCCGAAATACGGCGTCGCCGGCCAAGTCTCGCCCTCGAAGCAATACCGCGCTGGCTGGTAGCGGCCGCTGCCGAGGAAGCTGATGATGCGCCTCATAGCGCTTGCACCTCGAAATGGCCCAAGCCGAGCGCGGTGCCCTTGCCGGCTTGGATGAATTGCCCGAACCAGAGATAGGGCCACACCGCGGGCTCGGGCGCGACCTGGAATGCTCCCAGCACCCCGCCCATGCGGATGGCGCGCTCTTGCCGCGAGGAGTAGCGAGCCCAATCGTGCCAGCGCAGCCGCGCCCATTCAAACGGCGCCGCGCCGACCGCGGCCAAGGCGCGGAAGTCGGCATCGAGCGGCTGGGCGTAGAGACGGCAGAGGGCGGCGAGGCGGCGCACCAGGTTCGCTGCCAAGTCGGCGAATTGAATCTCGGCCGGGCCCAGATACCGGTTGTCGCGTCGCAGCCGCAGGGGGGTGAGCAGACGCACCTGGCAGTGCGCAGGAGCCGACGGCGCCGACGCCGGAGCCGGCGGCGCGAGGCTCGCCGACAACGGCTTGAAAAGCCCGCTGCCGAGCGGGGATTCGGCCTCGAGGGCACCCAGCCGGTAGCGCACGCGGTCGGGGCCGATGCCGCTCGCGGCGGCATGCTCCAAAGCTTGCGTCAGCGGCGCCAAATACCGCAGCCCCTCGCCGAACAGGCAAAGCAGCAGCTCCTCTTCGCCAACGCTGGTCGTCCGCGCCACCAGGCTGAACGGGTGCGGAACGGCATCGGTCGAGAAAAACTTCTGGCCTTCCGGCCGCGGGGACTCGAACGCCAACGAGTAGTCGCACTCCTGGCGCCGCGCGCATCCCGGGCAGGTGGGCTGCCCGGTGGTGCAGGCGGCCGCGCGCAGGGCGTACCCCATGGCTCCGCGCCAGGCCGAGCCCGCCAGTCCGGACTGGCGCCCGTGCGAGGCCGGTATGAACCGCAGGCGCAGCCGAACAACTCGCAGAGTGGGGACTTCGAACATCTAGTGCGACCAATAACCAGAAGACTTTAACTTAGAAGGTCCCGTCGCGCAACTCACTCCCTCCGGGGCGGCCTACCAGCTGGAGGCATCGATGGTGGCGTGGAGGTCGGCGCGGGCGTCGTCGCCCGGGTGCAGGGCCAGAGTGTAGTTGCTCCAGCGCAGGCCGTGGCCCTTGGCTTGATAGAGCGAGGTGTCGGGGAACTGCCCTTGCGACATCATGGCGAAGATGTCGTTGTCGGTGCAGGCAAATAGCGTGCCGCGGGTGGCGGGGGTGACTGCGGAGACGCGCATGCGGAACGACAGGTCTTCCTCCTGCCCGGCCTTGTGGTCGAGCCCGCCGCGGCCGTCGGCATCGGCGGTGGCAATCATCGCGTCGGGGCTGGCGTTCGAGATGGCGTTGCAGAGCGAGGAGGCACGCCCGGCGCTGGCCCGGATGCTCTGGGCATAGCTGCTGCGGTCGTCCGCCGGAACGAAGGCGAGGGTGATGCCTTGCACGCCCCAGGAGTTCAGGTTGTCGCCGTCCATGGTGATGGCGATGGTGCCGCTGATGGTGGCTTCGCCGGTC
>Ga0134126_10006668_pt1 | contig 14484 bp, 10 predicted proteins | sample KB31752_FD_96881 | JGI IMG/M metagenome (GOLD analysis project Ga0134126, IMG submission 96881) | Terrestrial soil microbial communities with excess Nitrogen fertilizer from Kellogg Biological Station, Michigan, USA - KB3-175-2 | ecosystem: Environmental > Terrestrial > Soil > Unclassified ... | reverse complement strand
GCAGATGGAGACGATGTCGAGGTCTACAACGAACGAGGAAAAATTCCGCTTCTCGCTAAAGTGAGCCCAAGTGTGCCTGCCGGAGTGGCCGCTTCCCGTTTAGGATGGAACAAGCTCACTCGTGACGGGCAGGGCGTTAACTCTCTGACAAGTGAGACGCTGACGGATCTGGGTGGAGGGCCGACGTTTTACTCCACGCTGGTGGAAGTGCGCCGAGCGCAGCCGGACAACGAAGGCGAATTTCAGGAGAGGCCGTAATCCATGGCGGATACGGCAGGATTCCAGTGTGCAGGATGTGGAGAATGGAACGACATTGTCGTGGATGAGTCGGGCGGCAGCCGCCAGCAGTACGTAGAAGATTGCCAGGTGTGCTGCAAGCCGAATGTATTGAGCATCTGCTGGGACAATGCGGCAGGGGAATTTGTCATTGAAGCCCAGTTGGAAAGTTAGCTGGTCTGAAAATGTTTTTGTAGTCCGGAGCGCAGATGGATCGCGTTCCACAACGAAAAATGATCCAGGGTGAAAGCGCGGTCGCTAGGATCGAGCGGTCATCTCCCGTATAATCGTGTTTTCCTCTGGAATCGATTTTTGGCAGTGAGGGTGTGCATATTTTTCCCGCGAGTGTAGGGGGCTACCATGTCCCAAACCAACCGACCACGACCGTGCGCCGTCCGTGGACTCGACAGATTCGACGGCTCCGCTGGACTGTCCAGATCCTTGCTGCGGTGCTGTTCTTCCTCGGAATAGGCTTGAACGCCCAGTCCCAGTCCCAATCCCCTCTACAAAACATCGCGCCCGCCAGCGAAGCCAGCACTCCGCAGGGCAGCATCATCACCGAAATCCGCGTGATCGGCAATCGACGTATCCCCAAGGAAACGATCCTGGCGCGCATCTTTTCGCATGTGGGCGATCCCTATGATTCCTCTACTGTGGAGCGCGATTTCAATTCACTGTGGAACACGGGATATTTTGAGAATGTCCAGATCAATCGCGAGACCACGCCGAAGGGCGTAATTCTATCGATTATTGTTCGCGAGCGGCCCACCATTCGAGAAATCAATTACAAGGGACTCAGTTCAGTTTCTGTCTCCGACGTGCTGGACCGGTTCAAGAAGGCGAAAGTGCCGCTGTCCGTCGACAGCCAGTACGACCCCACCAAGATCAAGCTGGCGGAAACCGTGCTGAAGGAATTACTGGCCGAGCACGGACACCAGTTTGCCACCATTCACACCGTCATCAAGACGATCCCTCCGGCCTCCGTTTCCGTCAATTTCAACGTGAAGGAAGGCCCGACGGTTAAGGTGGGCCACATCAAGTTTGAAGGGAACAAGGACGTTTCCGGTCGAACGCTACGGGCTTCCATGAAGAACCTGAAGCCAATCGGCATTCCCCATTCGCTGATCCTGGAGAACCTGTTCGCCCGCACCTACGACGAAAGTAAGCTGGAAGAGGACACGGAACGGGTACGCGGGGCATACCGCGATCGCGGATATTTCCGAGCCAGCGTGGAGCAGCCGCTGACGCACATCCGCAATCAGGGCGGTCTCTATATCCCGCTGATTCATTCGCGCAAAGGCAAGTCGATCGACATCACCATTCCCGTAGAAGAAGGCGAACAATACAAGCTGGGCGGCATTACCTTCACCGGAAATAAGCGGGTGACAAATCAGAAGGCCTTGCGCTCGCTGTTCAAGTTGAAAGATGGTCAGATTTTCAACGCTTCGCTGGTAGGCAAGGGCCTGGAGAACATGCGGAAGGCCTACGGCGAGCTGGGATATATCAACTTCACCGCAGTGCCGACGCCGCGCATCGATGAGCCCAAAAAGCTGGTGTACCTGAACATCGACATCGATGAAGGCAAGCCGTACTACGTTTCGCGCATCGAGTTCCGCGGCAACACCACAACGCGCGACAGCGTTATTCGGCGCGAGCTGCTTCTGGAAGAAGGCCAAGTCTACAACAGCCATCTGTGGGAGATGAGTTTGTTGCGCCTGAATCAGTTGAGCTACTTCAATCCGCTGAAGGTGGACCAGGATTCTGAAACACAGCAGGATGCCGATAACGGCACTGTAAACCTGCTGCTGAACGTGAAGGAAAAGGGCAAGAACTCCATTGGCTTGAATGGAGGATTCAGCGGACTGTCGGGTGCGTTCGTTGGTTTGAATTATCAGACTAACAACTTCCTTGGATTGGGCGAATCGCTCACTCTGCAGGCGGCTTTGGGCGACTTGCAGCGGAACTTCACCTTTGGCATGACAATTCCTTATGTGAAGAATCACCCGATGTCTCTGGGCTTCCAGTTGACCACGCAGAAGTCGCAGTACAACGCTTTCAAGAATCCGCTGTCTTTGACCGGAAAGAGTCAGAACTTCGATGTAGCGCAGCAATCCTTTGTGCAGAATTACAACCAGACAAAGACGGGATTGAGCCTGTCGGCGAGCTACCCGATTCCGCGTACATTCAAGCGCATTGGCGCCACCTACAGCCTGAGCAAATCGAACATCCAGGCCTTCAGCCCGGCAACGACGAACCTGTTTCAGTATCTGAACTTCCGCCATGGGACTACGGGCAGAAGCGCGTTGAATGGAATCGTCACCAGTCAGCTTTCCCTGAGCTACACCTACAGCACTGTCGGCAATCCTTACCGGCCGCGTACTGGGCAGAGCCTCAACGCTGTTCTGCAGGTGTCCGGTCTGGGCGGCAACGTCAGTTCAATTACCCCGTTGGTAGAGTACAAGTTCTTCAGGCCGATTACGAAATTCCACTTCAATCCTGAAGGACGCAACGTTTTCGCCGAACGCATCCAGGTGTCCTACATTCAGGGTATCGCCGGACTGGTTGCCTCTCCCTTTGACCGCTTTTACGCCGGCGGTGAAAACGACATTCGCGGGTTCGATGTACGCTCTGCGACGCCGTATAGTTTCATTCCCACCAAGGTGATGTACAACCTGACCAATCCGGATGGAAGCCTGGTCCCGAGAGATCCCACCAATCCGACCCTGGGACCGATTCAAATCCCGTTGCCGGTGTATTCGGTCGCTTCGATCGGCGGCGACACACAAATCACGAACAACATCGAATACCGCATCCCCCTGGGCGGGCCGGTGGACTTCTCCTTCTTCGTCGATGTTGGGTTGGATATGGCATTGAATCATAACCAGTTGACGCTGAACCAGCAGGCCAAGGCAAATCTGAACGGAGCGCTGTACGGGTGTCCGGAATTGATCAATGGAACCTGCCAGGGTGGTGTGACATGGGAGCAGGCGCAGGGTAGTCCATTCCCATATCGTTTGGGCGCCATTCCTGGAACCAACATTATTCCTCGCACGTCGGTTGGCCCGCAGATTACGGCCATGTTGCCGATCATCAATGCTCCGGTTCGCATCTATTTCGCTTTCAACCCCAACCGCTTACACCAGATCCAGGGGTCGAACATCTTGTTTGACCGCAGTTTCTTTCCTCCTGGGGAGGCAGGAACTTTCACGTACCAGGAAGCGCGGGCAAATTATGGGGCGAAGTATTTTCTGTGGGAGCCGCGCAAGACGCTGCGTGTAAGTGTGAGTACATCGTTCTAAGTTTTGACGGAGTTGCTGGAGTGGATCGGGTTGAGCGCCGCGCGCGGTTGCGACAGCGACAAGGCTCGGTGAGAATGGGATGAACGCTATCAGCCGAGCCATGTGGGAGCGGTTTGACGGGAGATTTTCGGCGCTCCTATAATCCTCCCAGACAACTTCTTAGCCGAATGTCATGGGTTCCCCCTCGGCAGGTTCCGGTAGATTGGTTTTTTGCGTGGAGCAAAAACTGCGCAGCTTTTGCTGAAAGAATGGCTGCACAGAAGGATTTCGCGATTGATTGCAGGATGAGATTCGGTTTCGCTTGTCTACGCCGCAAGCCGGGCAGAATGCCCGGTTGCCACGAACCAGCAGCCAGCCTCCAAATTTTATGAAAGTTCCAGATCTTGCTCCACCTGCAGGGTGGACACCGAGTGGAAGTCAAAGGAGTTCCAAATCATTATGAAGCGTTCCTTATTTGTGGTTGCCGCACTGGCAGCGACCTTCACTGTCGGCGCCGGCGCGCAGACCAGCCAACCTCCATCCGCACCCGCACCCGCATCCGCTACCCCGTCAGCTCCGCCGACAGGCGCCACCAAGATTGCCGTGATCGCGTTTCAGCCAGCGGTCGCTGCCACCAATGAAGGACGCGTGGCATTCGCCAAGGTCCAGCAGAAGTTTCAGCCGAAGCAGACGGAACTGAAAAGCTTGAGCGACCAGATTGATACCTTGAAGAAGCAATTGCAGGCCGACGGCAGTACCCTGAGTGAGGCAGAGCGTGCCACCCGGACGCGCACCATTGACGACAAGGAAAAATCGCTGCAGCGGCAAGCTCAGGACGCGCAATCCGACTTTCAACAGGCGATGTCGGAGGCCTACCAGGGCATCGCGCAGAAATTTTATGCCGTGCTGCAGGATTATTGCAAGGAAAACGGGTACGGTGCGGTGTTCGATATGAGCACGCAGCAAACTCCTGTGGTGTGGGCAAGCAAGGCGGCAGACATCAGCGAAGCTGTGGTGCAGGAATATAACCAGAAGTCCGGCGTCCCGGCGCCTGCGACAACGGCTGCCAAGCCCGCAGCACCTCCGGCAACGCACCATCGCACGACGACGTCACACTAAAGCTTTGCAATTAACTGCCGATAAATAGGTCAAGACGGCAACTGATTGCACTATGTTAGGGCGGTTCCTGCTGCATTTCGGCAGGCCGCCCTCTTCTTGTGGAAAAAATTGTGGGAAAGTCGGTTTTGGGAAGACGGCCGGATCTCGCGTTCTGCGGCGATGGAGATATAACGCTTCGATAGGCTGTAACTTATTGATTATGCGGTGGTATTCGAAGTCAACACAAATTTCTATCGTACGGGGTATGAAAGTTCGCGTTTTGAGCTTTCCACAGCACGTCGTGAAGCGTGCGTGAATTTCACGCTGATTTTAGGGCTTTTTACGAGTCTTCGCCGATCTTGAGAACCGCCAGGAACGCCTCCTGGGGAATGTCGACGCGACCGATCCGTTTCATCCGCTTTTTTCCTTCTTTTTGCTTCTCAAGCAATTTCCGCTTGCGGGAAATGTCGCCGCCGTAGCATTTGGCTAGAACGTTTTTGCGCAGCGCCGCAACCGTTTCCCGGGCAATGACTTTCGCCCCGATAGCGGCCTGAATCGCCACCTCAAACATCTGTCGCGGGATCAGTTCGCGCATTTTGGAGACCAGAGCCCGTCCCCGCTCATACGCAAACTCCTGATGCACGATAATCGACAACGCATCAACCGGCTCGCCGGAGACAAGGATGTCGAGCTTGACCATCGGCGAGTCCCAGGCGCCGGACAAATGATAATCGAGCGAAGCATAGCCGCGAGAAATAGATTTCAGGCGATCGTAGAAATCGAGCACGATTTCATTCAGCGGCAGTTCGTAAGTCAACATGACGCGAGTGGGGCTGACGTATTCAAAATTCTTTTGACGCCCGCGCTTGTCTTCCACCAGCTTCAAAATGCCGCCGACATATTCTTCATTCGTCAGGATCGTCGCGGTGATGACCGGCTCCTGAATTCTTTCGATGTTGGTGGGATTCGGCCAGCGCGAGGGATTGTCGACTTCGACGACACTGCCGTCAGTGAGCGTGATGCGATAACGCACTCCTGGCGCCGTGGTAATCAGGTCGAGATTGAATTCGCGCTCCAGCCGTTCCTGAATAATCTCCATGTGGAGCAGTCCGAGAAATCCGCAGCGAAAGCCGAAGCCGAGCGCCACCGAACTTTCCGGCTCAAAGAAAAATGAAGAGTCATTGAGGCGCAGCTTCTCGAGAGCTTCACGCAGCAGTGTGTGCTCATGGGCGTCCACGGTGTAGAGGCCGGCGAAAACCATCGGCTTGATGTCTTCAAAGCCGGGCAGCGGAGTGGGGCTCGGGTTGGCGTCGTGGGTGATGGTGTCGCCGATCTTCGCGTCCGCCACGTTCTTGATGGTGGCGACAAAAAAGCCTACCTCACCGGCGGAAAGTTCCTGCACTGCAACCGGCTTGGGTGTTTGCACGCCGATGGATTCCACTTCGAACGTGCGGCCATTCGACATCAGGCGAATTTTTTCTCCGCGCTTCAGTCGCCCATTGATCACGCGCGTCAGCACGATCACCCCACGATAGGCGTCGAACCATGAGTCGAAAATGAGTGCCTGGAGCGGAGCCTCGGCGTCGCCACTCGGTGGCGGCAGGCGATGCACGACCGCTTCCAGCACAGCCTCCACGCCAAGGCCCGTCTTGGCACTGATCGGAAGTGCATCGGTGGCGTCCAGGCCGATGGTCTGCTCAATCATTTCTTTGCTGCGTTCGACGTCTGCGCTGGGAAGGTCGATCTTGTTGATGATGGGGATAATGTCGAGGCCGTTGTTGATGGCGATGTGTGCGTTGGCCAAGGTCTGCGCTTCCACGCCCTGGGTGGCGTCGACAACCAGCAGTGTGCCTTCGCAGGAAGCCAGCGAGCGCGAAACTTCATAAGAAAAATCGACGTGGCCAGGAGTATCGATCAGGTTGAGCTGATAGGTCTCGCCGTTTTCCGCCTTGTAGGCCATGCGCACGGCATGGGCTTTGATGGTGATGCCGCGTTCGCGCTCCAGATCCATGTCATCCAGTACCTGGGCCTGCATCTCTCGTGCGGACAGCGAGCCGGTCAGCTCCAGCAGGCGGTCGGAAAGCGTAGATTTGCCATGGTCAATATGGGCAATGATGGCGAAATTGCGGATGTGTTCTCGATCCATGAAGGAAAGCCGACTGGCAGAAAAACTTCCACACGCCGGTTGCGATGGGCGATTGGAAGCCACTCTCTTGAGCTGAGTTTACCATTTGGAGAAGCGAAGATTTGAAGAAGGCAGGCAGGATGGGTATCGACCGCAGGACAGCCGTCAACACTGGGGTCGAAATCCTCATCATCAATTCCCGTGCAGCTTCAAGGCAAATATGTCGGCCGGCATTGCCTCGTCAAATTGCATTCCGAGGATCGGACCGGACGCAACTGACGAGCGCCATCTAGCCAATGTTGCAGCGACCGCGAGAACAAAAGTCATTGTTGTGCATTCTATTCCAAGCATGTCAGGTTGGCGCGAAGTAAGCGCGCCATCCTCGCGCCGTGGCTATAGCTCTTCTGGATTCTTGACCTGCAATGGCAACATGAGTTGAGTTACTGCAAAGGCGCGGGATGGCCATACAATGGGAAGCGAACGTCCCTGACTGCCTTTGATGAAATATTTGCTCCTCCCGATAGCGAGCGGCGTGCTGCTCATGCTTTGTGGATGTCCGGCGCAACAGCCGAGCGCACCCGCGAGCGCATCGTCGCACGCGACTGCGCCGACACTAAGCAGCGGAGCGACGCCACAGACGGCAGGTAAGACCTCCAACGCCGCGACTCAGGCTGAAACGCCCGAAAGTCGTGCGCAGCAGGATCAGACGCTGATCGCCGCGTCTAAAAAAGCCTTTGACACCGGGATGTCGCTCTACCAGGCCGGCGAGTATCAGCCGGCTCGCGAGGATTTCGATCGCGCGGTCGATATCTTCCTGACCAGCGGACGCGATCTGAAGAGTGACAGCGTGCTGAACGATGCATTTGAGCAGCGAGTCGATGCCATCAACACGCTTGAACTGGACTCTCTGCAGCAGAGCAACGGATTCAGCCAGCAGGATCAAACGCCGGTTGGGGTGGCGAACGATGTGACGTTCCCAGTGGACCCGAACCTTTTAGCGCGGGCGCAGGCAGATCTAAAGATCACCCACTCCGATCTTCCGCTGGTGGTGAATGATCAGGTGGCGAGCTACATCAACTACTTCACTAACACGAGGAAGGGCCATAACACCATCGAGAATTCTTTGACGCGTGAGGGTCAATATCGCGCCATGGTGGAGCAGGTGCTTCTGGACGAAGGCGTGCCCAAAGATTTGATCTATCTTGCCGTCGCCGAATCCGGATTCCGGGCGAGAGCAGTCAATGCACGCACCGGAGCTGGCGGCATGTGGCAGTTTATGCCCTTTGACGATTACGGATTGGTGCGCAATGCGTGGGTGGATGAACGATTTGACCCGGAGAAATCGACACGCGCCTACGCTCGCTACATCAAGGAGTTGCATGCGCAGTTCGGCGACTGGTATTTGGCGATGGCGGCCTACGACTGGGGGCCGGGCAAAATACAGCGCGCAGTGCAACGCACCGGCTATGCAGACTTCTGGGAGTTGTATCAGCGCAATGTTTTGCCGGCCGAGACCAAGAATTACGTCCCAATTATTCTGGCGGCGGCGATCATGGCGAAGAATCCAACCCAGTATGGGCTCTCCGATATACCCGTTGATCCTCCGCTGCGATCCGACACGGTGACGACGAATTCCAGCATCAATCTTCGCCTGGTAGCGGACCTGGTGGGAGCGACGATGGAAGAGATTCAACAACTGAACCCCAGCTTGTTGCAGATGAGCACGCCGCGCGATTTTTCATTTATGCTGCATCTGCCGCCGGGAACCGCTCCGTTGTTTCAGCAGCGCCTGGCGACAATTCCGGAAGAACATCGCAATGCATGGCGTTTCCATATCGCCACGCAGGACGATACGCTGACGAGCATCGCGCAAACGTTCCACGTGACCACGAAGGAGTTGGCGGAGGCAAACGGGCTACACACAAACGATTCACTCCACGCGGATGAGGAGTTGGCGATTCCAGTGCCGCCGCCCCCGGTCATCTCTGCGCACATGCGCTACCGGGTGCGTCGCGGCGACACCATGGTGACGCTGGCGGATCGATTTGGCGTGACCACCAGCCAGTTGCGCCGCTGGAATCGGCTGCACGGAAATCGTCTGCCGGTTGGGAGATCGATTTATGTATCGGAACCGGTACGGACCCACCGTCGACGGAGCCGAAATAGACGCGGAAGCACCGCTCATCACAGCTCCAGGACTCATTCTTCCAGCGGAAGCAAGGCGCATCGCAGCGGTTCGTCGAGTCATGCGAAGACTTCTTCCAGCACACATCACAAGAAAAAACCCGATTAATATGCGTTTGCTTTGCCGCCAGGTAACCCACAGAACAAACTTCGCGCTTGTGTTTCCGGCGAAGTCGTAGCATCCTTATGCAGGTATGCATTGCATTGCCTGCTGCAGCTCGAATGGCGACGATGTAAGATACGGCCATGAGCGGTAACGGCAAAGGGAGACGAGCATGATCGACGATCAATTCAAGCGAATGTCCGATGACGAGGAGTACGAACCGGAGACGAGTGAGTTTGGCGAGGATTCCGGCGACGGATTTGAAGAGGAAGAAGAAGTGACCGTATCGATTACGTCGGACGACGATGAAGATTCAATGGAAGACGATGATGCCATCGTAGTTGCAGCGATGCCTGTGGCGGAATATCAGCGACCCGCAGCCGCAGCGGTACCGGTAAAGGAAGCTGCCAAGCCCGCAGTGAAGAAGGCACCGGCGAAAAAAGCCGCGGCGAAAAAAGCGGTAGTAAAGAAGGCCGCAAAGAAAGCCGCAAAGAAAGCTCCTGCGAAAAAGGTGCCTGCGAAAAAGGCCGCAAAGAAAGCGCCTGCAAAAAAGTCATCTGCGAAGAAGGCATCTGGAAGGAAAGCGCCTGCCAGGAAAGCGGTAAAGAAGGCAGCGAAAAAAGTTTCGGCGAAGTCAGCCGTAAAGAAGTCCGCCAAAAAAGCGGTCAAGCAACACGGTAAATCTAAAACAACAAGGGGTACTAAATTGGCAGTTAAAAAGGCAACGAAAAAGGCAGCAAAGAAGGCTCCAGCCAAGAAGGCTGCGGCAAAGAAGTCACCTGCAAAGAAGTCGGCGAAGAAGGCCGCAAAAAAGAAGTAACGTAGTCCAAGGCAAGCAAAAGGGCCCGGCAATTTGCCGGGCATTTTTGCGTCTGGAGGACGGCGGAGATAACGTTGAGGCAGGAAAGGCCGGAGACTTCAGAATTATTATGTTGCCGGCGGGGAGTCGAGGGACTGGTAATACCGTGCCTCCGGATCGTCGCAGCCGTGGCATAATTTCTTTCCGTCGCGCACGACGTAGCGATCGTAATTGATACCTTCTCCGCAGACGGCACAGAGTGTGCGTTCCGCTTTGTAGCCGGGAAATTCATTTGCGTTGAGCGGGACATGCACCCACTGCTCGCTAAAAAGAATGCTCTCCGGCAGTTCACGATAGGCCAGCATTTGCTGCTGGTTCTTGTTGTCGATCTCCGGGTGCAGTTGGCGCGCCGCTTCCCTGGAAGATTCGCGTGCGCAGATGCGCACCGCCCGGCCGGTTTCGACGTCGACAAAGGTCGCGGCCATCTTGCCCCAGTCGCGAAACTTCAACGCTCGTTTGCCGAGTCGGCAGCCGGTGACGACGGCGATGGCATCGGTGGCGCAGCGATCAATCTCCACGAACGTGACCAGGCGCTTGCGATCTGTTCTGCGCGGATCGAGGAGGCCGAGGCGGGCGCATCCCAGCATCGCCATGCGTACGCCAAGCACCTGGCCGGCGCAAAGATGGCCGTGAGCAATTTCGGCTTCCCGCAGTAATTCGTCCATATCCTGCATGTATCTAGAGTACCTATAGACCGGCAAAAATTAAAAAGCACATTTTCTGCGTTTGGCATATGATGTGTGTCACATAAGGAGGGAACCGCCATGATTGGCAGTCTTCTTCTCGCGATGTCGACCACCCTGGTTCCGCAAACTCCGCAGCCACAGCATATAGCGCCGCTGATCGTAGCGCAGCGTTTCGCACCCGTCACAATTCCGTTCGATTACTACAATCGACACATCTTTATCACGCTCACTTTGGATGGCCAGCCGGGAATGGTTTTCCTGTTGGACAGCGGCACCAATGCCAACATTCTGAGCATGAATACCGCGGAGGCGATGGGATTGCAGCCGGTGAGCATCCAGCAGCAGAAAGGCCTCGGGCTGGGGTCCGGCAAGGTCTACGTTGCGGCTGCCAAGGATATCGACGCCAGGATCGAAAATATCCAGGTCGCGAACCTGATGGCGGTGATCGGTCTTGAGGACCTGGAACATCAGTTCGGCCATCGCATCGATGGAATTCTTGGATTTCCATTTTTACAGCACTTCGTCGTGCAACTGGATTTCAACAAGCATCTGTTGACCCTGATGCCGTCGAAGAAATACTCCTATCGAGGGCCAGGGCAGACGCTCTATTTGACCAGCCGATCGACAGGGCCCTCAATCCCGGTGATGGTGAGCACGGTGGACCACACGGAGCGGGAGCTCAGGGTGGAGGTGGATACCGGTAGCGATGTGACGCTATTGCTGTATCCAAAGTTTGTGCATGGTGCTCACCTGGAAGGCGTTTTTCCAACCAAGGCGCAGCAGCAAGCATACGGGCTGGGAGGATATTTTGCGATGCAGTACGGGGTGTTGAATTCACTGCTGATGGGCCGTACGGAAGCCAGCAATCTGACGGTTTTCAAATTGCTAAGCGAGCCGATGGCCACCCGCACAGGCTTTGCCGGGGTGATTGGTACGTCGCTATTGGAACAGTTCAGCAAGGTCGTATTTGATGTCCCGCGGGGCCATATTATTCTTGAGATGAATCCGGTAGACCAGGTGTCGGCGAATCGTCCTGTAATTCCTGCGGTTCCTTAGAAGGCAATCGCGGGGCAGATGGGCGGGCTTGATAGCCGTTGAGGATTGACGGCACGATCTACAAGTTGGCTAAGGTCCATTGGTGGTGTGCCATGACTGGATTGCGAAGCGGAGGTAGAAGGCATGCGAAGGGGGATTATTCTCTCGCTGGCGGCAATGCTCTGCGTGATGCCGCATGCCGATCCTTCGCGGAAATTGCAGCCAAAATCAGTCGCGGACATCTCCATGAATGCCTCGGAACCTTCGACTGGCGAAGTGGCGATTCCCTTTGAATATTTCAAGCAGCACATTTATTTGCCAGTCGCGTTGCAGGGAAAACTGGGATTCATCTTCATGCTGGATAGCGGTGCCAGCAGGAACATTCTGAATTTGCGAACAGCGCGGCAACTGGGCCTCCATCCGGGCAACATGGAACCGGAGAAGAACGTTGGTTTTGGTTATGAGCGCATCTACGTTGCTCCCGAAGAAAATGTGAGTGTGGAACTCGGTGCTGTACCGATGGCCCACACGTTGTCTGTGATGGACTTGAACAAATTTGAACTGCACTTTAGCCATGTCACGGATGGAATGCTGGGGTATCCATTTTTTCTCCACCATGTGGTCAAGGTGGACTTTCAAACGAAGTTGGTCAGCATTTATTCCGCGGACCGCTACGTGTACCGCGGATTTGGGATAAAAGTTCGCTCGGTGCCGGGGAAAGGCTCCATTGTGGTGCGCGTGACTCTTGCGAGTGATCGGCATAGGTCGCACCGGTTAGATGTGATCGTGGACACCGGCAGCAATGTGAGTCTGCTGTTGTACAAGAATTTTCTGCGGACGTTAGACCTGGAGCAGAACCTGCGCCAATCGGTCCCCGCAAAGGCCGTCGGCCTGAACGGCTATTACCAGATACAGCAAGGCACGGTTGACTCGCTGCAAATTGGAGACGTGGAGACGCGCAACCCGACGGTAGATTTCCTGGAAAAAATGAAGATTTGAGCCCCAACCGGAATGTGCCGGGGGCGATCGGCAATGGAGTCCTGCAGGGCTTTCGATCGGTCACATTTGATTTGCCTCATCACCGTGTGATTTTCGAATTGCCTGGTGCGGCTCCGGACCCGACGGTTGTGCTGAAAACGACGATGTCTCCGTAGAGTGCACTCATCTAAGATCAATGGCGAAAAATTGTTCAGATCAGCGGCGAAAAATTATTGCTCGTCCGGGGATTCGCCTTCTTCGATCAGCGCCGATGCCAGGCCGAAGATGCGATAACTGACGGCCGCGCTGTTGGTTGGATGAAAGACGACCTGCAACGGCTGCCGCTGCCAGGTTGCCGGGGCACACGCGGGCGTAGGATGATCGTCCGCCGTCCACTGGGAAAGAGCTTTGGCCACGAGAGGTCGGCGCACTCCCAATTGCGAAACCACCGCATAGAGATGTTTGCCAGTGCTGTTGACGCCGCAATAGGCGGCGTAGTCGCGAAACCAGACAATCTCCGAAACCGCCGGATCGAAGTCCGGCAAATGCAGCACGCTGATGTGCGCGGAGCTGCGATCGACCAGCAGCCACGGTCCGAGCACCCAGAGCCAGTGAGCGCCCGCTTCGTCGGGCAATGCGTCGTTTAGCTTGACTGCGCGACGAGCGACAAACGTGCGATCCGTAATTTCATGAATCTCACCGGTGGTCCAATCCTTCACCTGGCCATCGACGACCAGCGGTCGCACGCGCATGTGTGTGGGCTCGTCGGGAGATGGAGAGGACGCGGCCGTGGGCGCAGTGTAGGGGACCTTGCGCCATCCACCCAATGCAACCGAGTGAACCTTGGCGGCGACAGGAAGAGTCGCCGCGGTGAGCAGCAGAAGAGTGGCGGTCGCCGCGGCGACCCGTGACTTGGGGGAGACCATGCGCATGAGAGTAATCCGCGCGACTCGGATGCACAAGTGCTTTCGGTCTCCCAACCCCTCCATAGCGAGTCATTCTGAATGGAGTTTGCTCGCGACGGCGAGCAATCGAAATGAAGAATCCAGACGACGTGCGCCTGGGTTGGGTCGCGATCGCCTTCTGGATTCTTCACTTCGTTCAGAATGACTTGTCTGTCATTCGATGACGGCAATTTTAGCGCGCTTGCCAACCCGGATCGGTACATGGGCCGGCAATGCTTCCAGGCGGAGCCATGGAGCGGAGTGCGACGCCCCATTGATAGCGACGGCGTTGCTCTTCAGCTTGCGGTTTGCGTCGGTAGCCGAATCCGCGAGGCTGCAGTGCGCCAGCAGCTTGTCGACGCGAATCGAATGGGTCTCCGCATTCCAACCCAACGAGTCTCGGCCGACGTGCACTTCTTCCGCATCAGTAGGTATTTCCTTGCGCTGAAATTGTTTGGCCCAGCTTTCGTCGGCCTGTTGCGCGACGGCTTCAGAATGAAAATCCGCGGTGATAGTGCGAGCCAGCCGTTTCTTGGCTTCCATCGGGTGCAGGGCGCCGCTGGCGACATCGTTCTTCATCGCTTCAATTTCATGCGGGCGCAAATCGGTGAGCAGCGTCCAGTAGCGCCACATCAGTTCGTCGGAAATCGACATCAGCTTGCCATACATTTCCTGCGGCGGCTCGTGGACGCCGATGGCGTTACTGAGCGATTTCGACATCTTCTGCACGCCATCGAGGCCTTCGATAATCGGCATCATCAGGACGATCTGCGCCGGCGTGCCGGCCTGACGCTGCAATTCGCGGCCGACAAGCAGGTTGAAGCGCTGATCGGTGCCGCCCAGTTCCACGTCGGCATCCAGCATGACCGAGTCGTACCCCTGCGCCAACGGATAGAGCATTTCGTGCAGCGAGATGGG
>Ga0134126_10006667_pt1 | contig 14484 bp, 8 predicted proteins | sample KB31752_FD_96881 | JGI IMG/M metagenome (GOLD analysis project Ga0134126, IMG submission 96881) | Terrestrial soil microbial communities with excess Nitrogen fertilizer from Kellogg Biological Station, Michigan, USA - KB3-175-2 | ecosystem: Environmental > Terrestrial > Soil > Unclassified ... | reverse complement strand
CCGCCCATGGTGAAGCCGGGTGACGTCGTGCACGTGCACTACCAGACCGACCACCCGTCCCGGATCGCGATATTCGCGGTGGATGAGGGCATCCTCCAGGTGGCGAGCTATCACACCCCTGACCCCCTCGGCTTCTTCTTCCAGAAGCGCGCCCTGGATGTGCGCACCAGCCAGATCCTCGACCTGATCCTGCCCGAATTTCAGCAGCTGATGGACGCGTCGGCCCCGGGGGGTGATCAGGGCGCGGCGATCGGGCGGAACCTCAATCCCTTCAAGCGGAAGCGGGACAAGCCCGTCGCCTTCTGGTCGGGCGTACGGGATGCCGATGCCGGTGGCGGGGACTTCACATTCACCGCGCCCGACTACTACAACGGGACGCTGCGCGTGATGGCGGTGGCGGTGAATGGAGACGCGGTCGGGGCTGCGGAGACCAAGGCCCTGGTCCGGGGTGACTTCGTGCTGTCTCCGAACGTGCCGCTCATGGCGGCACCCGGAGACACGTTCGACGTGAGCGTCGGGGTCGCGAACAACATCGCGAATTCGGGAAAAGCGGCGCGGATTCAGGTGGCGGTGCAGATCCCGCCGTCACTCCAGATGATCGGGTCTCCGTCGACCACCATTCCGGTGGACGCCATGGGAGAGAGCGCCGTGGTCTTCCACCTCCGGGCCACCGAGAAGTTGGGCGATGCGGACCTGACCTTCACCGCGAGGCTTGGGGAGAAGTCGGCGCACATTACCCAGAGCCTGAGTCTCCGGCCCGCGGTACCCTACCGCACCGCCTTGGTCGCGGGAACGGTGAAGCAGGGAAGCGCGTCGGTTCCCGTGGACCGCGATCTGTATCCGGAGCTGCGGGCCGTCCGCGGCGCCATCTCCGTTGTGCCCCTCGGCCTCGCCCGCGGGCTCGCCGAGTACCTCGACAAGTATCCCTACGGGTGTACCGAGCAGCTGGTGAGCGAAGGTGTGCCCGCCATGGTGCTCGCCCGCCGACCGGAGTTCGGCATCACGACCGCCGAGGCCGCGACGAGCTTCGGGAAGGTCATCGACATGCTGCGCTCGCGGCAGAATGAGGAGGGGGCGTACGGACTGTGGGCCGGCAACGCGCACGTCGATCAATTCGTGTCCGTATACGCCCAGCACTTCCTGCTCGATGCCCGGGAGCGCGGCTTTGCCGTCCCGTCCGAGGTCATCGCCAATGGCTGGCGGTACCTCATTCATCTGGCGAGTACGGAAGGGAACAGCCTGTATGACGAGCGGATCCGGGCGTACGCGATTTACCTGCTGACACGTTCGGGGATGGTGACCACCGGGTTCGCGACCGCCCTGGATCGCCGGGTGCGGGAGAATTATCCCAAGCAATGGACTCAGGACCTCACGGCGGCGTTTCTCGCGTCGACCTATCAGCTCCTGAAGCAGGAGGACTTGGCGGGAAACATCATCGGCGCCATGCGATTCAACGGGGATCGGGTGCCCGAATACACGGAGTACGACGACAACCTGACACACGATTCCATGTTGCTGTACCTCCTGTCGCGGCATTTCCCGTCACGCCTTCCGTCTCTTCAGGCACAGGCGATCCAGGGCATCGTCGGGCCGATTCAGGCAGGGGCGTTCAATTCGCTGTCCTCCGCGACCGCGATTCTCGGACTCGATGCCTACGTCACCGCCGTCGGTCCGCAGGCTGCCGGCAAGTTCACGCTGGCGGAGACCATGGCAGACGGCTCGCAGCATCCGGTGACGCTGTCCACCGGGACGTTCCCGGACGCGCGGATCACGCTGGGAGCCCGGAAGGTCACGTTCGGAAGCCAAGCGGGCGAACCGGCGTTCTACCTCCTGAATCAATCGGGGTTCGACCGGACCATTCCGGCAAAGCCGCTGTCGCAGCAGCTCGAAGTGCTGCGCGAGTACACCGACAAGAACGGCAATGCGGTCTCGAGCGTCGGTCTCGGAGACGAGATCCAGGTGCACCTCAAGTTCCGCGCGCTGGGCAAGAACTCGGGTGCGTCGGTGGCCCTCGTTGACCTCCTGCCCGGCGGATTCGAAATCGTCGAGGATGGCGGGCGGGCCCAACAGCCCCCGGCGGTGGTTTTCAGCCGGCCGCCAGACTCGACCTCGGCCGACGCGGAAGGTGAGGGGGGAGAGGATGGAGACGCCGGGTCCCCGGAACTCGCCTGGACCCCGCCCTTCGGAGAAGTCGTGGGGAACTGGTCGCCAGAGTACGTGGAGGCGCGTGAGGACCGCGTCGTTGTGTACGGGTTCGCGGAGCAGAACATCCAGGAGTTCGTCTACACGATCAAGGCGACGGCCGCGGGGTCATTCGCGGTGCCTCCCGCTTTCGGCGAGGGCATGTACGACCGGGGGGTGAAGGCCTGGTCGCAGGCAGGCCGGATGGTGGTGAAGCCGCGGTGAGCCGGGTGCGCCGGGGAGTTCTAGCCATCATCGCGGCGCTCGTCCTGTTCTGGGCGTTCCCTCGGGTCGTCCCCCACGCTTCACTCCGGGCGCGCGTGCCGACATCGACGGCGGTGTACGATGCCGGAGGGCGCCTCTTGCGGTTGACCTTGGCGCCTGATGGTCAGTACCGCGTGTGGGTGCCTCTCGAGCGGATCTCCCCGCTCCTGATCGACGCCACGCTGCTGCAAGAGGACCGGCACTTCCGCTGGCATCCGGGCGTCGACCCAACCGCACTGGTTCGTGCGGCGTGGCACTCGTACGTCAGCCGGGACCGGCGCGAAGGCGGATCCACGCTCACCATGCAGCTCGCCCGGATTCTCTATGGGATCCAATCCTCCTCCCTGAGTGGCAAGATCGATCAGATCGCGCACGCATTCTGGCTCGAGCTGCGCTACACCAAGCGGGAGATTCTCGAGGCGTACCTCAACGTCGCTCCGTATGGGGGGAACATCCAAGGGGCGTCCGCGGCGAGCCTCATCTACTTCGAAAAAGATCCGGGGCGGCTCACATTGGCCGAGGCCCTGACACTGGCGGTTCTGCCTCAGAACCCGGTGCGCCGGGGACCCGGGGCAGGTCCCTTGGCGCAGACGACTCTGCGAATCGCGCGCGACGACCTCTACAGCCGGTGGCGCCAGCACCATGCGGCGGCGCCGGGAGAGGCCGAGGCGCTGCGGCTGCCTGCCCGAATCGCATCGCCCGCGGATCTGCCCTTTGGCGCGCCGCACTTCGTGAACACCGTACTGGCTCAGGATGCCGGGAGCTCTGAGATCAAGACCACGTTGGACCGGCACCTGCAGAACCTCCTGGAGCGGCAGGTGCGTGGGTACGTCGCCGGTCAGGCGCGTCTGGGCGTGCACAATGCGGCGGCGATGATCGTCGATTCCCGCACGATGACCGTCAGAGCCCTGGTCGGTTCCGCTGATTTCTTCAACGCTGGAATCGAAGGGCAGGTGAACGGGACCCAGGCCAAGCGGTCGCCGGGATCTACGCTGAAACCGTTCATCTATGGACTGGGGATCGACCAGGGCGTGATCCATCCCATGACGGTGCTCAAGGACGCTCCCTCCGCGTTCGGCGCGTACAGTCCGGAGAACTTCGATGGACGCTTCGTGGGGCCGCTGACGGCTCAGGACGCGTTGATTCGCAGCCGGAACATCCCCGCCGTATACGTCGCCTCCCAGCTGTCGAAGCCCGATCTCTACGATGTTCTGTCGATGGCCGGCGTGTCGGGTCTGCAGGCGAAGCAGCACTACGGACTGGCCCTCGTGCTTGGGGGCGGCGAGCTCACCATGGAAGAGTTGGTCTCCCTGTACGGCGCGTTGAGCAACGAGGGAGTGGTTCAGCCGGTGCGGTACCGGGTTGATCAACCGGAGGGCAGGGGAGTGCCGGTGCTCAGCCCTGAGGCCGCGTGGGTGACGCTCGACATGCTCAAGGCCAATCCACGGCCCGATGCGCCAGTGGCCGCCACTCCGGCACGGCTCCCCGTGTACTGGAAGACCGGGACCTCGTACGGATTCCGGGACGCGTGGACCGTGGGCATCTTCGGCCCATACGTCCTCGCCGTGTGGGTCGGGAACTTCGATGGCCAAGGGAACCCGGCGTTTGTCGGCGTCCAGATGGCGGCTCCCCTCTTTTTCCGGGTGGTCGATGCCGTCGAAGCGCTCGAGCCGTCACTCGGTGAGCCACCGCGCACTTTTCCTTCCCATCTGACGCGCGTCGATGTGTGCGCCGCGTCCGGGGACCTGCCGAACGCCGAATGTCCCCGGACCGTGCGGACGTGGTTCATCCCCGGCAAGTCTCCCATTCGAGTCAGCACACTGCACCAGGCCTTGCTGATCGACGACCGCACGGGCCTGCGGGATTGCCCGCCGTATACCGCGGGGACCGCGCATCGCGTCATCTACGAAATGTGGAGCTCCGACATGGCGCGGCTCTTTCAGGAAGCGGGACTGCCACGCCGGACTCCGCCGCCATTCGATCCGCGCTGCGAAACGCACGTTGCCGACAACTCCGCCGGGATCCCGCCACAAATCACGTCGCCCCTTCGTGGCGTGACGTACTCGCTCCGGGCCCGCCGTCTCGGCGCCGAGACCATCACGCTCCGCGCGACGGCCAGCGGCGGGGTACACGCGGTGTACTGGTTCGTGGGCTCGAGCTTCATCGGGACCTCCGCGCCCGGAGCCACCGTGGGATGGCGCCCGGACGTCGCGGGGTCATTTGTCGTGCGGGCGGTCGATGACCAGGGCCAGGCGGATAGCCGGATGGTCGAGGTGGCGATCGTTCCCTGACCCTCCAAATGGGCGCGCGTCCACTGCGAGCCGTCGCGGCTTCCGGGCGGTCCGCCGAAGCCCGGATTGAGGTTCGCCAGGCGGGCCTCTAGGCTACGGTTCAATGACAATTCCGTGTCCGAAACCGGCCAGCCTGAGGCGGACCGCTGGGTACCATTGACCCATGACTCCGATCTCCAGCTCCCCCTCACTGGATCCCCTCGTCTGCGCCCGGGCCGTTGGCGCCCGGGACCCGCGGTTCGACGGGCTCTTCTTCGTGGGCATCATCACGACCGGCATCTACTGCCGGCCCGTATGTCCCTCCCGCGCCGCCAGCCAGAAAAACCGGCGGTTCTTCGCCTCGGCCGCGTCCGCTGAGCTCGCGGGGTACCGGCCCTGTCTCCGCTGCCGGCCCGAGCTGGCACCGGGGCTGGCGGTGATCGACTCCGTGCCGCGGCTCGCGCAGGTCGCGGTGCGCCGCATCGCCGCGGGCGCCCTGAACGGCCACGGCGTGCCTGAGCTTGCCCGGGACCTGGGCGTCAGTGCGCGCCACCTCCGTCGCGCCCTGGAGCGCGAAGTGGGCGCCTCGCCCGTCGAGCTTGCGCAGACGCACCGCCTCCTCCTCGCCAAGCAGCTTCTGGCCGACACGGCGCTGCCGGTGACGCGCGTGGCGTACGCGGCGGGCTTCCAGAGTCTGCGCCGGTTCAACACGGTGTTCCGCGAGCGGTACCGGATGTCTCCGACGACCATACGCCGGCGGATTCGCACGACGCAGGACGCTCCGGAGCCGGTGGACAACGACGGTTTTGGAGCGTCAGCCGTGCGCCTGGTCCTGGCTTATCGCGCGCCGCTGGCCTGGGATGTTCTGCTCGATCAGTTGCGCCAGGATGCGTTGCCCGGGGTGGAGTCGGTTGCCGGCACGCGGTACACGCGGGCCGTGCGCGTGGGCAAGCACACGGGTCTGGTGTCGGTGGAGCCGCTCCCCGGCCACCCGCAGGTGCGAGTCACACTATCGGCCACGCTGCTCCCGGTGCTGATGGAGATCCTCGCCCGTTTGCGGCAGGTGTTCGACCTGGATGCGGAGCCCGATGTCGTGGATGATTGGCTCGCCCGAACGGACCTGGCACCGCTCGTGGCACGGCATCGCGGCCTCCGCATCCCCGGTGCACTGGACGGATTCGACGCCGCGCTGCGGCTGGTGCTCGAGGGCAGTGGGGTCGGGGGGAGAGTGGCGCAGGACCTGGGTGAGCCGATCGCCAGCGGTGACGAATCGCTCAACCGGTTGGCGCCCTCCGCCGACCGCGTCGCCGACGCCGGTGCTCCTCGACTTGTGGCCCTCGGCCTTTCGCCCAGGCGGGCGGAAACGCTGGCGGCCCTGGCCCGCGCGGTGGCGGACGGCACTCTGCGTCTCGAGCCGGGGCGCGAGGTGGCACCGATCCGTGACGCGCTCCTGGCCATCCCCGGAGTGCAGGAGCCCCTGGCCGCCGGGATCCTGCTCCGCGCCCTGCATTGGCCCGACGCGTTTCCGATGGCCGGATCGCGCGAGCTTCTGGCACGCGCGGAACAATGGCGGCCTTGGCGGGGGTACGCGGCGTTGCACCTCCGACTGGCAGCATCGTGAACGCCCTCTCAAGGAGAGACCCATGAGTCTTGTTCGTCAGAGCAGTGTCCCCGCTCCCGCAACTCCCACCCCCTCCTTCGTGAAGCGCTTCGACACTCCCGAACGTTCGGTTGGATTCGGGGATGGACGGCTGGACATCATCAGCATCGGTCGCCGGCAGGTGGGCAAGGGATCGTTCGCGCCAGGATGGAAGTGGACTCCGGCACCGGGCGTGAAGTCGGGCGGGTTCACCGGTGTCGTTCTCTCCGGCCGGGCCAAGGTGCAGACGAAGGGCGGCGAGACCGCCGATCTCACGCCTGGCGACTTCTTCATGGTGACGCCGGAAGACGAGTGCTGGGTGGTGGGAGTGCGTCCCTGCGAGATTCTCTACCTCGACGGCATCGATGTGCTGAGCTAGGGATCAGGGTCAGGGGCCAGGGCTTCGAACCCCTGACCCCTGACCCCTATCTCAGTTCGTCAAACTGACCGGAGGGGCGTGATCCGCGATCCGGTCGAGCCGCCGCAGCTGGGGGATGACGACGGCGATCGAGCTGACCACCAGGATAGGCACGAATCCCCCCAGCACGACTGCGGGCACGGCGCCCAGGAGCCGGGCCGCCACGCCTGACTCGAATCCCCCGATTTCATTCGACGACCCGATGAATATCGCGTTCACCGCCGCCACCCGGCCGAGCAGGTGCCGGGGCGTGAGCGTCTGCAGCAAGGTGGATCGGAGCACCACGCTGATGTTGTCGAATACGCCCGAGAGCAGGAGCAGGGCTACGGAGAGGGCGAAATTCCGGGACACACCGAACGCCGAGATGCAGAGGCCGTAGAGCGTGACGGAGACGAGCATCACCCGCCCCATCCGGCGCACGAGAGGCTTGTACGCCTGATAGACGGACATCAGCACCGATCCCGCGGCGGGGGCGGCGCGGAGAATCCCCAGGCCAGTCGCCCCCACGTGGAGAATGTCGGTCGCGAAGATCGGCAGCAGGGCCTCGGCGCCGGCGAACAGCACGGAGAACAAATCGAGGAGTTGGGCGCCCAGGAGCACCGGCTGGGTGAGCAGGAAACGCACGCCCATCAGGAACTCCCGGACGTTCGCCGCGGGCACGTTTCCGTGCGGATGGGGGTGTGGACCGACGCGGAAGAGCGCGATCCAGGCCGTGATCAAGAGCACCGCCGCGGCGCCGTAGGCGAACGAGGGACCGCCGATCGCCACCGCGATGCCGCCGAGGGCGGGGCCGATGACGGCGGCGGATTGCCAGACTGACGACCGCCAGGTGATGGAGTTCGCGTACAGCTCGCGAGGGACGAGGTCCGCCGACAGGGCGGTGCGCGTGGGCTGCAGGTAACTGCGGGCGATCCCGGACACGAAGATCACCGAGTAGATGATCCAGGCCGTGCCGGGGCGCACCAATCCCAGCCATGTCACCAGGAAAAGGGTCGTACTGCAGGCGACCAGGACGGCCAGCCCGGCCAGAGAGAGCCGGCGACGGTCCACCCGGTCCGCGAGGTGGCCGGCCGGCAGGGCGAACGCGATGAAGGGCAGGGCCTCCGCCAGACCGACGATACCGAGTGCGAGCGGGTCGCGGGTGACGATGTAGATCTGCCAGCCCACGGCCACGGTCTGCATCATCGTGGCCAGGGTCTGCGTGGCCAGGAAACCGATGAAGCGCCGGAAGTCGGGGATGCGCAGGGACGCGTACGGATCCGTCATGGCCGCGAACGTTAAGGGCCCCACCGCCTTTCGGCGATGGGGCCCTCAACCTTCATGACGCTCGACGCTTACTTGCCGGCGAGGTCCTTCACCGACTGAATGAGCGTCTGCACCTTGGCGGCATCGCTCGAGCCGGCCGCGTCACCCTGCAGCTGGGTGGCGATCAGGTTCAGCATCCCCTGCCGGCTGGCGCCCGACGAGCCCTCGGCCTTCTTGAGGCCTTCGCGCACCGCCGCAATCCGGGCGGCGGGGAGTCCGCCCGAACGCTCGAGCTGATCCACGTATGCGCCGGAGAGCGCGAACGACGCGGGCCAGACGAACTTCCGCTGTCCCTGCGTATTCCACTGGTCGAAGTGGACGCTCTTCGCGGCGTCGATCTCGTTCTGCGAGATGAAGCCGGAGGGCTGGAGCGCGAAGATGTCCAGGCCGCGCGAGATCTCGGAGCTGACGATCACGCCGTTGTACCAGTAGGCCGACCAGGTGCCGCCGCCCGCCAGCCGGGTCGAGTCGACCGGGCCGTAGTCGAAGAAGGCGATCTCCTGCGGGTGAGACGCATTGGTCCAGTCGAAGACCGACACGCCGCCCTGATACCAGGACTGCACCATGACGTCCCGGCCCGGGATCGGAATCAGCGAGCCGTTGTGGGCCACGCAATTCTCGTTCTCGGTCTGGATGGCGGGCATCTTGTAATAGCTCTGGAACGTGAGCTGGTTGTTGCTGATCGTGAAGATCGCGTCGGCGCCCCACTCCTTCGGATCCTTGGCGCGGCACTTCGGACCGCCGCCGCCGCCCCACTCATCCGAGAAGAGCACCTTGGTCCCGTCGTTGTTGAACGTGGCCGAGTGCCAGTAGGAGAAGTTCGAGTCGTCCACGGCCGCGACGCGGTACGGATGCGCGGGGTCCTGGATGTTGAGGAGCAAACCGTAGCCCTCGCAGGCGCCACCCGCGTATCCCACCTGGGCGTACACGGTGATGTCATGGCACTGGGTCGGTCCCGGCGGGGGGCCTGAGCCTTCCTTCTGCTGCCGGCGCCCGACCATCTTGTCGACCATCCCCTGGATGGCTCCCCGCAGGGCGGTGCTGTCCGCCGTGGACGCAGTGGTGCCGCCGTGCGTCTTGGCGATGCTGTCCAGCATCGGCTTGATCATGCGGTCGGGCAGCACGAACGGGTTTCCGAAGACCGTGACGACGTACTTGCCCTGCGCCTTGGCCTTGTCCAGCGCGTCCTTGTCGGCGGCGGACATGCCGTGCGTCGGGGGCGCGGTCAGGTCGTGGAAGATCCGGGGGGAGCTGACGATCGCGGCCTGCTCCGGATGGGCGAGCGGGACCTTGATCACTTCGATCCGGAAGAGCGAGGTGGTCGAGTCTTCGCTCGGCTGCGCGTTGCTGCATCCCGCCAGCTCGTGGGGCGAGCGGGCCGGGGCGGAGCCGGAGATGTAGACGTAGACGTTGTCCGGATCCTTCGGATCGGCGAGCACGGTGTGGGTGTGCGAGCCGCGGCAGGTCTGGACGTTGGCGATGTACTTGGGCGTCGTGATGTCGGAGATGTCGAAGATGCGGAGTCCCCGCAGGCGCTCCTGGCTCACGGTGTCCTTGATGCCTCCGGAGCCGCAGTCGAGCCGGCCGCCGTTCCCCTCACCCGAGACGAACAGCAGGTTCTTGTAGACGGAGACGTCACTCTGGGATGCGGGGCACGCTTCCTTGGTGTGGAGCGTCGGCGCCGCCGGATTCGAGATATCCCAGACCTGGTATCCGTTGTAGCTGCCCTGGATCACGTAGTTCCCCGTGAAGGCCAGGTCGGAGTTGGTGCTGTTCAGGAACACCGAGTCGGGGGAGTGCGTGTGCGATACCACCCGGAGATTCCAGGCTGCTTCGCCCGCGTTCCAGAGGCCGGCCTTCAGCCCCTCACGCGGGTCCGGGTTCGGGTGCACCCGGCTCATGTCGGTTGCCGGCACCGGGACGCCGTACGGCACCGGATGCGAGCAGGCCGCCACCAGGCCCAGGACGACGGCCGCGGCGGTCAGACGGGGTGAAATACGGTGAGGCGTGACGCGCATGGTGTTGATCCTTGGGAACGGTGTGGATCCAATTGACGGCAACAAACCTCGGCTCACTGCTAGTTTCCGCTCAAGATGTCGTCGACCACCAGCATCTTCTCCATCCGGGCGATCTCCGTGGTCTGGTCCACGTTGATCCCGGACGCCAGCTTGAAGACGATATCGTCCTGTGCAGCTCCTTCGGACGCGAACAGATCCTTCACCATCTGCACCGCGCCCTTGTGATGCTGGATCATGTCCTGCAGGAACAGACGGTCGAAGTCCGCGCCCTTCGCGGCGTGGAGCGTGGCCATCTGCTCGGGGGTGAGCATTCCGGGCATGAGCATGTTCTGCATCGTGCCGTTCATCATCATCGGCATGCCGGCGGCTCGGGGCTCGGGGATCGGTTGATTCCGATCGCGCAACCAGCCCTGGATGATCCGGATCTCATCTCGTTGCGCATTGATGATGCGCCCGCAGAGGACCTTGACTTCGGGTCCCGCCTGATTCGAATCCGCCCAGTTGGCCATGACGATGGCCTGCGCGTGGTGGTAGATCATCCCGGACAGGAAGTCGATGTCCGCCTTCACGTACGGCTTCCGGGCGCTGTCGGCGCGCGCGCGGACGATAGCCGCGGCCTCACCCTGAGGGGGGTCTACGTAGGTCGGGGAATGATTGGCAGCGCAGGCCGCCACCGCGGCCAAGGCGAAGGCACCGGCCAGGCGGCCACAAAAGGACGTGTTCATCTCTGTACTGCTCCTCGCAACATGGAACCCGGTCGGGCCGGGGGCGGCTCCCGGTCCGGTGAAGGTGGACAAGATGCGTCCTGGGACGCTGGGGCGGAAGGTCACCCCGGCGGGATGGATGGGGACGGTTCCGTTTCCAGTGCGACGCTGTAGAATCCTACCGGCTACCATGACCACCCGCCGCTCATTCCTCTCTATCGCACTGCTGGCCGGTTGCCTGGGCGCGGCCTCACTCCAGGGCCAGGGAGCCCAAGCGCCCACAGGGCCGTCGGACGCCGATGTGGCCTTCATGTCCGGCATGATCGGGCACCACGCCCAGGCCGTGCTCATGGCCGGGTGGGCCGAGAGCCACGGGGCCTCCCCCACGGTTCAGACGTATTGCCGCAAGGTCGTGGTTTCGCAGCGGGATGAGATCGGCCTGATGAAGCGCTGGCTCCAGGATCACCACGAGGCCCTCCCGGACACCACCCTGATGTACGGACGGTCCATGCCCGGGATGGGGCCGATGCTGATGCCCGGCATGCTCACCGCGGCGCAGCTCGCGCAACTCGACAGTGCGCGCGGGTCCGACTGGGATCACCTGTTCCTCGAGGACATGATCCGGCATCATCAGGGCGCCATCGAAATGGTCCGGCAACTCTTCAATACGCCGGGCGGCGGCAAGGGGATCGTGTTCCAGTTTGCCACCGATGTCTCGGCCGATCAGACCGCGGAAATCACGCGGATGCGGCAGATGTTGATCACGCTTCCGTGACGTCACCTTCCACCCCGGAGTTTCCTGTGCTCTCTGGTTCTTTCATTCACCGCGTGATCCTGGCCGCCGGGTTTTCGTTCGTGGCCGTCGCCGCGAATGCCCAGGCGCCGTCCCCCGATCCACGGGTCGGGCTGAAGGCCGGTATCTACAATGCGCAGGAGGCGCTCTGGAACATGCGCCTCGTGTCCGCGACCAAGCGCCCCGACGCGTTCGTGATCGACTCCGCGCCCGGCGATTTCAACTACATCGATTCCGACCTGGCCTTCGACGGCAAGTATGTCATCCAGGGGAATTTCCACGGTGTGCTGATCTGGGACGTGAGCCAGCCCGCGCATCCGGTGCTCGTCACCGCGATGCCGTGCCCCGGGTTCCAGAATGACGTCTCGGTGTACGGGCATCTGCTCTTCACGTCGGTCGAATCGACGGACAGCCACAAGGACTGCGGCGGTGCGCGCATCGCCGACACCGTCAGCGCCGACCGGGTGCGAGGCGTCCGCATCTTCGACATCTCGGACATCAAGAGTCCGAAGCTCCTCACGAACGTGCAGACGTGCCGGGGCTCCCACACCCACACCCTGGTCACCAGCCCCGCGGACAAGGACAACATCTACGTCTATGTCTCGGGCTCGTCTCCCGTCCGCTCACCCAACGAGCTGGCCGGTTGCTCGGGGATGACGCCGGACAAGGATCCGAACAGCGAGCTCTTCCGCATCGAGGTGATTCAGGTCCCCTTGGCGCACCCCGAGCAGGCGAAGGTCGTCAGCAAGCCCGACATTCTCGCGGGGCTCACGCAGGCGGGCACCCATCCCGAGGCGGCGACCGACCTCGCCAAGCAGCAGGCGCGCGTGGATTCGGTGCGCGCGGCCGGCGGGTTCATCGCCAAGGTCGAGGGCCGGGACGTGATCATCGGCGGCCGGTTCCTCAAGATGCAGCTCGACAGCATCGTGAAGGCCCGCGGCGGCACCGGTGACCCGACGGCTGCCGATACGGCGACCTTCCGCACCAACATGCAAGCCATCGTCGACAAGATCGTCGGCGCGGACAACACGCAGGGTCCGCGGCCGGGCCCCGTGCAGTGCCACGACATCACGGTGTATCCCGCCATCGGCATGGCTGGGGGTGCGTGCGGCGGCTACGGCCTCCTCCTCGACATCAAGGATCCGGCGCACCCGCGGCGCATTGCGGCCGCGGCGGACTCGAACTTCGCCTTCTGGCATTCGGCGACGTTCTCGAACGATGGGTCCATGGTGCTGTTCACCGACGAGTGGGGCGGGGGACTGGCGCCGCGCTGCCGCGCCACCGACGACCCGAAGTGGGGCGCGGACGCCCTGTTCCGGATCAAAGACTCGACGCTCGCCTTCCAGAGCTATTTCAAGATGCCCGCCGCTCAGACGGAGCAGGAGAACTGCGTCGCCCATAACGGGTCGCTGGTGCCCGTGCCGGGCCGCACCATCATGGTCCAGGGCTGGTACCAGGGGGGCATTTCGGTGTTCGACTGGACCGATCCGGCCCATCCTAAGGAGATCGCCTACTTCGACCGTGGTCCCATGGACTCGACCAAGCTGGTGAACGCCGGCTCCTGGTCCGCCTACTGGTACAACGGGATGATCGTGAGCTCGGAGATCGGCCGCGGGCTCGACATTCTGGAGCTCCTGCCGAACGATCTGCTCACCCAGAACGAGATCGACGCGGCCAAGCTCGTGCACGTGACTCAGCAGAACGTGCAGGATCAGCAACGGATCGTGTGGCCCAACAGCCCGGTGGTGGCCCAGGCATACCTGGACCAGTTGGCCCGGTCCGGGATGACCTCCAAGCAGGTGACCGACACCCGTTCCGCCCTGGCCAGGGCTGAAAAAGCGACCGGCGCGGCCCGGAAGACGGCCCTGACCAAGCTGGCGTCCCAGCTCAACAGCTCGGCGGCGGCCTCAGGCGACCCGGCGAAGGTGCAGGCTCTGGCCTCGGTGATCGGCGCCCTGGCCAAGTAGCCTCTTCAGCGGGCGGTTTGCGGACGGCCCCACCCAGGCGGGTGGGGCCGTTCCGTTTCGTGCAACAGGGAAAGGGGAGGCTCCGTATGAAGGACGGACGACGCATATTCCCGTTGTTCCCCGAACCCCAGAGGCTCTGCGACATGAAGCGCATCATCGCCCTCTCCTTCGCCGTCGTTTCACTCACAGCTACACGCGCCGCGGGGCCCGACTCGTTGTCGGGTGGCCTGGCGTGGCGCAACATCGGTCCACTCCGTGCGGGACGCGTCTCCGCGGTCTCCGGCGCGGTCGGCGAGGCTGGCGTGTTCTACGCCGGGTTCCCGACCGGAGGTCTGTGGAAGACATCCAACGCGGGTGTCACGTGGGATCCCATATTCGACGACGTCACGAGCACGTCCTCCATCGGCGCCGTGCAGGTCGCGCCGTCGGACACCAACGTGGTCTACGTCGGTACCGGCGACATGCCGACCGGCGGCAATATCAATGAAGGGGACGGCGTCTATAAGTCGACCGATGCCGGCAAGACCTGGCAGCACATCGGTCTCGAAGACTCCCGCCAGATCCCCTCGATTCTCGTCGATCCCAAAGACCCCAACCTCGTGCTCCTCGCCGCGCAGGGAAACCGCTATGCCAAGGGCGGCTCGCGTGGCGTCTACCGGAGCACCGACGGCGGGAAGACGTGGAGCAAGACACTCGACACCGGCGATTCGATCGGCGTGGAGCGGCTTGCCTGGGCGAACGACGCGCCGAGCACCGTGCTGGCGGCGACTGACTTGCACTACGTCAACGTGAACGCCGCCTTCGGCGGCGGCGGTCGCGGGAACCCCAACGCGCCGACCGCGACGATGCTCTACAAGTCGACCGATCAGGGCATCACCTGGCAGCAGCTGACGGGTGGCGGCTTGCCGCGCCTGTTCGGCCGCAT
>Ga0134126_10006665_pt1 | contig 14486 bp, 10 predicted proteins | sample KB31752_FD_96881 | JGI IMG/M metagenome (GOLD analysis project Ga0134126, IMG submission 96881) | Terrestrial soil microbial communities with excess Nitrogen fertilizer from Kellogg Biological Station, Michigan, USA - KB3-175-2 | ecosystem: Environmental > Terrestrial > Soil > Unclassified ... | reverse complement strand
CCGTGGATTGGGATGAGCCGTCAAACCGGCACTCAAACGCCATTTCACAGGCAGCGCGACGGCGCTCCGCCAGTCCCCGAAGGCAACGGGGTCACGGTGCGTAATCTGCGGCACCGGCACTTCCTCCTCAATCGCGTTGCATTTAATGCAACATTGATGTAGTTGGACGTTGGGTGTGGCGACAGTTGCGGTCCGAGTCCCCAGGGTGGCGGGAGATATCTCCCGCCACCCTCTGGCCTGCTGCTATCCGATTACTCTCGGCTGCCGAGTTGTTGCATCTGCCGCAACTTTGCTCATTTTTAGCTGCAGCCGCTGGTGGAGCCGCAGCCTTCGCAGACGTAGCAGCTGCCCGCCGGGCGCATCTTGGTGCCGCAGGTGAGGCACAGCGGCGCGTCGGCGGTACGGCCCTGGTGGGACTCGATCAGCTCGGTCGAGCTCCGGGGCTGGGGCAGCGAGTCAACCTGCACGGCCGACCCGGACTGAGCGTCCTTCGCGGCCGGACGGGGCTGGACGTTCTCCACCTGGGCCGACTGGGCCAGGTCCACCGGGTCGATGTCCTCGGTCGCGGACGCGGCCGGGTCCTCTCCCGACAGCGCGGCGGTGCGCTCGGCGGTGGTCAGTATGCCGAGCTCGGAGCGCTGGTCGTAGGTCAGGTGGTCGAGGGCCAGGCGCCGGAAGATGTAGTCCATGACGGAGCTGGCCATCCGGATGTCGGCGTCGTCGGTGATGCCGGCGGGCTCGAACCGCATGTTGGTGAACTTGGCCACGTAGGACTCCAGCGGGATCCCGTACTGCAGGCCCACGGAGATGGCCATGGAGAAGGCGTCCATCACGCCGGCCAGGGTCGAGCCCTGCTTGCCGAGCTTGAGGAAGACCTCGCCGATGCCGTCATCGGGGTAGCTGGAGGCGGTCATGTAGCCCTCGGCGCCGGCCACAGAGAACCGGGTCACGGTCGCGGTGCGCTGCCGGGGCAGGCGACGCCGGACGGGGCGGACCTCGTGCGCCGCGGGCGCGGGCGGCGCGGCCTGCTCGGCGGCGGCTGGCGCGGGCTCCTGGGCGGTCTTGGTCTTGGACACCGACAGGGGCTGGCCGACCTTGCAGTTGTCCCGGTAGATGGCCAGGGCCTTGAGGCCGAGCTTCCAGCCCTCGTAGTAGATCTTCTCGATGTCCTCGATGGTGGCCGTCTCGGGCAGGTTCACGGTCTTGGAGATCGCGCCGCTCAGCTCGGGCTGGATGGCGGCCATCATCCGGACGTGGCCCATGGCGCTGATGGCGCGCTCCCCCATGGCGCAGTCGAACACCTCGTAGTGCTCGGGCCGCAGGCCGGGCGCGTCGACGACGTGGCCGTGCTCGGCGATGTACTCGATGATGGCCTCGGCCTGCTCGGGCTGGTAGCCGAGGTTCTTGAGCGCGCGGGGCACGGTCTGGTTGACGATCTGCATGGAGCCGCCGCCGACCAGCTTCTTGAACTTGACCAGGGCCAGGTCGGGCTCGACGCCGGTGGTGTCGCAGTCCATCATCAGGCCGATGGTGTTGTGGCTCACCATTCCGTTCGCCACGTAGGTCACGTTGTCGGGCACCGACAGGTCATAGGTCGGCTGGACACCGCCATCGTCGTTGCCCGCGACCCGCTCGAACAGGTAGCCGAGGGCATGTTCAAGCCGCTCGTCCCGAGTCTCCTCGAGCAGTCGGCTAGCCAACATGCGCGGGACGCCGCCGTGCTTCCTGACGGACAGAAGAACGGCATTACGCGCATGGTGACCCGCAGGAACCAGGTCGTTCCAGTCGGCCCTGGGCAGGAACACGTAGTCCTTTTTCGCCGAGGCGTCTGGCTCGAGGAAGACCATCTGCTGCGACTTGCGGGCACCCATGAAGCCGATGGCCTCGTCGAAGTTCAGCGCGTGATCGACGTTACGGAGCCTGACCTGGAAGATAGGCCCGCCCCAGCCACTCGTCGTTTCCCTCGTGGTGGTGGCCAGTCCGAGGGCCAGCAGCATGGTCCGCACCTCGCCCGCGAACGCCCGGTGGGCGGTTGACAGGCTTGGGACGCCTTCGGCAACAGTGCCGTCCGCCTCGAACAGCCCGCGCAGGAAGGCGCTGTACACGCCGGGGTCATTGGCCTCGAGGATCGCGGACGGGATCCGCGGAACCCAGCCCTTGCCTCGGTGATCAGCGGCGGGCAACTCTTTGGCCAGCCCGGCACTCTGCCACCAGCGGGCCAGCCGGACCGACTGCAGCGTGACCTCCTGGTAGCCCTCCTGCGCGGTGATCACCGGTGTCAGCCCGAATAGCTCCTTGGCCAGCACTCCAACGCGCTCGGCCACGTCCAGGTCCGTGTCCGCCACGCAGAGCCGGATGCCCTTGGCGTGCAGGCTGCCGTCGCCCATGAAGTACCCGGCCAGCTCGGCCAGGTCAGCAGTCACGGCGTCGGGAACGTGAAGGTGGCGGTCACCGGTGTAGTACGCCTGATCCAGGACCGGCAGCGGCACCCGACGCGGCTCTCCAACGAGGGTTCGCAGCTGCATGGGCAGCAGGTCGCGGGGAGCCAGGTCGGCCAGGCGCTTCCACGCCCATACACCGCTGACCTCATCGACCACCTTCACCCGGTGGGTCAGCGTTCCCTGGATCTGGTACCCGCCGTCGGTCCTGATAAGGCGGGTGGGCTCCTCGCCATTGACGAAGAACTTCGTGGCGCTGCGCGGACCGTCATCGGTCGACACCGTGAGATCTATGTCCTGCCAGCGATCCCCGTAGACGTCGCCCAGTTCCGCGAGACGAGCGAGCCCGCGATCCGTGGTAACCAGCGTGTCCGGGGTCAGGCAGCCGGTGGGGGCGAGCAGGCTGGCCTGGGCGTTGCGGTACCCGTTGGCCTCGCCGAGCTTGAGGCACTCGCGCCAGGTCTTGTTGGCCAGCGTGAGGATGTCGTAGTCCATGCCGCCCAGGGTGCGGATCTGGGTGCTGGCCTCGGCGTGCTTGCTCATCACGCGCTTGTGGGGGGTGGCGTTGCGGGCGTAGCCGTCGTAGGGGCCGACGACGGCGGCCAGCTCGGCTGAGCGCCGGTAGGCGGTGCCGGTCATCAGCGACGTGATCGCCGCCGCGATGGCGCGGCCGCCGTCGGAGTCGTAGGCGTGGCCGGTGGCCATCAGCAGGGCACCGAGGTTGGCGTAGCCGATGCCGAGCTGCCGGTAGGCGCGGGTGGTCTGCGCGATCTTGTCGGTCGGGAAGTCAGCGAAGCAGATGGAGATGTCCATCGCGGTGATGACCAGCTCGCTGACGTCACGGAAGCGCTGGGCGTCGAACGTGTCGTCGTCGCGCAGGAACTTCAGCAGGTTGATGCTGGCCAGGTTGCACGAGGAGTTGTCCAGGTGGACGTACTCGGAGCACGGGTTGCTGGCGGTGATCCGGCCGGACTCGGGGCAGGTGTGCCAGTCGTTGATGGTCCCGTCGTACTGGATGCCGGGGTCGGCGCACTCCCAGGCCGCCTTGGCCATCTTGCGGAACAGGTCCTTGGCGTCGACCTTGCTGATCGGCAGCCCGGAGAGGCGGGCGTTGAGGCTGAAGTCGCCGCCCGACTCCACGGCGTGCATGAACTCGTCGGACACCCGCACCGAGTTGTTGGCGTTCTGGTACTGGACGCTGACGATGTCCTTGCCGCCGAGGTCCATGTCGAACCCGGCGTCGCGCAGGACGCGGACCTTCGCCTCCTCCTTGGCCTTGGTCTCGATGAACTCCTCGATGTCGGGGTGGTCGACGTCGAGAACGACCATCTTGGCCGCCCGGCGGGTGGCGCCGCCGGACTTGATCGTCCCGGCCGAGGCGTCGGCGCCACGCATGAACGAGACCGGGCCGCTGGCGGTGCCGCCGGAGGTCAGCAGTTCCTTGCTGGACCGGATCCGGGACAGGTTGACGCCGGCGCCGGAGCCGCCCTTGAAGATCAGGCCCTCCTCGCGGTACCAGTCCAGGATGGCGTCCATGGTGTCGTCGACGGCCAGGATGAAGCAGTTGTGCACCCGCACGTTCCCGGACAGGTACTCGCCGCTCTCGGTCTGGATGTCGTAGACCTCCATGTCGCCGAGCCGCTCGATCCGGATGACCTGGACCAGGTGCCGGTCCGTGCCGCCGACCTCGGGGTCCACGTGCAGCAGGGAATCGCCGGGCAGGATGAACCCGGCCACGGTGAACTCGCCGGTCTCCAGGTCGGCGGCCCGCCACACCAGGTGATCCGGGGTGACGTCGAGGAAGTAGTCCTCGGCGGTGTGCAGGCGCAGGACCTCCTTGACCCCGTTGGCCTTGGTGGCCACGATCCGGGTCAGGCCGTGCGCGTCGTGCACCTTCGTGCCGACGGCGTTCTCCTTGACCAGCTGGCCGATGGGGACCAGGCCCTCGGGGGTGCTGACCAGCGAGTCGTAGGGCTGGCAGGCGGAGACCTGCTGCGGGGAGGCGGTGCCGACGTTGAACCAGACGGGAGAGTTGAAGCTGAACACCTGGTGGACGAGGGCATGGGTCAGCTCGTGCTCGAAGATCTCGGCGTCGGCCGGGGTGGCGAAGTACCCGAACTCCCGGCCCGCGCGGGTGTAGGTACCGACGACCCGGTCGACCAGCTGCTTGAGGCTCCACTCACGCTGCGGGGTGCCGACCGCGCCGCGGAAGTACTTGGTCGTGACGATGTTCGCGGCGTTGACCGACCAGAAGTCCGGGAACTCGACTCCGCGCTGCTCGAAGTTGACCGAGCCGTCCCGCCAGTTGGTCATGACGACATCGCGGCGTTGCCAGGTGATCTCGTCATAGGGATGGACGCCGTCACGGGTGAAGATGCGGCGCATGGCGAGCCCCTTCTTGGCGCCCTTGCCCGCGCGCGCTGACCCGCTTGTCGTCTCGGTCATGTTCTGCCCCCTTCGGGTATCCGCGTGGACCCCATCGCGGACCTGTACAGGTCCTCTCCCGATGTTGTGAAACTCTGCCCGGCTAGCGGGCTGGCGTGTGGTGCCCGTTCGGCGAGGGCACAGGCCCGTCCGCCGGGGCCGGGTGCTCCCCTGGCTCCGGCGGCGCCTCCGCTCGGGCCCGCGGCTCGTCCTCCGCTGGCCGCCAGCCGGGCTCGCGCAAGCGGGCGGGGTGCTCGGCGCGCAGCGCCGAGATCTCGTGCTCGAAGTCGGTCAGCGACTCGAAGCCGCGGTACACCGAGGCGAACCTGAGGTAGGCGACCTCGTCCAGTTCCCGCAGCGGGCCCAGGATGGCCAGCCCGACCTCGTGCGAGGGGATCTCGCCACTGCCCCGGCTGCGGATGGCGTCCTCCACCTGCTGGGCCAGCACGGCCAGCTGGTGCTCGGTGACCGGGCGGCCCTGGCAGGCCCGCCGGACCCCGCTGACGTTCTTGTCCCGGTTGAAGGGCTCGGTGACGCCGCTGCGCTTCCCGACCGTGAGGATCACCGTCTCCTGGGTGGTGAACCGCCGCCCGCACGCGGGGCAGGACCGCCGTCGGCGAATCGCCGCGCCGTCGTCAGCCGTGCGGCTGTCGATGACCCGGCTGTCAGAGTGTCGGCAGTACGGGCAGTACATCCGATCACCCCCTTCGCACCGGGACATCTGCCGCGTAGACACAAACTATAGGAAAACTACAGGCGTGTAACTACTAGATATTGTGGTCCAGCCTAGGCGCTGGCGCAAGTGGTTGTCACCAGAAGAAAAATCCGCAGGTGGCAGGCACCACCGTGAGCCGGCCCGGCCGGGCATCCGCAGCCGCCCGCCGGCGTGTCGCGGGCGGGCGGCCGGCCCGTGGCCAGCCGGCCGCCGGGCGGCGGGCGGCGGGCGGCCTCAGCCCCTGGGCACCCACAGCACCTGACCAGCATGGATGATGCTGCCGGGCAGCGAGTTGGCGGTCATGATCTCCTGGATCACGGCCTGCGGGTCGGCGGTCGGCTCGGCCGCGCTGGCGATAGACCACAGGGTCTGGCCCGGCTCGACCACGACCTGGTGCATCCCCTGATAGCCCCCCGACGGCGACCCGTGGCTGGCCGCTGCCGCCCCGCCCGCGACCAGCACCGAGCACAAGCACGCGATCACCGCGCCGACCAGGCCAGCCAGCACGGCACGCCCCCGCGCCGTCAGCCGCACTCGCCCGGCCGCCGGCCGGGATACGGCATCCGGAGCCGGTCGGCCGGCACCCAGTTCGTTAACCGGAGCCCGGCGAACGGCCCGCGCCGCGCCCGCGGGAGCCGGGCGGCCGGGGCGCGACACGCCGGCGCGAGCCGGGATAGGCGCGCGACGCGACACGCCGGCGGGGCGCGACACGCCGGCGCGCCGGAAGATTTCCCGATCGGCCTCGCATGTCGGACGCGCCGCCACGGGCAGCTCGGTCACGCTGGCCAGGTTCCCCTGGGTGCGGATCCCCCGTCGCCGCAACCCGCTGACCTGCGGGTTTGCCCCAGCCCGCCGCTCCGCCTCGGCAATGCTCAGAGCTGTCATTACTGGCCTCCCTCGGTGCGGCCCGCTCCCCGGAATGACGGTCTTGCCGAAATGCTGTTCGATCGTATCTCTGTTCTATCGCATTCTCGTTCGATCGAACGAAGATACGGTAGAGTTTCTATCGCAAGGGTCCGACACTTTGAGGTCGGTCGAACAGATGTTTGAGATCAGCGACCGCAACCGCTAGCGTCGGCATCGACGACAACACCGAGCCCGGAGGCCCGATGATGAGCGACGCAACGGATGACGGAGGGACGCGGGTGGCTTCGACCGTCGATGACGGCATTGCCGCCGGCGGCAATGACACAGCGCCCGTCACTAAGCAGCGGGGAAGACCGGGGCGAAAGCCCAAGGGCACGGTGCCGCCCATTGTTGCTGACATTCCGGATAAGCCGGATCCCGACCACGTCCTGACCTGGCGCCAGCGCAAGGTGCTTCAGGTCATCAGGGACTCGGTGCAGCGCCGCGGCTACCCGCCGTCGATGCGCGAGATCGGCGAGGCGGTCGGGCTGACCAGCACATCCAGCGTCTCGTACCAGCTGTCCACGTTGCAGAACAAGGGCTACCTGCGCCGCGACGCGGGCCGTCCGCGCACCGTGGAGGTCCGGCTGCCCGGCCATCCCGCGGTCCGGCCGGAGGCGGAAGTCGAAGAGCCGCCGATGGACATCACCTCCCAGGAGGCGGCGTACGTGCCGCTGGTGGGGCGGATCGCCGCTGGTGGCCCGATCCTGGCCGAGGAGCGGATCGAGGAGATCTTCCCGCTGCCCCGGCAGCTGGTCGGCGAGGGCACGCTCTTCCTGCTGAACGTCGTCGGTGACTCGATGATCAACGCGGCCATCGCCAACGGCGACTGGGTCGTGGTCCGGCAGCAGCCGGTGGCCGAGAACGGTGACATCGTCGCGGCCATGATCGACGGCGAGGCCACGGTCAAGACCTTCAAGCGCGCGACCGACCATGTCTGGCTGATGCCGCACAACCCGGCGTACACGCCGATCCTGGGCGACGAGGCCGAGATCCTCGGCAAGGTCGTCGCGGTCCTGCGCAAGGTCTGAGTTCCGGAACCGGGCGTGAGCCCCGGGGGCTAGGCCTGACCTCCGGCAGGGCCTGGCCTCCGGAGGCTGCGGGGCGCCCAGGTGCCGAGGGAGGCCGACGGGGCGCCCAGGGACCGGGAGATGCCCCGGGCCGCCGCGCTGACTGCGGGCACCAGGGTGCGGGGCTCGGCCCCGTGGTGGTGCACGACGATAGACAGCGCGGCGATCACCTCGTCGCCAGCGGCCCGGACGGGCACGGCGACCGACAGCGAGTCCATGGTGACCTGGCGGTCGCTCACCGAGTAACCGTGGTGGCGGACATCGGCCAGGATCCGCCGGAGCTGGGGCTGGCTGGTGATCGTCTGCGGGGTCCAGCTCTCCAGCGGGCCGTCGAGGACCTGCTCCTGAACCTCGGCCGGGGCGTAGGCAAGCAGCACCAGGCCGACGCCGGTGGCGTGCAGGGCGAACCGGCCGCCGACCCTGGTCAGGACGGGCACGGCGTCCCGGCCCGCGAGCCGCTCGATGAAGACCAGCTCCGCGCCCTCGCGGACGGCGAGCTGCACGTTCTCGTGAGTGGCCTGGCACAGGTCTTCCATGTAGGGCAGCGAGATCTCGCGCAGGCGCAGGCCGCGCGGGGCCAGTGAGGCGATCTCCCACAGCAGCAGCCCGATGTGGTACGACCCGGCCGCGCTGCGCTCCAGCATCCCGCGGTCGGCCAGTTCACGGACAACGCGGTGCGCGGTGGTCAGCGGCAGGCCGCTGCGGCGGCTGATCTCCGACAGCGTGAGCTCGGGGCGGTCGGCGCGGAACGCGCTCAGCACATCGATGACCTTGCCGCTGAGCGACCGGGTCGGCATCGGGCTGATCTGGCTCATGGTCACCGCTCCCCGCGGCTCATTATGCCCTCGGGCGCGTGGCGCGATCAGAGGTCCAGCACGAGCCGGCGCGTGGCCGACCGCGACACGCAGATCATCATGGTGTCGCCGGCGGCCTGCTCGGCCGGGGTCAGCACCGAGTCGCGGTGCTGCGGGGTCCCGGAGAGCACGGCGGTCTCGCAGGTACCGCAGGTGCCCTCGGTGCAGGACGACAGCACCGAGACGCCGGCCGCCTCGATGGCCCGGAGGACGGACTGGCCGGGCGGCACGGTCAGGGTTAGGCCGGCCTGGGCCAGCTCGACCTCGAACGGCAGTTCGGTCGCCTCGCCCGGTGCCTGGCCGACCGCGGAGCGGGGGGCGAACCGCTCGACGTGCAGCGCACCCGCAGGCCAGCGGGCGCACCGCGCCTCGACGGCGACGAGTAGGGCCTCGGGACCGCAGCAGTAGACGAGCGTGCCCGGTTGTGGCTCGCCGAGCAGCGTGCCGAGGTCGAGCAGGCCGGTCTCGTCCTGGGGCCGGACCCGGACCCGGTCGCCGTAGCGGGCGGTGAGCTCGGCGCCGAACGCCATCGACGACCGGGTCCGGCCGCCGTAGGCCAGGGTCCAGTCGGCTCCGGCGGCATCGGCGGCGGCGATCATCGGCCGCAGCGGCGTGATGCCGATGCCGCCCGCGATGAACCGGTAGCGGCGGGCCGGCTCGAGCGCGAAGTGGTTGCGGGGCCCGCGGACGCGGACAGCGGCGCCGGCCGCAAGGCGGTCGTGCACGTACCGGGACCCGCCCCGGCCCCCTGGCTCGCGCAGGACGGCGACCCGCCAGGTCGCGCGGTCGGCCGGGTCGCCGCACAGGGAGTACTGCCGGACCAGGCCGGGAGCCAGCACGAGATCGAGGTGGGCGCCAGGGGCCCACGCTGGCAGCGGCCGCCCGGCGGGATCACGGAGATCCAGCAGGCACACGCCGTCGGCCGGGTGGCAGCGGTCCGCGACCGACAGGACCAGCTCCGACTCGGGGGCGGCCGGGCCGGGGGTCACGGAGCCAGGCCCGAGGTGTGCCGGGGGTGGGCCAGGAGCCACTCCCACATCAGCACCGGGTCCTCGGCCTCGCCGACCGCGCCGCAGTGGCAGGTGCCGCGCAGCAGGTCGGTGCCGGGCCGCCAGTCGATCCGCAGCGTCGGGCCGCGGGCCCGCTGCGGCAGGTCATCGCGCCGGGCCGCGCCGACTCCGGTCACGGCACGCTGGCCGGCTCGGGCACCGGCTCAGCCCCGGCGGCCGCCTGATCGGCCATTCGGCGGAGCATGCGCCGGGCGGCCAGGCCGCCGGTGTCGATGTTGATGCTCAGCTCCTGGGTGCCGGGCGGCTGGGCCGAGATGACCTGCTCCAGGACGTTGAGCGCGGCCACGTCCTGGAGCACCACCATCCGGTTGCTGTCGTGCAGGAACTGCGACACCCCCTCGTCGTCAAGCGCGAAGTCGCGGGCCACGGCCCAGAAGTCGTAGGTGCTGTGCTCGGTGGACGGCGTGATGGCGTACACCACCTCGACGTGGAAGCCGTCCGGGTCGGACCCGTCAGGCCTGGGCAGCACCCTGGCCGGCGCGACCCGGCTGTGCAGCAGGTACAGGCACGGCGGCCGGTACTCGATGTCCTGCCAGCGCGTGATGCGCCCGCTGATGCCGGTGGACCTGGCGTAGAACGGCGGGCAGGCCGCGTCGGACATCCGGCGGCTGACGTGGACGACACCCTGCTCCTCGTCCACCTCGGTGGAGATGGGAGTGTCGGCCACCTCCGGGGTGCCGATGGAGCCGTCGTGCAGGTAGGTCTCGTGGGACAGGTCGAGCAGGTTGTCGACCAGCAGGCCGTAGCGGGCGGCTAGGGGCTCCATGCCGCGGACGGTGACGTAGCGTTCGTCGGCCAGCCAGGGGGCGCGCGGGATGCGGCTCTCGTCGGCGCAGCCGGGGTCGCCGATCCACACCCACACGAGTGAGTCCCGCTCGGCCACCGGGTAGGTGGCGACCCTGGCGGTGCGCGGGATCCGCTGCTGGCCGGGAACGGTGACGCAGCGCCCGTCGGGCCCGTAAGTGAAGCCGTGATAGCCGCAGACGATGGTGTCGCCGGCCAGCTGGCTGCGTGACAGCGGGAAGTGGCGGTGCACGCACCGGTCGGCCAGCGCGACGGCCTGGCCCGATCCGGTCCGGTACAGCGCCAGCGCCTCGCCGAGCACGGTGCGCCCGAGTATCTCGCGACCGACCTCGGCCGAGTAGGCGGCCACGTACCACTGATTTTTAATGAAGTCCGCCATGTGCTCTCCCCGCCTCCATCGGCCGGCGCACCGTAGTGCGCTCCACTGTGCGGGTCAGCGCAGAGCGCCGGTAGCCCGCCTTCCGCTCAGCGGAAGGCGGGCTGCCGGGCCCGCAGTGAGAGGGCAGCGGGTCAGCCGGACCGGCCGACGCTCATGCCGCCTTCGCAGGGGAACACGCATCCGGTGGTTCACCGGGCTTCGTCGCTCAGCAGGAACAGGGCCGCGCGGGCCATGTCATCGGGCTGGGCGATGTAGTTCAGCGGGGCGTAGGACGCTATCCGCTCGCGCATCTCCTCGGTGTGCATCCAGCGGTCGAACATCTCCGACCGGGTTGGGCCCGGCGCAATGGCATTGACCCGGATGCTGCTGGGCGCGTAGTCGAGTGCCGCGCAGCGCACCAGGCCGGCCAGCCCCCACTTGCTGGTCGCGTAGTCGGTATTGCGCGCGGCGCCGACCAGCCCGCCGATTTAGGACGTGAACACGACCGAGCCGCCGCCGGCCTCGATCAGGTGCGGGATCTGGTACTTCAGGCACAAGAACGGGCCGCGCAGGTTGGTCGCGATGACCGAGTCGAACTTGCCGGTGTCGATCTGGTGCAGCGGCGCCTGGGCGCCACCCTGGCCGGCGTTGCTGAAGGCCCCGTCCAGCCGCCCGAAGACCCGGACGGCGGCGTCCACCGCCTCGCTGACCGACTTCTCGTCGGTGACATCACAGGTCACCGCCAGCGCGTCGCCACCGGCCGCGCGCACGTCGGAGACGACCTGCTCCAGGCGGTCGGCCCGGCGGGCGGCCGCCGCGACCAACGCACCCTCGGCGGCGAACCGGCGGACGGCGGCGGCGCCGATGCCGCTCGACGCGCCGGTCACGAACAGCACCTTGCCCGCGAGCCGGCCGGCGGAGAAGGTCAGCGGATCTGGGCTGGCGTACGGCATCTGTACCCACCTATCTCCTAGGTTGACAACGTCAACCTTAGATCCGCGTGGTTGACAGCGTCAACCTCCGGGCGCCAGGCCGTCCCGCAGGGTCGATCGGGTTCAGCGTTCCAGGGCCGCGTCGATTCCGGTGGTGACCGCGCCGGCCTTGACGATGATCACTGTCGCGGAACCGGCCGATGGCTTGTCGTTCCACCACTGCGTGGCGTAGCCGGTCGCGCCGCAGCCGGAGCTGAACTCGACCGTGTAGGTGCCGGGAGTAAGGCCGGTCAGCGTGTAGCTGCCCCCGGCGGTGGTGGTGAAGCTCGCGGCCCGGCGGGCCGTGTCTGGCACCGCACGCACGCACACCCCGCCGAGCGCCCGGCCGGACGCCTTCGCGGTCACGCTGCCGGTGATGCCGCCGTCGGACTTCAGCGTGGCACCGATGCCGCGCAGATTGTGGCCCGCCGTCACGGTCACAATCGTCGCGCCGGACCGGGTGGCGGCGCCGTGGTACCACTGCGGCACCAGGCCGCCCAGACTGTCATCGCAGTCGCCTCTGGTGTCGAAGAAGATCCGGTACCGGCCCGCGGCCAGGTCGTGGATCACGTAGTGACCGCGGTTGCCGGTCACGGCGAAGCCGCTGAGCTGGCTGGCGTTCACGGGGTCGGCCTCGACGCAGACGTTCTGGCCGGCCGCCGGGGTTCGGGCCCGGACCGTCCCGGAGATCGACCCGCCTGGGGGTGCCGTGGCGTTCACCCCCCTGGTGATCTTCGGCTCCGTGACGTGCACAGTCCTGGCTAGGGTCACCCCGGCGTGGGTGTCTGTGCTGCCTGCGCAGTTGGAGAAGGTCACCCGGTAGGTGCCGGTATTCAGTGCGGGCACGGTGTAGTCGCCGTTGCGCCGGGTGGTGCTGAGGTTGACGAATTCGTTGAAGCCGCCCGACAGGCTGACAGCATTGACGCAGAAGTTCGCCAGTGGCTTGCCAGTTCCCCTAGCGGTCAGCCGTCCTGTGATCTTGCCGCCCCTGAGCAGCGCGGCGTTGATCTTGCCGGTAACACGGCCGGCGATGACCCGCACCGGGGTCGCCGCCTGCGGGGTGGACTTGCGGTTGTACCACTGAGCTGCGTAACCGGCGCCCTGGCAGGGGAAGAACTCGACGCTGTACAGGCCAGGCGCCAGCCCGCCGATCTGGAAGTCGGTGAAATCGGGGGCGAAGATGGTCGAGGTCAGCTCGCCGGTCTTCCGGTTCGTGAGCACCTCGCAACTGCTCGACACTGGCGTGCCATTGCTGCTGCGGATGGCGCTACTGATTGCCCCGCCGCGAACAACCGTAGCGTTGACCCCCGCTGCGGTGGCGCCGGCGCCCAGGTCCACGATGTCACCGGTCGCCACGCCCGGCCGCCCGGCGAACCATCGATCCGCGTAGCTGGGGTTGCCGTTGCACGAGCCAAACTCCACCGCGTACCGCCCGGCGGCCATGTTGCGGATAGCGAATTTGCCGGTCTTGCCCGTCTGCGCGCCGACGGCCTCGAGCGGGGTGCCGATCTCGACGTTGGCGGCGGCCTCGTCGGGCGCCTGCGCGAGCACGCAGAACTTGCTGACTGGCTTTCCGGTCGAGCCGGTGGTGACCGTGCCGCTGATGGTCGAGCCAGGCCGCATCGTCGCATTGATCGCGGTGACGGTCTGGCCGCGACTCACCTTCACCGGAACGGCGGCGTTGGGGTCGGACTGGTCCGGGTAGAACTGCGGCGCCCAGTTGCCGCCGCCACCGCACAGACCGTTGATGAACTCCACGGTGTAGCGGCCAGGCGGAAGCTGGGTGATCGTGTATGTCCCCGTCGCGCCGGTGCAGGCGTCGCCCTCGTTGCCGTTCGAGTTGTCCGACGCGATGACGGCAATGCGGGCGAGAGGCAGGTGCTGCGGCCCTGTCACCGTGCCGCGCATGACCCCGCCGGGCTGGAGCGCGATGTTAATTCCGCGGACCGCGTGGCCGGCCCTGACCACCACTGGGCGTGGATACGTGGCGCCGAGGTAGTTGCCGTTGTTGTTGCAGCCGAGGGTAAAGAAGACCGTATACGCGCCCGAGGGCAGGCCGTGTATCAGGTAGCGGCCCTGGGCATTGGTGCTGGCGGAGAAATCGTCGCCGGTCACGGGGTTGCCCAGAATGGCGTCGACGCAGATGCCGCGCAGCGGGCGGCCGGACGAGCTCTTGAACCGCACGGTTCCCGAGAGCGAGCCGCCGGTCTGGAGATGGGCGTCGATCCCGGCCGCGATGTGGCCCGCGCGCAACCGGATCGCAGTGGCCTTCGCGAAGGACTGCTTGTTGTGCCACCACTGGGCCAGGAACCCGGTCCCGACCTCGCAGTTCGGGTCGAACAGGACGCGGTAGCTCCCGCCGAGCAGCCCTCGGACCAGGTATCCGCCGTGGCTGGTCGTCCGCTGCGCGACCTCGCCGCCGCCGGGGGCGAACACGCCGACGCAGACACGGTTCAGCCGGGCGCCGGCCGAGCTGGTGACCGTGCCGCTGATGACCGCGCCGTGCCTCATCCGGGCGTTGATGTCCCGCGTGATCCTCCCCGCCCGGATCGTGACTCGAGTGGCGGCGGCCAGGCTGGTCTTGCCGCGGTACCACTGCGGCCCCCAGTTGTCCGGGTTGGGCTGGCACATCTGGTCGGCGAACTCGACCGTGGAGCGGCCAGCCGGCAGCTGGCGGCCGGTGTTGTAGGTGCCCTTCGGCGAGACCGGTACGGTGTCCGTGAACCCGCCCTCGGTGACCGTCACACAGGTGTGCGTGGCTGGCTTGCCGTTCGGGCCGGTGAGCCGGCCCGAGACGCCGCCCAGTCGCTGGCCGCTCGCCTGGCTGCCGGGCGTCCCGGCAAACAGGGTCGCGTCGCGGGCCGGACGCAGCGTGG
>Ga0134126_10006664_pt1 | contig 14486 bp, 12 predicted proteins | sample KB31752_FD_96881 | JGI IMG/M metagenome (GOLD analysis project Ga0134126, IMG submission 96881) | Terrestrial soil microbial communities with excess Nitrogen fertilizer from Kellogg Biological Station, Michigan, USA - KB3-175-2 | ecosystem: Environmental > Terrestrial > Soil > Unclassified ... | reverse complement strand
TCCAAGCAGAAATGGCTGGAGGTGCACGGCGACACTCACTTCACCCATTTCTACAGCAATTACGGCGAGGCGCTGCAGAAGAAGTTTTTTGGCCACTTCCTCAAAGGCGAGGATACCGGCTGGAACAATCAGCCGCGGGTCTCACTCAATATCCGCCATCCGGGCGAAAAATTCGTGGTGCGCGCCGAGCAAGAATGGCCGCTCGCGCGCACGCAATGGACTAAGTATTTCCTGCAGCCGGATGGCGGGCTCAGCACCAATACGCCCACGGCGGAGACCAAGCTGAGCTACGACACAACGAACGATGGCCTCATCTTCGGCACGCCGCCGCTGACGAAGCCGCTCGAAATCACCGGGCCGGTCGCTGCTAAAATATGGGTATCGTCCGAAACGACCGACGCCGATCTATTCCTGGTATTGCGCCTGTTCGATCCAGCCGGCAAAGAGATCACCTTCATCGGTTCCAACGATCCGCGCACGCCGATCGGGCTCGGTTGGCTGCGCGCCTCGCACCGCAAGCTTGATCCGAAAAAATCGCTGCCCTACCGGCCCTGGCACAGCCACGACGAGATTCAGCCGCTCAAACCGGGCGAGCCGGTCGAGCTCGATGTCGAGATCTGGCCGACCTCCATCGTGGTGCCGCCCGGCTACCGGTTGGCGCTCTCCGTGCGCGGCAAGGATTACGAAGTCGACGGAAGCGATGCGGCGCTCCCCAACGCCCCCTACCCGATGAAGGGGGTCGGGCCTTTCCTGCATATCGACCAAGACGACCGCCCGGCCGCGGTCTTCAACGCCCGCAATACGCTGCACTTTGCCGCCGACCGGCAGCCTTACCTCTTGTTGCCGATCATTCCATGAGCGTAAGCTTCCTCTCAAAAGCTTAAAGACTGGGAGGAGACCATGAAGCGCACTGCTGTCATTGCACTGGCCGTTCTCGGCGTTTTTGCTGTCGCGGCGCCGGTTTCGGCGCAAAAATATCCCGACCACACCGTCACCATCATCGTGCCCTACCCGGCCGGCGGTCCGACCGACGAGACCGCGCGCCAGATAGCGAATTCGCTGTCAAAGAAATTCGGACAGAATTTCATTGTCGAGAATGTCACCGGCGGCAGCACCATCATCGCCACCAACAAAGTCGCCAAAGCCACGCCTGACGGCTACACCCTGCTGGTGCACAATTTGCAGATCACGGCGAACATCACGCTGTTCAAGGATTTGCCATTCAACACCGAGAAAGACATCACGGCCGTTGCACTCATCAATCGCAATCCGCTGGTCATGGTCAGCCGCCCGGGGCTCGCGCCGAACAACCTCAAAGAGTTGCTCGCGCTGATGAAGAAGGAGCGTTTGAAGGAAGCGTTGCCGGGCTTCGGCACTACCGGCCATCTGACGTCGGCGCTGTTCATGCAGGAAGCGAAAGTAACTCTCGACCAAATCCCCTATCGCGGCGCGGCGCCGGCGATGACCGACCTGCTGGGCGACCACGTCGACCTGTTCATCGGAACGCCGCAGTCGCTGGTCGCGCAGATCAAAGCCGGCAAGCTAAAGGCCTACGGCATCACCTCGAAGGAAAAGTCGCCGCTGATTCCGAATGCTGAAAGCCTTGTAGACCTGCTTGGGCCGAAGTTCGAGATCATGTATTGGCAAGGCATGTTCGCGCCGGCCGGCACGCCGGAAGCCGTGCTCAAGACGCTCAACGCCGCGGTGCAGGAAGCGGTGTCCGATCCGACAATCTTGAAGACCTGGACGGCCGAAGGCGTCGCGCCGTTTCCGAAGGATCAGCGCTCGCTGGCAGCGGCCAATGCGATGATGAAGAGCGAGACCGCGCGCTGGGGAAAGATCATCAAGGATAACAATATTCACGTCACGCAATAAAACGAGATTAAATCGCTGGCTGCATGACGCGCTCGAGCCAATCCCACATATAGGCCGAGCAGATGCTCTGGTTGTCGATCTGGCAGTGGTGATAGCCGCCCTCGTCGCGGGTGAATAATTTGAAGGTCTTGTCCTTCGAACCGACGGCGTCGAAACACTTCTGTGCCTCGGGCAAGGGAATCTGCTCGTCGCCCTCGCCGTGCAGCATCAGAAACGGGCACTTGATCTTCTGCACCACGCCGTCGAGCGTGAACGGCTCAAGCCGCTTTAGCACATCGTCCTGCGAGGAGGCATTGAGCACCCAGGCGATGTGCTGCGAGGCAACCGACAACGACGGCGTATCGGCGCGCGCCAGGCGGTCGAATCGGTCGGCCCATATTTTCCGGTAATCCCACTGCGCGCCCCAAGCGATGCAGCAGGCAAAGCGCGCATCGAACGCCGCCGCACGCGGCGCGTAGTAGCCCCCCAGGCTGATTGCCATGATGCCGATACGCTTGGCATCGACCTCCGGCCTGCGGCTGAGATAATCGAACGCCGGCGTGGCATAGTGTTCGGTGTCGGGGCGCAGGTAGAGATTGCGGAAACGGATGCTTTCGCCATTGCCTGGACCATCCACAATCAGGCAAGCGATACCGCGAGCGGCGAGATCAGCCACGCCCTTGAAATATTGAATCTCTTTAGTGACGTCGAGGCCGTCGAAAAACACCATCGCTGGCACCTTGCCACCGCCGTTGGCCGGCTCGGCATGCACATAGATCGCCGGCAGGCTGGCGCCGTCATAGGGGATTTCGACATGCTCCAGGCGCGGTCGCTTGATGTACTTCGCGGCGTCACGCAGGCAATTTACCCCCCACATATAAGCGTCGTTACCCGCCTTGCTCTTGGGCTGCAGGAAGCGTTCGCCGACATGATAATAGGCGCTGGCGCGCTGGAGATATTGTGCGCCGCTGGTGGTGTGGCCAGCGGCGATGCGTTCGCGGCCGCGATCCTCGACAGCGCGCGCCTCGCGCGTCCACTCACGGAACCAGGCGTCGTCATCGCCGACGTGTTTCTTGAGGCGCAAGCCGATGCGGTTGACCTCGCCGATCTCGGCACCGCCCCACGGCGCCATGTTGAGCCCGATCAAAAGCCCGTGCGACCAACGGTAATTGTCCGGGAAATACGTGAACGACAACTCTTCCAGCGTGGCGTCCATGCGCTCAACCCTTGCCGTTCGAATCGTCTTTGTCGGGCCGGAATTTGGTTTCCGGGATCAGTCCCTTGCGCTTTTGTCTGGCGCTGATGCGGCCGTTTTCGAGATAACGGCCGAGCGCCGCGCGCTCGGCAGCCTCATCCCATTGCGGCAGCCAATCCCCTAGCGAGTAGCCGAACCACGGCGGTTGCGGACGCAACGGCTCGAAGCCGAGCTCGTTCCAGATCTGTTGCGCGCGCTCCATATATTTCTGCTTCGGCAGCGCCAGCGGCGGCATGTCGCCCTTCATGGTGGCGTCCATCAGCAACGTCGAATCCTCTTCCTGGTCGTGTTCGCGCTTGGGCCCGTGGCCCTGGCCGCGGTGCGGCACCACCTGAATGTCCTCGGCCGGATTCATGCGGTAGGCCATGGCCCAGAGCAACGCGTCGGCATTGTCAGCCGAGATGTCGTCGTTGACCGCGATACATATTTTTCCACAATCGGCTTTGAAAAAAGCGGCACCCCGCAGCGCGCGCCAGACTTCGGTGCGCGATAGGCCCTTTTCGACCGTGACGATGGTGACGCGCAAGAGGCCGGTCAGCGGCTCATGCAAATTTACTTTCTTGACGCCGCGGATTCCCAGCGTGTTGCGCAAGTGCGACAAAAATAGCGGCTCGTAGGCGACGCGTTTGATGACGCTCGATTCGCTCGGCGCCACCTGGCTGATGTAGGACGGGATGATCGGCTTCTTGCGATGGGTGATCGCGGTTACCTGCATCGGCATGTTGAATTCTTCAAGCGCTACGTGACCGTGCGACTCACCGAACGGTGCTTCCGGTTCTAGCCAGACGGTGTCGATCAGCCCTTCGATCACCAGTTCGGATTCGGCCGGCACCAGCAGGTCGACAGTGCGCGCGCGCACGACGTTAATCGGTTCGCCGGCGAGCCCGCCAGCGACGGTAAATTCATCCACGCCAAGGGGAAGTTTCTGCGGACCCATGAAGGCCACATAAGGCGGGCAGCCGAGCACGATGGCGCAGGGCATCGGCTCACCGCGTTTCTGGTATTTGAGATAATGCTGATAGCCGCCGGCGCCGCCGACACGCGTTGCCATCCGCACCACCAGACGGTCCGGCGCCTTCAGCGCCGCCCTGTAGGTGCCCATGTTCTGGATGCCGGTTTCGGGATCGCGCGTGATGACGTTGGTCGCGGTCAGCGTCGGCGCGCTGTCGAAGCCGGGCGTCGAGACCGGGATCGGCAGCATGTCGAGGCCATGGCCCACGCCTTGCAGCGCCTTGCCCTCGATCACGACTTCATGGCAGACCGCCTCGTTGACCAATCGCGGTTCGACCGGATTGGCGATGGCGTGATCCCACTTGGCCTGGATGTCCTCGAGTTTGGCGCCCATGCCGATGCAGTAAATTTCCGGATTGGCAGCGATGGCGCCGACCACCACCGGCATATCGTATTTGCGGCCAAGCGCGTCGGTGATGTTGGTGAACAAAAACGCCCTGCGCTTGCTCTCCTCCATGCCGCCGACGAATTGCCAGCGCACCAGCGGGTGCAATTCGGAATCCTTGTCGATCGGGCGGTCGATGGTGCGAACCAAGCCGCGCTTCTCCAACGCCTGCAAGTGCTCGTGAAGATCCCGGTAGCCTCGGGTAGCTTGCGTCATGCTTTTTCCTGCGGCCCCGCTTAAGGATGGCCGATATACGTCCGGTTCGTTATATCGTCGGTAAAACGCCGGCACCAGGGGATAGAAACCAATCCTACAACATGCCGCGGATCTTCTTGCATGATGTAGCCTCGTCGACAACAGCGAGACGACGAGAGGATGCTCTCCGCCGTGCAACGGTCGAGTTGAACCTGCGAAGCGCGACGGCCTAGGTCTCGGTTTTAACCGCAAACTGCCGCCTAACAGGACCCTGTGTGCTGCTAAGCTACGCGAACTTCAGCCAAGAACAGCTCGACTTGCCGTCTCAGCATATTGGATTGCGTCGCGAGCTCTCCAGCGGCATTTAAAACGTTATTCGCTATCTGACGGGTTTCGATCGCTGTTTTTGATACTTGACTGATATTTTGCGAAACATCGCGCGTACCTTCGGCGGCGGCATTGGCACTCTGCGCGATATCATGCGTCACCGAGCCTTGCTGACGGATTGCAACGGCTACCTCGCCAGCAATTTGATCGAGCCGAGCGATTGTGGTCGCTATAGTCTTCATTGTGTCGACGGCATGAGCGGTGGTCCCCTCGATCGATGAAATCTGCTGGGTAATGCTCTCGGTCGCCTTTTCCGTTTGAGCGGCCAAGCTCTTCACTTCTTGTGCAACAATCGCAAATCCGCGACCTGCGTCACCAGCGCGAGCTGCTTCGATCGTCGCGTTCAGCGCGAGCAAGTTTGTTTGCGATGCGATATTGCGAATGAGGTTGCTTATATCGGCGATCTTTCCGATTGATGCTGCAAGCGCTTCGACAGCGTCAGTGATGGCTTCCGCTTGGCTGGCGGCCTCCCGGGCGACTGTCGCCGAGCTGCCGACTTCGGTGGAAATATGTTCGACCGACTTGGCAAGCTCTTCGGCCGCCATGGCGACGGTTCCGACATTCGCCGTTGCCTGTTCGGATGCCGCAGCTGTGGCGATCGCTTGCTCTTGGTTGTGATCAGCACTTCCAGCCATAGCGCGAGCGGCACTATCCATATCGCCGGAAGCGCTATCGAGCGCTCGCACGACGTTCGATACGGTTTGCTCAAAGGCCTTGGTTGATTGTTCAATCTGCTGCCGGCGGGTCTCCGACGTCTGTGCGCGTTGCACATCATTCTGGCGCGCAACTGTTACATCGATTGTTGCTTGACGGAAGGTCAAAAGCGTCCGGGCCATTTCTGCAATTTCGTCCTGGCCATTTTCTGAAATAGTTACGTTTAGGTCGCCGCCAGCAATTTTTTGCATGGCTTGGCTTAGCGAGCCTAATCGGCTGGCAATATTGCGCCCGACGTAGAGCCAAGCGATCAAACCGGCCGCGACCAGAGCCGTAGCGGCCAGCACGACGAGAATGATTTGTCCGGCACGGGTTTGTTCTGCCGCGTGAGCGGAGACGATCTCAACCCGCCGGCCATCCTGCGCAACTAGACCATCTACCGCCTTTTTGAGCTTTGCTGCTTCCAACTGCGTCGCTGTAAATGCAGTTTGTGCATCCTGCTGTCGGCTCAGTTCAAGCGCCCGCAAGCCGACGACTCCATCGTCGCCGCCTATGCTGGAGAGTTGCTTGTAGAGTTTGGATAACTTTTCCGGTTGATCGGATGCAGCGAGCGCCTTCAGGTTTGCTTCAATCTTGCGCCGCGATGCGCCAATAAGATCGCGCAGCGGCTGTAGCCGCGCGATTTCATTGACCATCGAAGCCTCGACCAACGACCCGGCAAGCAGATTGGACTCGGCCTCGATTTCAAGAAGACGGCGAAGTGACTCGAGCAAATCGGCGAGCCCCGCCGGGTTTCCGGCAGCCCTAGCTTTCATCATGAGGTCGAAATTGGCGTCGTCAATTACCGGCGTAATGCCTTCGAGGAGAGCATCGTGAGCTCTTTGAACCGAGATCGTCATCTCTTGCCGTTTGTGCGAAATGATAATCCGATCGTTTACGGACCGGTTGAGTGCTCCTAACCGCTCGATCATCACGACTTCTGCAGCCTTGATGTCCTTAGCCTTGCTTTCGTCCAGCATCAGCAGATGTTCAATTTGCGACTCGAGCGCTTTCTGCTGTTTGGCGATGTCGTCAGCCAACAGCTTGCGATCACGTTCATTCTCGGCCGCCAGCAAACCAGGGATCGAGGCAATAAGACGGCTGACCTGTTCCGCGAGCCGAAGCGATTCGACCGTGGCCGGCATGGTGCGCGAAACGATTTCGGTCGTTGTGCTGCCGATGATGGTAAAGGCTGCGAGCGCAACAAACGAGCAAACCACCGTCAAGAAAGCGGCAAAGCCGAATGCCAAATAAAGTCGCGCGCGGATCGTGGTGAGCCAACCCGAACGGTTTGTATTTTCTGTATTGAAGTATTTCATCCAGATTGATCCGGGCCGGCTCATCTCAGTCCTTGCGTTTGTCTCAAATCGGATGAAAGCCGCGATGCCAACGTCCGATCATCAGTTAGCCGCACGACAGGCTTGAATGAGCCATCGGATTGCAAAACTGTAAAATAAACTTGATCCGAGCCTTGGTTTTTTGCCGGCCCATAAGCGAGCTTCACGCCGCCAAGGTCAAACGGCGCCTTGGCGATGGCATCGAGGAAAGCTTCCCTCGTCGGCTCGCCCGGTAGCCGCTTGAGCGTCTCGACGACGAGCCTGCCGACCAGATAGCCCTCCAGAGAAACAAAACCCGGATTGGCCTTTGCGTTCATGGCGGCGATGGCCGCTTGATAAGACGCTACCACCGGCAACGACGTATCGCGCGGAAAGGGCACAACTTGGCTTACGATAACGCCAGCGCCTTGGCCGGCCAATTCTTGCGCCAGCGCATCTGAACCGACAAAGGAAATAGCCACAAACACCGCGTTCAATTTTACTTGGTGCGCGAGCTTAATGAACTTGGCGACCGGTTTGTAAGGCCCGACTGTTACAACCGCCTCGGGCTCGACCTTCATGATGTCAAGCAACGCCGACTTTATTGCCTCGGTATTGCGTCGGAACGCGCCGGTCGCAACAAGCTCCATTTTGCGCTTCGCCATAGCGCGATTAACGCCTTCAAGGCCGGCCAGGCCAAAGGCGTCGTCTTGATAAAGAATGGCGATTTTCGAGATACCGAGATCTTTCGTCAGGTGGTCGATCCATGCCTCGGTCTCTTGGAAATATGAACTACGGATATTGACGACATAGCGATTGTACGGATTGCGCAGGAATTCAGCGCCGGTGAAAGGACCGATGAAAGGAATCTTTGCCGCACTTGCAATCGGCTGACCGGCTTTCGCCGTTGGCGTACCGACAGCGCCGACGATAGCAAAGACTTTATCTTCGCCAATGAGTTTCTTCATGCCATCGATCATTTTTACCGGCTCATAGCCGTCATCGACCGATTTTAATGCGAGCTTGCGTCCGCCAATTCCGCCCGCACGATTGGCCTCCTCGAATGCCGCGACGATTCCTTCGCGCATGCCTTGCCCCAACGCTTGCGCCGGGCCGCTGAGCGCGGCAACTTGACCAAAAAGAATTTTGTCCGCGCTGACACCGTCCTCGGCGAGTGCGCCGGCGCCGCTAAACATCAAAACAAACGCCGACGCAAAGACGCTGCGCAAGCGAAGGACGGTCATCGGCATTATCCCTAATTAGGCAATTGGTCGCGGCTAATTTGTTGAATTGTTATGGCTGATTCCAAAGCTTGGCCTTCCAGCGTTATCCTGGCGCGGCATGGTTAACAGGCTGTTAAGAGCTTGATCAGTTGTGGGGGAACAGCTTGATGGCGAACGAGGCCGTAACCGAACCAAATTCTGCTGCTAAACTCGCCGCCAGCAGGGAATGTGTTGCGTGCATCGTGAATCGCCCTCAGACGATGGTCCGCTCGAACGGGCTGTGGGCATTGAACGGACCGGCGCGGCCGCAGATCTAGCGACGCGAAAAGCGCTGATTGTCCAAGAGCTGTTTGAGAACGCCGCCCGCCGTCTCGATAATATGATCGACAATATGTTGTCCGAACTCCGCCGATGCAGCGTGAGCATCTCCGATCACTCCCATATCGGCGAGCCGCTTATCATCCGTTGTCCAGGGCCACGTTACCCCGTTTTCTAGAATTGTCTTGCGGATAGCCGCTGCGCCTGGAGGATTTTTCAACTGCGCGATTTGATCTTGACGTACCAGTAGCGGCGCAATCGCCAGCATCATCGACGTCTCGTTTTTTCCCCCATGAACCTCCGGAATCGTCACATTCGCGTCAGTCTCCACACATGCGGCAGGATGCATGATGCAGACATTGAGCCCAAAATCAGCGCGCAAATCTTGCACCAGCGCTTCCAGAATTCCCCTGTTGCCACCATGGCCATTGACGACCGCCAGATTGCGCGTCGGCAGGGCGCGAACGATCTCACGCCCCAGGTCGCGCATGAGGGCCGTCATCCCTTGGATCGACAGCGACATGGTGCCGGGGGCCCATTCATGTTCGCGGGCGAGACTTATCGAGATTGTTGGAAGCTGCCAGAGATCCAAGGATTCTCCCCATCGGGAGATAATGCGGCGGGTAAACTCCTCGGCCAATACAATATCGGTATTGAGGGGCAGGTGCGGGCCATGCTGTTCGATTGAACCGATTGGCAAACAAAGTATTGAACTATCGCGGAGATATTTTGAAATTTCTAGGAAGGTAAGCTCGCCGATCACTCGACCCTGACCAGCATTTGGCATGATCGCTACCGTTCCTCAGCACCTGCACAAGCCCACTCGCAGCTTTTGCCACGCAGGCGCTAGTTTGTCGATCAAGGCGCCAGCGGGGCCAGATCGCCTTCAGCATCTGATTGCTTGGCCGATGAAGTCACAAGATGATTGAGACGATGCCCGGCCCGAGCAACCTTTGCAGTCAAATAACGGCGATTGTCCGCATTGACCGGAGTCTCAAGCGGCATCCGTCCTGCAATTTCGATTCCAGATTTGGCGAGACCGTCGATCTTAGCCGGATTATTCGTCAATAGCACAACACAATTACAATTAAGAATTTTCAGCATACGAGCAGCGATACCGTAATCGCGCTCGTCATCATCGAAACCAAGTGTCGTGTTGGCATCAACTGTGTCCAGCCCATCGTCCTGCATCTGGTAGGTCCGCATCTTGTTGGCGAGACCAAGCCCCCGGCCCTCTTGGGCCAGATAAAGGACAATGCCGCCACCTATTTCCTCAAGGCGCTTAAGCGCGAGATTGAGTTGGTCGCCGCAGTCGCACCGCCGCGAGCCGAATACATCGCCGGTGAGGCAGGCGGAGTGCAGGCGCACCAGAACCGGTTTGGAGAGATCCGGATTGCCAACAATGATCGCGACCGGACTGCCGCCCATCGCGTCACGGAAAACGACGAAGTCCGCGCGCCCGCCGGAATTTAGCGGCACCGAGGCTTTGCTGGCGATCGCAAGAGATCGGACGGCTTCGTCACCGAAACGTGCAACAGCTTCGGCCTCGACAGTAATGATGTTGCGCTCAGACGCATGTCCCGCCGCAAAATCAGCAATCAATACCGCAGGCAGGCCTTGCGATAATTTCACCAGTTCAATCGCGGCCGCGGCCACGGAACCCGCCGCCTGTACGTCAAACGCGCAATTTATTTTGGCATCGGTCACAAGCGCGAGAATTGTATCCACATCGAGGTCCGCGGTGACGGCCACTGGCGTCGCGGTATCAAGACCAAGGGCAATCGCGCGGCGCGCCGTGATGACCAGCCGCGGCACGGCCGGCGCACAGATCGCGACAAATTCAGCAAGCCGTTGAGGGTCGAGCCCCTCGACCGGCAACGCGAGGAGGCAATCGCCTGCACCGGTGATCAACACCGGCCTTCTGGCGTGAAATTCGGCAATCCCACGATTGACACCAATCTGCCCTTTGGTCCCGAACAGACTAGAAACCACGCCATTTCCTACCGATCGCATATATCTTCCTACCGGGACTTCCTGTGGCCATTCAGCCATTGTCCCTCTTCATTAATAACACTGCGACCCCTATGGCCATTCCGGTCGCAATACCAATTGTTTTGTGCCAGCCTGATGCAAAAAGAGATTGTCTTTATAGAGGCAAACCCCGTGCCGTTGAAGAGTACACACACGCCGGTAGCCAAGGCCAGTAGTACTGCCGGCCAAAATGATTCACCCAGCGACGGCGAGGCCTCCGTTCCCTGGCCCGAATTCGCGCAATCTTTTCGTAGTCCGGCACGCCCTTTACCTCCGGCCGGGGACGACCTGTTCGAGGTGCTTCGAACCGGGACAGTTGATGATTTGGTCGTTATCGCCCAGATCGGCCAATCGATCGATGGACGTATCGCAACCGTGTCCGGACACTCGAAATACATCAACGGACCGGCAGGGCTCGCTCATCTGCATAGGCTGCGCTCGCTGGTCGATGCAGTCGTCATTGGCGTCGGTACGGCGCTGGCCGACGATCCGCGGCTTACCGTGCGACGCGTTGCCGGACCGCAACCTGCACGCGTTGTCATAGACCCAAAGGGGCGGCTTCCGGCCGGTGCCAAGATATTTACCGACGACGGCGTCCGCCGCCTGCTCGTCACGGCGGAAGCAACGCGATGTGCTCCGCCTTCCGGGGTGGAAATATTGGCGCTACCCACCACCGATGGACAGATCTCGCCGCCCACAATCCTCGCCGCAATCGCCGCCCGCGGCTTACGTCGTCTGCTGATTGAGGGTGGGGCCGACACGGTGTCACGATTTCTCGCTGCCGGCTGCCTCGATCGCCTGCATGTGATCGTCGCCCCGATCATCCTCGGTGCAGGGCTCGCAAGCTTCACCTTGCCCCCAATCGAGCAAGTCGATCAGGCATTACGCATGCCCGTACGTGTCCATCAACTTGATGATGAGATATTGTTCGACTGTGACCTGACGGCTCGGCGTGTACCGGTCGGGCGCGCGAAAATATCAACGTGACCGACGCGGATCGCTGAGCGTCCGGCGGCGACATCGTCGCGTCGGCAGGTCAGCCATCCAACCATGTCTGCGAGCGACATACTGCCGAACTCACGTGCCGCGCTCGCCCAGCCGGCGAGAATTTCCATCTGAAATTCTCGGTCGTACGGACCGATAACCCAATCAGCCGGACCATGAACGATGGAGTAGCCCAATGATTCAAATCGCGCGATTGCAGCGCTCGCCGCCATCGGCCCGAGAGCGGGGCCGAACCCTTTGTCCCCGCGTTGATGCGCATTGACCGCGGCTATGATCGTTTCATCGTATGTATGGGGTGGGCTGATCTCAATCCGGCCGTCATAGCTTAGCGCCGCGTAAATCGGGATCGATCGCGCAACGGTCTCGATCGCCAATCGATCCAACCAATCCGCCGATACCAGATCGAGCAGCGCCGACGTGGTGACCAGATCAATAGGCCCGTCGAGTGCAGCTTCAAGATCGAGGTTGAGATCGAGCGGGACTGCGGTGACCGAAACCCCCTGAGGCCGCGTTGTCGCAGATGCTCGCGCCAGCAGGCTGAGATCGTTGTCGGTAAGTCGCCAGTTCTGCCCGGTGGAGAATCGCGGCGCTAGCGCACGCAAAGTCGAACCGGTGCCGCAGGCGAGATCCACAATGCGGATTGATGTATTGCCCGCCTGTGAAGCCACGACAGCGTTGAGCACCGCCGGGTTGCGCGCGCACGTATCGTGCGGTTCGCGCAACGCAAGCCAGTCGGCCGAAAAGCCACTCACTGAACGGCCTCGAGCGCGCGCGCGAACCGTTTTGCAGACTGCTGCCAGCTCGGAAGCCCTTTCGCCGCTGCGCGCGCGGATGCTGCCATGCGGCGTCTTTCGTCTGGGTTTTCGATTACCCGGCGCAATGCCGTCGCGAGCGCAGCCACATCGTCAGGCACAACGAGCACCCCTGCTCCGTCCGGCACCGTTTCCGGGATCGCGCCCGCAGTCGTGCCAATCACCGGGAGACCGTGGGCAAGCGCTTCGGAAAAGGCCATGCCGTAGCCCTCAAATCGCGAAGCAAGCGTGAAAAGATCGGCGCCGGCATAGAGTTCTGCGACGCGTTCAGGCGACACAGCACCGAGCACCGCGACACGGTCGCTGAGCTTTCGGTTCGCAATATCTCTGTCCAATTGGTCAGCGGTTTCGGGATCGCGGCAGCGATCGCCAGCGATTGTAAGGTGCCATGGCAGGTCGCGGAGCGTCGCGAGCGCGGCGACAAGCACGTCAAACCCCTTGCGCGGCACCACCGCGCCAACAGAAAGCAGACGTACGATACCATCGTTGCTTCCGTGTGCCGCCGGGGCAGAATCGGTTCCGGGGTATGCCACCATGATGTCACCAGCCGGCACTCCGTAATTAGCCGCAAGGAGCCGCGCGGTCGTAATACTCGTCACAACGATGCGTCTTGCAGCCGTCAGCGCCGCGCGCTCGCTAGCACGGAAGTCATCGGCTTGCGTCGCGGACAGCCCCGATTCCAACGCGAGCGGATGATGCACAAGCGCTATTATCGGATGATGGGAGCAAAGCTCTAAAGCCACTTCGGGAAGGACACCATAAGCGAGCCCATCGATGACGATCGGACATCCCGCCGGAATGGCTACAAGCCGCTCCCGCGCCGCCTTGCGCTGCTCTTGGCTTGGTCGCGGAAAGCCTTCGCCGAGATCGACGAGATCGATTGCCCAACCGAGACGCTCAAGTTCCGCGATCATGCGCCGGTCGTAGGCATAGCCGCCGGTAGGGGTCGCAAGATCTCCCGGCACCGCGAACGCAAAACGCCTCACCACAATGCCGCCTCGTACCAGGCGCGCGCGACGTGCGACTCAGAAAGCGTGACGCGGATAGCCTTGAGCTCACGCCCCTCGCGGCCGAGTTTGCCTTCGCGCGCCGCATCCGCCAGCACATCGTAGATATGCTTGGTCAGAAATTCGGTCGTGGTGTTAATGCCTTTGAAGCCCGGTAAGGTATCGAGATTGCAATAGTTGAGGGGCGCGAGGGTTGCCTTTAGTACCTCATGCGCTCGTCCGATATCGATGACGATGCCGTTGTCGTCGAGCTTCTCGGCCATGAATGCCGCGTCAATGACAAAGGTTGCTCCATGCAGAGCTTGCGCGGGGCCAAACACGGCCCCTCGGAACGAGTGAGCAATCATAATGTGGTCGCGGACTTCGACGGCGAACAAGACGGCCTCTTATTGATAGTTAACGAGTTGACATAGTACGCCGTTGTTGGCGCTAAGAATATCGGGAAGCTTCGCCGGCAGGTCGTAAAATGAGACCGCCGGCGCCAACAAGGCATCCAAGCGCGCATCGGTCAGCATTGCCACCGCAGCGGCCAATCGGCGTGTAGTCGTCCAATCGGCGCGGTGCGACGGCGCAACATGGCCAACCTGACTTGAGACGAGCTTTAGCCTGCGGCTATGGAATGCGCCGCCAAGCGGGACCGGCACTTGAGCGTCGCCATACCAACTCATCTCGATCACGGTGGCCTCGAAGGCTGCGATACCAAGTGCGGTAGCAAGGCCTTGCGCTGTGCCGCTGGCGTGGATGACCAGGTCGCAATCGACCGGCGCAGCCTCCGGACTGGCAAATTTCACGCCGAAACCACGTGCGAGTTCGGCGCGCGCCGGATTGATGTCGATCAGCGTCACGTTGGCACCGGCCCGTTGCCCGCAAAGAAAAGCGACCAGCGCGCCGACGACACCGGCACCGACAATAGCGAGGCGGCTTGCCGGTTCGGGCTCGGCGTCCCAGACCCCGTTAAGCGCGGTTTCCATATTGGCGGCAAGAACCGCGCGGG
>Ga0134126_10006663_pt1 | contig 14487 bp, 16 predicted proteins | sample KB31752_FD_96881 | JGI IMG/M metagenome (GOLD analysis project Ga0134126, IMG submission 96881) | Terrestrial soil microbial communities with excess Nitrogen fertilizer from Kellogg Biological Station, Michigan, USA - KB3-175-2 | ecosystem: Environmental > Terrestrial > Soil > Unclassified ... | reverse complement strand
TGGATGAGTCCGCTGCCGAGCGGCACGGCGTGATGTCTCGCTCGGGACCACTCCGCAACGACCTCTACCTCTGCCAGGTGCCGCGCGGGTAGCTACTTCACCAGGCGGTAGCTGATGTGGATCGCACCGCTTGGCGACTCGGAGCTGCTCACGCGCTCGAGCTCGTTCGTCTGGCCGTCGAACAGCCGCTGGCCGCCGCCGAGGAGCACCGGCGCCACGTGCAGGTGGATCTCGTCCAGCAGTCCCGCCTCCATGTATTGCTGCGCGACCTGGGCGCCGCCGGAGAGCTGGATCTTCTTGTCGCCCGCCGCCTCGCGCGCCTGTGCGAACGCCGCCTCGATCCCGTCGGTGACGAAGTGGAACGTGGTGCCGCCCTGCTTGGGCTGCGACTCGCGCGCGTGGTGCGTGAGGACGAAGACCGGGTTGTGGAACGGCGGGTCGTCGCCCCACCAGGCATCGGCGTTGGGATCGCTCTCCCAGGGTCCCGCGCCGCCGCTGAACATCCGCCGGCCCATGATGGTGGCGCCCACGTTTTCGACCGTCTTCTTCACGATCTCCGAGTCGGCGCTGTCCTCGCCGCCCTCGAGCCCGTGCGGCTCGCGCCAGCCCCTGGTGGCGAAGACCCACTCGTGGAGCTGCTCGCCGCGCTTGCCGAGCGGCTCCTCGAGCGTGATGTTCGGTCCGGCGACGTAGCCATCGAGCGAGATCGAGATGTCGAGGAAGAAAGTGCTCATGTGTCTCTCCTGGATCGTGTCAGTTGGAAGGGAGACTGGCGCACTTGCCGAGACTCATCGGCGCGCGGCCACCATGAGGTCGGCGACGACGACTGCCGCGAGCACCGCCGTGAGCAGGCCGCCGACCGCAAGCGCCGGCTGGCCGCCTCCCGCCAGCCCGATCACGACGCACACGGCGGCTCCGGTGAGTCTTCGCGGGCTGAGCGTGTGAGTGATGCGGTAGCGCAGCGCCGCCTGCGCGAGGAGGTAGAGAGTCGGGCCCGCGACGAGGGCCATCAGCTCCGCGGTCGTTACGTCGTGGGTGGTCCGCGTGATCATGATCTCGTCGCCGACCGCCGCGAGGATGATGCCCGCGATGATGAGGATGTGCCCGTAGGTGTACGCGTCGCGGGCGAGCTCCGTGCGGTGGTCGGTGGATTCGAGCGCCTGCTGCCAGAGATGCGAGACCGAGCTGAAGTAGAGCCACCAGAACGCCGCGGTGGAGATGAAGGCCAGGACGAACGCGACGACGGTGGCGGTGTCGAGGTTGAGCTCCGACGTCGTCGCCCCCGTCACGACGATCGACTCGCCCAGGGCGATGATCACGAACAGCCCGAAGCGCTCCGTGAAGTGGGCGGTGCTGACCTGCCAATCGTCCGCGCTGACCCGCCGTTCGCCCGGAACCCAGTAGACGACGAGCGGAGCGCCGTAGTCGACGGCGAGCGCGGCGAGCCACAGAGCGGTGCGCGCCGGGCCGTTCGCGATGGCGCCCGCGATCCAGAGGACGCCCGAGGCGCAGAACCAGATGAGGATGGGCTCGGCCCGCGCGCGCTCGTGCGAGCCGCTCGGTGCGGCCACGAACGTGAGGAACGCGTGCCGCCCGACCTGGATCGCGACGTAGCTCGCCGCGAACAGCAGCGCCCGCTCGCCGAACGCCTTGGGTATGGCGATCGCCATCAGCATGCTGGCGAGCATCAGCGCGATCAGCAGGAGCTGAACGAGGTTCGACTCGGGATCGAGCTCGTTCATGACCCAGGTCGTGTACTGCCAGGCCCACCAGACCACGAGCAGAGCGACGGCGGATTGTCCGGCCCCTTCCCAGGTCAGGTGGCTGATGAGCAGATGCGAGATCTGCGTGATCGCGAAGACGAAGACGAGGTCGAAGAAGAGCTCGAGCGGGGCGGAGCCGAAATGCTCGTCGGAGCCGGTGGGGCGGAGGAGGTTGGGCATTGGCGCGGACCCTATTCTGGGGTCAGCGTCCGGGACACCCGCTGGCGTCAGTTGACGCCGTATTTCGTGGATAACCGACACCGCGCGGCAGGTGGCGCCGCGTTCCGCCTGTTCTGGCAGCATCCCGTCCCGGGATGGGCGCCGTTCAGGAGACCTTGCGACGCGTGCTCGGCGCGCCGCGGCGGGATGCCGACGCTGGGCCGCAGGCTGCAGAGACGCCTGCGCTGGATCGCCACATCATCGATCGCGTGCGGCCGTACACGATGACCAGCGATGAGCGCCTTCAGGCTCTCATCGACGCCGTCAGGTACTGCGTCCGCAGAGACATCCCCGGCGACTTCGCCGAGTGCGGTGTCTGGCGCGGCGGATCGGTCCTAGCCATGCTGCTCACGCTCCAGGAGGAGGGCGTCACCGACCGTGACGTCCACCTCTTCGACACCTTCGAGGGCATGACCGCTCCTACCGAACACGACGTGTCGTCCCTCGATCCGCCCGCGCTCGAGACGTGGAACCAGGCCGAGGGCAAGGCCTGGAAGGAGTTCTTCGACGACTCCATCTTCAACCTCGAGCAGGTGCGCGAGGCGCTCACCACCAGCGGCTACCCCGCCCATCGGCTCCACTTCGTCAAGGGCCCGGTCGAGGACACCCTTCCCACGAACGCGCCGGGCCGGCTCGCCCTACTGCGGCTCGACACCGACTGGTACGAGTCGACCAGGCACGAGCTCGAGCATCTCTATCCGCGCCTACAACCGGGCGGCGTGCTGATCATCGACGACTACGGCCACTGGGACGGCGCGCGGCGCGCGGTCGATGAGTACCTGGAGGAGCAGGAAGAGCGGCTGCTGCTCAACCGGATCGACTACACGGGCCGGATCGCCGTCAAGCACTGACGTAGCGGCTCGCGACGCGGCGCCGCCAACGCGGCTCGCGTGCCTCGCCGACCAGCTCCACGTGCGGCCATGGCGTTTGCGCCCGGTGCTCGAAGTACAGCTCGCGCAGCTCGTGCGGGCAGGCCCGGTGCCACGGCTTGTTCTCCGCGGGCCCCTCGAAGTGGCGGATGCCCGGCATCCGGCGCGCCTGGCGCACCGCCACGCTGCCGAACGCGGTGGCCGCGTGCGGGAACGTGAGCACGCTGTTCATGCAGTTCCAGCGCGGATGCAGCGGCACTCGCCGCCGCCCGAGCACGACGTTGAGCGTGTCCTGGTCCGGCCACTCGATGGTCTGCGGGCTGTGCTGCCGCGCGAACGAGGTCATCTGGCTCGTGCAGTCGTCGGCGCGCATCTTCTCCAGGTTGAAGAGCAGCACGCCGCTGTTGAAGTAGACGTTCGGCCCGGGCAGCCCGAGCTTCGCCGGCCGGCCGAAGTGGTTCGGCTGGAAGACGTTCGTGACGGCGGCAAGGTAGGCGCCGTCCAGCGGGATCTCCCACAGCGAGGAAAGACCGTCGACGACGATCGTGTCGGCGTCCAGATAGAGAACGCGGTCCACGTCCGGCAGCAGCTCCGGCAGGAAGATCCGGTACCACATGGCCTCGGTGAACTGCGCCAAGACCGGGAGTCCGCGGACCGCGGCGTCGGGGATGCAGTGGAACGTGATCTCGCCACTGAGCCCGGCGACCATCTCGGTGAGCTTCGCGGTGTGCAGCGACGAAAAGCCCGGCCCGTGCAGGTAGTGGACGTGCACGTCGTAGGAGTCCCGGTGGCTCAGCACCGAGTTGAGCATCGCCGCGCTGTGCGGCACATAGCCGCCCTCCGCCGCGCATGACACGTGCAACACCGCCATGTCAGTCCTCCAAAGCAAACAGGTAGAAGCGGTCGTCGAGCTGAGCGAGCTCCCGCACCGCCGGGTCCTCGACGATCGGCTCGCTCACCACCAGCCGGTAGCCCGCGTCCTCGAGCAACGGACGGAAGTCGCGCCGCTCGCCGCCGGGCTCCAGCGTCAACAGCTGATCGGGCTCGTTCGGGACGATCATCAGATAAGGCACCTCGAGCCGCCGCAGCAGCTCGACCCACCACTCCACGGCCGTGTAGGTGCACTCGGGGAAGGAGTGGATGTTCACGGCGACGTCGAACGAGCCGGGCTCCAGCTCGGCGGTCATTCGGTCGAGGCTCAATACGCGCGCGCGAGGCGACAGCTCCCGGTGGCGCAGGTAGTACTCGCAGAGGAACGTGGACTCGGGCACCGCGTCGACGCAGCAGTAGTCGTCCAACTGGTCGAAGGCCGAGACCGCCCGGTGCGCCAGCCGGCCGTAGCCCGCGCCGATGTCCAGGACGGAGAAGCGATCGCGCGAGGACAGCGCCAGCGTCCGCTCCAGGAACAGCAGTTCGTTCACCGACTCGATCAGGTCGCGCGAGACGCGTCCGTGACCGGGGTACTCGAACGTCCAGCAGCCGAACGCCCCGTCCTCCTCGAGGCGCTCGAGCAGCCCGAGCGAATCGCGCGACTGCACGTAGCGCAGCAGGACGAAGTACTTCAGCGCCGTGAGCCGCGGCAACTCGCGGCGGTGCCAGGTGATCAGCGTCTCGCCGCGGAACCAGCGCAGGTCGAGGAAGTCCTCGACCGCCGATGCATTCCAGCGCGACGCCGACGTTACCGGCAGGTTCAACGACGAATACGCCGAGCGCAGCGCGCGCAGCCGCGGATTGCGAGAGGTGAGCTGGTCTCCGGCTCCCGGCGGCAGCGGAACGCGATCGTCGTAGAAGGAGGTGAGGTAACGGTGGTCCTCCGGAGTGAGCCGCACCACGTCCGGATGCGGCACGACCGATCCGCGGCGGCGCAGCCTGCGCAGGCCGATGTTCACGCCAGCGCCTCCTCGTAGGCGGCCACGCCTTCCACCGCGGGAGTGAGCGAGCGCCAGGCTTCGGTCAACGCGTCCTCGGCGGATGTGTCGAGGCAGAAGGTGTCGAAGCCCTCCTCCATCGTCTCGTAGCCCATGAGGCGGAGGTGCTCCCGCGCGGCGTGCCGTGCGTCCGGCGACAGGTGGTAGTGCTCGTAGATCACGAGCCGCGGCCGCCAGCGCTTGAAGTCGATGCTTCGCAGGATCTCCCAGTCGTGACCCTCCGTGTCGATCAGCAGCAGATCAACGCGTGCGATGTTGCTGCGGCGGCAGAGCGTGTCGAAGGTGACCACCTGGACATCGCGGCGCACGATGCGCTCCTCGACGTCCGGGATGTGCGTCACGTGCCCGGCCACGGCGTCGCGTGAGAACGATCCGACGCCGTCGTACCAGTCCGGCAGCGACGGCAGATCCTCCGGCGCCGGCTCGACCAGGTGGTAGAACGGCATCTGCCCGTCGGCATCGCCGACCGCCACGTTCTCCAGCACGATCCGGCCGTATGCCTCGTAGTTCTTGCGCAGGCGGTCGAACACGTACGGCACCGGCTCCACCATGATCCCTCTCCAGGGCCGCGACACGATGAACGGCCGCAGGTGGTCGTGCTGTTCGCCGTCGTTCGACCCGATTTCCACGAAGGTCGCGCGCTGGTAGGCGTCGGCGAATGAGCTCAACAGCTTCGGTCCCGCGAGGCTGCGGATGATCTGGCGGTAGCGCGCCGCGCGGAGGAAGCGTCCGAATGGGCTCATTGCTTCTCCGCCACGAGCGCGAAGACCAGGGCGTTGTAGCGACGGCTCTCGGGCGACGAGAACCGGTCCACCCAGCCGATCAGCGTCTGCATGAAGAACGCGAACGCCTTCCGCACCCCGCGCGGCAGCGAGTAGACGATCGAGTCCTGGAAGAACTGGAGGCCGGTGGCCGCGAGGCCCATGATCCCCTCGAAGCGCAGGATCTCGAAGCCCGCGTCGTGCACCGCACGCTGGAGCCCGGCGCACGTCCAGCGCCAGTAGTCCGCCGGGTCGGGGTGGTAGATCATCATCCCGTGGGTCGAGAGCAGCAGCCGGCCGCTCGGACGTAGCACCCGGAAGCACTCGGACAGGTAGAGCTCGGGGTCGCGCACGTGTTCGAGCACCTGGGTGGAGAGCACGACGTCGAAGCTGTCGTCCGCGCACGGCAGCGTGCCGTCCGGCTGGATCTCGAGCACCGCGTCGGGGTTCCCGGGCAGGTCCGCCGTCACGTACTCCGCCTCGGGCGCGAAGAAGCGGCGATAGGGGGCGTCGGCGCAGCCGTAGTCGAGCACGCGACCGGTCAACGGCAGCTCCTTGACGAGCTCCTCGAGCCCGGCGGGCAGTGCCCGGACGATGTAGGACAGGCGGTTCGAGCGACGCGCCCGCCGCACTTCGCCCCGCCGCTCGGCGTTGAAGCGCGCGGTGGTGACGGTCGACCCGTTCGACCCGCTCATACCGACCAGCCCTCGAATCGAAGTCCCGTGAGGTTGCGGAAGCGAGCTGCCTCCTCGGCGAGGTTCGCCACCACGCCCGCGCGGAGGTCTCCCTGCAGCAGCGGCCGCTTGATTCTCGGCCCGAGTGCGCGCCGAGGCAAGAGCCGTCGAGCGGGCTCGTACAGGCCGCGGCGATAAAGCCAGCGGGCGAAGTCGTTGTACCTCACCTGCTTGCGCTCGTTGTGGAGCTCCTCGAACCGCGGGGTCCAGAAGCCGGAGTCCACGCCGAGGAAGCCGAACACTCCGCTGAGCGTCTCCCGCCGCCGCGCCCGCAGATCCTGCTGGTCCACCACGAGGAGCTGCGACCTGGGAAAGCTCTCGAGGTACTGCTCGAGCTGAGTGGCGTAGCGGCTGCCGGCCAGCACCTGGTTCTCCGGCCGCAGGTCGGCCGCCACCTGGTCGAACGGCCGCGTCTCGAAGCCGAGCGCATAGTGCTCCACCCAGTGAGCGATGAAGCGCTCGACCGGATCGCGCACGAGATAGATCAGCTTCGCCTCGGGCACGAGCTGGCTCATGCGCTCCGGCACGTGGGGGCAGAACGGATAGAGGGTGTAGACGGGCGACCCCTCGCCGCGGACGGGCGCGTCGGTGGCGAACTGACCCTCGTACCAGGGAAGGCGCTCGCGCCAGTCGTCGCGCTGGAAGAGCTGCAGCTCCTTCTGCCGGGACATGAAGATCTCCGGGTGGAGCCCGAGGTAGTGGTGGAGGGCGGTTGTCCCGGCCTTGCCCGCGCCGATGATGATCAGGTTCGGCAGCATCGGGTCACAGCGCGGGCGCCGGCCGGGCGCGGCCGCGCAGGTAGGAGGTCACCTCGCCGATCAGCGAGCGCTCGATCGTCAGCGTCGCGCCCACCGTGACCACGGCGTAGAGCACGAGTTCGCACACCAGCATCGCCGCGGTCCGGTGGCCGGACTCCGCAAGCCGCACCAGGAGGACGGCGCCCGCGGCGGGCACGCTCGGCGCGATCGACCGAACCAGGTGGCGGGCGATGTTGAAGCCGTCGAACAGCCGCGCCATGTACCAGCAGCGACCGGCCACCTGGATCAGCACCAGCGCGCCCCAGCCCAGCGCGTAGCCCGTGAGGCCGAAGGCGATGATCAGCGGCGCCGTGACGAACGCGAACGACGCGACTCCGAGCAGGGCGAGGCGGAACATCGGCCGTGTCTCGTTCACGGCCCGCAGAAAGACCGAGTAGTTGTAGGCGATCTGCGAGAGCGCGGCAACGAGCCCCATCGCGCCGAGCAGCGGCGCGGCCGAGTGCCAGCGCGACCCGAAGGCGTAGTGCACGAAGTCCCCTGAGAAGAGGGCGAGACCGACCCCGAACGGCACCGCCCAGACGAGCGCGAGCCGGTTCGACTTGACGAACGCCTCGAGCAGCTTGTCCTTGCGGTCCGCAACCGCGCACACAGCCGGATAGAGCGCCTGGCTGATTATCCCGTCGACGCTGTCGGCGAAGCTCGTGATCGAGGCGGCAAGGCCGATGGCGCCCACGCCCGCGAGGCCCACCGCGCGGTTCGAGACGAGCAGCGCGCCCTGGACCACCACGAGCGTGCTGATGCCGAGCCCGAACAGCGGCCAGGAGAAGCTCGCGTAGCTGCGCACGGTCTCCCGGTCGAGGCGAAGCCTGAGCCGATACGGGCACGTCAGCGTGGCCGCGATCCCTCCGCCGAGACTGCCGACGGTCACGCCGAGCACCAGCGACCAGTAGCCGGCGCCCAACACCGCCAGCACGACGGTGGCGACCAGCGCCAGCACCGGATCGATCGCGCTCAGCGTGCGCTGCCGGACGAACTGCATCCGCCGGTAGGGGATCCAGATCGGCGCCTCGAATGCGGACAGCGGCACGCTCAGGGCGAGCACGATGCCGGGCACGATCATCGCGGGCTCGCCGTAGGCCACCGCGTACGCAGGCAGGGCGAGCGCGACGAACACGAAGAACAGCGAGGAGAGCAGCAGCTCCATCGTGAACGCCTTCTGGAACGCGGCTTCCTGGTCGGCCTCGTCCTGCTGGACGTACTTGTCCGCCACGCCGATCTGCTTCAGCCAGCTCAGCGTCATGACGGTGGTCAGCACGATGCCCCAGAGGCCGAACTGCGCCTGGGTGAGGAACGCGGCGATCACGAGCCGGCGCAGGAGGCCCAGACCGGCCATCGCCAGCTGGAAGACCGAGTTCACGATCGTCCCACGCGCCGCGTGCTGACGAAGATTCCGACCATCGAGCGCCACGAAGCGATCCGTGCTCGGCGTCGAGTCCGCCACCCCTGCCTGCCTTTCAGTTCTCGCCATGGCCTCCCGAGCCATCGCAGATCCCGCTTGGCACGGGAAGCTACCAGGACCGGGGGCGTCAGCTAGCCGGTTACCGCCGCTGGAGGCGGACCGTGCAGTACTGCGTGCCTGCCGCCTCCGTGCGAACCACCGAGAGGCCGCATTCCGCGGCCGTCGCGCGCAGATCGTCAAGGTTCACCGCGGAGCCCATCCACGCCGGGTTGCGCTGCCCGCGAGGGGCGCGGCCAACGAGCGCGAGCAGCCGCGAGCGCAGGCCTTGGTTCGGACGGTGGATGCGCGGATCGGTCGACACCTGGAACGCGGCCCAGCCGCCGGGGCGCAGCACCCGGCCCATCTCGCGAATGTAGCCGAGCGTGATCGCCGGGTCGGGGATGTGCTGGAAGACCACGAGTGAGATGCAGCCATCCACGCTCGCGTCCGCGATCGGCCGGAGCGTGCGGCCGTCGCCATGGATCCAGTCCACGTTCTCGAGCTCGCCGTTCAGCTCCTGGGCGCGCCGCAGCATCTCCTCGGACACGTCGATCGCGCGCACGTGCGCCGCGCGCGAAGCCGCCGCTCGCGAGAGCCGGCCGAGCCCGCAGCCGATGTCCACGATCGTGTCGTCCGGCCCTATCGATGCGCCCGCGATGTCGAGCAGCAGTGTCAGCGCTTCCTCGCCCCCGGCCCAGAAGCGCTCGACGTCCGGCGAGCCGTACTCCAGCCTGTTGTCGACGAAGTAGAACGCGTCCTCGCGCGCCTTCTCGTCCCAATAGGCCTGCATGTCCCCCGCCCGGACAGCCATCGGACGGCAGGGTAAGCGCAAGGGTCCGACCTGCGCGCCGGTACCCGCGGGGGACGTATCTTCTCCGGCCTCATGGCGGGGGGCGCCAACGTGGTGCAGGCAGGGGAGGTGCGGTCGGCACGGATCGAATCGCTGCGCGCGCTCGCCGCGCTGTCGGTGCTCACGAGCCACGTGTTCCTCTTCAAGCTGGGCTCGAGCGGTGAGCTGCACAAGCTGGCCGGCGCCGGCCGCTACGGGGTGTGGATGTTCTTCGCCCTCACGGGCTACCTGCTCTTCTGGCCGTTCGTGCGCGGTGGCGAGATCGACCTGCGCCGCTACGCACTGAACCGAGTGCTGCGGATCCTGCCGCTCTACTACGTGGTGGTCATCGTCCTGCTCGTGCTGAACGAGCACGGCGGCAGCTCGACCCAGTGGTGGCGCTTCGCCACGTTCACGGAGAACTACTTCACCAGCACGGTCGGGACGGTGGACGTGCCGATCTGGTCGCTCGTGGTCGAGATCCAGTTTTACGCGCTGCTGCCGCTGCTCGCGTACTTCGTGGTCAGGCGGCCAGCGCTGCTCGCCGCCGTCGCGGGACTCAGCCTGGCCGTCTGGTTCGCCAAGGTGCACTCACACGCTGCGCCCGACCTGCGCTGGCGCTACTCGCTGCCCGCCACCTTCTTCGCCTTCACGCCGGGCATGTTCCTGGCGCTGCTGCGGTCGCGCGAGGTCCGCCTGCCGGGCTCGTCTGCGCTTCTCCTCGCATCGCTGCCGCTGTGGCTCGTGGCGGCGCTCGCGATCCGCTGGGCCGAGCCGCTGTGCGCGCTCGCGGCGTTCCTCGTGCTCGCCGCGGTGGTGATGCCGGTGCGCGAGGGACCGCTCGTGCGAGCGCTCGGCGCGAGGCCGCTGGCCGCCGTCGGCGTCGCCTCATACAGCCTCTACCTCTGGCACGTGCCGCTGATCCGGGCGCTGAACGACCATGCCCACCCGGGCACGCTCGGCCTCCTTGCCGCCGGCGCCGCGCTGGCGATCGCCGTCGCCGCGGTCAGCTACCTGGTGGTGGAGCGGCCGTTCCTGCGCCTGCGCAGGCGCTGGGACTCAGGGCCGCGTCGCGAGCCAGAACGCGTGGTGGTACCCGTTGGTGCGCACGGGGAACACGCGGGTCTCGATGCGCTCGAACCCGCGCTCGGCGAGTAGCCGCCAGATCTCGTCCCAGCCGTACTCGCAGTAGCGCACCGCGAAGTGCTCGTGGCCGTGCTTCAGCGCGCGGCGAGAGCGCCACAGCCGCAGCTCGCGGCGAATGCGCCCGCGGCGGCCGAACAGTGGCGGCTGCTGGCTCGTGACCGGGATGTGCACCATCAGGGTGCCGCCGGGCGAGAGCACGCGGAAGGTTTCGGACAGGTAGCCGGCCACCATGTCGATGTCTTCCAGGTGCTGGAACACGTGCACCGAGAAGACCGCGTCGACCGACGCGTCCGGCAACGGCACCTCGGCGCCGTCGACCTGGTGGAACGAGGCGTTGTCCGCGGCCGCGGCCGCGCGCGCCTTCTCGATCATGTCGGCGGACACGTCGACCGCGTCCACGCGCTCGAACTCGCGCGCCAGCATGCGCGTGATGCGCCCGGCGCCGCAGCCGATCTCGAGAACGCCGTCGCCGAGCTCGCCCGCGTAATGGGTCCACTGTGAGCGGAAGTCCTCCCAGTCCGACTCGCCGACGGCATAGAAGTCGTCCGGGGCCCAGTCGTCGATGTCGTGCCACGTGAGCACGTGGTACAGCGGCCGCGGACCGCGCGCGATCTGCCGCCACTCAACCGTCGATCCAGGCCCCCTGCCCATGCGCCCGGGAAAGGTAGCGGTACGTGAGCGCGGCGGCGCCGGTTCCCACCGGACTATCCTCGCGCCCCCGTGCGCGTCCTCTGCGTGGGCAACATCTACCCGCCGCACGCGCCGGGCGGCGGCTACGAGCTCACCTGGCGCTCGTTCGTCGCTCACCTCCGCGATCGTGGCCACACGGTCCGCGTGCTCACCACGGTTCACCGCGAGCCGGGCGTTGACGACCCGGATGACCCCGACGTCTACCGGGAGCTGCCCTGGTACTGGCGGGACCACGTGTTCCTCACGCTGCCGTGGCGGGAGCGGATAGCGCTGGAGCGCAACGCGGCGGCGCTGCTCGAGAGTCACGTCGAGCAGTTCGAGCCCGATGCCGTGAACTGGTGGGGGATGGGCGGCATGTCGCTCGGCCTGATCGAGCGCGTGCGCCGCTGGGGCATCCCGGCAGTGGGCGTGGTCGGGGACGAGTGGATGGTCTGGGGCCCGCGCGCCGACGGCTGGCTCGTGGCGGCACGGCGGCTCGGCCCACTCGCCCGTGTCACCGGCCTGCCCACCCGCGTCCACCTCGACGGCGCCGCCCTCTGGCTATACAACAGCGACGAGGTGATGCGCCGCAGCGGCGTCCCGGGACGGGTCGAGCACCCGGGCATCGGCGACACGCTGTTCACCGAGGCGCCGCCGCGCGACTGGGGCTGGCGGCTGCTCTACCTCGGGCGGATGGACGAGCGCAAGGGCGTGCACGTGGCGATCGAGGCACTGAATCATCTGCCCGACGAGGCGACGCTGACCCTCCAGGGCCGCGGCGACCCGGCCTACGTCGCGACCCTCCCGGTGTCGGACCGCGTCGCCTTCTCGACCGAGCCACGCGAGAGGCTGCGCGAGGTCTATGCCGCCCACGACGCCGTCCTCTTCCCCGTTCAGTGGGAGGAGCCATGGGGGCTGGTGCCGCTCGAGGCGATGGCCGTCGGGCGGCCGGTGGTGGCGACCGGCACCGGCGGCTCGGCCGAGTACCTGCGCGACGGGGAGAACGCGCTGATCTACTCGCCGCGCAACTCGGCGGAGGCGCTGGCGGCGGCGATCAGGCGGCTGGCGGGCGACCCCGCCTTGCGCGACCGTCTTCGCGCCGGCGGCCTCCCCACGGCCGCCCGCTACACCGAGCGCCGCTACAACGAGGCCATCGAAAACGCCCTCGGGGAGGCAACCGGCGCATCGCCGAGCTGACGTGCTCTACTGTGCCGCGCCGTGATTACGGAGGCGGTCACGCGGCAGGTGGAGGAGCTCGGCTGGTACCACACGCTCGAGCTGCCGGACGGTCAGGTCACGAAGGGGATGTTCGACCTTCGCGGCCAGCTGCACCACTACGGCCTGCCCGAGCGGATGGACGGGATGCGCGCGCTCGACGTGGGCACCTGGGATGGCTTCTGGGCGTTCGAGATGGAGAAGCGCGGGGCCGAGGTGATCGCCCTCGACCTGGACGACGAGCGCGACCTCGACTGGCCGCCGCGGCGGCGTCCGAAGGTGTTCCCCGACACGCCGCGGGGCGCCGGATTTCGGCTCGCCAAGGAGCTGCTCGGCTCGAAGGTCGAGCGCGTGAACCTGAGCATCTACAACGCCACGCCCGAGGAGATCGGGCAGTTCGACTTCGTCTTCTGCGGCTCGGTGCTCATCCACCTGCGCGACCAGCTGCTCGCGCTCGAGCGGATCGCCGGCCTCTGCCGCGGCACGTTCGTCTCGGCCGAGGAGTACGACCCGCTGTCCAGCATCGTGCCCTTCCCCGTCAGCCGCTACTTCGCCGACCGCGACAGCGCGGTGGTCTACTGGCTGCCGGGCATCCGCACGTGGCGGCGCATGATGTGGACCGCGGGCTTCGATCGCGTCGAGCAGACCGGCAAGTTCAGGGTGAAGGCCCGTGACGGCTGGTCCGTCCGCCACGTCGGCCACCGCTGCACTAAAGATCCCGCAGCTTCTTAGCGGGCACGCCCGCATAGACCGCGTTCGGCTCAAGGTCCTTCGCCACCACGGCGCCCGAGGCGACGATCGCGCCGTCGCCTATCGTCACACCGGGCATCACAAGTGCTCGCGCGCCGAGCCAGACCCCGGCACCCACGTGGATCGGGGCCGTCTTGTACGCGCCCCAGCGCTTGAACTCGTCGCCCATCTCGTGGTTGGAGGTGAACAGCATCACACCCATCGCCACCGCCACCCGCGGCCCGATCGTGATCTGGTCCTTGCTGTCGAAGTAGCAGTTGTGGTTCACCACGCAGTAGTCCCCGAGGCTCACGTTGGCGCCGAAGAAGAAGACACCGGACTCCACGATCGCGCCCGTGCCCATCTCGATCCCGGCGCGGCGGAGGATGGCCGCGCGACTTCGCCGGTCGAGCGCGGGCGAGGCAGCGATGTCGTTCACGAGCCAGTGCCACCAGGCGGAGTCGATGTTGCGCCGGCGGAACCCGCGCGGGTCGAGCCGCTCGCGGATGGGGATCATCAGACCGGGCGGCGTTCGAGGCGCGCGCTGAGCACTGCGGGCCGCGGGCTCGGGTCACTGTGGTCGAACGGCGTGCCGGCCCGCAGGTTGTCGAGCATGTTGTCACCCGGCCGCTCGTAGTCGCGGCGGTCCAGCACCTGCCAGTGGCGCCTCAGGAGGTCGAGGATCTGCCAGCCGTAGGCCTGCGGCTCGGTGGGCGTGGGATCGTGCCCCACATCGGTGAGCAGCAGCAGGAGGCCGCCGCGGCGCGTGACCCTCGTCAGCTCGGCGATCGCCGCGCCGAGGTCGTCGACGTGGTCGAGCGAGTTGAAGCTCGACACCACATCGAAGTGGGCGTCGGGGAACGGGATCGACTCCATCCCCGCCGCGATGTACGTCGTCGCGTGCCTATGCGAGTGGAGGCGCTGATATTCGCGGGCCAGCGGGTCGAGGCCCACTCGCTCGGCCGCGCGGTCGGCCCACTCCAGTGAGCCGCGCGGCCCACAGCCCGCGTCCAGCACCCGCTTGCCGTCGTAGAAATCGAGCGGCAGGCCGAAGTAGTCGGTGAACGCCCAGCGGTAGTGGGGGTTGCTCTGCTCCAGGTCGCCGTGAGCGGCCTTGCGCTCGCGCCAGTAGTCCAGCTCGTGCGTGGCCTTCTCCCCGGCCCTGCGCAGACGCAGACGCCGCCCCGCTGCCTCCAGCACCCCCATGCGGCGGCGGATTATGGACTGAGCGCCTGCCGCCCGCGCCACTTCCCCAGCATCTTGGCCGCGCGCCGCCACCCAACCCGCGCGCGCAGATGCGACGGATACCCGTCGAGATCGCCCCACCAGTCGCGCACCAGGTCGCGGCGGCCATACGGCTCCATCTCCA
>Ga0134126_10006662_pt1 | contig 14487 bp, 11 predicted proteins | sample KB31752_FD_96881 | JGI IMG/M metagenome (GOLD analysis project Ga0134126, IMG submission 96881) | Terrestrial soil microbial communities with excess Nitrogen fertilizer from Kellogg Biological Station, Michigan, USA - KB3-175-2 | ecosystem: Environmental > Terrestrial > Soil > Unclassified ... | reverse complement strand
GGGAATGAACAAGGTCTACAAGACCTATTTTCCCAATGGAGGTCCTGCAAGAACTACGGTAGCGGTGGCGGCGCTCCCGGGTCAGTCGCTGGTGGAAATCAACTGCATAGCAGCCGTGGTTCGCAAATAGCTGGACGCAGTCAACATGAATAACTTTTCGTCCATCCGAACCCGCGGGGAAGATACTCGTGGCTGAATCGCCCGTCGGCCGAGTGCGTTGGTATCTCGTGTTCTGGCTTTTTGTCCTGGGCGCGGTTTCATTCCTCGATCGGGTTAACATCTCGGTTGCAGGGATGGCGTTGGCCCAGGAATACCACCTTAGCCAGGTGCGGCTGGGAACGATTTTTAGCGCCTTTCTCATCGGTTATGCGCTGTTTCAGACGCCGGGCGGATGGCTTGCCGATAAATTCGGCCCTCGCTATGTGCTCACCATCGGCGTCGCATGGTGGGGAATCTTTACTGCGCTCACCGCGTCGCTCTCTTCACAAATTGTGGGCGCTCTTGTCTACCTCTTTCTTATTCGCTTGTTGCTCGGCGCCGGTGAGGCAATCATTTATCCCGCATCCAACCGCTTTGTGTCGCAATGGATCCCCTCGCAGGAGCGAGGTCTTGCCAATGGCCTGATTTTTGCTGGCGTCGGCGCTGGCACAGCCATCGCCCCAATTTTTGTTACTTATTTGATAATTCACTACGGATGGCGTTCATCCTTTTGGGCAAGCGCGATTCTTGGATTGATCGTAGGTACAGTATGGTACGTATTCGCCCGCAATACTCCGGAGGAGCATCCTCTGGTTTCAGAGGACGAACTTTCTTACATCCAGAAGTTCCGCACAACGAATTCCGATTCAACTCCTGAAAAAGGCGTCGGCTGGATGCAAATCGTCCGCAACCGAAATGTTCTCGCAGTCACCGCCAGCTATTTCTGTTTTGGCTACGTTGCATGGATATTTTTCAGCTGGTTCTATATTTATCTGGCAAAAGTGCGTGGCCTGGACCTGAAAACCAGCGCCTATTACAGCACTCTGCCTCCCATCGCCATCGTAATTTGCAGCCTTGGCGGCGGCATCATCAGTGATTCGCTGACAAAAACATACGGTAAGCGCATCGGCCGCTGCGGCGTTGCCTGTGCCGCGCTGTTCATGGCCGCGATCATCTTGGTCGTTGGATCGCGCGTTGCAAACGCTCCCCTCGCCAGTGTGGTGCTGTCGGCGGGAGCGGGTGCTCTTTATATTGCGCAGAGTTCCTATTGGTCCATCACGGCCGATATCGGGAGCACGAGTTCGGGATTTGTTTCCGGTTTTATGAACATGGGCGGACAATTCGGAGGCGCTCTGACTGCATCTCTAACCCCCATCATTGCTGAACACTATGGATGGACTTCCTCCTTTATGGCTGCTGCGATTTTGAGTGCACTTGGGGGTCTCGCGTGGCTGCTGGTTGAGCCGGAGCGCTCTCTAGTGGAAACATAAAATCAGTGTGGTTTTCTTTTAGTGTTATCTGGAAACCAGCTTGAGGAGCCCGAAGCGGCTGGGCACGTGAAAGGTATCGCTCATGGGTGACTGCCACGCCACGGCCTGATGATTCGGGGCCAGCCCTTCGCTCAGGAACAGGTTCATACGAAATTCATTGCCGGCAACCGGCAATCGTTTATCAAACGACGATAGCGGGATGCGCATGGCTGCGTACCAGCGATGGTTCGCGACATCAATCCGTGCGCTGGTTTGGAATCCAGAGTTCCACGTCCAGCCGTCTTCATGGTGCGGTTTGTTCAAGTCAATATCCAGGTCAACCCATTCACCTTGCGGAGAGACCTCGAACTCCTGGTAATGATTGATGTTTCTGAAATCAGAACCGATGAATACTTCGGCAACATCCCAATTCCAAAGCTCGTTCGTTTCCTTCGTCGTGACAGGCGAAGGCTTCAGATTCAGATGATCGTAGGGGCAGATAAATAAAAAATACAAATTGTTCCTGGTCCACCGCATGCGAACTTCAGTACGGAAATTCACCACGCGCTTTCCTCGCTTATCTTTTTCTAAATAAATCGGGACTGCTGCGCTCCAGAAATTCGAGGTGGGATCGGTTTGAAGAACAACATCCGCAGAAGCTTCGAGGGCTCGGCCCACCGGAAGATCAATGGCCCGCGACGCGGCCATACAGCAGACCCACATCAGGAACACGCCAGCCAGCCTTGTCATCGAATTTCCCGCTCTAGTCGCTGAAGTCAATCATCACGGGCGCGGCGCGGAAACCTCGCGTCTTTATACCGAAATAGATCAGTCCGATTGCAAACCATATCCCGCCCGCCATCTTGGCCAGTGGATTCAAATTCCACCAGATCAAGGCACAGAAGATGAAACCAAACAATGGAAGCACGGCGTCACGCAACCAGCGGCGCTTGTAACCAGGCCGCGCAATGACGGAAAATTGCCAGAACACCGCCAAGTTTACTCCCATGAAAGCCAGAAACGCGCCGAAATTCAGCAATTCACCCGCATGCTGGTAGGCACTCCCGTAATAGTTGAGCAGCACTGCGCCCCCGAAAGACAGCAGCCCGATCAGAGCAATGTTGTACGTCGGAGTATTGCTGCCGGGCTTGAGGTGGCCAAAAATCCGCTTTGGCAGCACACCATCTCGACCCATGCCAAAAAGCAGGCGGGCAGCCCCCAGCGTTCCTGTCAGCCCACTGCCTACAGCAGCGAGAATCAGAATCAATCCCATCGCATTAAAAAGGAAAGGCCCGCCCACGCGACTGCAAATATCCATGAAAGCGGTTTCCAGATTAGGGAAGGTGTGCCAGTTGGGCCATACTCTCGCGCCGAGATAAACTTCAAAACCGCTGCCGATGCCAGCCAAAATACACGTGGTGACCACAGCCACCAAAACATTGCGCTTTGGGTTTTCCACGTCTTCGGCTAGAGTGGTGACCCCGTCAAATCCAATGTAGGTAAGCGCGGCAAATGAAGTTGCCGTCCAGATGCGATGTGAATTGAACGTTCGCGGATCGTACAAGGGTTGCAGGGAAAACAATCCCGCCCATCCCTGTCCACCGTACAGATATCGGACAGCAAGAATTACAAAGAGTCCCACGACTGCCGTCATGAAAAGCAGCAGTATGCGGTTAGTTTGCGTGGAAGTGCGAACACCGGCAAGGTTAAGAAAGGTCAGCAACCCTGCGATGACCAGCGCCCACACCGCGAACGGCACAGCCTGCACATAACGTTCATGGAGCGCGGTCGCAATCCACACAGTATTGATCAACGGTTGAAGCAGGTAGTCAAGAAACATGGCCCAACCCGCCAAAAAGCCAAGGTGCGGGTTCAGACCGCGGCCAACGTAGGTATAAGCCGAGCCGGCCGTAGGATACAACGCCGCCATGCGGCCATAACTCACCGCCGTGATCAACATTGCGAAAAGGGCAATCAGAATGGTCATAAGAAAATGACCATCCGAAAGTTTTTGCGCCACCCCATACAGCGGGACCGGCGCAATTGGCTGAATGAGTACGATGCCGTAAAAAATCAGGTCCCAAACCGTGAGCACACGTTTAAGACGGGGCGCTGCCGATGAAGTGGCTGAGTCCATAACTTTTTGGGTCCTGCAAGTTCAAATCGGAAGCTGTGTCGCCCAACTCTAACGCTGCCCTGCAGCAACAGACCGCGTGGCACCAATCTTTATTTATTTCTATTAATTCTCGATTGACAAAGCTCGAACGCGAAACTAAAAGTATTGTATCGTAATAATTCGAAATGACAAGAAAGCAATCATTCGTAAGCTGCAAGTAAGAAAATTCGTGCGAACTGTTTTGAACCGCGAGGTCAATATGCGCCGTCTGCCTTTCATCATCCTTGTCGTGCTTTGCTGTTCCCTTTTTAGTCCAGCACAAACCGCTGCTCCATCGGGTCAAATCGGCTATCACGAAGATCCTAACGCCGACCAGAAGCGTACTCTTTTGCTAAAGGACTTCAAACCCGTCACCATGATGCACGCTCCCGTGCATGAAGTGACCAAAGCGAAATTTTACGTGATTGATGTCCATAACCATGTCAATGATGCGGCAGGCATCGATGAACATATGCCCCCGCAGCGTGTCGTCGAAGCAATGGACAACACAAATGTAAAGACCGTCGTGATCCTCACCGGCATGTGGGGAGACAAGCTGCAAGCCGTGCTTAATGAGATGGCAAAACCATACCCCGGCCGCTTCATCGTGTTTGCGCAATATGACTGGAGCAAAATTGATGACCCGAACTTCAGTCAGGAAATGGTCGCCCAACTCGACGATGCGGTGACCAGAGGCGCACGCGGATTAAAGGTGTTAAAAGACCTCGGCCTTAGTGTGCGGGACAAAAGCGGAAAGCTGATTGCCATTGATGATCCCCGGCTTGATCCAGTATGGGAAGAGTGCGGACGCCTGGGAATTCCCGTTTCTATTCACACCAGCGATCCTGAAGCTTTTTTCCACCCAACTGACAATACCAACGAGCGTTACGAAGAATTGATCGGGCATCCGGATTGGAGTTTTTATGGCTCCGACTTTCCCAGCAAGGATGCCCTTCTGGCTGCGCGTGACCATGTATTCGCCAAACATCCGAGGACAACATTTTTTGCGCTGCACATGGCCAACTGGCCGGAAAATCTGGACTACGTATCCAGCTTGCTCGACAAATATCCGAACGTAAACGTGGAATTTGGAGCGCGCGAGGCCGAACTCGGCCGTGAGCCACGCCGCGCACGGGAATTTTTCCTTAAATACCAGGACCGGATCATGTTCGGAACCGACTCGGAAATCTCCGAGGGGATGTACCGCAACTACTTCCGATGGCTCGAAACCAATGATGAATACTTCGACTATTGGGGATCTCCGGGCCAGGGCCGATGGAAGATTTACGGCATGGGACTTCCTGATCCGGTGCTCGAAAAAATCTATCACAAGAACGCGGAACGAATTTTTGCCCAATTCAAAGGCGCAGCGCTTGCCCGGAAAGCGGCACAATAATGAAACGCCATGGATTTGTTCTAATTATTTTTCTGGCATTGGCCGGGGTAAGTTGCAACAAGCCGGCCCAAACTGCGGCCCCTCAAAACCCAAGAACATCCGCGATCAAAGTGGATACCCAGGCTGGCGGGCCAATCGTACTGACCACCAGCAAGGCCGAGTTCCATGTTTTACCTTCTGGGGCAGTGCAGGCCTTTCTGCTGAAGAACGGGAGCAAACTCACCCTCGACGCGACATCGCCCGACTCACCCTACATTTCACAGAACGGCAAGGCGATTCACTTCACCTTTGATCTGAATCACGCAACCGTCAATGAAGCTTCGGGAAAGCTTGGGCCCGGCAAGCGTGTTGACATCCCTGCTAATGCGCATGAATCTCCGGATGTCCAAGCCACGCTGCATGTCGAGGTTTACGACGACTTTCCCAACCTTGCACTCACCAGCGCTGAATATAAAAATGCCGGAACAACCGATTTCAAAATCGACACCGCGATTGCGCAAGATCATCGCTTTGATGGCAGGCCCACGGGCAAAACCAGTGAGATGTGGACTTACCAGGGCGCAAGCATTGACTGGGGCAAAGACGACATCTTCAAGCTTCAGAAGGGCTTCAAACAAACCAACGTGATGGGAGAGACGGTAAAAGGCGGCTATGGCGGCGGAATTCCGATCGTCGCTTTTTGGAATGCAGCAGTCGGAGAAGCAATTGGCCATGTGGAAACGCTGCCGCTTACGTTATCGCTCCCGGTGAGCGTTGCGAATGATGGCTCGGTGAATGCCGCAGTAGACATTCCGGCAAACACAATTTTGAAAACCGGGTCTACCTTCTCCACTCCCCGCACTTTTATCGCTGTGTATTCCGGAGATTACTATCAACCGTTGCATCTGTGGTCGAGCGTTCTCCAAAAAGAAGGCTGGGAAATTGCCAAACCTTCGAACGAAGCCTACAACATCAGCTGGTGTGGCTGGGGATACGAGTTCAATGTGACGCCCAAGGAAATGCTGGGCACAGTCCCGAAGCTCAAGGAACTCGGCATCAAATGGGCGACGTTAGACGACCGGTGGTTTGATGCCTACGGCGACTGGAACCCGCGACCGGAAACGTTTCCCGGCGATTCGATAAAGAAGATGGCCGACGAATTCCACAAACAAAACATGCTGGTCCAGCTCTGGTGGTTGCCCCTGGGAGTGGAAGACGGACAGGGCAAATGGGAGTCGCACAAGTATAGGATCTCTGACGTCGTTAAACAGCATCCCGAGTGGCTCATCCTCGACAAGAACGGCAAGCATGGCCGCATGACGCGCGACCTGGCCGCGCTTTGCCCGGCTGTTCCTGAGGTACAGGAGTACTACAAGAAACTGACGGAAAAATTCATTCGCGACTGGGGATTCGACGGCTCGAAGCTCGACAATATCTATACCGTGCCGAAGTGCTATAACCCTGCCCATCATCACAAATCTCCGCAGGATTCCGTAAATGCTGTCGCGGACGTGTACAAAACAATCTTCCAGACCACGCGCGCTTTAAAACCAGAGAGCGTGACGCAAGCATGCCCCTGCGGCACTCCTCCGTCGCTCGCATGGTTGCCATACATTGATCAGGCGGTCACCGCCGATCCTGTGGGAGCAAGACAGGTCCGCGCGCGCGTCAAAATGTACAAAGCCTTGCTTGGGCCGGAAGCCGCGGTTTATGGCGATCACGTAGAGCTTTCCGCTATGAGCCGCGCCGGTGACGGTTGGGTGGAACATGGAAACGACTTCGCTTCAACCATTGGCACTGGCGGCGTGGTAGGAACAAAATTCGTCTGGCCGGAACTTGGGCCAAAATTCAAAGCGGTGAACCTGACACCTGAAAAAGATGCTCACTGGAAAAAATGGACGGCCATCTATAACCAGAAGATGTTGTCCAAGGGAACGTTCCTTGATCTTTATACATACGGCTATGATTTTCCCGAGGCCTATGCGATCGAAAAGGACGGCAACATGTATTACGCCTTCTTCTCCGATGACAAGCCATGGCACGGTGAGGTGGAGTTACGGGGGCTAAAACCCGGTAAGTATCACGTTCAGGACTACGCTGACGGAACGGATCTGGGATCAATTGAGGTGGCAGCTGACCAGACTCCCAAACTAGCGGCAGCGTTCCAGCAGCACTTGTTGTTGGAGGTCACGCCGCAGTAAGCGGCGAAGAGGGGCGGGGACACAGCGCAGGAAAGCTCGATTTCAGGGCTTCACCAGATTTAGGGCTCAGACGGAAGATCAGCCAAAAAACTGTTTTTGATAGTCGCGGTCACGGAATGCTTCCGTCCCTCCGGCGCGCGTAGTGGAAAATGCTCCCGCACGGTTGCCACAGGCGAGGCAGACGCGAAGATTTGATCCCCGGACGAATTCATGTAGAAAGCCCGCGTCAAAGCTGTCGCCGGCGCCTACCGCATCGACAAAGTCCACGTTCATCGCAGGACTCTCCATTCGCTCTTTGCCTCGCTGCGCGATTGCGCCTTCCGCCCCAAGCTTCACCACAACGATTGGCACGAGCTCGGCCAGCTTGGCCACCGCTATTTCCAGATCGTCCGTCTTGGCAATCTTTTTTGCCTCGCGCGCATTGGGAAGAAATACATCCACGTAACGCAGCGCTTCTGATAGCTGCCCTTCCCATCGGTCGTCGGGGTCGTCATTGGTGTCAAGTGAGATGGTTAGTCCGGCTTGCTTTAATTTTTTGAATAGTTCAGGCACTCGTGGGCTAAGGCCCTTCTGCAAATAGAAGGAAGACAGGTGAAAATGCCGCGAGCTGCTGAGAAACTCAAAATCCAGGTTATCAAGCGTGAGATCCACAATTGTTCCCGCATAGGTCAGGATGTTCCGCCAATCTTTATGTTGCAAAATGACGGTGATTGCGGTCTTCCTGGGTCCGGGAACTTTGTGCACCCGGCTCACATCCACGCCGCTTTCGCTCAGCCGCTCCAGGGCGATCGGGCCGAGCGAATCATCGCCAATGCGCGACTGGAAACCCACGCGGCTGCCTAGCGCTGCAAGATTGTGAGCTACGATCGCTGACGAGGAACCAAGCGTCAGCATCATGCGGTCCGTTACCAGTTCCCGCTCTGGCGGCAATTCCTCCGGCAGACCATAGAGGATAAGGTCGAGGTTCAGCTCCCCCGCTATCGTGACGTCAAATCGAGACATGTTCGGGTTGTGCGCTCGACGTGTCGTCATCAAGCAGGACTACACGACTGAGATTGCGCGGCGAATCAGGATCTAGCTCTTTTTTCAATCCCGTTTGTAATCCCAGAAGCTGGCCTGCAAAAAGGTAAGGCGCAAGGCGGGCATACTCCGGCACGTCAAGTTGCAACTCGACCAATAAATCAGAAGCCGCGCGCACCGCGTCATCAGCCTGGTTGGTGACCGTCACCGTGGTTGCTCCCAGGGCCTTCATCTCGCGCAAAGCTTCGCACTCAGCCTGATACCCACTCTCCGAGAGCATGAACACCAAAAGCGTCTCCGGCCCCACAATAGATTTTGGGCCGTGCCGGAATTCGAGCGTGTGAAACGATTGCGCATAGGACACCGACATCTCGGTGACCTTCAACGCCCCTTCACAGGCCAATCCGAAAAAAGGGCCCTGCCCGAGATAGACATAATCTTCAAAGTCGTGGCTCGAAACAAACGCACGAACTTTTTTCATCAGCGCCGGAAGCAAGGGAACGGACTGGTGGGCCATGCGCGTGAGCGAATCCAAAAAACTAAAATCGTTTGCAACGTGAGCAGCAAGCGACTGCAGGGCCAGCAGCATGGAAGTAAATGAGCGCGTCATCACGGTGCTTTTTTCATCGGCGCGGGCTAGCAGGATGGTTTCACTGGCCACCTCTTGCAGGGGCTGGCCGCTTGCACAGGTAATCGCTAAAGAAGAAATGCCTCGCGACTTCAGCACGTCGGCCGCGGCAACCACTTCGGAGGTCAGGCCGGATCGCGAAATCAGCACCGGCACTACGGCTCCCGTTACCGGTGGAACCGAATCGGGATAAAGCAATATTTCCGAAGCCGGCAGAGCGCGTGCCCGCAGCCCGGTTAGCCGCGCCATGGTGGCAGCTGCGGAAAGCGCAACATAGTAGCTGGATCCGCAACCGATGAATAGCCACTCCGCGGCCTGCGCAAAGCGCTTGGTAACGGATTCAAGCGTCTTTTGCTGGCGCAGTTCCTCAAAAGTTGCTGTCCAGCACTGCGGTTGCGACAGGATTTCTTCCAGGCTATAAGAACCCGGGACATGTTTATCTTGTGGGCTAGGCAAGCGTGACCTCGATACCGTTTTTTTCGAGTGCGTTCAAATCGGCCCTCGGAATCGCAGGGTCGGTAATTACACCGTGCAACACGGACGTTGGACTGATAAGAGAAAGGCTCCGCCGTCCAAATTTGCTTGAGTCGCACACTGCAATCCTGTGCTGGGAGACTTCGGTCATAACGCGATTTACTTTCGATTCCAGCAAATTCGGAGTGCTCAGGCCGTATTTCACATCAAAACCATCCACGCCAAGAAACAACAGGTCCGCGTTCAGATGACGCAGAGTGTCCTCCGCGATGGGTCCCACTAGCGAAAAGGAATTTTTGCGCAGCGTGCCACCCGTCAGAATCACATCCACCGTCGTGTTCGAAAGCTCGGCGGCGATATTTACGGCATTCGTGATAATCGTCAGATTGCGAAAATTGCGCAGCATGCGGGCGATCGCCGTCGTAGTCGTACCCGAATCCAGAATTACGACCTGTCCCTCTTTGACAAAGCGTGCAGCCGCAGAAGCTATGTTGAGTTTTTCTTTGCGGTGGAGTTGCTCTTTCTCTGACAATGCCGGGTCTTCCAGCGCCCCTTCATGAGGCGGAATCGCCCCACCATGGCTGCGATGAATCAAGCCCTGCTCATGCAACTGTTCCAAGTCCTTGCGGATGGTGACTTGCGAGGTCTCAAATTGCCGCGACAGGTCGGCAACCAGCACCCTACCCTCCCGATTTACGAGATCAACAATCGCGCGTTTCCGTTCTTCGTTCAGCACCAGATTCCACCCGTCCTGGGGTCAGGATCAATTTTTGGGGTTTTGATTGTCATTTCACTTTATAACGTTTCATTTCGTTTGTCCATCAGCAAAACCGGGCCTTCTTCCTGAACGAGTTCCAATGGTTAGCTTTGCCACTTGCATCGTAAGCCATTCACAATCCAGCCGGTCCCGCCCGCCCGCGCAGTGTGATATGAAATAATATGTAATAAAACGTAATTGCAACAGTCAAGAGGATTCGTAACAGGGAATTTTGCGAATGAGACGCCTCTTCGGTCAAAACCGCCAGACGGGGTACACGACAGTCCGACGGTCCTGATCTTCCCGCTACTCCTCGCTCCGATAAGGCAAAATCCCGCGCTGAAGACGCTACCCTAAATCTAACCGGATAGCCTTGTAACATGGCAATGCGTATCCACTTCTTGAATGATGTCCGGAACTTGCGATATAAAGATGCGTCCCCAATGCAAAAAAAAATTTCTCGCGAAGGCAAGACACGGCCGGCAAAACGCAAGAATTTGCTCAACGAGGAACGTCGCCGCGTAATCCTGGAGCTTCTGCAACAGGATGGACGGGTTCTGGTGGCCGATCTGGCGCATCGCCTGCATACTTCGCAAGTCAGCATCCGTAAAGACCTTGAAGTGCTTCATCTGCGAAACTTGATTCAGCGCACGCATGGTGGCGCTCTGCCCATGCGGCACGGCGCGCTGGAGGATCCCTCATTACGGGAAAAAGAGCCCTTGAATCGTAAGGAAAAACTTCGCATTGCCGCCGCCGCGGCAAGGTTGGTCTCGGAGGGTCAGGTCGTAATTCTTGACTCAGGAACCACGACCACCGAAATTGCCCGCTCATTGCGAGGCTTGCGAAACCTGACGGTCATTACGAACGGTGTAAATATCGCCGCAGAGCTTGCAAATTCCTCGGTAGAGGTCATTCTCACTGGAGGGACCATGCGCAAAAATTTATTCTCGCTGGTCGGCCCGATTGCCGAAGAGACCCTAAAGCGACTGAATGCCGACATACTGTTCCTCGGCGTGGATGGGCTCGATGTGCAATATGGGCTTAGCACTCCCAACCTTTTGGAAGCAAAGGTCAATCGCATCATGACGGAAATCGCGAAACGCATCATTGTGGTGTGCGATTCAAGCAAGTTCGGCCAACGTAGCCTCTCCCTCATTATGCAACTCAGCGCGCTGCAGCATGTGATTACCGACAAAGGCATTCCCAAAGCCGACCTCCAGGCCTTGAAAAGCGCGGGAGTCGAAGTAACGATGGTTTAAGACCACCGCAGGTAGTCGCCAGACTTACGTTTTATTTCATCTCTTCAAGTCCCCGCCTGCGTTTTTGTTCCAGGGGCTAGGTCGAATTCACTGCATCCACAGCAATTACGCCACATTCTTTGAATTATGCTACCTCCTCGCCCATTTCGGGCTGGACAAATGAAATAAAAAGATATAAAGAGAAAGAGTTCGTTAATTTCACTCCTGGGCTTCGTCTGTACGGAAGATCCCTCAATTTTAAGGAGGCGCATGCAACGCCGCTCCTTTTTGAAGACCGTTGGCACGGCTGGCTTGGCCGCCGGAGTTATGCCGTCGCAGGCAGTATCCTACGTGGACAATCCACAGGCTTCCGGTCCGGGAGTCACAACAAAGCACCCTTCGCCGGAGACGATACTGTTGAAAGATTACCGGCCGAAGTCCATTTACAAAATTCCCATCACAGAAGTTCCCAAGGCGAAATTTCCCGTCATTGATATGCACTCCCACCCTTATGCAAAAACTCCGGCAGAAATCGCATCGTGGGTCCGGAACATGGACGAAGTGGGGATTGAGAAGATCATGGTTCTCACGGAGACTTCAGGGAAGGAGTTTGTTGAGATGAAGAAAAAATTTGCCCCGTATCCCAGCCGTTTTGAGATCTGGTGCGGTTTCGACTACACCGGTTACAACAAACCTGGATTCGGCCCCGAAGCGGTTCGCGCGCTGGAAAGGTGCCATGAACTTGGGGCTGGCGGAGTCGGTGAACTGCATGACAAGGGAAAGGGCCTTGTTTCGCAGGCAGTCAAGGCTTATGGCATGCATCCCGACGATGCGCGCATGGATTCATTGTTTGAACGATGCGGGCAGTTGGGCATGCCGGTGAGCATACATGTTGCAGACCCTATCTGGATGTACGAACCAATGGACATTCACAACGATGGTCTAATGAACGCGTTCCATTGGCGGCTGGACAATCAGCCAAACATCGTCAAGCTTTCAGGCATGATTGACATTCTGGAGCGCACGGTCGGTAAACATTCTGGTACGACCTTCATCGCCTGTCATTTTGCCAACCTGGGTTATGACCTGACGCGCCTGGGACAAGTGCTGGATAGACATCCCAACCTCTACGCGGACATTGGCGCGCGCTATGCGGAAACAGCTCCTATTCCCCGCTTTGCAGCCAAATTCTACGCGCAATATGCCGATCGCCTCGTCTATGGCACAGACATGGGCGTTGACAAGGAGATGTACCGCGTCACATTCAGAGTCCTTGAAACATGGGATGAGCACTTCTACGAACAAGAGATGTTCGGGTACCACTGGAGTCTGAATGGTTTTGGACTAGCGGATGAGATATTGAAAAAAGTTTATCGCGGCAATGCGGAAAAGATTTTGAGTTCCCGAACAACACGGACCCGCGCATGAGCGGGTGGGCCTCTCACAGACCAATGAAATTTTCCGGGAGACTTATTTGAAATACCTGACTCTATTCACATTATTTTTGTGCGTCACTGGCGCGGCCGGCCAAGTCAACACTTCCTACTACGTTGCATTAACGGGAAGTGATTCGAACCCCGGTACGCTGGCATCTCCCTGGCGCACGATCCAACATGCGGCAGATACCGCGCAGGCCGGCAGTACCGTCAATGTGCGGGCCGGAATCTACGACGAACTCGTGAGCATTCACGTTTCCGGCAACGCTTCAGATGGATTTATTACTTTCAGGAGCTATCCGGGCGAAACCGCCATTTTGGACGCGGGTCACTTCACGCCCGTAGGCAGGCAGGGCGTTCTCACCATCGAGAACCAGAGTTATGTGCGAATCGAAGGGTTAGAGATTCGCAACTTCCACACTGCCGAACACCGGCTCAGCCCACTGGGCATCAACGTCATCGGTTCAGGTTCGCATATCGAACTGCTGAAGAATAATGTTCATCACATTGAACAGACGTTCCAGGGCCGCGACGCCCCTGGAAGCGGCGGCAATGGATTTGGCATTGCCGTATATGGCACTGACGCCAAAACTCCCATCACCGATTTGATCATTGATGGCAACGAAGTTCATCATCTGCAGACTGGCTCCAGCGAGTCATTGGTAGTGAATGGGAATGTGACCAGCTTCCGCATTACTCACAATGTTGTTCACGACAACAACAACATTGGAATTGACGTTATCGGGTTCGAGCGCACGGCTCCAGACCCAGCAGCCGATCAGGCACGCGATGGCGTTGTCAGCGGGAACTTGGTATACAACATCACCTCGAAGGGCAATCCGGCCTATCGCGACGAAGTAAACTCAGACGGCATCTACGTGGATGGCGGCACCAGGATTCTGATTGAGCAGAATGTCATGCACGACGTGGACTTCGGCATCGAACTGGCCAGCGAGCACAAAAATCGCGCCACCAGCTACATTCTCGCGCGGAACAACCTTATCTACCACAGTCACACCGCGGGAGTTTCCGTTGGAGGTTACGCGCCGGAGCGTGGACATACTGAGCATTGCACTGTAATCAACAATACTCTTTACGATAACGACACGTCTGCGACAGGAACGGGCGAATTCCAGATGCAATGGAACATGTCTGACAATATTTTCTCCAACAATATCGTTTACGCCGGCCCGCGCTGCCTTATGTCTCTGAACAAATCGCAACTGGACAAAAGCCAGCCGCCGGTCAAGATTGATCACAATCTTTTTTATTGCGATTCAGGAGCAGCGGCGAGCAAATGGGCTGGCGCTTCCTCGACCGTGACAGGATTCGACAAATACGTAGAGGCCACGGGCAATGACCGCCACTCGCGTTTTCTTGATCCGAAATTTGCCAACCGCGCCGCACACGATTTTCACCTGCAATCCGATTCGCCGGCGCGCGGGGCTGGCGTAGCAGACGTACTAACGGTTGGAGAGCGTGATCTTGAAGGATCTCCGCGAATCAATTCCGGCAAAATTGACCTCGGTTGCTATCAGATGAAATAGGAGAACGCATGCAAAACTCTGGCCTCAACCGCCGCGACTTTGTGAAAATCACCGCGGCAGCGGGTGCTGCTTTGGCTTTACCGGCCGCAGCGCAAAGCGCGATTGCGCCGGATTCTTCAAAAAAGATGATCGGCATTCAAGTGGGAGCAATCTCGTTTGTGGATGAAGGCACGGAGAAAGTGCTCGACATTCTTCAGGAACGCGCCTG